>Ga0315902_10000620_pt1 | contig 60158 bp, 67 predicted proteins | sample LakEriMetagenome_9_FD_203523 | JGI IMG/M metagenome (GOLD analysis project Ga0315902, IMG submission 203523) | Freshwater fungal communities from buoy surface, Lake Erie, Ohio, United States - Buoy 12 MA117 | ecosystem: Environmental > Aquatic > Freshwater > Lake > Lake biofilm | place: USA... | reverse complement strand
TTAATTGTAATATTATTATACCAATTGTTTGGTAGTATAGAAAACGCTACTTTATTTTTATTTGCAGCGTGGCAGGTTGGATATTGGAAAGAATACTATACTAAAGGGTCGTCAAATTAACGATAACAAAAGTATTTGCGCTCGTTTTAATGGCGCAAATATTGTGTTGTAACATAAAAAATAAATACCATGTTGTTTGAAACTGAAATGGATTTAATTCGAGAGAAGAAAGCGATAGACTTATTCGTGAGCACATTCAATGGTTCGTATCAGAAACTCGACCCTTTTGATATTGACTACAAAATATTCGACAAGGATAAGAACCTAATCGCCTACGCAGAAGTGAAGGGCCGGATAAGGACAATGAAGATGGCTTACCCTCTTCCTGTGTCAGCAAAGAAAGTAGTTAAACTGATGGATAAAAGACTTGAGCCGGTACTCATATGGGCTTGTGATGATGGCATTATTTATGGACGGGTAATGAAATTAATTGGAGAAATAAAAAGGGGAGGTCGCCCTCCCCGGATTGGTTCTTTCACGGATGATGAATTGATGGTATATTACGAAAAACAGAAAGGATTAAAATACGTTAGGTACGTTTAATCTTCACCGAATTTGCGTGAACCAAATTTATCTTCTGAACTTTTTTTCTTTTTTTCTTGTTCACCAAATCCTTTAGAACCAAATCCTGACTCCTCTTTAGGGCTGTAGTTGTACATTCTATCTTTTATCTCACGCTCAAGTTTATCTTGCTTCTTTTTTTCATCACGTTCTTCCTTTGTATCTTCATAATACTCTGAACCTTCTCCAAAATTTTTCTCATACAACTCAGGGTTGTAGCGTTTTAACTCAGTCTTATTCTCATATCCTCCGAGTAAATCTTTTTCCTCATCCTTTTTACGCTTAGATTTTTTTTCAGCTTCTTTTATACTTGAGTAAATTGAATTAACAACTTCTTTTCTAACTTCCTTATACAAAGGAATTAGTCCTGCATGACCCAACAACTCTAACGGTATCCTTTCTTTTATGACACGGTCTTCTCTTTCTATGGCTTCTGCTTCTTTCTTTTCTGTCTCACCTGTTATAATTCTTTTTCTATTTTTAAAAATAAGAGCGCCCGTATTCAAAGCAGGAGCCATAGAGCCTCCCATATTCATTAACAATTGACCAAGATTATCATCCTTTCTATCGTCTCTTGGAATTAAGGAGTAGGCTATACCATCTTTGTATGGGTCATACTCTCCCTCTCTCAAGAAGTCAAGATAGTTTTCGTTTACCTCTTCAAGACCATAGTTTACAACCAACTTGGTAGCATTGCCAAAGTCTCTGCCAATTAACAAAGATGAGAATGTACTGAGTAGAGATTGACCAATCTTTTGGTTCAAAGACTTTTCTGTTTCTTCCTCATCCTCATCATCTCCCATGATACCCATAATACCGTTTGCCAACATCTGAGATAGCAACGTGTAGACTGTCATACGTGTGGCTACCGCAGCAAGCATTGCCGCACCTTGTCGCTTAGATAATGAACCGTCTCCAACCATTGCATAAATAGCTGTACGTGCTGTTACATATTCAAATATCAAGAACCGGGTCATGTAGTTATTAAAGTTGTTAAACGCTCTCGTAGTTGCACTTTGATTTGGTTTAACTGTTCCCTTCAATATCCCCATGAATGCATTATCAGTAGCACCTGTCATTACAGACTTTTGGTCAGCCTCTTTCTTTGCTTGCTCAATAACATCTTTGTTTGCAGACATATAAGCCTCGTCATTCTCTGCTATCTTTTTAAAGTCAACTTCAGAACCGCTGATTTTTTTAAACGCATTAGCAAATGAACCAAACCACATTGGCCTCATTATAATTTTATCAGGAGTGGATATTAAAGCATCTGCAGTTAACTCGATTACGTTTTGATATTTCTTACCGGTCAAGTTCCAAATCTGTTGCATCTTATTATACACCGGATTTTTTGAACTACGACCTTGAATGCCGCTTGATTGACTTAATAAAGACGTATCAACAAACTTCCCGGATAAAGTATCTGATGGGAATATTCTATTAGTCTGCTTACTATTTACATTCTTCATAATTAATGGAGCATCTGTAGACATGATTATGCCTTTATACTTTACTCCTGTATAGAATGATTTAGGGTCTGCTATTAAAGCAAAGGAAACGTTTGACGTTAACTCTGATAAGAATCTTCCTGTGCTTGCAAGAACAGAACGATAACCTTGCTTACTTATAAAATCAATTGCTTGGTCAGTAAGTGAGTTCTGAAGAATAGAGTTCGTCAAAAGATTGCTAACAGATTCTTCAAATGCATACTCTATTGCATTCTTTACCTCTCTCTGATTTTTTGGAAGTCTACCTTCTGCCTCCAAATCTTTTGTAACCTGATTGATTGTTCTTCTTGCGGTACGTATTGGTTCAGTCAGATGGTAATCTAACAGCACAAACTTAGCACCACGTTGCGCTGAAGCAAATACATCAAAGTTCAAAGGCTTTGCACCTTTCGTTCTTGATATTAATGACTTCGCTTTTGTTGATGGTCTTCTTGAATCGTTTGCCTGATTAAGAAAATCTGTAGCTGCACTTACATCAAGAGGCTCTGTTTCATGCAGCACATTCAAGTGTACGTAATTATTCAATGGGTCTATCGCATCTCCACGAATAATAGCAGCAGTATATTGTGCTGTATCTTTTAACGATTCATTTACTTCACGAATATCTTTTATCGCATCCTTCTCTGCTTGATTAAAAGAGTTGTATAATTTTTCAATGTCGATATTTCCGTCAACAGAATACTTGTCAAGAATTTCCTGCAGCATATTTGCATCACGCTCACCAAACCTTGACTTACCTGCGTCAATATGCTTGATGGTTTCTTTCAAGTAAGCAGCAGCCGGATTAACCTGTTCGCTTCCTTTGTTTGATTCGTACTCAAGCTGAATCATATAGGTCATCATCTTGAACTTCGACATCAACGTTGCATCCGGATTAAGTTTGAAAGACTTTGCTACTTTCATTTCTGCATTTTCCAATATAGCTTGAACTCTTTTTAACTCAGACTTAAATTTAGCCTCAGCTTCTGCGGCTTGCTCAAACAGTCCATTGAATATTTCTTTTGTTTTAAAGTTTCCGAATACTTGGTCGATATTGTTCAATGGATTTCTTCTTACCATTTCTGCAATACCACCCTTCTGACTTCTGATTACAGCAGCTTTAAACTTAGAGTAAAGCGCAGAGAACTTTAAAGGATTCGCAGCTTTAATGCTATTGACAATCCCTTTGCTACGAGGAATTGCATTTATTTTTTCTACCATTACCTGTGCATAATGCGGAAGGTAATTATTGTTGATGTTGTCTGCTACTTTCAGAAGATTTTTCAAATCAGTCAAATCTAACTTCATTAAAGACGAGCCTGTATTGGTAATTAAATCGGCTAATCTCTTAGCTAAATCACGCTCATCCCTTGATGGCAATCCATTACCATCAATTATTACTTGCCTTAATGCATCAATATATTCTTTCTTCTTTTCGTTAACTTCTTCTTCTGTTAATGGAGTAGCCTGTACTTGAGGAAGAATATCCTTCTTATACTTTCTAAGCAATTCAGCATCCTCTTCTGTAATCTCTTTCTCACTAAGCATTTTCTTGATAGAGTCTGCATAGTTCAACTCTCCATCCTCAAACACTTGGTTGTCTGAATTATTAAACATTTCAGCTAACTCATCAACTCTTGATTGCTCGTTGTTGATTTCATTTAAGATGGCATCAACATCATTCTTAACAACAGATTTCTCTTCAAGAGTAAGCACCTCTTGTCTTGCAGAGAACATATCAAGCAACTCTAAGTAGCGCTCAAGATATGTATCGGGTATCAATTCAGGATTAATTGAAAACAACTTTTGTAATGGCATCATTAAACCATCAGCAATACCAATCTTAGTTGCAATATTTTTTCTCGCCTTCTTCAATTTGCTTTTTGCAACATTTATTTTATTGTCATAGTCTGCATCAGAGAATACTTTTGCCATGTAGTCAACAAAGTTTGATACAGATATTTCATTCAGCAGATTAACCTTACCAAATCTTGAAATAATATTAGCCGCTTGAACAGGTGTTATTTTCCCTGTTTTAGCCAAGTCTCTTATTTCTTGAGCCAAGTCCTTTGCAACATCTCTTGACAGTTCACGAATCCTTGAGATGATTTTCAACTTCTCTGCTCTTGATACGTTTGTAATATCTTTTAATACACCAATCACACGACCAATTGATGCGGCTTTCCTTGGACCAACACCCATCTTAATACGTGCTTCACGCTCCATTATTTTACGCTGTGTATCATTCGCATTCTTATAGACATCAGAGTTGCGAATCATCGTCTCCAAGTTGGAAAGAATTTTCTTGTCATCAATATTTCTTGATTTTTGACGTGCAATTAAAGCATCTGCTTTAGTCATCAATGCATCATATTCAGCTTGTATAGGAAGCATCTGATTGATAGCATTGATACCATTGGTTATGTCTCTTACAGTTACATTGTTATCAGCAGCAGCTTTCTTAATAGCTTCCTGCAAAGTCATCCCGGCTTGAACCAAAGCCTTTATCGACTTAAGGATAACCTTCATCACAGGCAATGCGATGTTAACACCGAGCGTACCTTTCTCAAAGTTCTCAATATCTTTAATGAGATTATCAAGACCATCAATTATTTTCTGACCGGTACTTTTATTGTTTGGGTCTAACTGCATCAGTTCGTCCAATGCACCTTGAACCTCCTCAATCTCCGGCTCAACTTCCGCTTCTGCTTCTTTCTCGACATCTATTTTAGAAAATTCCTCAGGAAGCAAACCGATTTTTTGGTCAGCAAAAGTAGTCATCTCGTAAATCTGATTAGTTAAAGCAAGAGCCTCTTTAATCTTTCCTTCTTCTCTTAATCTTCTTGCTTCATCTCTCAGTCTATTTGCTTTATCATTAACTCCTGAAAAGTTTACGTATGAGTTTTGTCCACGAGTCTCTGTCGTCATTGCTCTTCTTGCTAAAGGAGAGAACATACGAGCATGAACATTCCATGCATTCTCTTCTCCCAATGCGCCAAATCCGTTACCTAATTCAGCATGACCAAAGAAGTCGTGAACCGCCCTAAACAAATCATTAACAAGCATAGGTTGCCCATTAATGTCTGTGAAAGAAGTTTTAGCAAGTAAAGGATTTTCTTTTCTTAATCTTTCAGTAATTTGGGTACTACCGAATCCTGATTCTGTAGAAAATATTTTGATGCGCTTGTTATTTCTCAAGTCATCAATCATCTCCTGAGAGTTAGCGTAAGGCTCTTCGTTGTTTATTTCAATAACATATCCTGCATCTAAGAATGCTTTATATTGTTCAATCGTTTCTTTTACCAATGCGCTGTAAGCCTCACGAACTTTAGCGTTATTTGGCGAATGCTTCATAGCCTCAAACGCATCGCTTATTCTTTTGGCTCTTGCTTTATCGAGTTTCCTTGTCCCTTTGAAAGAAGGTCTTTTAACTCCGAACGCTCTTTGATAATATCTATCCGCAATTTCCGCAACTGTCTTGAGGGGCTCGTTAAAGAGTCTGTTTCCGGCTGCAGGTCTTCTTGGCTCAACGCCCGAGTATTCTTCAACTGTTGTTCCTTGGAAGGCTGCATCTCTTTGGATTGCCTGCTCAAGGGTCTCACCGAAACCTTTCCCACGAGACTTAAGTCGGGACCCATCGCCTTTAATTCCTCTAATAATTTCCTTCCTTTTTCCCTTGTCGACATATCTTGATTCTGTTGGCCTGTATTGCTGTTGTTCATAATTTATATTTTTTTCGTCCAATACTCTTACAAAGTTACCGATTTTATCTTGAAGTTGAGCATCTGCGAAGTCAAGAACGTCAGTAAATGTTACAGTTGCTTCTGTTTCATTTATGCTAAAGTTGTATATACCTGCAGCTTTCAAAGCATTAATCGCTTCGTCAACATTGCTTACTTTAAACCGGTACTCGTTTGTATTATGCGTAACGTCTCCCTCGTTAACGTATTGCGCTGCTATAGAAGCCTCTTGAACTTCAGGTGCAAGTGTTGCTATCATCGCTGCAAACTCTTCAGCTTGGTCTAATGTAGCATCCTCAAAAGTTATCTGATTGGATATTTCAACAATCTCTTCTCCTGCATCATTTTTATAACCTCCAATCACATCGTCTATTATAATTTTTGGTATTCCGATTTGCTGTGCAAGCTGCACCAATGTCTCTTTGTAAGACTCGTATTCAGGACTTTGCCTTAACTGCTCGGCCTCTTGAACAGTTTCAATTCGGGTATTGAAGAATGGAGCAATGTTAACTCGTGTCTTTGAAGACACTACTTCTTCTTGGACACCTTCTTGGGTAGCGACTTGAGGTTCTGCTTGGGGTTTTCCTTCCTCCATCGTTTCGCTAATTCCGGCTGTTGGCTGAATAGGTACTTGACCTGTTGTTTGCTTTTGAATGGCATCTTGTTGTATTTTTAATGTTTGTAATTCAGTTTCTAATTCGGTTCTTTTATCAACAGTATATGCTACAGGATTTTCAGGACTAAGCAAATACTCTATTTCGGCAATACGCTTAGTGCGCTGTTCGGTTATATCAGGAGTTTCAATAGTGACTTGCTCTTGAGTCGCATCTTGGCTTAGTTTATTTAATTGTTCATTAATTTGGTTTATCCTCTCTCTCTGAGGCTTTACCAATGATTCATCCTTCCCTTCTATAGAGGCTTCTATCTCCTTCCTTTCCCTCAAAAGATTCATGGCCTCTTTCTTCCCGTTGATATTTAACCCCTCAGGAATCGTCCGGAACAAGCCTGCAGACGACCTGTAGTTATTAAGCGTTTGAGTGGCCTGCTCCATCGTTATCTCACCTGCATTCACCTTGTTTTTAAGGTTAACGATAAAAGCACTTTGAAGGCTTTCATCATTTGCCATTGCTTCAAACATTAAGAACTGTTCATCAGACATTCCCTTAAAGCCCTTATCCGTGTACGCTTGAGACACAGCAGAAGGTACGCCTAACACAAAACCACCAATAGCTTCTTGAGCACCGGCCTTTACAATATCAACAACAAATTCTCCAATAGACTCCGGAGTGTTAAACATCTTCATGTATTCTCCGTTAGCATTCTTCTTGTCTTTTATGATATTGTAAACCTCTTTAATTGTGGTCTCAGATATTTGTTGCGCTGCACCGGTTTCAAATTCAGCAAGACCGGCCGCACTCATTGTAAGTACGCCACGAGCAAGCATACTCTCCACATCTTCTCTTACAAATCGAGCAAACGACTTGGCTGTCATGTTTGTTCCCGACCTTGTTAATGCTCTTGCAACAAGACTATTAAGCAAACCCTTGCTGCCTATTACATTTCTAAAACCAAACTCTTCCAACACAGCACCGGCAATACCAATCGGAGCAACAACCATGGTTTTCTCATTCTCAGATACGTCTTTAAAGTCAGAGTCTTCAGCCATCTCTTTAAAGACATTATCTGTAACCTGAGAATACATATTTGCTGTTCGTTGAGCCCAAGCACCACGACCCTTAGCTGCTATAATAGCGGGCAAAGACTTTGCCACACCTAAAAATGGACCACCCCAAAAGTCTTGCTCTTTTAATTTTGACCATTGAACGGTAGTAGAAGCATCGCCTAAAACTTTTCTGTTTGACTCCCGTAGTTGCTGAAGCATACCTTCCGTTCCTTCCTCACCATAAAAGACCCTTTTCTTTCTGTCATCTTTTTCTTCAGCAAGTAACTTTTCTCTTACATCTTCAGGCAAAGTATAGTACCAATTCTTAAACTGTTCTTTTAATGCGTTTATTTTTTGAACCTGCTTATTTCTTGCTTCCCTATCTCTATCGGTCTTATTAGGCATTGTCTTTAACTTATCATCCTCTGCCTTTATTGCGTTAGAAATATCCGGAGTTGAATAACCTAACTCTTTTGCTCGATTAATAATGAACTCTTGTGCATCAGGGGCTCCAATCTCCACGCTTTCGGGAGTCATATTAATACCAAAATTGGTCCACCTTCTATATCCACCTGCAACCATCTCTCCAACTCCTTCCAACATAGCATTGGGTATACCTCCAAGCCAACTACCTTGTTTTGATTTTGCTATGGTATATTTACCAACAGCAACATCCAAGGCTTTTGATTTGGATTGAATAGACTCTTCTTCAGTTAACAGGGAGTTCATTTCCGTAGACAATGCCAATCTCTTTTGTTCCAATTGGGTTAATTTATTTTGGAACTCAGGAGTGTTTCTTTGTTCAATAGGAGTATTAGCTAATGCAGTTGCTTCTGATTCATACTGCGACTTCTTTACCAAAAACTCTTTCTGTTTTTTATTCAACGCAAGAGCAAAGTCATTTATTTTTTTAACCTCATCGTCAACCTGCTTCTGCGAGTTGAATTTCTTATCCTGCTCCTTCATTGTTTTTTCAAGAGCATACAATCTTTTTTGAGGAGTATTTTGCTTGATAAAATCTTGCAACTTCTGAGCCTCATTTGTAGACTTTGCATTTCTGAAATTGTCCAATGATATTTCTATCACCTTACCGTTAGGAGAAGTTACTTTCATGTAATCACCCAAAGCCCCGGACTCTTCAAATTTGAATCCTAAATCACCAAACTGATATTCCATTTCAGGAACAACATATTCTTCAGTCTTATTGACAAGACCTTTATTAATTGACGACAATCTATCCTTGAGATATTGACTCTCTCCTGCAGTTGGTTTTACCGGTAACTTATCAAAAATTTCTTCAGCCGCTTTTATCTCAGCAACTATTGGAGCATCCTTCTTAATCTGAGCAATTTTCTTCTCTGCAAATTGAGGAGTAATTGGCTTTTGTACAAATGAAATGTCAGAACGAATTGGGGCTTGTTTCTGAACAGCTTTTAAACTTATTTTAGGTTTAACCTCTTCAGTTTCTTGTGGCACCAATCCACCACCGGCCAATGGTAATTCCGTAATACTTTCTTTTTTTTTTGCTTCTTGAGGAATAGCTATTTGAGAAATTGTAGCAGGCTTATATGTATTAAAAAAAGTTTCTTTATCCTTAATAGTAAGGCCATCTCTAAGAACAACTTCGTAAACTTTTTCTCTGTACGAATTGTCTTGAGAGTATTGAGTTTTAAATTCTTCAAATGTTTTATTAGTTTTTCCTTCCCTAATTAAAACGTCATATAACTTCTGTAATTCGTCCATTGTTATTTTTTATGAGTATTACAATTCAGGTTCTACAGCCATCCCCCCACTATTATCATTTACGAACTTTTCAACGTCTTCCTTAATCTTTTCTCCACGCTCTCCAAAAGCCTTAGAAGTATATGTAAAAGTTTTCCCGTTAGGGGCGGTCACTAAAATAGTATTACCAAAACGACCACCCTTATCTTCTACTTTAAATCCTGCAGGTAAAGATGACTGTAAGTTTTTTGAGGCTATTGACGATTCAAGACTAACTGCTGTTGAAGGCATAACATAATTAACAATAGCAGTAGCTGTTTCTCCTTGTCTTGACGAAACAATGCCTTTGTACTCTTCTTTACTGAGTCGTCCAAATCCTGAACCTCCTCCTCCTGCCATCATAGCTTTTTTCCTATCTACAACACCATGCAACTCCACACCTGCTGCAGAAAAGTCTCCAAAATTAACAGGATTGCCACTTGCGTCAAGATAACTAATAGGTCTGTTTTTCTTAGAGTCTTTATATCTTAATAAAATTTTACCGGGCTGAGACATATCAATTGCTACCAATCCTTCTTCTTTAGCCATAGGAGTTCCTAATAAAATATCTGCAGCTGCTTTCTTTTCAGCAGCTGTTTTACCTGTATATAATTGATTCCATGCACCTGAAGCTAATTGTTGTATTTTTTGTTTATCACCTCTAACAGCCTCCCATTCAGAAGGCTGTCTGCTCTCTTGTAATTGCGCTTGACCGGTTGCATTTTGTTTTTGAATCATATCATATTTTGCACGAACCTCGTTTCTCATAAATTCATTAGAAACCTTTATTTGTTCTTCATTAAATTCGGGCATCGGTCTTCCCGTTGCAGGGTCAACCTTTATTAACACCTTCTCAGGATTCGCTTTAGCATCTGCGGCATCATATGTAAACGTATATTGCTTCCCGTTTGGAGCAAACTTCTTACTATTAGTAAGCACAGAAAGTCTATTAAAAGGATTTGCAAGAGACGCACTTATCATTTGATTCTCTGCATCTATGAACTTGAACATTATACTTTTTGTCTCCGGGTCTATGTCAACTCTTTTTGTAATATCTTCAACAGATGTAATAACACCACCTCTTGATAAAGTACCAAAAACAATACTTGATGTTTCCTCTTTGCCTAACGAATTAGCAAATGCATCGGTAACAGCATTTGTATTAAATCTATCATATCTACCTGCTATATTATTTCTTAATGCATTGATAGTAGTAAACTCGTTAGGGTTTTTGTTCATTGTAAAAACCTGCTTACCATCAACTGTCTGCATTTCTCTCATAGCAACACTAACCGTTCCGTCAGTTGGATTGATATACAATTGAGACTTAGTAAAGTCTCCAAACTTCTCAGCTTGACCATTTAACCAAATCTCAAAATCTTGCGAATCATCTTTCTTATATCGTTCCATCTTATCGGCATAAGATGTATTAAATTCTTTAACAAGGTCAAACGCTTGCTTTGTTCCATCGATAAGATTCTGACGGCTGACAATATAATCCTTTAGCTTCATGGCACCGGACTTTAATAGTCTTTCCTGCATCAGCATATACTGAGAGGCATTATCTCCATATTCTAAAGCCCATTGGTTTATCCCTTTATGCTGTCCTTGCGGGGCATTAGCCAACTCTATACCAAATCTTCTTGTTGCCTCGTCAATAGCCGCCTTCTTTTCCTCTCGGATACGCACTTCATTTTGAAGCATATCCGTCATGTTCTTGCCGACCTCAGCCCAATTTATCTGAGAGTCCGCACTTCGTTCTGCATATTTATAGTATGTTGCCATTGAGAAATTTTATAATTAGTTTATTTAACTAATGGAGGATTAAAAAGTAAATCTTCTCCTAACATATATTTTGGAGAAAACTGCGTAAGCCCCTTTCGCTGAGTGAATAATCCAACCTGCTGCGCTCCAATCTGACGGATAATTTTCGGGTCTATCTTACTCATAAAGTCTTGGTATTGACTCCTATTCATACCTGATACCTTGCTAAAATCAATACCATCAACGGTACCCATCATACCTATATCTGCTTGTAGCTGCTCAGGAGTCATACCTGCTTTTTGAGCAAGTTGCTCTGCAGCGTTAAACTGTTTAACAGCCGCTGACTTCTGATATAATGGAGCAAGAGAAGCAACCTGACTTCCTAAACTCACAACACCCTCCATACCTTGCTGCATAGCCTGAGCACTAAGTTCAGCTGCATTAGCCGCAGCTAATTGAGCACCTGCAACTTCTTCCAAATCTAATTGAACACCAATATCCCTGAGCCTGCCCTCTTCCTGTGCGGTAAGTCTCTCAAGACCGGCCATCTCTTGACCCATGGCTGTTCTAACTCCGGCCTGACCTTCCTGCTGTGCCATTTGTATACGTCCTGCTGTGGCTGCGGCACCTCTTTCACTCTCAACACCTGCTTGTATAGCCTGAGCGCCCTGAGATAGCAATGCCTCTCTCTCTAACTCGTATGGTTCTTTTTGAATGGCTAATTTCTCATAGACATTAATCTCAAGTTTTTTACGAGCCTCCTGCATAGCCTCCTCTGCATCACGTTCAGCTTGCTTCATGGCTCTCTTTTGTTTGCCTGCCTGAGCAAACGACATTCCGGTAGATGCAGCTGTTGCCGCTATGCTTACTCCTGCTAAAATAGCTGATGTTGCAATTGCCATATTATAATTTTTTAATCATTTCACTTGTGTATGAATCGCCCTTTATATAACCGAGTTCCTCATACGTATTTATAAGACTCTCGTTCTTTATCAAGGCGTAGACATATGAACTGCCTGCATCTTTGCATATTTTCGTCAAAGAAGAAACCAATAACATAAGTGCCTCTTTTCTTTTTGGCTTATCCCTGTATTCTCTGTTTGAGATAATCCAATCAACCCATGACACCTTCGAGTTTGTCAGATACATAAACCCGGCACAAACAGGTGTATCGTTATCGTAAACAATAATGCCGCCTTTGCCATTATTCGGAAGGAAATCTTTATTAGGAGGAACCCATCCCCACTGCTGCCACCAACCCATAAGAGTCTCTTCGTAATCAACTTCGTTCAGTTCTCGTATAAAAAATTCCATATTCCTACAAATGTATTGAATTTAAGGAAAACTTTTCATAACCTCTGTCTGTACAACAAACAATTCCACCTTACTTGTGGATGAGTTTGTAATATTAAAAATACAATAATGCCCCAACACGCCATGCGACTCAGCTACAGAATTTTTGATATACAAAAAGAATGCATCCTGAATCGGTATTGGAACAGTTCCGGGTATTGATGTATTAATTGTTAATTGGTTTATGTTGTTTGGGAGGTCTACAGTTATAGCCGTAACCCTGCCGGCAAGAACAGGAGTAGTATAAGGAGGCAAGGAAAAGTATAAAAGGTCGCCAATGCTGATAATACTGCCAATTGAAATGGTAAGCGGAAACTTAACAATATTTCCACCTGTTACTTGGGAACTTCTTCCAATACCATTTACGCTTCTCAATGCAAGTTCGCCAATTGAATTATTGCGAACAAAAGCAAAAAATGCAGCCTCCTTTTTCTCAAACCAATTCGCTTCAATAAATCCTGAAAACTGTAAGTCAGTCTGTAATGTAACGTCCCATTTGGCATCTCCTTCCAAATTTATCGTCTTAAATAATTTGTTCTCAAGAGGAGATGCATTGAAAACACTTTGAAGTGTAGCCGGAGTAAAGGCTCCTGCAGGGTTTCCAATCTTTATAAACCAAGGCGTATAAAAAGTATTTCTACTTTCGTTTACATTGTGTCGATACAAGTCCCCGCCTTTGAAAGTGTAAAAATAATTATTCATTCCTATCATCCAATCAGGATAATAAGAATAAAAAGAAACCCATCCATCAACCATGTCACTATATGATAGCGTATAATTTGCCATAGTTATTTATTTTATAGACACCCTGCATCACAAGATGTAAATATATCTAAGTTTAATGTTGTCCCTAAATCAGTATTCAACACAGTATAAAGTGTACTTGTTAATGTAGTTGAAGATACCAAACAAGAGGAATCGTTAATAATTCCTAAACAAATTGCATTAGCCGTATCACTTGGAGATGTACACCCGGTTGCAGTTGCTACAACACCAATTACATCATCTTCGTATACTGTGTAGGTCCCGCTTGATGATGCACTCCTACTCTCAACAATAATACCATTTACATACAAATCCATTGTTCCTACTAAATCTGTATCTGTAAAAGTCCAAGATAATGTAGCAGACGTTGCAGGGCAATTTCCTATAGCTATTACAACACCAAAACTATTAACTTCAAACCAATCATTCCCCCCTGAAATAGAACCTGATGCTCTATAAAATCCCTCTTCAAGAGTTGTTGTTGCACAGGAATCAGTAGTTATAGTATCCCCAAGGTTTATAATACCCGATGGGCTATAATAAGTTTCTGTCTCACCCAACAAACAACACGTAGCAGACGATACAGCCGATACGCTTGCATCAAATGGTATATATGAAGGGCATATCTGTTGTGGCAACAAAACACCATCAAGCTGCTGCCTAACAATAACACCTTCAGCGTAATATCCGTCAGCAGAAATAGTAGTCAATGATGCATCATCAAAAACAGATGTTGCTGATGCGAGAGAAGGAGCGTTTAAATAATATATTCCACTTGTTGCCATATAAAATTTTATTAAAGAGGTTCGGTACAATTACAACAAACATCTATTATACTTTCACTTGAATAACAAAGTTCAACAGGAACAGATTCTCTAAAGTCCCATATTAAATATAAATAATCTTGCAATCCCGGAACAGTAAAGTTTGCGAAATTATACGCACCTCCTCCTTGATTTGGAGTAGCCGTAGTTGCTAATCCTAACAAAGTATTAATATCTAACGGGTTATTGTTATATAGTGTATCTGATACATGATACCTAAACGAGTCACTTGCAGGGTCAAATACAAATGTATCTGTAGCAAACTTATTAGAAATCAAACTAACAACACTTCCTGCGGGTGGGAATCCACCTGACCCTACAAAACTTGTTGCTGCAGTATACTTCGATACAAGAGGAGATGTTGTCCCTGAAGCAAAAGTTACAAGACTTGATTGCAATGGAGACGTATATGAGCCGCTTACATACCTATATTGGGTATGTACGGTTTGGCCTGAATCAAAATCATTAGTCAATACTATCTGAACAACTGTTAAAGATTGAGCCTGACAACAATTTGCAAGTACATTTAAGACAATATCACCTGTATAATTTATTGTAATGGATACAGTCTCAGCAGTAATACTATCCTTGTCAAAGGTAATTACACCACTCTCATTAATAAACCCTGTAGAATCTGTTACTCCATTATAATCTATTGCAATCTCAAAAGACCCCCCTTCGCTTATTGAAACAACTGTATATTCAATGTCAGCAATACCTATGGTTGGGCCTAAATCAACACAATACTCAATTGTTTTAATTTCTTCTTCTAATGTTGTTAATGTAAATGTTTGAGATATACCACATTCTAAACACTCAGGATTATAAGGAAGACCAACTTCATTGCTTGATAAAACATACTCATTCATGTAAGGGTCAAACCCTCCAAGTTTCTGAGTATTAAAAGACTCGTTGAATGTATCTCTGAACCAAGTTCTCATGTTCATGTCTGAGATAACTTTCAATTGGTCTTGCGTGTATGAATCGCCTCTTAATTGCAGAACGGCTCCACGCTTTATATCGGTGAAGTATCTGTCGTAACCCCATTGCGTGTAACTCTCCGGATTGAAACTGATACCATACTTCTCTGTCCGGGCAATCTGTGTTCCCAATACCTGAGGTACTGATGCAATCACACCGCCACCGGTAGAGTCTGAAATCAAATTCTTGTCGGCCAATACGTAAGAGATTTTATCCTCCTGAAGAACAAGAACATCAGTCTGTCTTCCATCAATCACATAAATATTGCCAAACGACGGCTCTAATACTTTATAGTTAAGAAGACCTAAGTTAAACTCATTAAGTTTATTAACGTTTGATTCGGCACTATAAACACCACTATATGTAATATCGGCAAATCGGTCAGCTTCTTTGTAATCCTGAGCCGACACACTTGTAACTCTATTGCCAAGATTAAATGAGTTCCCAACAATAGAGTCCCTTATCTTATAACTTTCTGCTCCGTTTCCAAACGCAAAACAATTAAAAAACTTAGTATCTATTATTGCGGGGACACCATTTGGTATATCTTGGTCTTGTATATTACCCATGTGATTGCCATCTACAATAGCAAAAGACATTTCGTTTTCAAAAAACACATCAGGCAATGCATCACTTGGAAGAGTTTCAAATATCAAAGTTTTATCAGAACGAAACACAGTTATGTTTACCTCTATATTTGATGCACGAGACAAAGGATAGTTGATACCATTACAAGGCAACGTTCCTGTTACCATCAATTGCAATTCATTGGTAGTAGTGTTTCTATAAAATCTATAATAGTTAGTACATAAAGCAGTTGGTATATCTCCTAATGTATTCGTTATGCCGGATACAAATTGATTATCCGGAACGCACTGACCTGCTCCTGCGTAACGTATGCCATCATTTAAAATTTGTTGCACGTTATCACCAACAAACCAATCATACATATTATCGTATGAGTTAGAAGATATTAATGTCTTCTCCAATAAGTTTCTTCTCTCTTCACAATTATTACCAACACCACCTCTCGACTGTTTAATACTTAATACTATCCTGCTTCCTGCAGGAATATTATAGTCAGAAAATTCCCACGTAGGATTCAATGGGTCAAAACCCGCAGTCCTCACAGTATTCATTGGATAATATAAGATAGGGAACGGGCCTCCTCTTGGAGAAGTTTTTGTTATTTTACCCGGTGCAATAATTGCCAACTCATCCTGAATTATATTGAAGCTGTTTGGATTAATCTTCATGTATACACCTGCAGGAATTGGAATTAAAACAGAAGGGTCTAATACACTTGGTATCTCAATAAAGTTTGAAGCCTGAGCAGACTTCTCAAGAACAGTAGCATACACGCAAGATGTTGTAGCACCGTTTGAATCTGCCTTTACAATTAACCTGTCTCCCACTTCAATCTTTCTTGCATTTTCTCCTTCAAGAAGAAAGTATGCATTATTGGTTAATGGGTCTTGGAAAAATATGCTGCAATAAATTGTCTCATAATTCTCTTGGTCAGGCTTAATTACAAATTTGTATCGTGTAGCCCAAGCCGGAGGCAATTGTGTTGGAGGGATTGTTACCTGAATAGAGTTTTTAAAAGAAGAAAACCCACAAGGAATATGTTCTGTATTATTTGGACTTACGAGAGCCGTAGTTGCTCTATTAAAATCATCCATATACACAATGCCAATCTCGTAATCTCTGTTGCTATGTAAACTTTGTGGATTAGCAATCTCCTGAAATGTAGCTTCTGCAAAAGAAACATCATAGTATTCATATACCGTTTGAGTAGGAGTAATCAAATTGTCTACGTATCTCATTGCCGGAAACTGAAATCCTATTATACTGCTTGATGGTGATGTTACTATTAGAATAGGCTGATTAACTGCGCTTATCCCACTGCCATTTTTTGTAAGCGTATCCAAGTTATTAGGAACCGCACAATTAAATGAATCAGTAAATGTTATTCCGTTACAGGCATTTGCAACAGGCTCAATATTAGCAGTAGTACCTACTGCATTTTGAAATTCTACACTTGTAGCTAACTCATATACAGATGAATAATTCTTTGATAAGAAAAACGAAAAGTCAAGTTGAAGGTCATCTGTTGTCTCAGTAGGGAAAGGAGTTTGTCCGGAGAATTGTGCGTGGCCTATGGTAAGTGAAATACTTATTGCAGAACCTGCAACCAAATTCTGACCTGCTAAGTCAATAGTAAGCGTAGCATTAGGAATACTCACGCTTCCATTGATGGTATAATTGCCTGAACTTAGCCCGTCTGTTATACTCGTATTACCAATAGGAGTAGAAATTAATTCGGTAGTGTACTCAAACTTAACAGGAGCACCAAATATATCTATCAAATCATAACCCTCTACATAATTGCCATACATTAAACGGTTGCCCATAATTGTCTGAGCCTTCGCATAACGAGGGACATTATCATATAACCTTAATAATTCAGCTTCTGATAATATTGTAAAAATCTTGCTGTTAGTAAAGGTATATTGATACTCTGTATTATCGGCAAGTCCTAAGTTTGACTTATCAAGTTTTTCAATAATCTTTATTATGTTCCCATCAGCTTTCTTAAATAACAAGTCAACACCAACAACAAGCGGACCGCCTGAGTTATAAGTAATAATTGCTGAGTTGCAAAAATTGGTCATGCCTTCGTTCAAAAAACTATCAATGCTAAAGCTAAAAGGATTAGGCACGAAAGCAGGCTGAGACCATTGAGATGTTGCACTATATTCACCATCAGCATATTTGTACCTATAAGCAAAACAAATAAATCGTGTATTCAAATAGTTCTCTTGTCCGTTTGTCACAAAAGGTTGAACTTGAGGCGATTGCACAGGTGGCTTCTTGATAACAAGTAAAGACTCTGCAGATATTTGGTCAATATTTAATATTGGATTTGGATAGTTCCTTTTTATATTAATACACCTCGGTGCATTATAATCATCGGTAAAAAATAACAAGTCTTCCAATATGTCAACACCGGTGATGAGATAATTTGGGTTAAAATTTAAAATTGTATTCACGCCTCCTCCATCATCTATAGAAACAACAAGGTATGTAAGGATGTTTGTAAACACATTATAAGAAACAATCAAATCAAGTTTGCCTGTATTACCTACAGGAAAATTATTATCGTGAACAAACCAATAAATGGTTTCTGTCGCACTGTCTTGTATGGCACCAATACATCTTGCTGTTGAACTAAGTGGCGTTCCATCAATATAAGCAAGAGATGTCAGTGGAATATTTCCTTTTGTATTCTCAATAACACCAATTTCAGAGTTCTCAGTAGAACCCATCCTAATATTCATAGCATCCACATACTCGCCTTCAGGAAGTAGTCTTTCATCAACTACTTTATTCATTTTTCCCGCTATGAAATTCCTTGTAATTTTTGCCATTTTATTTTATTTGCTTGTCCATACCTCTTAAATTCATCAACAGTCTTCCCGGATGAATATTACTGATTCTGATTTTTGCATTTCTCAATAGCGCAGCTTTCTCTTTACGGGCACGAGCAACAATGTACTCTTGCACACCTAACTTTGAATTGAGTATTTCATATTGAATGTAAGCGTAGACATACTTTTCAAACAACTTATTTACTGTTATTCTTGAATTATCTCCACCCTCCATGCCATCTGAAACATACTCAAGAATACAAGACAGCCCGGACATTGATGAATCAAAATTAATCACTCCGCTTTTACGGTCAACGTTAAACGTAGGATTGAAGTTTGCCGTCTCTGTATTGAGGCCATAAGCTGCACCGATGTTTCCTTCAAAGTACCACATACCATCATAGTTCCAACCTAACTGACCATTGAATTGATTTCCTTGGTTAAGATAGATGCTCTTCTTGATGTGAGTCAAACGGTCATAATCAATTTCGGAATATTGAGGAGATAAAGCGTTCCCATTTTGGTCAAATAAAATTCGTCCTGTATTATCCTGTAAGTACGCTTTTGATGAAATTGTTTGAATGTTTTCAGACAAAGGACGAAGCCATCCGTCTTTATATAATGAAATACGTACCCAATTTACAAAATCAGATGGTAAGATATACCTAAGCATATCGGGCACCGTTAACTCCAATACTTTTATCTCTTTAAATGCATCGTAATTCAATTCCTGAATAGCACGTTTTGCATGGAATAATATCTTATATCGCTCTTCATTGTTTACTAAGGAATGGTTTCCCGAGTACATTAACAAAAAATTATTTACAATGTCTTGAAGACTTATATATTGATAAGAGCCCCAATTGCTATCCTCAGGAGTAACACCCCCGTTCTCGTAATATTGATATTGTGAAATATATGCCATGGTTTATTTTTTATGGATTTTGTTCTTGCTGTTGTTTTGCAAAACCAAATTGAGCAACCTCTGATTCTCTTATAGATATACCACAATACTGAAGAATCCTTGTTACTAACTTATATTCATCTTCAGTAGGCAACTCAAAGTCTTGATAGTCTAACTGTGATTGGTCAAACACCGGCTCCCCATTTGATAATGTAATATATGTCCATTTTGGATTTTTCGGAAACCGAAAATAAGTAGCCTCTACCTGACCTTTATTTGCTATAGTTAAAGGGTAAAACGCAATGGTCTCACCTTGAAGAACATAGGCGGGATATTCGTTTGTCGGTGGCGTTAAATTTGAATTATTCAATAAGAGTATCTTAGAATTAAGAACTTTTTCAGCCTGCACCTTTGTTGAAGCAGAAAAGATTCCATAACTATTTCCTGAAGCTAAGAATATATTTGAATCTAAAATTATTGTAGTATTATTTAATACAGATTGTACGGTTGATATTAGTCCTGTAGTAATATTAGTAACAATATCACCGGGCAAAATACCATCTGTTGTGAAAGTTGCTGTACTATCAACCAATCTACCACTTATAACAGATGTATTCGTACCTATTTTTAGTGTAATAGGATAGCACTTCAGGTCTAATAACATATAAGACAGATAACCTGTAGTAGTTAACGATGGAGCAGAGAAAATATTGCCTTGAACTTTTGACAAATAGTCTGTTCTTAAAAAGCCTTCCATTGCCTCAGCAATCGGCTTGCTCCTGTCGGCATAATCGGTGCCTGCCATACGAGCGTTCTCAGCATTTATTACTTGATTGTAAGCGTCAAAATACTCTTCGTAAATTTCCATCTGAGCATTCTGAGCATACAGATTAAAGTCAGAAGGAGAGATATATCCGTAGTTGTTTTTGTTCAACACGGACAAGACCATGTTTCTTACAGAATTTATCATTTTTATATTTTCAAACAAATATACATAAAAAAAAGGGGCACAATATGTACCCCCCTCGATTGCTGCTATATTGATTATGACCTTACGACATAGCCGCTTCCAACATTTTAAGAGAGTCAATGCCCTCATCACTCTGTAGGAAGTGAGCCGTCATTTGATATGGGTCTTCTCCGTATGGGACTGACAGCATTTTCTTTTTATTTGAAGAGGTATTATACCAAACCTCTTTATCATTATTTCTTAAAATTAGTAATTTATTTTCAAAGAACAAATGAACCTTGGCCTGAAATTTTAATTCAGGGTCATTAAGAATATTTAAAAACTCTTCCGGCTCATTCTTGGCAAATACCAAAATATCCCGTCTTAGTTCTGCAGTTGTCACTGTTGATGGGTCTTTACCAAATAACACACGTGTAAGGGTCTCTATTTGGTCTACAGCTAAATCTTTAGCTTCTACCATAGCTTTAATCTGAAGGTCCAAATCGCTCACTTCAGCTGCCGCATCCTTCTCCTTATCTACCTCTGAAAATACAATTCCATTTAGAGGATGGTAATGAAGGAACTCCTGTAATACCGGATTGTTCTTTGGGACTCTTAAAAATCCGTCTTCAAATATAATCGGCTCAATAATCGCATTCCCGTCCTGTTGGTCTTCAAATGGAGACTTCTGATTGATTGCATATCTTAATGCACGATTAACGTTATTCTTTTCATCATACCACATTAATGGGTATCTTGGATGATTCCTTGAAGCTAATGTGTACGATAGAGGGTTGCCTGTTTTAAGTTTATAAACTTTATCTGTAGGCACTAATTTTTTTTCACTTATTGACATTTTATTGAATTTGATTTGATTTAAAAAAAGGAGAGTGTCTTTGAAGACACCCTCCATTGGGCTAACTTATCTACTATCCATAACGGAACAATACAAAGTTGTTTGCACCTAAGGTACATACACAACGCTCAGACAAGAAGTTTACCTCCATTGCATCCAAGTCAGAGTTGTTTGCACCTCCGGCAGAACCTGTAATCCAAGTCTTATAACGTCTGTCTTCTGCTTCAGAAGCACGATAGCGAACGTGCAAGAAAGGACGCTTGGCGTTCTTGCCAAGGATTTGGTCGTATACTGAGGTAGAACCTGCAGGAACTAACAAACCGGTAATAGTACCTGTTGCAGTTGCAATTGTAGTATTAAGACCACCACGCATTGTTGGGTCGTTCAGATATTTCCAATCAGACTTATAAAAGTCATAACCTCTGCGGAAACCTGTGAAACCTAAGTTTAACGCCATGTCAACATCATTGTCAAACAGACCATAAGATGCAGCGCCTGCAGCGTTAGCACCATTGTATCCGTTCAAAGTAGCCAACATATTGTCGATGTCAAAACTCAAACCACGGTTTACAAATACAACGTTTTCTTCGATAGCACCTTGCTTATCCAAACGAGAAACGATAGAATCCCAATCAGACAAACTTGTTGGAGTACCACCGCCCCAAACGTTGCCTCTGTTATTTACTACGTAGAATACCCCTTCAGAACCCATCATACCTGCAGTTTTAGCACCTGAACCTACAGCAGCAGGAACAGCTTCAATCATTGCAGTTTCAAGATAATCTTCAAAGCGAAGACGAGTTTCGTGCTCTGATTTTAAATACCAAAGATACCCGGTAGCACCGTTTTCTGTGGTTACTTCAACCCAACCAATTTGAGCCATGTCAGAACCGTTAACCGCATATTTATCTTTAATGATAATAGGGTTATTTGAGAAAATGTCATCTTCAGCTTCCAAAGAGCCAATCATTCCGTTAGTTCCTTTTTTAAACTCAGAACCGTAAATGAATACAGTACATTGAGTAGAAACTGCAAAAGCCTGACCACCTGCTTCGTAGAAAGCTACAGTAAAGGTTGTTGCTGAAGGAACTGCTGTTACGATACCTTTGTTGAACACACCTGAAGTGTTGTTCTGAATCATAACAGTTTGGCCAACACGGATTGCAATGTAAGTCACACCTGAATCAGCTACAGTAAATGTCGCTGTTGCGGCACCTGCTGCTGCGGCTGATGTACAGTTTGTGTATTTAATATGCAAGCGGCCTTGCTCTGCCCATTTGATTTGGTCAGAATTAGAAGGCATCTCTGCTCCTACCATACGTAAAAAAGATGCAATTGTGCGATTACCATAACGCTCAAATTCTTTCTCATAAGTATCAGGGAGATACTGATTCAAGAAGTTGAAGTTAGTAATGTAGTTTGTTTGTAACGCCACCTGTTCTGCAGAAGGCTGCAGCGCAAAAGTGGGGTTGCTTAAAAGTGTACCTGCCATTTTTTTAATTTTTTAAATGTTATTGTTTTTTTATACTGCGGATTTTCAGTTTTCTTCCCGAATCAGGGTTTACCGCCTTCACCTGCATTCCTCCTGATACTTTTCCAACTTCAGGAACGCTTTGCTGAGACATATTAATGTTTTTAATCTTACGAGTAACATCATCAGTAGCATCAGCCTTTCCTTGTTCATAAAAGAACTTTGCAAACTTCTCAGGATTCATTGCTATAGACAAAGACCTATGGTATCCTGCCGCATCCTTAATCAAACCTTTTTCATCCAAAAACTTATTAATAAAGTTCTGTGGTGTTGATTGAAGTTTTTTTAATTCATTGGCATCACCCGGAGAAAACACAATTTTCTTGTCATTAACATTAAACTCAAAACCTTTGAACTCATTGCTAAAAACTTCATCTGTCTTTTGGTCAAACCATTGACGCTTGCGTTTTGCCTCCTCTTCCAAAGTCTTCGCCTTATTGATGTACTCTTTGTAGCTTTCATACTCTGCCTTCTCTTCATCGGGAATAGATGCCATTCTTGACTCAAGGGGCACCTTGTATTTCTCTTTATGAGAATTGAAGTATTTCTTTGCTTCAGCGAGTACCTTCTTTTTTGCGATTTTAGCTTTCTTAATAGAAGAATCATCATCTAACTGTTCGTCATAATGATATTCTTCCATCAAGGAATTGATGTCTTCTTCATCAAGTCCTTCTTGAGTAGCGGTCAAATATTCCTTAAGAAGTTGGTCCGGATTCATTGATTCGTAATCCTTATTCAACTTTAAGAAGTCTTCAAAACCTCTACCTGTTTCTTGCTTGTATTTTAAAAAAGCAGACACATCTTCAGGTAACTTTTCAGTTTGCTCTCTTTCAGCAACAAGTTCCTCTAAAGAATTTATCTGTTTATTATACCTCTTACCAATATATGAAAGAACATCTTCTTCTTTTAACTCAACATCATTATTACTTATTTCAGACAAGCTATTTGCATCTGAATTTTCATTACCTGTTGATTCGTTAGAATCATCGTTGTTTGTGGTTAAAGATTTCTCATGCTCATCAAGCAATTGTTTCTCTACCTCTTGAACACTTTTTGGCTCGATAATATCTAACGCTCTTACTTTAAACTCCATTTGATTAAATTTAATTTGTACAAAAATAGATTAAAATTCTGACATTTTATCGTGGTTCAAATTCAGCCAAATCAAAACCATCTAAACTGTCCTCGTTTGATTCAAAACTTAAAGGAGGCAAATTGTTTTTACGTTGGTTTATCAGTTTTGATTGCTCTGAGTTCTGCTGACTGATACGCTTAGATTTAGCTTCCTCTTTCATCTCCTCTCTCTTATTCAAATCTTCGACCTCCATGCTACGAAGCTGAAGATTATAATCAAACTCTTCTCTCATCAGTAAAGACTTCAATGACGCATCGTTCTTATTCTTCTCTATTTCAAAAGCAATTTCAGCCTGCTTAATCTTAATTTTCGACTGAGTCTCCATCTCAATCTTTTGCATAGCTGCCTGTGCAGCAAACTGCTGAGATTGTAACTGTTGCTGTGCCTGAACAGCTTGCTTCTGCATAGCCATCTTCTCTTCTCTTTCCTGAGTCTTAATACGTTTCATTTTGAGAAGTTGATTGGCCAACTTTATATTTCGTATTTCACGAATATCAATAGCATCTTCAAGATTAATATCTCCTTTTGACAATGCCATTTGAATGTTTGCTTCAAGCTGCGACTTTTGCTCTTCATCAGGAGAGATTTCAATAAAAATACCAAAGTCATAAATATAAAGGTCTTTAATATCATTAAGAATAGACACGTTATACTTTCCAATTTGATTGGTAAATTCATCAGCAAAATCAGAATATTCCAATATGTCTGCAATACGATAGGTTAATGCTTCTGATAATGAACGATATAAATACAATGAAGCATCAAGGATGTGCCTTGTTGCTGTATTTGAATTTAATGCAGCCAATTTCTGTAGACCAACTAATGCATTAGGGTCAGGAGTAGAACCATCTCTTGCTTCATTTAGCCCTGTCACAGACCTAATCATATCAATATAATGATTCATGTTTGTGATAAGCATTTGTGTTTTGGATGCACCTGAATTAGATGTAAGCTGAGTAATTGGGACTCTTGCATTATTAAAGTCTCCATCTTGAGTAAAACTTCTTCCTATTACACTACCTGTTTGGAAATATAGTCTTAATGCATCCTCAGGATTGTATGCATTACCGTTGCCAAGGTCAACCTCATTTAAACCATCGGCATCAATGAACACACCATCAGGAACAGTCCGGGCAATAACCTGCTGTAACTTTAAATGCGTAATTTGAATTAGGTCAGCAAATGGGACCATTCTACGACAAAGAGATTCAATAACGCCTTTATACATACGAGGAGCACAAGCCACATAATTAGGCAATGCGTGTTGAGATGCTGACTTTGGACGTACCATATTCTCAGACAATTTCCACTGTATAAGCATATTGGTTCCCATTACCATAATCCCTTCATACCATACATCAATCGTTCTCTCAATCTTTTCAAAGTTACCCTCTTCCATCATCTCTACAGGAGGATTAAAAGTGTCGTCTTTTTCAATAACACGAGAACCGCCACTTTCAAGTTTCTTCTTTTTATAGACAATCTTTTTTGTTGTCTTATAATTAAAGTACAAAAGGGTACAAGTATCACGATAGAACATACTATTCTCATAGAATTGTGCTACGTTGTAATAATCATACCAAGCCTGACTATATTGAGTTATTTCTTGTAAATCTTCTTTGGTTAAAGATTGGTCAATTTTCATCAATTCTGTAAGAGGAACTGTTTTAATTTCTCCCCAATAAAAACAATCTTTAAAAAATGGGTCTTCCGTGTAACTATATACCACATTTGCCGGGTCTACGTAAGATATTTTAACACCGGTACCCTGAAGAAACTCGTGCTTTGCAATGCCAATACCGATTACCGTAATGTCGTAATCCAATCGTTTGCGAATATCATCATAATGATTTTCGTCAAAGATGGTATTAATTGCTTCTTCTTCGGCAATCTCAATAGCCGGTTTGTAATTAAGCTGCATAAAAAGAGATAACTCTTCGTCAGTTTGAGGCAGCTTTTCAGAGTCCATCATAAATGGATTAACTCCTGTTTCTTCCTGTATAATACTCAGAACAGGAGCGCCAACCATTTGGGCTTCTACCATATCCTGATATTTACTTCTTTTTGATTGAGACATGGCATCCTGAGAATAAGCCTTAACTTTAAAAAGCCTTCCGGACATTCCATTAACAACTATATCAATAAACTTTGGCAAAATTGGAACCGGTGTCCAATCTAAATTAAGATAAGATAAGTCACCATCAATTGCTAATTCATTTTTGTATTTTGCAATAGGCTGTTCACCTCTTGCATATAAACGAAGTCTTCTAAAATCCTGCCATTGACTATAGTATCTACATGAACTTCCGTCTTTACGGAACCACTCATATTGAATAGCTTGACCAACCTGAAGGCCAAATGAATCAGATTCTTTTTCTGCATCAGTCGCCAATTGACTTGGAAAAGAAGTAGCGTTTATTTGTATTTTTATATCTTTCATCTGATTAATTGACTTGTGGTTCCATCATTTTTATACTTAGCGAAGTTAATAATTAATTTTGATTCTTTTTTCTCAGGAACATATAGATGCTTTTGGTTGGCCATTATACACAATCCGGAACTAATTGATGCATCAAAACGAGTTCTATCATTTATATCAAATTTAGCCCAATCCTCAAGAGTCCTTGTAAAAGGCATTGTTCCCATTTCCTCAGGGTCTCTATACTTCCCTTCCAAGTCTAATCCAATATGCTTCTCAATATAAGATTCGATAGCAGATGCGTGTGCCTGCTTAACATCTTCTGATGTATTCGGAATACCACCTAACTCACGCTCAGTCTTTGTTAATTTATTAAAAGGTTTATCAGGACGATTAATACAGAATCCTCTGTATCCTCTATTCTTGAAATGATAAAGCAACCTTGGCTTATTGTTCTCGGCTAAGATTGGCATACCGTAAAATACACAAGCCATTAAAACTTCCTCAAAGAATATCTCAGCCGTTTGAGGACGAGCAATGTATTCAAGAAAAAACTGATTAACAGGGGCATCGTCCATGTGAAACTTGGTCATGCCGTGGAGGGAACCATTTGACCCACGACCACCAACTACGGCTGAAATGTCGTAAGAGTCGCAACCAAAAGAACCAAGATGCTCATTGCCGGGATATTTAATTCCACTCCTTACGTGTATGTTATTCTGCATATGTTTTGGGGGCGCCCAACTTATACTAAACCGGCCACGATGGTCAGGTGTCCAAATAACCTGCGTGTCTTTTATACCATCCTTCCAAGAAAATGACCCTCGAGTGATGTATTGCTCCTTAATCATCGAGTCATTATAGTCAATCTGTTGGTATATCTTTGTAAGATTGAAAAGTGCCTGCTTGCTTTCATCTCTGAATGCATGAGACCTTGTTCTTGGAAACTGACGATAAAACTCGTTTAATGCTTCTGAATCATTCTTCAATGACTCCACTTCAGCCTCCCAATAGTCAATAGCCCCATTCTTTATCATTGCCCCATCAATACCAAGAACAGGTGTGTCCGGTTTTCTGAATACAGGGAATCCATATCTGTCGATAAAGCCCTCCATGTTCCATTCCATTGGGATGAATAAAGAGTAAAGCCCACTTTTTGTCTGACCATTTGCATTACGCTTTTGTACGTTTGATTCCTCAAACATATCCTTGTAGTTCTGACCTCCCTTTGATAGTGCATTGGAAGTTGAACCCATCATACACTTCCCGATAATTTTGCTACCAATACGAAGACAAGTCTTGGTCACTCGCCAATTCTCTTTGATGCTTACCGGCTTTGTCCACTTACCACTCTCGTCATGGGCCAAGAATAACAGCTTCTCTCCATCATAAGAGTTATCCTCCGTGTTCTTCCAATCTATTGTCGTGTCAAGACCATCCACATCATTGTCGTCTGACTCGTACATATTCTTCTTGGTAATCTTGGATGCCGGTACCCTGAACGCCAATTCAGTCTTTGGCTTGTCCATACCATCCATGATTGGCTTGAAAAAAAACGGAAGCCTGCTGTTAATTGGAACGACCTTGTCGGTAAACATTTTCTTTGCATCGGCACCGGTCTTTGATAAAATACCTATACGTGCATTCCTTGCAAGAGTACCAATATTGACACACTCAGAAGATGACATAAATGAAAATCCGGAACGTCTTATCTTCAGGTATATCATACCAAAAGCCCTTGGGTCAGCACGACAGGCTTCCCAAAATATCCAATAGATTCTGTTGGCCTCACGGAAGTCAGGATATCCAACGTCAATACTTGCCCACTGCAGGTACATATAGTGAGACCCGGTGATATAGGTCTTGACTCCACAGTTCAGGAACCAATAACCTTCGTCACGATAGTTGAACTCCTGCTCAATATAGTCTACCCACCGGGCTTTAAATTCTTTTGGCTTATCGTTCCACTGAAATATGGACTGTATCTTGGCCAACTCTCTTGGAAGTTCCTGTCGCTCCCAATACTGTTCGACCTTGCTTGAGTGTCTTTGATGACACTTTTCGGGCTCAACAGGAAGTGCAATCCTTAGCCCTTCGATTTCTATTACCTGCCCAATTTGTCCGGTCTTTGAAATGACAATAACATCATATTGGTCATTATACCCATAGAGCCATGACCTCACTCTGTTCTTATTAGAGATGACGGCTTTGGGTATGTAGTCTACGAGTACCCGGTATAAACTATTGTCTTGACCTTCTTTCTGCAAATCCTTGTTTTGTATCTGTTCTGCTTGTACCTCGCTCTGATGCTTCTATGGTTTCTTTCTCAGACTCAATCCTGCTTAATATTTCAAACGCATCGAATATCGCCAATTTCTTTGTTGCTGCTGCATTCTTCAATTTATCCGCTGCAAGTTCATCTCCGTTGTCTTCTTCTCCTTTTTTTACAACACTTTCTTCCGCAACTTTAATCAGTTCGTCAACAGCTTTGTAGCCGGCCTCAATAATTCTCAGCTTTATTTCTTTTGTATTCTTCATTTTTTTTAAACTACAGTTTGATTGTTATTTGATGGTCATACATTCTGTACAGCTTCTCGCCTTCGACATTAAACTCATATTCACTATCAGGAGAAAAACATACAGTATCTCCCTTCTCAATTCCTCGTTGTAATAAATACTCATTTGGATAAACCATTGTAGCCATAAGAGGCTCTTCACTGAATGGTTTTTTGATATAACTCTCAGTAGCAGGAATTGGTTTTACAAAGCAATAGCGGTCATAAGCGTTCCACGTAGAACCCTTTTTGTACATGAAAAATTGGTCTGTTTCAATAAAGAACAAATCGTCCCTAAAGAACGACTTGCCACTTTTTTGCCTGCCCTTAATGTCGTTGTAATATTTGAAGACGTTATGATGCACAAGAAGTATATCGCCTTCTGAGATTGGTCCATTATATCCCAAAGGAAGACTCACTACTTCGGCAAAACGATTAGAGAATTTATGGTCTTCTTCAGAAGTGCTGATAATAAATTCAACCCCTCCAATGTCTTTTGTGTTATCGTATCTCTTCCCCTTTACCGGTTTTGTTATAAAATAAAAAGGAGACCTCATTAGATATTGATATTGTATTCAATTGAAATAGGAATATTTGATGTAAACTCTTTCCAAAGCAACACTTCGTTTTTCTCGTTTATAATATACACCTTTATTGATTGTTTAATTGAATCAAATGAAATAAGATGTACAGAGTAAGTATCCCCGAGAACCTTCTGACCTACAAGGTAGTGCATAGCACCACCTTTGTAGTCAGGTCCGACAGATATTTTACGGATGTCCATTACAGTTGCTCCTCTTCCTCTTGAATAAAATCAATACCGGTTGTCCAATCTTTCAAAAAAGTCAACGTCTCCAAGCCATCTTTGTTAATCACTTCGATGACCTTGAACTCAAACTCCTTGTTTGACAACTCTTCAATTTGCTTGCTCAACTTCTTGATGCCTTCCTTGTTGAATTTGTAACCACCCTTTTCATCAACCAATAAGATACCCTTATCGTCAGTGGCCGCATTATCCAAACGGAGTTCCTCTATCTTCTTCTGATACTCCTCACTGTATGGCTTTAATTTCTCATACATCTTAAACAGCTTTTTCTGTACCTTGGTTTCTTGATTACCAATAGTGTTGCTGATTTGGTTTACGAGCAGATTGAGGTCTTTGTAGCTTTTCTTGATTGTCATTTAATTTGATTTTAATTATAAAATGTAAAAATAATGAAAAGAATTTAAACAATCACTCTTAGAACTATGGTGCAATAGGAGGAAAGTCTCCAATAATAGTCAAGTTAAGCTGTTCAGCTATCCAATCCCATGCATAGGAATCAACTTCCCATTGGTCATAAGCTGCACCTGTCATTGTCAAATTACCTTGTGCAACTTGAATGCCTTCAGCGCCATCATTTTCTGTCATCATGCTATAATAAAAAGTAGCACTTGTGTTCAATATTACACTGACAGCGTAAGCGTTTAATATCTTCGCCTCTAATGTTTGTCCATTGTTCCAAATAAGAACCGGTTGAATTTGTTTCATTTTTATTTTTTTTTATAGTCCATAAATACCCATTGTTCCAAATGGGTCAAAAGATACAAAACTTGATTCGTAAAAAGTAATCCTTCTCCACGTAGTCGCATCATTACCCAACGTCAACTGCGTCTGCGCTACGTTATTGGTAGGTGCAGCCGTTGTTTGTATTTGATAAGCAAACGTAGCTGATTGGTCATTACCTGCCAAGTTTCTATACTGAGCAGACAAAGTTCCTTTCGTCCAATTCGTACCGGATAGTGTACCCCATGTATTATCGTCAGCTGTCATCCAAGAGGCTATTGTTACGTTGCTTCCATTGGCAGGTGTAACACCTGTTACTGTAATTGTTGCCGCTGCAGCTGCAGCTGTTGTTGCTATTTGTTCAGTTGACCATATATTCGTAGCGTTATCGGGTCTAAACACTAACATAATAGCGCTCGTGTTTGTTCCTGCGCTAAAGTTAAACGAAGGATTTGCATCCCACGTCCCATTAAACGTTGCCCAAAAGGTATTCATTGCAACGTTTGCTGTAGTAATGTTCCTGCCAATCTCTGTCCACGCTTGTCCCCCTGTGTTATTTACTGAAAAAGTAGCCGTACCTCTTTGTTGTACATACACAACCACTAAATCCCCTTCCAACATAGATGCCGGTGGAGTAAGAGTAATCGTTGTTGTTGCGTTTGTGCCATTATCAACAGGCACAGATGTTGCTCCAAAGAAAGTAGGCATTATAAATAAATTGAGTATTCGTTTAACCACAAGGAGTCGATAATCTCTTGGTCAGTCATAGTTTCAGGAAATATGAAAGGGCTTCTTGAAAACTGAATAACCAATAAACCATCTTCATATCCGTTGCACTCAGCAATCAAAGACATCATTCCGTCACCTATAACAACCTTATCGAAAAGTTCAATAGTTTTTGTCATGTTCGTTAGATTTCATATCCATAAATAGCAACATCTAATGATATTGCCGCATCTGTAGTTATCCTTAATTGATGGTCTGCTGTCGCAGCAAATATGCCAAAAGGGAGACTGATAATTGCACCGGGTCTTGCATTTGCAGACGGAGCAAAAGAGCCTGCCCATACAAGTTGGTCAGTACCGGCTGTATAAGTTGTATCACCGGACGCACCAAACCAAACAATCACTCTCGCTGCAGTTGTTGCATACGAAGCAATTGATAGGTATGTCACGACAACTTTCTTTGTAGCTGTTGGAATCCACATCGCAGTACCTGTTTGCTGCGTAGTATAGTTTGCGCTTCTCCAAACCTGCATAGCAGAGTCAATCGTTCCAATTAACTGTCTTCCAAAAACGTCAGCAATACCATTCACTCTGTCATCGGTTGCGACAGGAGTTGGTAGTGCAGATTCTGCTCTAAATCCTATTTTCACGGGATTACCGGTATCAGGAGCATCATTTGCTACATTCCCAACAACGGGCAATGTTTCGTTTGATATGTTAGCTATGACCGAACCGCTTACATCTAACGGTTCATTTTGAACCGTAACAGGTAAAGACGATTGGTTTGATGCTACTACTACAGGGGCTGAGTCAGCCATTGTAGCCTGTCCATTTGGGTTATTCGGGTTGTATGACATTTTTTATATTATTAACCAATTTGAATTATTAGATACGAGTGTAATAGACTCATTTACTCTAACAAGTACAGCAGTAAGACCTCCATCTATTGTTTCAGAACCTGCTCCATCTACTGTTAAATTTGGAGTACCTGCTGATTTTTTAACCACAATGGTAGCCTTATTTCCTACCGCTGTAGGAAGGGTTACAGTAAATGTACCACCCGTAGTATCACAAGATACTATTTTTGTTCCTGCGGTTGCTGTTTCAGAATATGTAGTCGATACTGATGCAACAGAGTATGCAACATCAGCAGGGGTTAAATAATCAGTTCCTGCTATCGCTGCGCTGATTGCTGTACCATTACCTTTCAATAAACCGGTTACGGTTGTACTGATAGTGATAGCCGGAGTTGTAGAAGCGTTTGCTACACTACCTGCAAAACCGTTTGCTGACACTACAGATACAGATGTAACAGTGCCTGAGCCTCCTCCACCTGCAGCGTTGAGTAATCTCCAACCGCCACTTGTGTTCTCGTAAGTACCTTCCGTTCCGTCTGTCTGATATACAATCAAACCAACTGCAGGAGAACTGATAGCAGTTCTCTGTGCGGCTGTCATACGTGGAGGAAGAAAACCTTGGGTGGTAGATTCTATTGAAACAGCTGCTGAAGCAGGTATTGTTTGCCAAGTTCTCCAACCAAGATGCAATGTTTTAACTGTTGCAATAAACGCTTCTTGGTTAGTTACTTCTGTGTTATTAGTAGCAAAACGAAACTGACCATTACCGAATAAGCCGATATATCCAACGTTTGACGTTTGATTATTATCACTAAAAAACCTTAATCCACCGAAAGATTGAGAACTTGCATGAACTAAAGAAACCCATCTTCCTGAACCTGCTCCAAGTGTTGTATTTCCAACTAAAATACCGCCTGATGTTTCACCACCCGTCATAAAGTTCCGAGTATTAAATTGGTCGAAAACTTCAAAAAACTGAGTTGAACTACTTGTTATTGTTGCACCTGATGTAGTTATAGTTAATCTATTTTGAACCCTTGCAGTACCATTCACATCTAACTGAAAACCTGCATCAGTAAACGTACCACCGTTCTGTATAACAACGTTACCTGTACCACCAAAAATTCTCATCCTATCAGTCAATGACTGAAGTGTAGTACCTGCCGTTGTAGCCGTGGCAGTAGAAAAAACTAAACTTCCGGGAGCCCCCGTACCTGTTCCTCTTGCACCTGCTAAAACTAAGTTTAATGCTGCTGCATCTGTCTTTCCCGCTTCCGTAGTTGGTTGAAGCACAACCCCACGGTTACCACCTCCAAGCTGATTGACTGTTGAATAACCAATACCGAAATAGACATTATTTAAGTAGTCAGCTGCAGACCCCCCTATACCAAATGTAACTGAACGGGTTAAAGCAGTACCACCACCAAAATGAATACTATTGCTTATATCACCATTTGTTACCTGATTATTTACAGCAATATGAATATTACCACTACCCGAAATTATCCCTCTACCTGCAAACATTCCAATAAAAACATTAGTGCCACCTGAGGTCAACTCATTACCGGCTTGTCTACCAATTAAAGTATTTTGTGCTCCTGTCGTAAGTAGACCTCCACCCCCAAAAACATAGTTTGCATCTCCTGTTGGGGCAAATGTTATATTGGAAACTTGTGATGAAGGAGCAATATAAATAGAGCCGTTAATCAATCCTACCTTATGCTGATATAATAAAGTCTTGTCACCACCTGTAGTATCAGGATTGTATAACCAACGCATATAAGAACCTGCAGTAGTCCCGCCTTGAGAAAAAATCAGGTTATTAACCGTTGACGTTGCTATAGTAAACGCACCTTGTACTCTCGCAGTTCCATTGACATCAAATTTATAACCTGCGTCTGTAGATGTTCCAATAAGCGTGTTTCCGCTTGTAGAATTAAAGATGTTATTACCAATAGTATTGCGAAATGCAATTAGAGTGACATTTGTTAAATTGGTTGCTGTTGGCTCATATGATATACCATAGACAATACCCGGATTAGCGTTTCCGGTAAAATCATATGTTGTATATATTCTAAAATCTTTATAAGTTCCACCGCCTAAACCTGTGGCGGTTTTTGTACCTGTTAATCCAAATGAAAAATTGTTGTTTGTTGGGTCACTTAAACCTCCTCCACTTGTTAAATATGTACTATAGAATCCGAATGTAAAACTTTGTATCGGGCTTGCACCACCATTTGTGTAGGCTTGTAATACACTACCTCCTGCACTACCTGAAATTCCTAACAAATACGATATAGTTGCACTTGTAGGAGTTAAGAATCCATTGTAAGTAGTATTACCATTTAATCGAGTTGTTCCATTAACATCCAACCTAAATCCTGCATCAGTAAACGTACCACCGTTCTGTATAACAACGTTACCCGTTCCTCCAAAAATCCTCATCCGTTCAGTCAATGACTGAAGCGTAGTGCCGGTTGTTGTAGTAGTAGATGTAGAGAATGATACGTTGCCCGGAGTTCCTGTGCCTGTACCTTTACCTCCTGCGATAGTTATATTACCTCCGTTTCTATCTGCTGTATTCCCACCACCACTTGCGTTAATAGTTGTTGAGTTAGCATTTCCTCCACTCATAGCTTGAACACCACCGCCTATATAAACATCGTTTATACTATAAGTGCCTGAAACATCATCACCGCCAATTACAAGCTGTCTGCTTGCTGTTGTTGTAGCAAAAAGACCAATAGCTATTGATGCAGTATGAGCAGCAGTACCTCTATCACCAATCATTATAGAAAACGCTCCGCTTGCAGTAGTAATATTCCCAATAGCTATTGCTGATGCATTTGAAGCTGTACCACCAATAGCAACACTTCCGCTATTACTCGTAGAACCACTAATAGCTACACCTGCTGTTGCATTACCTCCTATTGCAATTGCACCATTAGTAGACTGTGCACCCTGTCCTAACCTTGAAATCGCAATACCTCCACCACTTGCATTAGCTGTGTATCCAATAGCCACATTACCTGTTCCTGTGCCAACTACAGCGCTATTACCTATAGATATACCAACAATAGAAGAATTATTAAAAGTTCCGCTACCAATAAAAATACCTCTATCAGCCGTTTGTGCAGTTGTGCCTGATGTAAGTAGATTTAAAGAAGTAGTACCAAAGTTTGTATAATAAACACTTGACCTTGTAGTCCCATTAACATCAAACTGAAATCCTGCATCGGTCGTAGTGCCAACACCTATTCTACCGTTAGAAAAGAATCTTGTTGTTGTGCTTCCTACAATATCTAATGAGTTAGTACTAAGTGTAAGAGCCCTGTTACCTGTCAGCGTTCCGTCACTATTGTAAATGTTTGTTCCACTATACTGAGGAATATTCAGCGTAGAGCCAACCAATGTAGCCGGTCCACTTGAACCGGTTGTAGTCAGTGTCAATGCATCCTGCTTACCATTAAACGTAGACCAATCCGCTGAACTTAAAAGTCCTCGATTCGTTACGTTTGCCGTAGGAATATTAAACGTATGAGTCGCTCCAACACTTGAGATGTTAAAGTCAGTACCACTTGAACCTGTACCAAAATATTGAACCTGTTCAATCAAACCGTTCAATGCTAATATGCCGGTAGAGAAAGTTGTAATAATCTGACAAAGATGCGGCCCCTCAGTATGAAGTGTAATCGTTCTACCTGAAGTAGCAATATACACCCTGATAGCTAATCTGTCAGTAAGGGTTAACGTTGTTTGAGGAACAGCCAATACTGTAATGTATAAGTCGATAGCCGTTCCACCTGTAATTCCTTTAGGGTTTACAGCATCGCTTGCTATCAACGTAAATACAACCCCATCATACTTGTATAACTCTACATAGTAAGAAGGAGTACCTCCTCCTGATGATGCACTAAAAAACAACTCAAACGTCCAATTGCCGGCAGGTATATTAAGTAAAGCAGGGACTCCTGCATCTGTAATAAACTGTGCAACATAACCATCTGTGCTGATATTAAAGTCCGTTCCTGCTCCCAAAATAGGAGTTTTGCTCATTTCATAGTATGTGTTACCTACAAATGTGCCTTGGTTAACACTACCATTCAGGTAATAAGATACAGAGGCTCCGCCACCACCTCCATTGGTAGGGAAATTTGCTAACGTACCATCACCTCTTATATATTGAGATGCAATACCTGCTCCTGTTATTGCAATCGTTCCATTGCTTGTTAATGGACTATTAGTCACATTAAATGCGCTTGGCATAGATACACCCACCGAAGTAAGTCCTAAGTCGGTCCAAGAAGCCGAAATCGTTCCGCCATCTTGCTGATTAAGTGTTAATGTCTTAGTTGTTGTCCCTGTAACAGCTGCACTAACAATTGAATTGTCGTATGCTGTATCCCAATTAGCAGAGTTGTCTGTAATATATGAAATAGTACCACCAACAGACTTTACTAAACCATTACCAAGTAAAGCATTTTGCTTGCTATTAAATGTAGTCCAATCAAGACTGCTTATATATCCATCTTGACTACCATTTCCTTGCTGAATGGTAAAAATGCCTGTTATATTATTATAAAGCAAAGGGGATGCAGCACTTATAGCATTCCTTGCCCTGTTATTTGTAAAGTATAAGTTTGTAATTCCCTCGGGAATGTTGTCTGAAATTAAGCTAACGGCTCCTGTAAATCCATTTACTGAAGTAACCGCATCTGTATTATCAACCTTTTGCCAAGTACCACCATTAAATATAGCCCAATCTCCTACTTTCCAATCAGAGATGCCGTTAAGATTTGTTGAACCGGCAACATTTACAACATAATAATGGCCTTGAACACCAATACTACTTGTAAGAATCGGGAAGTTTATATTAGCATTCCATGTTCCCTGATATTGAACACCTCCAACTAATCCGTTGATTTGATTTTGAAGTTTACCGAAGGCTGTCAAAATACTGTCTGTAGCAATAATCGAGCCCCCCATTATGTTCAAGCCCGTTAATATTTTTGATATTACAGCAGAATTGTTCAGCGTAATTGGAACAGAGCCGGGTCCTGTAGCCGTAGCTTCACCGGTAAGAGCAGTAATATAATTGCCTGCGTTCTGCTTCCCATCAAAATTAATCCAATCAGAAGAACTAAGGTATCCACTTTGTACACTATTAGCTACCTGTATACTAAATACTCCGGATATAGAATTAAAAAGTAATGGAGAAGCAGCAGAGTATGTCGGTAAATTAACCCATTTGATACCTGTGCCTGTGCTTGATAACACTTGACCGTTTGTTCCTGAAGAAGAAAATCCATCAGTTAATAATCCAAGAATATAAAGATTATCATTAATCGTTGCGGTATCCGTATTTACATCAAACGCTTCAAGGTTTGCATTAAGGATAATATCAACATCAGCTACGTCGCCTGATGTAAGAACCTGTTGCAATGTAGGTATTACCACCGGCATTGTGTACCAAGAAACACCTGTCCCCGTACTTATTAAAAAATCACCGGGTAATCCAATACTATCTGATGAATCAAAAAGTTTGCCTTCAACATGAACCTCTTCGCTTAAATAAGTTTTATATAATTCTGCTACATTAGTTACCTCAATATTAGTAGTAGTTATCTTGCCAAAAAGATTAATATTCTGTGTAGCCGTATTCCCATAATCCAAAACACCCTGCAAATTATTTGCAGGGATATTTGGAATAAATAGTTGAAGCAGTTCTAATAGGGTAAAGTTATATGTAACATCTTCGATTTCGCCACCAACGCTCGTGCCGATTAACTTGTCTGCTAATTTAGGAATAGGCACAACTTCGTATGTACTAATCTTTGACATTCCGCTAAAATTTTTTAATGTACTACTTTCAAATAATCACCTGTTCTATATATCTGACCAACAACCAATCCGCCTAATAAAGCAGCAGCATTATCAGCATATACCGGAACATCATCTATCACAATAGCAGGAGCGCTAAAGTGCGCTTGGAAAAGTTGCAATAACTCAGCCGGTGTAAAATTGTAAGTTACATTTGGCGGAGTTCCCTCTGTACGTGTGCCAACGAGTTTATCGTCCAACATTGGCAACGCATTTATTGGATATGAACTAATTTTTGACATCTTCTTTTGGTTTTATTTCTCCTGTTTGCATATTAATTACAGTATTCTCTCCGTATTTATTAATAAGATACTTCTCATTTTCAATAAAAGAGTCTTTAATCTTATTCGCCTCAGCAATATAAATTTGCTTTTGCAACTCAAGTTCTCCAAGAGCAATCTTAACCTTTGTATACTCTTGTGTCCCATTTTTGATAAAATTTAATTCTTCTGCTGTTAAATGTGGCATTTGATTTTATTTTGTTTGTACAAATATAATGATAAACTAACCTTTTACAATGTACCTATATCCAAGATATAAAAGCACGACAATCAGCAAAAGCCATAAGAGATTTGAATAGTTGGCTTTCCTGTCAATCTTCTTCTCAGAATCCTTGGCTTTTACTCTTTTTTTGACGGAAACTTGCCTTACTTCCGACTGCTGAGTGGTTGATTTTGACGAGTCAACTGTACGTTTACGGTTTTTTGTAGCCCGGACCTTGGCATTGAAATATTTGACGTTGCCGATTATAATCGGCTTTGAGGTATCAATTGGAGTTATCTCAAACTCTTCGCTACTATCAATCGTAGTAATAGCGTTTTGAATTGTATTGATTTGATGCTTCTGCTCTACAACAGAACTATCTGTACTCGTTTGCGTTTTACTCTCAGATTTTGTAAGTTTTTTTGCTGCACAGCCAAATAAAAAGAAAACCCATAACAATAGTAAAATATATTTGCGCATTGTTTTAAATTAAGACATAGCCACCCTTGTCAACAGTACCCTGATTGAGCAACTTCTGCAGTTCAGTAATGGACTTACCAAATGTTTTTTGAAAATGAGGAGCATCTACAAACTTCCAATCGCCTCCCCATTCCCATCCATATCTCTTAAAGATGGTTACGATTTCAATCCAATCAGATTTACGGTCTCCATCAAAATCAGCTTTGGTATCCCAAGAAGCAGACTCCTTTGTCCCATTCCCATCTTTGTCTATTAACAGAACAATATCAATAGCCAACCCATAGTTGTGATAAGATTGGCCACCTCTTGCATTAGTTACTTTTCTCCCCGGCTTTGTTCTTCCTTGAGCAAACAATTCATCCTGCTCTTTGATTGTTCGCAGGGTGTAAGAAAAACGACAACCGGCAGAGCCGGTTAATTGTTCAATAATTTCATCATATATTTCAAAAGCCTCTTCTCTTAACGTTGGATGAAGCAAAGCGATTCTATCTAAAGTAATTTTATCTTTCATCTTATCTCATTTACATCTGATTTTAACTCTTTCGCACGACTAAGAGCCTTCTTTAACATTGACCAAATGTTAATGTTAAAAGCCTGCTCAATATTTTCTTTTATCGAAACCAATTCAATAAAAAGCAAAAGCATTGCTGATATTTTTGTAAACATAAATTCAAACCCAAAAGCGTGTTTAACAAATTCATTCAGCAAATATTTATCCATTAAAAACAAAAACAATACGCAAGTTTCATATAAAAGCATTTTGCTTATAATACTCGACAAGTTTCTACTTGTAAAACTCTTCCAACCTTTCAATTTAACTGATTTGAAAATTCCTGTAAATGTGTCGAGAATAATAGCAGACGCTACGGCCACCAATAATCCATGTATCGGTGTAAATAAAATTATTAAAGAAGCGAATGCGTAGTTCAAGTATTTCATCTTCCTTGACCTTTGTATGGTTTATTATAAAGTTTACTTCTCTTGTTTGTACTCGTCTTTGTCTTTGCAGCAACGCCTCTCTTCTTTGGCTTCTTTGCGTAAGATGATGATGCTATAACTTTTGCCATCTTTTAATTTTTACCAAAGTGCATTAATAAGCGTTGCAGTTGTACCACTTGCAACCGAATGAACTTTAACTACCTGAACAGGAAGTATTGTGCCTACCGGAACTGCATTAAATGTAACTATATCTTGCCCAATTGTTGTAACTCTTACATTACCGGCACCTCCTACAAATAAAAAACATCCCGGATTGCCGTTTGAGGTCTGAGGACTTGCCTGATATACTACATATGCTTTAGCTGTTGCTGCAAAAATATTAGCATTTAGGAGCAGTGTTGTTGCATTTACAACAGAAACAACTGTTGCTACAGTGCCATCAGTTGTATTGTATACGACATCTCCTGTTGCGACACCTTTTGTAATAAAATCAGCAGCAGCATCTACAAGAGACGATGCGACTACAGATGTATTTGTTCCAACAGCAATGTCTGATGGATATGGAATATCTGCATTATCTGTTGGTATTACACGTAATGCTCTTGAGAACGTTGTTTTAAAAACTGACATAGTTTATTTTTTTTCTTGGTAAGGGAATGCTCTGTTTAATGCGTCTCTTCTTTGCTTACAACCACAATCTTTACCGGTAATTTTTGAAACAGTTTCAACAACTTTTTTTATTCCGGTAGCTGTAGTTATTTTTTCTATCGAATCACCGAGACCTTTGCTTTTCGATTTTTGTTCCATTTGATTTGAGTTTAAATATTTGAAACCCTTCTTCCCATTCCGACCCTTGACTTTTCTGCCTTTTTAGCCGCAAGTTTAGAAGGACTTATTTCTGATTTTGTTTTTGGTGTCTTTGAAGACACTCGCTTTGTTGGCCTGCAGTATTCATTCTTTCCACCGGCACCACACGCTTTACCGGTTCTTGTATCCTGCCACTTCTCTTTCTCCCATCTTTTCAAACTACTTCCTTCCTCAGATTTGCGAACACTGCCTGATGCCTTCCGGCACTTAGCAATCGCTTGCGAAGCACGAGCCGAAGGGAACACATCATACGATGCTTTGACTTTTTTGTAGCAAGCGTCTTTCATCTTTTTAGTCTCACACTGTTTTTAGAAGGGTTGTACTTAAATTCACTCTTTGGCTTGCCGGTAGCTTTCGAGGCTCTATCTTTCGCTCTCTCCTCAGCTGTCATTGCATTCCTTTTCATCCCCTCTTTTGTATAAGTCTTACCATCTGCCTTCAAGTGTCCACGCTTTTGCAAAATACTTATGGCCAATCCACGGTCTCCAACCTGAGCAGTCAATCGCTCAATTAATTTACCACGTCCCATAAACTTTTGCGTTGCCATTAATACTTTCCTTTACGTCCTTTCGGATTGCTTTGTGTTGAGCCGCCCGGTCCTGCCCATAGATTCTTACAAGCCCAATATCTCGGAGTCAGCTTATCATTTGCTGAGTCGCAACCATGTCTTGCTTTGAAACTTTTACGTGCAGCTGCACTGTAATTATGGCCATAACCCTTTGCTCCAAAGTGGAGGAGTTTCTCCTCCCCTCCGGAACAGGCTTTTACCATCCTCTTCTTACCGGGTCTGTCCGATGGAACAGGACGGTTGCATTTCATTTTTGATTTGTCTGCCATAGCATTACTGACGGAACGCACGAGTTGTGTGCCCGGGTGTTGTTACGACATCTTTTTTCTTTAACTCAGGTAGGGCATACGCATCTTTTGGAGATACAGCTTTCTCAACCTCAGCAATTGTCTCTTCAGAAAGCTGAACGTCTTCCTGAATTACTTCTTCTACTACTTTACTTTTTGCCATAAAAAATTATTTAGCTTTTTTCATTAATTTTTTAGTTACTGATGCGGCACCTTTTGTCATAGACAAAGTCTTACCTTTCAGCGGATTCTTAATGCTTGGGCCACCGCCTGTTGGTGCTTTCAACTTAGAAGATGCCGGGAGATTTGGAATTGACTTTTTCATTTTTTTTTGTTTTATATGATTAATTAATCTTGTAACGTAACTAATTTACCTAACTTACTTGTAGATGAAAGTTTTGCTGAAGAATTTTTTCGTTGTTGTCTATTCTTAGCAAGATTGTCTTTTAATTTTTCTTTCCCCGCTTGAATAGCTTGAATTTTTAACGCTTGCTTATTCTTAAATGTAATAGCATCTAAATCTTGGCGAAGTGTATTTACTTTTTCTTCAGTAGTTTTTTCTGTCTGTTTTTGATTAGAAGCCATAACTTAATTTTTTTAGCTTTGCCTTACAAATGTAATAAATTAAATCAAATGAAATCAAAACCACACGACTACCTAAAATTTTGGCGGGTAATCCGCTATTACGTAAAAGCCAAACACAAGTTAAGTCAGGCCGACCTTGACATTATCCTGTTCTTATACTCTGAAGGATACTTCGGACAAGATTCTTTTGAAAAATTTGTTGAACTTGTAAGTTGGGACATTAACCGATTCAAACGTCTGAAGCGTGAAGGATGGATAGAACTCTTCAGAAAAAGAAGCGGAAAGAAACGGGCGCTTTATCAGTTAAGTTATAAAGCTACCCGTCTTGTACTTGACATTTACAGAAAACTAAACGGGGAAGAAATCCCCGTTAGTAAGTCTGCTAACCCTATGTTTTTAAAGAATGTGTCTTATAACGATAAGGTATACCGTAACATGATTCTTGAAATGAATGCTTATAACCGAGCGCAAAACAAACTCAAGAAAACTGACGATTAGATAACCACTACTACGTCACGTTCAGATATAATCGTGAACTGCTCGTCATTAATGAGCATAGTGAAGCTGTGCGACTTGTCATAATACAGGTCGTCACCTTCGTCAATAACACTCACGTCAGTTCCGGGTGCTACCACTGTCGCTCTTTTGTAGCGCAGTTGATTGGTATCCTCACCCGACAGTATCAATCCGGACTCAGTCTTTATCGACTCAGCCACGTCCTTCACTACGATATACTTTCCAATTGGTCTCATACTTGGTTTTATTGCTGCTCGTAAGACCGAGCCATTGTGATAATTGCGTTTGTACTGAGAATAGTGGTTGCTACGCTTACTGCGTTCTGCAGGGCTGACCGTGTCACCTTCAACGGGTCAATAACACCCATACCAATCAGGTCTCCCATCTCTCCCGTCTTCAGATTGTAACCATGACCCATCGGAACCTCGCCTTTGTAAACCTCACTTGGTTTAAGTCCCGCATTGGTCAGTATCTGCTGAAACGGAGCCATGAGTGCATTCCTTAAAATGTCAAGAGCAGCAGTATACTCCCGGCTCATACCATCGTGACCAACTAAAAATGCACTCTCCTCAAGCAGTGCTTTACCGGCACCGGGTAAGATACCTTCCTCTAACGCTGAACGGACAGCACATACTGCATCATCAACTCTATCATACAACTCCTTCTGCTCAAGGTCAGTCTGACCGCCCACAAAAATAACACCGATGCCACCACTGAGCGAAGCAATACGCTCCAAAATGAAGTCTTTGTCCGCTTTGCGTGTCGCTTGCTTATGTGCGTCCCATAATTGAGCCACTCTCTCCTCCACCTGTGCCTCGTCACACTTAGCCGAACTGCGGATAATAACCGTTTTATCTTTTCCAATAATCACTTTTGCTGCATGGCCTAAGTCTCCATAGTTGATATGGCTTAAGTCGTCACCTGTTTTCTCGCTGAAGTAGGTAGCACCAACGCTGATAGCGATGTCCTGCATCAACTCATGCTGCTTGTAACCAAAATTAGGAGGAGGAATCGCCACCACTTTCAGGTTTCCTTTCACGGTATTGGCCGCAAGCGTATTTACAACATTTGTATTGCACGGAGATATAATCAACAGCTTCTTACCTTCTGTAATAATAGGCTTCAGCACGTTCTCAATCTGCAGGATATTTGAAATCTCAGTGTCAGCTACCAAGACCATCACATCCTCAAACACGCACTCATCTTTTTTGGCATCATTAATGAACAAAGGGCTCAGATACCCTCTGTCAATCTTCAATCCCTTGGTCGTCTCTGCATAAGTCTCAGCAGTTTGGCTGCGCTCAACCGTTACGATGCCGGTCTTGCCAACATCTTTATACACCTCAGAAATAATTTTACCTATCTCACGGTCATTGTTCGCTGAAATAGAGGCCACGTCTAAGAGCATGGAGGCACTAACCTTTTTTGCTCTACGCCTTAACTTGTCCACCACCTTGTTACTCATGTCCACCATATGCCTCAACACCTCCGTCCGGTTCATATCCTCTTTAATATGCTCAAGACCTCCAAGAACTAACCCTTCTGTCAACACAATAGCAGTTGTAGTTCCATCACCGGCTGACGTTGCCGTCTTCTCTGCCGCCTCCTTCATCATCTTAACCGCAAGGTTCTCCGATGGGTCAAGCAGGTCAATAGACTTAGCAACAGTCACACCATCTTTGGTCACAGTGATGCCATGCGTGTGATACGGACTCTCAATCAGCACCGTATTGCCACCCGGCCCAAGCGTTGACTTGACCGCCTTCGACATCTTTACCACTCCATTGATTAACTTTTTACGGCCTGTATCGCCAAAGTCTAAGTTTTTTGGAGAATATCCCACTCCTGAGGTCTCAACCATTTGATTCATACTTGATTTTATTTGTGATGTACAAATATAGTCAGTCAATAGTACATTAACAACCTTTTTTAGAAACACCATTACAGATTGGTGGCGTGGAACGCAGCCGGTGTGTCGATTTTTTTAAGGCCAATGTCGAATTTTGTCGACTTTATGACAAATATTTGAAGACTAAAAATCAATGAAACCCAATGCAGTAAATGGTTTTAGAAAAATACAGCAAAAAAACTGCTGCCAAAACATCACCCTCCCCTATATATATATATATATTCCCCCTCTCTCTATTATTTTTATTATTATAAACTTCTTTATTTTTCGACATAATCGACATAAAAAGAATATAGTATTAATAACCAATTAGTTATAAAAATTAAAACGACATAAAAACGACATAAAAGAAGGGTATTCATGTCGATTCTATCATGGACTGAAATAAAAAAGGGAACCTAAGAATAGGCTCCCACATTCACTAAATACAAAAACAAACTCAATCCATCTCAGGACCTTCCATCATCTCAGACTTAATGTTTCCCAAAAATACAGCCTCAGACATCATCTGAACCTTCTGAGAACGCTTCATGTCCTTACGAATCGAAGCAGCCTGAGCAATACCGGTAATACCATCAGGACGATTGTTAATCTGCATACCACCACTCACACTTAAACCAAAACTCGCACCCTTCTGTTGGTATATACTATTCGACAAGTCCTTCTTGTAAACACTGTTACTGAATCTTAATTTCATAAAATGATTTTTTAACGTGAAACATAAAGATAAAACTTTTTGAGATACAAGTACTGTTTGGGCTATATAGCGGTTTTGCGTTGCGGTGCTCGGACCGAAAGTCATTTTTTTTTCGACGGGTGGGGGTGCGTTTCTGAAAATTCCTTCAAACATTTTTGGCGTTTTCCATGGGCTGATATGTGAACGGGGAATAATCTGCCTTGCATCCTGCTGCTGCTGCTTCGTTTATCGTATGCAATACCCTATCTGCTTTGTTTTGCTTCGCTGCTGCTGCTGCTGCTACATTCTAAATGTGAAAATGTGTCTTCAAAGACACAGCGCACACCCTGAAAGGGGGCTTTGCCCCTTCTTCGTTCCTCTTAAGTGTAAACATTTTGCTTCCTGTCCTGCTTTATTTTACGATTAAAAAACATTTTTTGGACATAATTCAAAAAAACATTGAAAAAAATTTGTTTGCAAAAAGAATTAAACTATATTTGTACAGAATTTAAACGATTAATCAACTAAAAATCTACAAACATGAGTAATCTACTTGCAATTGAGTCAAACTTTTTAAACCTTGCCGAAATTAAGCAAGCGTTAAACCTGACTGAAATCAGGACGGTAAGCCGCAATCTTAGCAATGCTAAGAAAAAGAAATTTGAACAGTCTTTAGTCTTATCCAAACTTGTTGTGAAGGCCGTTGAGTGGTTTCACTCAGAAGAGGGCAAAGCAAAGTGTGCAGAAGAGGGCATTGAGTGGAGCAATGAGGAAATCGGGAACAAAGTATTCGGGTGGCAAAAGTCGTATTTCTACAAAGTAGTAAAAGCAGGCAAGTTGCCTGAAACAACCGTTGAAACCTTTGTTGCAAAGTGCAATGAAATTGAGGCACAAGGCGAAGAGGCAAACCGTTCCATTGAAGGTTTATTGAAATTTGCGAAGCAGGTGGAAAGCGCACAAAGCGAAGGTGGACAAGATAGCGAAGATAGCGAAGCAGCGGAAAGCGCACAAGTTGAAACAAGGGTACAAACCGTTTTTACCATGACTTACAAAACCGATGCAGGTAACGTGTCCGTTCGTGTGGATGCAAACGGCAATGTAAAAACCACTAACACAAGCGAACAAATTCAGGCCGCAATTAATTTTCTTACTAACACTTTAAATAAAATCTAATGAGCACAAGTACACAGGGCATAGTATATGGGATGCATGGATACGGTTTAAACCGTTACGGTCGCAGAGTCTCAAGGGGTGCAATACAGGGTTACCATGACAAGCCGCACCCGTTATTTCTCAATAAAACAGCTTTTAGGGCTGACATTGAAGGGCTTAAAAAAGTAACGCAGAAGGCGGCAATAAAAATCGACGGGAGCGAGTTTACATCTCGTTTCACTATCGGCATGGAGGTTGAAAAAAACCAATTGCACAGGGGCGCTGTGAGAGAGTATGAGTTATTATGCGGTTTTGAGCGTGACGGGTCATGCGGCTATGAGGCTGTCACCCATATCCTGCCTTTGCTCCCATCGGGCAAATGGAGGACGAAGGTTTACGATATGATGCACAAAGCTGAGCGTATAATTGATGACCGTTTCAGCCCGTCAGATAAGCGTTGTGGCGGCCATATTACGGTTGGTGTTGATGGTATGACAGGCTCACAATTGAGAGACCTTATAAGGGTTAATGCAGGTATACTGTATGCAATGTTCCGCAATCGGTTAAAAAACGGCTATTGCTGCTACAACAGCCGTATGCAGGATGCACAAAGCTGTGCTAATTGGCACAGTAAATATCAGGTTTCACTTGCAAAAGACTATTGCTTAGAGTTTCGCTTGCCTTCACGCTTTGAGAGTGTAAAACAGATGATGAGACGCTATGAGTTGATGTATGAATTAGTAAATTTTAGCGTGAACAAGCCAAACGGCAAGTATGAAGACTTTCTTAAAATTATCCGTCCCATTATTGTATCAATGTATAACGGGGATGTAACGAAGGCAGAAGAAATTTTATCCCTTTCTAAAGAGTTCAGGACGTATATTTTGAAAGGAACAATAACAGATGCTATACGGCCTTATTTATACCTGTAGTTGAGCAAACGGGGTGTCTTCAAAGACACTCCGCTGTCTCAGGGTGTGTGCCCTGACTGATGAGTTCAAAAGAACGAAACAGCAAACTAATAAAATCAAATTAAAATGGGACAGTACATTTCTATTTTCGAGGTAGTTGCCATATCGGTAATTGCTATCTTTTGTTACGTTTTTATCAAAGCCATTATTAAACTATTTAAATCAAATTAACATGAGACAGGTGACCTTAAATGTTTTAACGGCCTTTTTATCAGGCCGCACATTAAAAGCAGGCAACACAAAAACAGATGGCCAAAGCGTTTGGTTGCATGGCAACAAAATTATTGAGCGAAGGGATGACGGTATATGGATAACCAATGCAGGGTGGAATAGTGCAACCACTAAGGAGAGGTTAAACGGGTTGCAGGGCGTAAATATAAGGCAGAGAAACGGTGTTTGGTTTCTGAATGGTATACCATGGAACGGAGATTGGGTGAATGTTAGAGACTATGAGCAGGGCTCACAATATGTTGCAGAGACAGTAAGCTATGAGCATGAGTTTGATGTTACGAGCGAGTGGATGAATGCGGGATACAGTAGGCCAACCTATTTTGTGTTTCACACGTTGGTGGAAAGTGAGAGAGAGGCGGTGGAAAAGCTGCTGAGAGACCATGGAATCGAGAGTAAGCGGATGGAATCAGACACTGATGGTGTATACCGTCCTAACTATTTTGTAATCGTTCATCCTGACAAACATAAAGAGGCGTTAGATATTCTTAACAATCAAAATTAAATAACATGAATCAGAACGTTAAAGTTGTGGGTGGTATCGTCTACCTGCTTGTTACAGAGAAAGCAAAAGAGGTATTCCAAAGTGGACTGTTTGATGTGTACAAGTTGCACAATGATAATTCGGAGAGTTTATGCGAGTCGTATGCAGACATAAACGATGCGTTGGAGGTCGGCCTTGACCTTGGTATTGAGGTTGATTTGCTTAACGACATAGTGAAAGCGCTTATTGGTTAATCGTTCAATGTGGGCGGTGTCTTTAAAGACACTGCTGTCCTAAGATGAGTATCTTAGCTGATGAGTTCAAAAGAACGAAACAGTAACCCACTAAAAATTAAAAACATGACAGACCTGTTTGACAAAATCGAATCGCTACCTGAAAAAGTACAGACTATCCTTAACGAATTTGCGTTAAAGGATAACAGTTACAGCAACTGTGCAGAGTTGCTAAGGCTAATGGAGGCGGAGGGTTATACGTTTGAGTATGGCCTTGACGCTGTGCCTTATGGCCTTGTACGAAAAGTAAAGGTCGAGGTTTATGGACACGACATATTTGTTGCTTGTCCGCATTGCAACAACTCAGAAGAGCAATCAGGTGACGAGCAGAGGCATCACCTGCAAGTGTTTGAGATAACGGAGTGGCGTGAAGATGTGGAGGGACAGAACGAGTTGTCGGAGATGAGATGCTGCTGTTGTGGTGGCGAGTTCCTGCTTGAGTGGGACTATGAGAATGTGCAGGAGTGCGAGGAAGATGGCGAGTAACCGGTATGAGTGCGGCCCCGGGTGAATCAACCCGGGGGGCAAGTGACCGGCAAATTTTATAACAATCAAAATCAAATCAAATGACGACTAAAATTTGGCTTAGAGGAGGTTATAAAAACTTAAAACCAACAGATACGGTTAATACTTGGAAGGCCGTCGAATCGTTTACTGTTAGTAACAATTTAAGACCATGCCTTATTAAGCAGCAAGGAGGTTATTATAAAATAGAGAAAGACGGAGTCTTAACCTTTGTAACTGAGACGCTATACTCAATAACGTTTGAAGAGTTATACAGAAAACTTAAAGACCATAACAATCAAAATCAAATCAAATGACACAAGAACAAATGAAAATTGAAATCGAAAGAAAAGAAACGGTACAGGATGTAATTGACCGCTTGCTTTACCTTCCTGCTGATAAACTTGCAAAGTATAAGCACTTCCTTGACACGTTGGTTGAACTATACCCTATTGACGTGAGGGTGGTGGATGGCGTAAGGATTTATAACGTTACAAAAAACAAATTAGATGGCAAAAAAGTACAAGATAGTTGAGATTAAAAAGCCTAAGAATATAATCAGAGTAAAAGGATTAAGCAAGTCAGAGGCAGATGACTTGTTTGACAGCCTTACAAGGCTATACCCTAACGTAAAATTGTCGTTAATGAAACACGACGCAGATGACGAAGAGCCTGAGGAAAATTACTTTGATGGACTTGACGACAACGTTGAGTATGAGTAAAAATAAATTTGGCAATGTCTAAATTTCGTCGTATCTTTGTACAATATTAGTTTAATAACGTGATTCTGTATCTCATTAGGTACTGTCACAATCAAAATCAAATCAAATTATGTGTGTAATCATCATCAAGCAGGGCGGGAAGACCGTCCCATTAGAGACTTTGAAAACATCGTCCCGTATCAATCCGCATGGCCTTGGAATTGTTTGGCTTGATACCTACGAGGTATCTTACCATGACTCAAAAGAGTTCAAGTTACTTAACACAGACAGGCCGTTTATTGCTCACTTTAGATACGCCACAGTCGGTGCTATCAATAAGAGCAACACGCATCCATTCAGATGCGGCAACAACTACAAGGAGTTGTTAATGATGAACGGTACTATCAAAGGACTTGGCAATAACAAAAAGAGCGATTCAAAAGCCTTGGCCGAACAATTGGGAGACATACCACGCAACAAGTGGAAGAGCGAGTTAGAGCAGCACCTGTGCAGGTTTGTGACCATCAACACACGCAACAGGACATATCAAATCTACAATAAGCATCTATGGACACAGAGGGATGGCGTGTGGTATAGCAAGGGTAATGTTCTTGAGGACAACCTGATTGCGGTATATGGTACATTAAAGAAGGGTTACTCAAACTATTACAGCTACCTGACAAATTCAAAATACATTGGGCGTGGCAAGACAAAAGACAAATATCCATTAATTATTAAAGGTCTTCCCTATCTGATTGAGAACAAGGGCAAAGGATTCAACGTTGAGGTTGACGTGTTCAAAGTAAGTGATACAGTGCTTGCATCCTTGGATATATTGGAGAGTCACCCTACTTGGTACAGAAGAAAGCAAGTGCCTGTCATGGTGAACGGCAAACAAATGTTTTGTTGGATATACTTCAACATCAGAGAGAAGGCCAATGGCATGGTGTTCCACGAGACGTACAAGCAGGAGTATAGGAATATGAGATGGTGGGACGATATGGAGGAAAGCGACAGTAGCGTTTATACACCAAAGCGAACACAGCAACCTACCGTTGTGAAGATTGAGCGACAGTTGTCTGCATTTGAGTTGGAGATAGACGACTGTGAGGATTGCGACTTCGACCCAACTAACGAGTTGCCGATGTGTGTGCAATGCTACAGCGACCTGCAGTTTGACGGGTTCTCAAACTACCATTGCAGCAGCTGCAATGATTGGTTCACAGAGAATGAGATTCTGTACAGGGGGAATTAATTACAACGGGTGTCTTCAAAGACACCCACCGTACTGAGATGTGCGTCTCAGCTGATGATTCTGAAAAGATGAAACGGTTAATCAATTAAATCAAATCAAATGAAACAAAGTATTCAATTCAACCACGAGGCAAACTCATTTACAGAAGCTATTGGAGTTAAGTTATCTCAGCATGAGTTCGCTGAGATTCTTGCAAATATTTCGGGCGAATTTTTTTCTGAAAAATCCGGGAAAATAAGTCATCTGTCAGAGATGCTGCATTATAAACTTACTTATGAGTGCATTTTATTTTTAGCTACCTGTGAGGTGTATAATAGGATAGCAGAGATAGTTGAGATTGCGGATGAAAGTGCCCCATCTGTTGGTATGCTTAAAAGAGTTATTGACGCTATCAAAAATCACAAGTCAGACATAAACATGAATTGACATCTTTTTTATACTTTTTTATTTCAATATTCGTTAAATTGTTAACCCGTAAAATAAAATAAAATGACAATTCAAATCAAAAAAGAGATAGACAGAAGCGTCTTGGAAGACATATTTGTTACAGCCTTGGAAGGCGGCAGTAATTATTGGTACTACCTGTCTGATGAGGCGTGCAGGAAAATAAGAGAGGCGGTTCCTAAATCAGAAGACCCGTATCTTAGCACAGCTATTGTTAAAGCTATCTTGGACCACGATGTAGCTGTCCCTGTCAACGATGCAGAGGATGAGGAATTAGTAGTCGGATTCATAGAGAAGAAGACAATGGCTGATAGATTGCAATTACTATCAGATAGTGAGCACAGTTGGGCATTAGAGGCACAAATTTCGGGAGACGGTGATGCGGATAGTGCAGACATCGTGTTCCAATACTTAACAATGGGGGAGGTAGTATATGGCTAAGGAAACAAATGCGTATTCGTTCGACAGTTTGATTGAGAACGTAACCGATTGGGCAGACAACAGGATGCTTCTCAAAAAAGAGAATGCTTCCAAACAGATGCTGAAGGTGATGGAAGAGGTTGGGGAAACGGCCTCAGCCTTGTTGAAAGGTGACGAGTTAAAATTGATTGACGGCATAGGAGATTCATTCGTTACGTTAATCATCCTGTCAAAGCAACTTGGACTTAATCCATCTGTATGTTTACAGGTGGCATGGAGCGAGATAAAAAACCGCACCGGCAAAACCGTTGACGGTACATTCATCAAAGATTAAAACAATAGTTATGTTTGAAAATGAAGAAACATTCATCGCAAGGTTGAAGCGGCTGCAGGAGCAGACCGCCATTCTTATTCAGGAGTTGGAGGCAAACCCGCACTTTCCTGATGGCCATATCATAACTAAAGAGTCTTGGGATAATGCAGACAAGATTACCCATGACGGATTTGTATACGTAAAGTATAATGACCTTTGTTTTTATAAATAAATTGTACTATCTTTGTACAGAATTTAATCAAATCAAATAAAATCAAATCAAATGCAAGAAGCAAAATCAAAATTTTCAGCCTTCTCAGACACGGGAAGATTTATGAGTGCTGTATGTTACGCAGAGAAAAATCCTGACTCAAAGATAGATGAAGACTGCACAGATGTAGTTCACTACAGTGGCGGATACTTCATTCAACTTATGGACTCAGGAATCTTCAAGGTGAACGAGTCTTTTAGTAGCCGTTCATTAGACGAAGCAGAGACCTATCTATTTAAGGAGATTATTAATAAAAAAATGAACGATTCTTAAACGAATTGCTTATATTTGCTTCAAAATTCAATCAAAATTATGAAACAGGACGTATTTAATCAGTATGTAGACAGGGTTTGTGAATTGTTTTCGATACCTAAGGATGAGATATTTTCAAAGAATAAAAAGAGAGAGTTAGTTGACGCAAGGTATTTAATCTATTACTTGTGTGCCAAAAGACCAATGAAGAAATCATATATCCAACGGTACATGAGGGAGGCGGGTTACGACATCAAGCACTCGTCTATTATACATGGCATTGCAGAGGTGCAAAAAAGAATCGACCAAGACAAAGACTACGTTTCAGTTGTAAAAGAGTTGGAGCGTTCGGTGTTTATTTAATCAAATCAAAAATCAAATCAAATGGAATCAAAGCAGACCGTATTTGAACGGCTATCGGCCATTAATGTAAATGACCACGTTGAACAAAAAGACAACCTTAGCTACCTGTCATGGGCATGGGCATGGAGCGAGGTTAAGAAAGCATACCCAAATACAACATATCGTGTATTAGAAACAGAGTTTGATGAGGCACTTGGATTTATGTGTCACACTTCTGTTACAATTGAAGGAGAGACCCTTGATATGTGGCTTCCCGTTATGGATAGCAAGAACAAGGCCATGAAGAAGACAACTTACACTTACCCTACAAAGTATGGTGACAAGACCGTTGAGGCGGCTACGATGTTCGACATCAACAAGACCATCATGCGTTGTTTGGTGAAGAACTTGGCGATGTTCGGGCTCGGCATCTACATCTACGCAGGTGAAGACTTACCTGAGGTTGAGGCCAATGCAAAGTCAGCTGCAGCACCGGTAAAAAAGGAAGAGACGAAAGCCGATGAATTGATTGAGTTGAAAAAAGGAACATCTAATTGGGTTGCAGTAGTAAAGTATGTTATTGCGAACAAAGAAATGGGCATAGAGAAAATTGGGGCACAGCTTGTGCGTAAGTATAAGATTAGTCCGGCCCTGAAAAAAGAGATTGCTAACTTAATAACTCAAGCGTAATGGATAATAAAAAACAAATAGACGGTTCAGACGTGCTGCATCTGCTACGTGACGACAACGAGTATTACAGCGGCATTGGAAAGAACTTTCTGTCAAACTCTGATATAGGCATCCTTCTGAGTAATCCTCAGGACTTTGGTAAGGAGCGTGAGGACAATAAAAACTTCATGGATGGCAGATACTTCCATCAACTAATTTTGGAGCCCGAGAAAGCCAAGGAAATGCCCTTTGTGGACGTTTCTACAAGAACGACCAAGGAGTACAAGGTGTTCTGTGAGACAAACAACATTGCGTTTTGTATGTTAAAGAAGGAGCAGGATGAGATTCAGCGACTCGTAAGTATCATCAACGGCAACATTGCTTTCTACGATGAGATATACAAAGAAGGTAATCAGTATGAGGTGCCGGCTATTGGAACGATACAAGGTATGATGTGGAAGGGCAAGGCCGACATCGTTACTGATGAGATGGTAATTGACTTGAAGACAACAAGCGACATTCATAAGTTCAAGTGGTCAGCAAAGTCTTACAACTACGACTCTCAATGCTATATCTATCAGGAGTTGTTTGGCAAGCCATTGGTATTTTATGTAATCGATAAGACGACAGGTGTGCTCGGCATATTCAGACCGACAGAGGACTTTGTAAAAGGTGGAGAAGCGAAGGTCGGACGTGCTATTGAGGTGTTCAATAAATACTTCGGTGATAAATCCACAGATGATGTTATTAACTACTACATTGATGAGTATTTAATTTGATAGAATGTAGTTCTAAAATATTGCAGCCTGTTATTATTAATCTAAAAAAAATGTTTTGGTTAGTAACAAACGAAGGCAGGCTGCATATGGTCAGGTGGCGGAATGGGTAGACGCTAAACCATTTAGAGATAAGATGTAGATTCTTGGTGAGGTAATATACTACATCATACAGGTTCGATTCCTGTCCTGACCACACTAAGCAATCAACTTAGCCTTAGAGGTTGATGCTTTTTTAAAACAGACTAAGGCAAAACAAAAAAAACAGTTATTATGTCACAAGCAGAAAAAGTCTTTGCTGACGGCTTCTCATTTAAAAGAAATGAGAAAGCACCGGAATTTGTTATCGGTAGATTATCTCTAAAGGTAGATGATGCCATCGCATTCATGCGAGAGAACGAGAAGAACGGTTGGGTAAACCTCAACATCAAGACCGCAAGAAGTGGGAACCATTATGTCGAACTCGACAATTACGACCCTGTAAAAAATGACTCGAAGAGTCAGAAACCAAAACAGAAAGAGGCTAAAGCCTCAGAAGATGACGGTTTCATGTTCTAAAAAATCGGGGGAGTTTATACTTCCCCTTTTTAAACTTGTCAATAATGCTAATATATTTTTTCCTATTCTCTCTATATATATATTCCCTATTCTTCTTTTTTTATTATTTATAATTAAAGAAAAAAAACGACATTATTGACACTATTGCTGATAGTCAAATAGTTATATTTATTTAACCGACATTAAACCGACATTGAATGAATCATAATGTGACGATATTCCAAAATATCAGGGAAACCGACACACCTTTCTTCCGTGATGTTCACGTAATCCTTGAGCGTATCAAGGATGGCGCAGCATCTACAAAGGAATTGGTTAAAAAGATACGATTAGAAAAACGTAAACCTGAACGACAGGAGTTAAAGAAGCAGCTGCCTGCTATATGTTTCAGTGGAACTTTTAACAAGAGGACTGATTCGTCTCTTATAGAACATTCGGGCCTTATTTGCTTGGATTTTGATGGGTATGCCAAGCAGAAAGAGTTGTTGCAAGACAAAGAGAGCCTATCAAAAAACAAATATGTTTTTTCGGTGTTCATATCGCCATCAGGTAATGGACTGAAAGTATTGGTTAAGATACCTGCGGATGCAGAAAACCATACTCTATACTTTAACAGCTTGGATAAGTATTTCAACAGCCCTTACTTTGACAAGACGAGCAAGAACCTTAGCCGGGTTTGCTATGAATCATATGACCCGCTACTATTCATCAATGAGAACTCATCTGTTTGGGACATTATCGAAGAACCTGAGTATACAGAGGTCAGCAAGATAAGAGACAAGGCTACTATACCCATTACAGACGAGAATAAGATTGTTGAGATACTTGTAAAATGGTGGGAGAAGAAGTATCCTATGGTGGAAGGACAGCGTAATCAGAATGCATACGTCCTTGCCATGGCATTCAATGACTTTGGTATTAACAAGAGCCTTGCATCCTATGTACTAAATCAGTTTGCGACAGATGACTTTAACCTGAGAGAGATTGGAACAACCATCGACTCGGCCTATCGCCACACGGCAAACTTCGGAACGAAATACTACGAGGATGAAGAGCGTATCAATTCAATCAAAGCAAAGCTGAGACGAGGCGTATCAAAGAAAGAGATTCGCATTCAGCTGCAGGATTCAAACTTAGACAACGAAACTATCGAGTCGGTGCTGAATAAAGTTGAGGAGGAGAATGCTTCGCAAACTTTTTGGGATAGAAACGACAGGGGTGTCATAAAGATAGTGCACATACATTTCAAACAGTTCTTGGAAGACAATGGATTCTACAAGTATTGTCCTGAGGGTGGAAAGAATTACATATTCGTGAAGGTTACAAACAACCTGATTGACCACACCTCGGACAAAGAGATTAAAGACTTTGTGCTTGCACACTTATTAGAGTTGGATGACATCGCAGTCTACAACTACTTTGCAGACAACACAAGATTCTTTGATGAGAAGTTCTTATCACTTCTGTCAACGATTGAGATTTACTTTATTGCAGACAGCAAGGATGCATCGTACCTGTACTATAAAAACTGTGCAGTTAAGATTACAAAGGATGGCATCTCAACGCTCGACTACTTGGACTTGGGTGGGTATGTTTGGAAAGACCATGTGATAGACAGGAACTTTACGATGTGTGACGTGACAGGCAACTGTGACTTTAAAAAGTTCGTGAGCAACATCAACGGAGGTGACATCAACCGAATCAAATCAATGGAGAGCACGATAGGATTCCTATTGCACGGCTACAAAAATCTTTCCTTCTGTCCTGCTGTGATACTCAATGACGAGGTTATAAGCGACAACCCTGAGGGCGGTACAGGTAAGGGATTACTGATGAATGCACTGAGTAAGATGAAGAAGTTGGTGGTAATAGATGGTAAGTCATTCACGTTCGAGAGAAGTTTTGCTTATCAGTTGGTCTCAGCAGATACACAAATACTTTGCTTTGATGACGTGAAGAAACACTTTGATTTTGAGAGACTGTTCAGTGTTGTAACAGAGGGCTTGACACTTGAGAAGAAGAACAAGGATGCGATTAAGATTCCGTTCAGCCGTTCGCCAAAGATTACGATTACAACAAACTATGCAATAAAAGGTGCCGGTAATTCATTTGCAAGAAGGAAATGGGAGTTAGAGTTGCATCAGTATTATACAAAGGACTTTACACCACTCGATGAATTTGGAAAGTTAATGTTTGGCGATTGGAACGATGACGATTGGTGCGAGTTTGACAACTATATGATTGGATGCCTGATGAACTACTTGAAGACAGGACTTGTTAAATCAAAGTTTGTTAATTTGAAGATACGCCAACTGTCAGCAGAGACCTGCCATGAGTTTATCGAATGGTGTGGACTTGTAGATAATACAGATAGGAACGTAATGCTTCAACCTAATACAAGACTATATAAGAATGAATTATATTCTAACTTTATTGACGAGTATCCTGACTACGGGCCAAGGGGTAGGATGAGTATAAGTCGTACTAAGTTTTATAAGTGGCTTATATCTTATGCTATCTACAAGGAAGGAACAATGCCACAGGAAGACAGAGACCAACAGGGACGTTGGATAATTATCAAGAGTAAAAAAGATGAGGGATTAGAAGAAGCGCCATTCTAAAAAATAAAAAATGACAAACAAACAAATCGTTCATATAAGCATGGTTAACTCTTTTAACCTGATAACAGAGCGCAACACGTTAGAAGAGATTCAAGAGTCAAACATAACATTATTCGCTCATTCTCCTGAGGATGACATTACATATGAAACTTTAAAGATGATTATAGATTACTTTGAATCAATAGAGATGTATGAATATTGTTCTGATTTGATAGAGTATCTCAATCTGAATTTTAAAGAAAACGGTACAAGAATTGGAAGCTGTGAATGTAAATACCCTGTCATAAAAAGGTACAGCAGGAAAGTGTCCTGCGATTTCTGTAATAAAAGATTATTCTTATGATTGAAAGAAAGTTAGGGCATACAAACAAAGAGATGTTACAATACTGTGAAAGAATAAAAAAGATTGTATTATCTAAGACAAAAGTAAAAGTCGGGAAAGGTAAAAATATTGAGTATTGTGATATGTTAAAGTATAAGACTGACGAATCAATTATAAATAATATTATTGAGAGTCATAATTACTACAAAAAACTATACGAAGAAGAAATGAAAGCAGCAGATGCTCTTACTAATGGAGTCATTCAGTATAGAGATTATCAGAAAGACATCATCAAGGAAGGCGCAAAGATTATCGGTGAGCATGGCTTCTTATATCTTGCGATGGAGGTGCGTACCGGTAAGACGCTCACAAGTCTTGGCATTGCTGCGACGATAAAGAGCAACCGTGTGCTGTTCGTTACAAAGAAGAAAGCTATATCAAGCATCGAAGCGGACTACGAGAAACTTAATCCTCCATTCGCATTGACGGTCATCAACTACGAGAGCCTTCACTTGGTAATGGATAACGAGAGGTGGGACTTAATTATTTGTGATGAAGCACACAGCATGGGCGCATTCCCTAAACCGAGTGGAAGGGCTGAGTTGGTTGCAGAGGTGATAAGAAAGTACAGGCCACGAGTAATACTGTTATCAGGTACACCAACACCGGAGTCGTACTCGCAGATGTATCATCAGGTGTATGCGATACCAAACAATCCGTTCAGGGAGTTCAAAAACTTCTACAGGTTTTGCGATAAGTATGTAAACGTAAAACAGCGCAAGATAAACGGCCTGATGGTCAACGATTATAGCAGAGGGCACGACAGTATCCTGAAGCAGATGGAGCCATTCACGATTAACTATACGCAACAGGAGGCAGGGTTTGTAGCTGAGACAAAGGAAGAAATACTTGAGGTGGAGATGAAAGAATCAACCTATAAGTTGATTAAAAGACTCAAGAGCGATTTGGTTATTGAAGGAAAAGAGGAGACCATCTTGGCTGACACACCGGTTAAACTAATGATGAAGGTGCATCAACTTTGCAGCGGAACAATAAAGTTTGAGAGTGGCAACTCAATGATATTGGACTTAAGCAAGGCCGAGTTTATAAAGAGTCGCTTTGCAGGATGCAAGATTGGTATCTTCTACAAATTCAAAGAAGAATACAATGCACTCAAGCAGGTGTTTGGTGATGAATTAACATCTGATTTAAGTGTCTTTGAAGACACGGACAAAAACATTGCGCTGCAGATTGTATCGGGTCGTGAAGGTATCAGCTTAAAGCAGGCAGACTATTTGGTGTACTACAACATAGACTTCAGCGCCACGAGTTATTGGCAGAGCAAGGACCGGATGACAACAAAGGAGCGTCTTGAGAATCAGGTATATTGGATTTTCTCAAAGGGAGGTATCGAGAAGGACATCTACAAGGCTGTCACGAAGAAGAAAGATTACACAATCAATCATTTTAAAAAAGATTTTTATGAGTAACAAAATAGAAATAGTAGTAAACGGAGTCGAGTTTCAAGAAGTAAATGCAGCTGAATATATTATACACGCAGCAGAGAATCCATATCCTTTTTTAAATTGCATTAAAGGGTCTTGGGATAATAGTTGGACTTACAAATCATTAAGATTGGATGGAAAATTTTACGCACCAAAATATTTCTATGAGAAAGAAGAGTGAGCAGGATATACAGGCAGCTAAGATAAAAGAGTTGGAGGTGCAGGGTTACTACGTCATCAAGCTGAAGCTGACCAATAAGAACGGAATACCGGACATCATTGCTATACCACGAGACTCAGACGTATTGTTTGTCGAGGTAAAAAACGAGAACGGGAAGCTGAGTAAGCTGCAAGAGTTCAGAAAAAAAGAATTGGAAACCCACGGAGTAAAAGTGGAAGTATTTAACGGACAAAAAAAATAAGTTATGACAAACAAAATTATTAGCGGGTTGCTTTACTTAATTGTAATATTATTATACCAATTGTTTGGTAGTATAGAAAACGCTACTTTATTTTTATTTGCAGCGTGGCAGGTTGGATATTGGAAAGAATACTATACTAAAGGGTCGTCAAATTAACGATAACGTTTTGCGGCTTGTGGTTCGTTAGCGAAGCAAAGCCTTGTGTGGTCGGGCTAATGACCACAAACCGCTGTTATGTGTTGGGCGGTTTATCAGCACTAAATTTAATTTGAAAACGAAATGACAGAAAAAGAAAAAGCACTTGAACTGATTGCTAAATATCAGGCACTTGCAATGTTAAAAGATTTTGGCGGAATGGACTTTGAAATTGCCAGAGGTTGTGCAATTATAGGGTTAGACGAAATGCTTGACCATATAGAAGTGCCAAGCCATATTTACCAATGGTTCAAACAAGTGCGTTTTGAATTGGAAAGTGTCGAGCAGCCTTGCACATAACAAAAGTATTTGCGCTCGTTTTAATGGCGCAAATATTGTGTTGTAACATAAAAAATAAATACCATGTTGTTTGAAACTGAAATGGATTTAATTCGAGAGAAGA
>Ga0315902_10000618_pt1 | contig 60270 bp, 62 predicted proteins | sample LakEriMetagenome_9_FD_203523 | JGI IMG/M metagenome (GOLD analysis project Ga0315902, IMG submission 203523) | Freshwater fungal communities from buoy surface, Lake Erie, Ohio, United States - Buoy 12 MA117 | ecosystem: Environmental > Aquatic > Freshwater > Lake > Lake biofilm | place: USA... | reverse complement strand
GTGCGTCGAGTTGAAGTACTCGAGAACGGTGAGGCCTTCCTTGAAGTTCGACACGATCGGCGTCTCGATGATCTCGCCCGAGGGCTTGGCCATCAGGCCGCGCATGCCGGCGAGCTGTTTCATCTGGTTCTTCGAACCGCGGGCGCCGGAGTGGGCCATCATGAACACGGAGTTCAGTTCGCCCGTCGTCGAGCCGGCGGCGTCCATCATGGCGTCGGCGACCTTGTCCGTGCAGGCGGACCAGGCGTCGACAACCTTGTTGAACTTCTCGCCGCGCGTGATGAGGCCGTCGGCGTATTGCCGCTCGTACTCGTTCACCAGCTTGCGCGTGTCGGCGACCAGTTTGTCCTTCGACTTCGGGATGACCATGTCATCCTTGCCGAACGAGATGCCGGCGCGGGCGGCTTCCTTGAAACCGAGCGCCATCATCCGGTCGCAGAAGATGACCGTCGCCTTCTGACCGCAGTTCCGGTAGACGATGTCGATCAGCTTTCCGACCGCCTTCTTGGTCATCAGCTCGTTGGTGACCATCGGGTCCATGCCCTTTTCACGGGGCAGGCAGTCCGCGATCATCATGCGGCCCGGCGTGGTGTTGAACACCTTCGCGACGTCCTTGCCGTTCTCGTCCTTCGTGATGAAGCGCGCCTTGACGCGTGCATGCAGCGAGACTTTTCCGGCGGACAGCGCGTGTTCGATCTCGGCGAGATCGGTGAAGAGCATGCCTTCGCCCTTCTCCTTCTCGCGCTCGATCGAGAGATAGTAGAGGCCGAGGACGATGTCCTGCGAAGGCACGATGATCGGGCGGCCGTTGGCGGGCGAGAGGATGTTGTTGGTCGACATCATCAGCACGCGCGCTTCCAGCTGGGCTTCCATGCTCAGCGGAACGTGCACGGCCATCTGGTCGCCGTCGAAGTCGGCGTTGAAGGCCGCGCACACCAGCGGGTGAAGCTGGATGGCCTTGCCTTCAATGAGTTTCGGCTCGAACGCCTGGATGCCGAGGCGGTGGAGCGTCGGCGCGCGGTTGAGCAGGACCGGGTGTTCGCGGATCACCTCTTCGAGGATGTCCCAGACTTCCGGCTTCTCTTTCTCGACCAGCTTCTTGGCGGCCTTCACCGTGCCTGCGAGGCCCTTGGCGTCGAGACGCGCGTAGATGAACGGCTTGAACAGTTCGAGCGCCATCTTCTTCGGCAGGCCGCACTGGTGCAGCTTGAGTTCCGGACCGACGACGATGACCGAACGGCCCGAGTAGTCGACGCGCTTGCCGAGCAGGTTCTGGCGGAAGCGGCCCTGCTTGCCCTTCAGCATGTCGGACAGCGACTTCAGCGGGCGCTTGTTGGTGCCCGTGATGACGCGGCCGCGGCGGCCGTTGTCGAACAGCGCGTCCACGGATTCCTGCAGCATCCGCTTTTCGTTGCGGATGATGATATCCGGCGCGCGGAGCTCCATCAGGCGCTTGAGGCGGTTGTTGCGGTTGATGACGCGGCGATAGAGATCGTTGAGATCCGACGTCGCGAAGCGACCGCCATCGAGCGGCACCAGCGGACGCAGATCCGGCGGGATGACCGGCACGATCGTCAGCACCATCCACTCCGGGCGGCAGCCCGACGCGATGAAGCTCTCGACCAGCTTGAGACGCTTGGCGATCTTCTTCGGCTTGAGTTCGCCGGTCGCTTCCGACAGGTCGACGCGCAGGCGGTCAGCCTCGGCTTCGAGGTCGATCGTCTTCAGAAGTTCGCGGACGGCTTCGGCCCCGATGTGGGCCGTGAACGAGTCCTCGCCGAGGTCGTCCTGCATCTGGATGTACTCCTCCTCGGTGAGGAGTTGTTTTTCCTTCAGCGGGGTGATGCCCGGCTCGGTGACGATGTAGCTTTCGAAGTAGAGCACGCGCTCCACATCCTTCAGCGCCATGTCGAGCATCAGCGAGATGCGCGAGGGCAGCGACTTCAGGAACCAGATGTGGGCGACGGGCGCGGCGAGATCGATGTGGCCCATGCGCTCGCGCCGGACGCGGGCGAGCGTCACTTCAACGCCGCACTTTTCACACGTGACACCACGGTACTTGATGCGCTTGTACTTGCCGCACAGGCACTCGTAGTCCTTGATCGGTCCGAAGATGCGCGCGCAGAACAGGCCGTCACGCTCAGGCTTGAACGTGCGGTAGTTGATGGTCTCGGGCTTCTTGATCTCGCCCGACGACCATTTGCGGATCTCTTCCGGGCTCGCGATCGCGATGCGGATGGCCTCAAACGTCGGAACCGGCGTGTTGGGGTTGAACAGGTTGGTAATTTCCTGGCTCATCCTGATTAGTCTCCCTCTTGGGGTGACCGTGGAGCCCTCGGGCTCCACGGATATTCATTGCGAAAGGCAGGCGGCGATGACGTTTAGGTCTCGTCGCCCTCCTCCGCTTCGGGCTCGGCTTCGAGCAGCTCGACGTTGAGGCCCAGCGACCGCATCTCCTTCACGAGCACGTTGAAGGACTCGGGGATGCCGGCTTCGAAGTTGTCGTCCCCGCGGACGATCGCTTCGTAGACCTTGGCCCGGCCGGCGGTGTCGTCCGACTTGACCGTGAGCATCTCCTGCAGCGTGTAGGCTGCGCCGTAGGCTTCGAGCGCCCACACTTCCATCTCGCCGAAGCGCTGTCCGCCGAACTGCGCCTTGCCGCCCAGCGGCTGCTGGGTGACGAGCGAGTAAGGACCGGTCGAGCGGGCGTGGATCTTCTCGTCCACCAGGTGGTGGAGCTTGAGCAGGTACTTGTAGCCCACCGTGACCTTGCGGGTGAAACGCTCGCCCGTGCGGCCGTCGTTGAGATAGACCTGGCCCGAGGTGTCGAGACCGGCCTTCTTCAGCATCACGGCGATGTCGTCTTCATCGGCGCCGTCGAACACGGGCGTCGCCACCGGCACGCCCTTGGTGAGGTTGGAGGCGAGTTCTTCCAGCTCTTCGATCGTCTTCGGAAGCTCCTCGTCCTCGCCATAGGCGTCGCGGAGAGCCTTGGTCAGGAGCTTGCCGTCATGGCTGTGAGGGCTGCATCGATCATCTTGCCGATGCCCGCGCAGGCCCAGCCGAGGTGGGTCTCGAGGATCTGACCGACGTTCATGCGCGAGGGCACGCCCAGCGGGTTCAGCACGATGTCCACGGCAGTGCCGTCATCCAGGTACGGCATGTCTTCGAGCGGGTTGATCTTGGAGATCACGCCCTTGTTGCCGTGACGGCCGGCCATCTTGTCGCCCGGCTGGAGCTTGCGCTTCACGGCCACGAAGACCTTGACGACCTTCATGACGCCCGGCGGCAGATCATCGCCGCGTTGCACTTTCTCGATCTTGTCGGCGATGCGGGCTTCGATGAGGGCAACCGACTCCTCGTAGGAGGAGCGCAGCGACTTCACCTGGGCGTCGATCGCATCGTCGTCCACACCGATCTTCCAGAGGTCCGCCGGAGCGTGCTCTGCGAAGAATTCCGGCGTGATGTCGGTTTTCTTGCCGCCGCGGGCGACGGCTTTCTGGCCGACGATCAGCGTCTTGAGACGGGAGAGAGCGTCGCGCTCGATGATGGCGCGCTCGTCTTCCTTGTCGGTCATCAGCTGGTCGATCTGCTCACGCTCGATCTGGAGCGCGCGCTGGTCCTTGTCGACGCCGTGACGGTTGAACACGCGCACTTCGACGACCGTGCCGGTCGCGCCGGGCGGCATCTTGAGCGACGTGTCGCGGACGTCGGAGGCCTTCTCGCCGAAGATGGCGCGGAGGAGTTTTTCCTCCGGAGTCATGGGCGATTCGCCCTTCGGCGTGACCTTGCCGACGAGGATGTCGCCAGCCTGCACTTCCGCGCCGACGGCCACGATGCCCGCTTCGTCGAGGTTGCGCAGGGCTTCCTCGCCGACGTTCGGGATGTCGCGCGTGATTTCTTCCGGCCCGAGCTTGGTGTCGCGGGCGGCGATCTCGAATTCCTCGATGTGGATCGAGGTGAAGACGTCGTCGCGCACGATGCGCTCGGAGATGAGGATCGAGTCCTCGAAGTTGTAGCCATTCCAGGGCATGAACGCGACGAGCACGTTGCGGCCGAGGGCCAGTTCGCCGAGATCGGTCGAGGGACCGTCGGCAATGATGTCGCCCTTGGTCACCTTGTCGCCGACCTTCACGATCGGGCGCTGATTGATGCAGGTGTTCTGGTTCGAGCGCTGGTACTTGGCGAGACGGTAGATATCGACGCCCGACTTCGAGCCTTCGACGTCTTCCGTCGCGCGCACGACGATACGGGTCGCGTCGACCTGTTCGATCACGCCGGCGCGGCGGGCGGAGACCGCCGCACGGCTGTCGCGCGCCACGATGGCCTCCATGCCGGTGCCCACGAGCGGGGCGTCGGTCTGGATCAGCGGCACGGCCTGGCGTTGCATGTTCGAGCCCATGAGCGCGCGGTTCGCATCGTCGTTCTCGAGGAACGGGATGAGTGCCGCAGGCACGGACACGACCTGCTTGGGCGAGACGTCGATGTACTCGATGTCTTCCCGCGCAACGAGCATGGCGTCACGCGCCGGACCGACGCGTGCGTTGACGAACTCGTTCTGCAGCACGCCCTTGTTGTCCATCTTCGCGTTGGCCTGGGCGATCGAGTAGCGCTGCTCTTCCATCGCCGAGAGGTACTTGACCTCCGACGTGAGCTTGCCGTCCTTCACGCGCCGGTACGGGCTTTCGATGAAGCCGTACTTGTTGATGCGGGCGTGCGTCGCGAGGTTGTTGATCAGACCGATGTTCGGGCCTTCCGGTGTTTCGATCGGGCAGATGCGGCCGTAGTGGGTCGGGTGCACGTCGCGCACTTCGAAGCCTGCGCGCTCGCGCGTCAGACCGCCCGGTCCGAGGGCCGAGAGGCGGCGCTTGTGCGCGATTTCCGACAGCGGGTTGGTCTGGTCCATGAACTGCGACAGCTGCGAGGAGCCGAAGAATTCGCGGACGGCGGCCACAACCGGTTTCGCGTTGATCAGGTCGTGCGGCATGACGGTGTCGATATCGACCGACGACATGCGCTCCTTGATCGCGCGCTCCATACGGACGAGGCCGACGCGGAACGAGTTCTCGAGCAGTTCGCCCACCGAACGGACGCGGCGGTTTCCGAGGTTGTCGATGTCGTCGACTTCGCCTTTGCCATCCTTGAGGTCGAGGACGGTGCGCATGACGGCGATGATGTCTTCCTCGCGCAGCGTGCGCTGCGTGTCGGGAGCATCGAGGCTGAGGCGCATGTTCATCTTCACGCGACCGACAGCCGAGAGGTCGTAGCGCTCGCTGTCGAAGAACAACTGACCGAACAGGGCCTCGCCCGCTTCGAGCGTCGGCGGTTCGCCGGGACGCATGACGCGGTAGATGTCCGACAGTGCGTCGATGCGCGACGCCGCCTTGTCGACCTTCAGCGTGTTGCGCAGCCACGGGCCGCGGGCGTTGTCGCCATCGGTGTCGAGGAGCTGGATCGACTTGATCTTGGCCTCGCGCAGCGCAGCCACGGTCTCTTCGGTGAGCTGGTCGCCGGCTTCGGCGTAGATCTCGCCGGTCGCCGCGTTGACGACGTCCTCGCCGATATACTTGTTCTCGAGGAAGCTCGAGGGGACGAGGATGTCCTGGAGGCCATCGGCCTCGGCCTTCTTGGCCTTGACCGGGGTGATCTTCTTGCCGGCTGGGAAGACGGCCTTGCCGGTCTTCTTGTCGATCAGCTCGAATTCGGGACGGGCGCCCTTCCAGCGGTCAGCGGAGAAGCCCGTGACCCAGCCGGCCTTGTCGAGCTTGTAGGTCACCTTGTTGTAGAAGGTGTCCATGATCTTGGCGGCGGAATAGCCGAGCGCCTGCAGCAGCACGGTGGCCGGCAGCTTGCGCTTGCGGTCGATGCGGACGTGCAGGATGTCCTTGGCGTCGAATTCGAAGTCGAGCCACGAGCCGCGGTACGGGATCACGCGGGCGGCGAACAGCAGCTTGCCGGAAGCGTGGGTCTTGCCCTTGTCGTGGTCGAAGAAGACGCCCGGCGAGCGGTGCATCTGCGAGACGATGACGCGCTCGGTGCCGTTAATGATGAACGTGCCCTTGTCCGTCATCAGCGGGATGTCGCCGAGATAGACGTCCTGTTCCTTGATGTCCTTGATGGACTTCGCGCCGGTCTCTTCGTCCGTCTCGAACACGATGAGCCGCAGCTTCACCTTAAGGGGAGCTGCGAAGTTCAGGTCGCGCTGCATGCACTCCTGGACGTCGAACTTCGGCTGCTCGAATTCGTAGGAGATATATTCGAGGGTGGCGCGGTCGGAGAAGTCCTTGATCGGGAAAACGGACTTGAACACAGCTTCCAGGCCGTCCTGGTCGCGCTTCTCGACCGGCGTGTGCATCTGGAGGAATTGTTCGTAGGAGGAGCGCTGAACCTCGATGAGGTTCGGCATGAGTACCGTTTCACTAAGTTGGCCGTAGGACTTCCGAATACGTTTCTTCGCCGTGAACGACAGAGCCATGTGCTGGTTAGCTCGCTTTTTTCTGGGCCGCAGCTTCCACCCGCGATGGCCGGGTGGCGCCGTTGGACCGTTAGTATCCGGTGCGCAGGGACGGTCCGGAATCGAACCGCCGGGAGAACTCTACCACTACCGTCAACCCCTCCTGCGCATGGGGGAAGAAGGCAGTACGCGCCGCCGGAGAGACTTGCCCCTCCGGCGACGCGAACAAGGCCTTACTTGATTTCGACCTTGGCGCCGGACTCTTCCAGCTTCTTCTTGATGGTCTCGGCTTCTTCCTTGGTGACGCCTTCCTTGACGGCCTTGGGAGCAGCTTCGACGAGGTCTTTCGCTTCTTTCAGGCCGAGGGACGGCACGACTTCGCGAACGACTTTGATGACGTTGATCTTCTTGTCGCCGGCATCCTTGAGGATGACGGAGAATTCGGTCTGGGCTTCAGCAGCCGGAGCAGCGGCAGCGGCCGGGCCGGCAGCCACGGCGACCGGAGCAGCAGCCGAAACGCCCCACTTCTCTTCGAGAAGCTTGGCGAGGTCGGCAGCTTCGAGGACCGTCAGCGACGACAGGTCTTCGACGATTTTATCAAGTTTCGACATTTGAGGTTTTCCTTGAGTTCGGGTGTGTGACTAGGGGTGTCTCGTTGAGCAGAAGGTCTCAGGCGGCGTCCTTGTTGGCGTAAGCGCCAATGACGCGAGCGAGCTGAGCCGCCGGCGCAGCCACGACGCCAGCGATCTTGGTCGCCGGAGCCTGGATGAGGCCGATGATCTTGCCACGGAGCTGATCGAGCGACGGCAGGGCAGCAAGCTGCTTCACGCCGTTCTGGTCGAGCACTGTGTCGCCCATGAGCGCGCCGATGAGAACGAGCTTCTCGTTCCCCTTGGCGAACTCCGCCACGACTTTCGAAGCCGCGACCGGATCCGGAGAGAAGGCGATAGCCACAGGACCAACAAACATGTTGGCCGCGGCATCCCCGCCTTTTCCGTCCAGCGCGATTTTCGCAAGCCGGTTCTTGATGACCTTCAGATTTGCGCCCTCGCCCTTGAGCTTGACGCGCAGATCCGTGAGCTGCGTTACGGTCAACCCGGAATATTGCGTGACGACGATCACGCCGGCGTCGGCGAAGACCTTCTTGTAGGCCTCCAGCGCCACCGCTTTTCCAGCTTTATCCATATGCGGTCTCCAGGTTGGACGACCGGACAATCCCGATCGCCCCAGGAAGCGCACGCAGGACGCGGCACCCGCCTCAGCCCCTTCCCAGCACGCCCGGACGCCTGTTAGGCTTCCGGCCGGTACACGGAGAGGGCTCGCGGTCGCCTGACCAGCGCGCCCCCGTCCCAGGGCAAAACGAACTCCAGGGCCACGTCGCCCGCCCAATGGAAATTTCCCATTGGCAAACGCCGCTCCCTGTCACGTCACACCCCGTCTCATGCAGGAAATTGAGGAGCAAAACCAGGCAGTTAGTCCCGGTTTTGTGCTTTGCTCCACCTGCAATCTCGGACGAGAAACGGGAGGCTCGTGTTAACGAATCTCCCGTTCAGGGGGCGTCTATAGCCCCCTCCCCGGTTTGTTGCAAGCGGGGCCTTGCTTTTTTCCAGAATGCTGATCCGGCCTTTGGAATGCCAGCAATGTCGAAGGATCTGACCGGGAGGACGGTTAACTGGGGACGATTGACCCAGACGGAAAGGCCGACGGATCGCTCCGCCGGCCTTTGCCTATTCGAATTTTCAGTCCGGCCTACTGCGCCGGGGCCGACGAGAGGTCGGTCACGTCCACGGAGACGCCCGGGCCCATGGTCGAGGAGATCGCGATCTTCTTGACGTAGGTGCCCTTGGCGCCCGACGGGCGGGCCTTGACCAGCGCGCCGACGAAGGCGCGGACGTTCTTCTCGAGGTCGGCTTCCGAGAACGATGCCTTGCCGACGCCGGCGTGGATGATGCCGGTTTTTTCGGCGCGGAACTCGACGGAGCCGCCCTTGGCGTCTTTCACGGCTTGCGTGACGTTCGGGGTGACGGTGCCGACTTTGGGGTTCGGCATCAGGCCGCGCGGGCCCAGCACCTTACCGAGGCGGCCGACGAGGGCCATCATGTCCGGCGTGGCGATGACGCGGTCGAAATCGACCTTGCCGCCGTTGACGGTCTCGAACAGGTCTTCGGCGCCAACGATGTCAGCGCCAGCAGCGCGGGCTTCGTCGGCTTTCTTGTCGCGCGCGAACACGGCGACGCGGACCGTGCGGCCCGTTCCGGCCGGCAGGTTGACGACGCCGCGGACGTTCTGGTCCGCCTGTTTCGGGTCGATGCCGAGGTTGACGGCGATCTCGATGGTTTCGTCGAACTTCGCTTTCGCGTTGCCCTTCACGAGTTTCACGGCGTCCGTGACCTTGTAGACCTTGGTCGGGTCGACGGTCTTGCGGGCGGCGGTTGTGCGTTTTCCGAGTGCCATTGGACTACGCTCCCGTCACTTGGAGACCCATCGCGCGGGCCGAGCCGGCGATGATTTTGGCGCCTGATTCCACATCGTTCGTGTTCAGGTCCTTGAGTTTTTTCTGAGCGATCTCGCGGCACTGGTCCATCGTGACCGTGCCAGCGCTGTCGCGGCCCGGCAGTTTCGAGCCGGACTGGATCTTCGCTGCCTGCTTCAGGAGGTAGGACGCCGGGGGCGTCTTGATCTCGAAGGTGAACGACTTGTCCTGGTAGTAGGTGATGACCACGGGAAGGGGCGTGCCCTTCGTTTCCTGCGCGGTGCGGGCGTTGAACGCCTTGCAGAATTCCATGATGTTGATGCCGCGCTGACCGAGAGCGGGGCCGATTGGCGGAGACGGGTTAGCGGCTCCGGCGGGAACCTGAAGCTTCAGGCTCCCCAGCAGTTTCTTTGCCATGTTTCCCTCACTTGTGGCGGCCTGACGGGTGTTTCACCGGCAGACAAGCCTCGCCGGACCATCCGGAAAGGCGGGGGGGTGCGTGGTGGGGCTGGCTAAGGCCTCCCACGCGAAGGCGGGGCAATACGGGCTGTCCGGCTGAAAAGCAAGGCCTTTAGCGACCTGCGCCGTGCGCGATCAGACCTTGGTGACCTGACCGTATTCGAGGTCCACAGGCGTCGCGCGGCCGAAGATGGTTACCGTGACCTTGAGGCGGCCGGTGTCTTCGTCGATCGAGTCCACGGCGCCTTCGAAGGAGGCGAACGGGCCGTCGGTGACCTTGACCTTCTCGCCGATCTCGAACTGCATTTTCGGGCGCGCGCGCTCGATCGTGCCGGCTTCGACCTTGCCGAGGATCTGGTCGACTTCGCGCTGAGGGACCGGAAGCGGCTTCTTGCCGCCTTCAGCGCCGAGGAAGCCTGTGACTTTCGGGGTGTTCTTGATGAGGTGGTAGGCCTCGTCCGTCATGCGCATCTTCACGAGCACATAGCCGGGCATGTGGCGCTTCTCGATGGTGCGCTTGCGGCCGCGGACGACCTCGACGACTTCCTCGGTCGGAACCTCGATCTCCTCGATAAGGTCCGTCAGGCCCTGCATCTCGGCCTGTTCGCGAATGGTCGAGGCGACCTTCTTCTCGAAGTTCGAGTAGGCGTGGACGATATACCAGCGCGCGTCAGCCATCAGCTCGGCGTCCCTGTTGAGATGCCCGTAACAAGCCAGACCAGCAGCTTCACGAGGGAATCCGTCGCGTAGAAGAAGATTGCAGCCATGACCACCATGATCGCCACCATGATCGAAGCCGCGATCGTTTCCTTGCGGCTTGTCCAGGTGACCTTGCGCGCCTCGGCCCGGACCTGGCTGATGAAGGTCAGCGGTCCCGTCCGCTTCTTCGGAGCAGGTGCATTGGCTTCGGAGGTTCCGGTAGGCGATTTCATGATATTCCGGGGGTTTGAAGGCGACCGTCTAAGACAAAGGCGTCCATACGTCCATGGGGAAAAATGCGCTTCGCGCCGCACCCGCTAGATGGGTATCCACTTCGGCCGGGCGCTGCGCAGCCAGATCGACATGATCCAGCGGGCCACGATGACCGCCGTGAAGATGGAGGTGAGGACGCCGATCGCCAGCGTCAGGGCGAACCCGCGTACAGGCCCCTCGCCGAGGTTGAACATGACGAGCGCCGCCACAAGGTGGGTCACGTTGGCGTCGACGATGGTCGCCATCGCCATTTCGTAGCCGGCCTCGACTGACGTGATCGGCGACCGCCCTGCCCGCTTCTCCTCGCGAATCCGCTCGAAGATCAGCACGTTATAGTCGACTGCCATGCCCATGGTGAGCAGGATGCCGGCGATGCCCGGCAGGGTCAGCGTCGCGCCGAAGCCCGACAGCACGCCGATCATCATCCACATGTTGGCGATGAGGGCGAGGACAGCGAAGATCCCTAGAAGGCCGTAGGTGGCGATCATGAAGATGGCCACGAGGATCACGCCGACGATTGACGCCATCACGCCCGCCTGGATCGAATCCGCTCCGAGGCTTGGGTCGACGACGCGGCGTTCGACCACCACCAGTTTCGCAGGCAGCTGGCCGGACTCGAGCACGACGGCCAGGTCGTTGGCCTCCTGCATGGTGAACGACCCGGTAATCTGGCCCGAGCCGGACATGATGGGGGAGTTGATCGTCGGCGCCGAGATGATCTTGTTGTCGAGCACGATCGCGAACGGTCTGCCGACATTCGCCGCCGTCGCCCGCCCGAACTTCTGGGCGCCAGGGCCGTGCAGCTGGAACGAGATGTTTGGCGCGTTGTACTGGTCGTAGCTCTGTTGCGCGCCCGACAGGTCGTTACCCGAGATGATCGGATCGAGCATGATCACTTGCGGCGCGCCGCCGAGACTTTCGTCCGGCAAGGCGACGCGGTTGTTGCGCGGCACGCCGATCTGGTACTGGCTCGGGTCCGCCTGCGTATCGACCATGTTGAAGGTCAGGACGCCCGCTTGCGTCAGCAGGTCAACGAGCTCGTTGACGCGTTCCGGGGTAAGGCCCGGAACCTCGATAAGAACGCGGTTTTCCCCCTGCTGGACGATATTCGGCTCGACCAGTCCCGAGCCGTCTGCGCGCCGCTGGATCGCCTGCCGGGAGGCCTGCACAGCTTGTTCCATCAGCTGGTCGAAACGGGCTTCGGTGAATTTCACCTCGATCGCGCCGTCCGCGCGCTGGTTGATGGTGTAGACGTCAGCGCCGCCCAAGGTCCTGAGGCGCTCAAGCGCGCGCTGCGTATCGGCCGCGTTGGAGACGCGGACAATGACGGAATCGCCCTGCGGGGTGCGCTCGCGGACCGGGATAAGCGGCGTCTCGCGCAGCTTCTCACCGACCATCCGGTTGACCTCGCGCAGCTCGTTCGTGCGCAGGTCATCCTCGGGGATTTCCAGCGTGATCGACGCGCCGCCCTTGAGGTCGAGGCCCAGCTTCAGAGGTTGGGTGGGCCACCAGCTGAAATAGTCCTCGCGCTGCTTCTCGGTCAGCACGTTCGGCACGGTCAGCAGAAGGCCCAGCAGCAACGTCGCGAGGACGAGAGCTACCTTCCAGGGCGGAAAGCGCAGCAACATGGAAGGATCAGCCTTCCTTGACGTCGTTGGCCGGGGCCTGGTCGGGCTTGTTCTTCACGTCGACGATCATGCTGCGCACGATGCGGAGCTTGCCGCCCTCGCCCGTGTCGATGGTGACTTCGTCGTCGCCCAGCTTGAAGATGCGGCCGATGATGCCGCCCTGGGTGATGACGGTATCGCCCTTCTTCACCGCCGCGATCATGGCGCGGTGCTTCTTCATGCGCTGGTTTTGCGGACGGATCAGCAGGAAGTAGAAGATCACGATCATGCCGATCGGCAGCATGAGGCTCATGAGCATGTCGCCGCCCCCGGGGGCGGCGGCGGCCGGAGCGGCTTGCTGGAAGAACATCGGGATCGGCAGCATCGGGTCTCCGTGGGAATCTCTGGGCTCTCCCTCGGATATGGGGAGGCTGAAGAGGGCGGACTATATCGGGAGGCGCCCCCTTGGCAATGTGCGCTATTCTGGCAGGCCCTGTTGCAGGCTAGCCTTGGAGCGGCGGCAGGTGGCGGGTCGGATCGACCGGCTCCTTGCCCTTGCGCAGCTCGAAATGCACCTGCGGCGCGCCCGCATTGCCCGTGGATCCGGCCGTGCCGATGACCTGGCCCTGCCGGACAAGGTCGCCTTCATTCACAGCCATGGTGTCGCAATGGGCATAGGCTGTGACCCAGCCGCCCGGGTGGCGGATCAGGATCAGGTTGCCGAACCCGGCCAGTTCATTGCCCGCATAGACCACTTCCCCGCCGGCGGAGGCGCGCAGGTCGGCGCCCTTGTTCGCGGCGATGTTGATCCCGTCATTGCGACTGCCGTCGGAGCCGGGGCCGTAGCCCTTCAGCACCCTGCCCGAGACCGGCCAGATGAACTCGCCAGAGGCGGTCGAGGGTGTGGATTTCGCCTGCGGCACGGGAGGCGGGGGCGGTGGGGGCGGCGAGGCGACAGCCGCTGGAGCTTTCGAAAGCGGTTTGGGCGTGACCGCCGCGGTCGTGGCGGCCGTGCCGGCCAGCGCGATGGGCCCATCCGCGGACGGAAGAGGCATGGCCGGGGATTTCGCGACCGGCGGGCTCGGGGCGGGTGACCTGGCTGGCGGCGGGGTGAAAGCTTGCTGCCGGGGCGGTTTGGCTGCAGCGACGGTCACGGGTGCGGGTGCGGCGGTGATGGGCCTCGCGGGCTCGCGCGCCTGGTCCCGGGCGAGCGGGGGCAGCAGGAGTTCGTCGCCCGGCCACACGGTGAAGGGGCGCGCGATGTCGTTCAGGAGGGCGAGCGAGCGGGTATCGACATTGTAGCGGCGGGAGACGGCATAGAGCGTCTCGCCGGCTTCCACGAGATGGATGTTGGGCGGCGGCAGGAAGATCGTGCCGCCGACATCGAGCGCGTAGGGCGGCTCAAGCGCGTTGGTCTCGATCAGCGCGCGCATGTTGACCGAGTAGCGGCGCGAGATGTCGTAGAGGGTGTCCGACGGTTGAACTTCCACGGCGCGGGCGGAGGGATTGTCGCCGGGAAGCTTTCGCGGGCCGCCGGGCCGCCTGCCGGCTTCGGGCGCAAGGCTGCGCGCCTCGGCGACAGCAGATGTGCCGGGTGAGGCGCCGAGATCGGCGACGCGCTGGTAGGGTTCGAGGTTGGTGGGTGTGCCGGGAGCGGGTCGCGTGGCGACACTTGAGGGCGCGGACGAGGCGGCCACCGGGGGCGGGCGCGACATGTCGGCGAGCACGGTCGGGCGCGGGGTCTCGCGGGCGACGGGCCGGGCCGGATCGTCGCCGCGATAGTCGATGGCGGCGGCCTGCAGGGGCGGATTCGTCGCGCACGCCGTCATCCCCGCGGCGGCGGAGGCAAGCAGACAGGCGCGCAGGGCGAACGGGATCGCCATCGGTCCTCCGGAAAATCCGGCCCAGACTGCACCGATCATGCTTACCGGAAGCTGAAGCGCGCTGCGGTCAGAGTTCCCTTGCAATTCCGGGCTCTAGCGGTGCGAAACTGGCAGGCGCCACGACGGTTTCCGCAAATGCGCCGTCGGGCTGTTTCACCAGTCGCACGACGACCACGCGACCGGCGCGTTCGACCGGCATGACGACGACGCCGCCGGGCGCCAGCTGGCGGGCAAGTTCTGGCGGCAGTTCGGTAACGGCCCCCATGAGCAGGATTCGGTCGAACGGCGCGGCCTCGGGCCAGCCGGCGAGACCATCGCCGTGGCGCACCTCGATCTGCGCCGCCAGGTGCAGGCGTTCGAGCAGGACGCGGGCCTTGTCCACCAGCGTGCGATAGCGGTCCATGCTGTAGACGCGGCGCGCGAGGCGGCTGAGCACGGCGGCGACATAGCCGGTGCCGCAGCCGATCTCGAGGACGGTGTGCTCCTTCTGGGCGCCCAGCGCCTGCACCATAACGCCGACGGTCACGGGCCGCGTCATGCTCTGTCCGCAGTCGATGGGGAGTTCGACGTTCTCCCACGCATCGGCCTCGAACGGGCGCGGGGTGAACTGGTCGCGCGGCGTCGTTTCCAGCGCTTCGGTCACGTTGTGATCGGTGACGCCCGCCTGCCGCAACTGGAGCACCAGCCGCGCAGCCTGGAAGCGGGGGTCCGTGTCGTTCATCGGCGCTGCGGTTCCCGTGTCATGTCAGGTGCGTCCGCTCCAGCGCGGTGAAGGGCGGGATGTCGTCGTCGAAGCCCATTTCGTCGTGGCGGAAGCCGGTGAGTTCGGCGGCGAGGTCGAGCGGGATGTCGAATACGAAATCGACGCCGCCGCCTTCCTTGTCGGACTCGGCCTGTGCGGCATCGGCTTCGTGCCTCAGCTCCTCAAACACGTCGGGCAGCTGGCCTTCGACGGCAAGCTGATCGCCGCCGTCGCTGCCGTCGTGCGATACGGACCAGAGCTGGCGGCCATCCTTCCATTCGGTGGCGAGGGAGTTCATCGCGCCCTCGTGGACCACCGCCGCAACGAGACGCCCGCCGGCCGACCATTGCGCCAGCTTGTCGGGTGCGAGCAGGCCGAGGTCGCTGGTCATCACGATGTACCAGCCGCCGGGAAGCTCGCCGCCGGAATGGTCCTGCTCGAAATACTCGTCGACCTCGCCGGTGTCGGTGAAGCCGAGCCGTTCGAGGAAGTCATCGCGGTCGATGCCCTGTGCTGCGAACCAGGCGAGCGAGAATCCCATGGCCTGCTCTCCCCTCAGTCTGCGCAGAGCGTCGGTTGGGCGACGCCCTTCTCGATCCGCTGGTAGCAGCCGCAGGGGTCGTTCGTCGTGGAGCACTGGCCAGTGGCGCCGGGGCCGCCGCCGGTGCTGGCTGTCGGGTTTCCGGCAAGGCAGCGGCCGCTGCCGCATTGCGCGCCGTCGGTGCAGGACTTGCCCGCGTCGCTGAAGGTGATGAGGCACATCGGCTTCTGCATGCGGCAGACCGGCTGCAGCGCGCCGCCGGCCTTGGCGCAGGCAGCGGGGTTTGCGGTGAGCGCCTCCTGCACGGAATAGTCGATGATGCCCTCTGCCGAGACGAGCGGGCGGCCGTCGATGCCAATGAAGGTTGTAGTTGCGGGCGTGTCGGTAGGCGCGGGCGCGGCGCAGGCGGCGGCAGCAAGCGCTGCAAGCGCCATGAACAGTTTGCGGATCATCCGATCACCTCCAGATTGCCCATGTAGGGCCGCAACGCTTCGGGCACGTCGACCTTGCCGTCCTCGCGCTGGTAGTTCTCGAGGATGGCGACCAGCGTGCGGCCGACGGCGAGGCCGGAGCCGTTGAGGGTGTGCACGAATTCGGGCTTGGCGCCCTGCTCTCTGCGGAACTTCGCATCCATGCGGCGGGCCTGGAAGTCGCCGCAGTTCGAGCACGAGGAGATTTCGCGATATGTGTTCTGCGAGGGCAGCCAGACTTCGAGGTCGTACGTCTTGCGGGCGCCGAAGCCCATGTCGCCGGTGCAGAGCAGCACGGTGCGATATGGCAGGCCGAGGCGTTCGAGGATGCCTTCGGCGCATTTGGTCATGCGCAAGTGTTCGGCTTCGGAGTCCTCGGGCTTCGTGATCGAGACGAGTTCGACCTTGATGAACTGGTGCTGGCGGATCATGCCCTTGATGTCGCGCCCGCCACTGCCCGCTTCCGAGCGGAAGCACGGCGTCGCGGCGGTCATGCGCACGGGCAGGATGTCGCCGTCGACGATCTGCTCGCGATAGATGTTGGTGAGCGAGACTTCGGCGGTGGGGATGAGGTAGTGGTCGCCAGCTTTGCTCTCGAGCATGGTTACCATAGCATCACCGATTTCGTCGAGCTCCGAGTCGCTCTGAGCCAGCACTGGTCGAAGCTCTGAAGACCAGGCTTCAAGCGCCTTCCCCAACTCAGCATCGCTGGCGGCGTTCAGCCCTTTCAATGCGCCGACGCGCTCAAGTGCACCATTCGCCCAATAGCGCTGGATACTCATCACGGCGTGAGATTCGAGTTTGCGACTATAGGCGCCGCGAATTCGGAATAGGTCATCCTCGAACTTTGGCAGTTGTCCCGTCCCAAACATCGCATGCTCGCGAACCATCATTGGCGTCGCATGCTCGACGTAGCCGTTCTCGCCCGTCTGGATGTCGAGCATGAACTGCGTCAGCGCGCGTTCCAGTCTTGCGAGCTGGCCTTTCAACACGACGAAGCGCGAGCCGCTCATGCGGGTGGCGGCTTCGAAGTCCATCAGGCCCATCTTCTCGCCGATGTCGGCGTGGTCCTTCGGGGCGTAGTTGAACTTGCGCGGCTCGCCCACGGTGCGCTGCACGACATTGGCATGTTCGTCGGCGCCTTGCGGCACATCTTCAAGCGGCACATTGGGAAGCCGCGCGAGGAGATCGTCGCGATCGCGCGTGGCGTCGGCTTCCTGCTTGCCCGCGTCCTCGATCGTCTGCTTGGCGGCGGCGACGTCGGCCATCAGGGTCTGGGCGAGGGCTTCGTCCTTCGAGGCTTTGGCCTTGCCGATCTCCTTCGACTTCGCGTTGCGCGCCTGCTCAGCCTCCTGCTTGCGCAGGATGGCGGCGCGGACCTTTTCGTCGAGCGCCATGATGGCCGCGATATCGGAGGCGCCGTCCACCGTGGGCCGGCGCGACAGGGCGGCGGCGTAGGCTTGCGGATTTTCGCGGATGGCGCGGATGTCGTGCATGGCTGTCTCTTGGGGGGGTCTTGAGCTTGAGCCCGGGGTCTAGCGTGATGCGGGCGAGGCGCAAAGGGCGGGGATTGCCCGGGCTCACGGATGTTGGACACACGCCTGCATTCAGGCCGGCGTGAACTGCCTGTGATGCTGTTTTTCTGGGTCTCCAATTCAATGGAGGGCCCGGGGACGCGGGATGCCCCGCGTGACTTGGTGAGGCCTTTGAGGCGCTACCGCTAGAAGAAGGTTCGCGGATCCCGCGTCCCCGGCAGTGTGTTGTGCGGCAGCGCGCGCGCGGGGGGCGCTGTTTCATACGCTTGGCGCCATTAAGCTGCCGGCGTGCGGGCCGGCCTGTTCTGGACCCGTCCCCGTAGGCGCCCCGCGTCTTGTGAACGCAGAGGCTTTTCACGCTCGGCTGCATCCATCCCGCGCCGTTGAACTTCGCGACTGCCCTCCATGCGGGATGGATGCCTGCAGTACCTCACAGGTCTGGAGGTGGGGGACGGACTGGCGTGGAATCGGCTGAGTTGGTCCGTGCAGCGCGTTGAAATGGTTCGGAATGGGCTCGGTGGGCTGTGTTCACGATCGGCTGGTTCTGGACGCGTCCAGACTCCCGCCTGCTGAGCAGGCAGATGGCGCGGCGATCCGCCGGCTATTCGCCCGCGGGCAGTGCGCCTTGCGTGGTGGACTGGGCGGCTGCGGCGGCGCGGCGGCGGGATTCTTCTTCGACGGCTTCGCGGCGGGCTTCTTCTTCCTCGCGCTTCGCCTCGGCGGCTTCGCGACGCTTGCGGGCGCGATCGATCAGCATGGCGGCGATGATGCCGCTTTCGTAAAGGAGGAAGAGCGGCACGGAGAGGATGACCCAGCTGAACGGGTCGGGCGGGGTCATGAACATCGCGGCGAAGACGATGACCACGAGGGCGAACTTGCGGCCCTTGCGCAGCGTGCTGGCCTGCACAACCCCGGCGCGGGCGAGCAGCGAGATGACGATCGGAAGCTGGAAGGCGAAGCCGAAGGCGGTGAGCAGCGAGATCGAGAGTTCGTAGTATTCCTTGACCTTGGGCAGGTAGACGACCTTGGCGCCGGCAGCGGTGAATTCCTGGCTGAAGGACAGGTCCATGAAGGTGGGCAGCACGAACTGGTAGACCAGCGCGCCGCCGGCCGCGAACAGCAGCGGCATCAGGAAGAGATACGGCAGAACCGCGCCCCGCTCGTTCTTGTACAGGCCGGGCGCGATGAAGGCGTAGATCTGGTAGGCGATGTACGGAAAGCCGGCGGCGATCGCGAGCAGGAACGACATCTTCAGCTTGACGAAGATCATCTCCATCGGGGCCGTGGTGACCGTCTCGATCGTCTCCTCCATGGGGCGGCCGGCGCGGTGGGCGGCGTCGCTTAGCGGCTGGAGCAAGTAAGCGAGCACCGGCTCCGTGACATACCAGCCGGCGAGGAACAGGACGCCGATCACCACAAGGATGCGCACCAGACGGTCGCGCAATTCCAGCAGGTGGTCCATCAGGGGCGCGCGGCTGGCCTCGACCTCGTCAATGACGGGCTCGGGCGGCGTATCCGCTGCCTTTTTCGCTTTCTTCAACGGCTTGCTCATCAGGCAGTGGTGTCCTGCTTGACGGGCGTGGGGGCGGGCGCGGGCGGGCGGACTTCATCGTCGGGGATGATGTGGAAGTGGTCGTCGTCAACGCCGTTGGCGGCCTCGCCATTTGCGGGCGTGAAGGTTTCGGGCGGGTGGCCTTCGAGGCGGAAATCCTCGCCGGTGTCGTAGCCGGGATGGTCAGCCGAGAGCCCAGCATAGGGCGCGGGATCGGGGCGCGCCACGCTGACGGCGGAGGCGGCGGCCGGGTGGGTCGGCGTGCGCTTGATCGGCTTTGGAAACTTGTCCGCCGAGCGGACAGTCATTGCGGGGACGAATTCGGGGTCGGCCGTGGCGGCTGCTGCTGTGACAGCGGCGACGGGTGCGGCGCTGGCGGTGACGGGCGGAGGCGTTGCCGGCGTGGTTAGCTCGGTTCCGGCGGATGGCTGGCCCGGGGATGCCAGCGCAGCGGGCTTCGGCGGCTCCGGCTCTGCGAGTGCGGAGTTCACGTCGGCTTCCAACGCGCGCTTGTCTTCCTCGAAGCCGCGGCGGAGGTCGTCGATGCCGGTCATGTTCTTGAGGTCGGCGACTTCCTTGCGGAGTTCCTCCAGTTCGGCCTGCCGGCCAAGCTCGTCGAAGCCCTGTTTGAACTCGAACGCCATCGCGCGCATCTTGCCGGTGAAGCGACCGAACTTGCGCATCATGAGCGGCAGGTCCTTCGGGCCGATCACGATGATCGCCACGAGAACCAGCAGGATCATTTCCTCGAAGCCGACGCCTGGCATCATGGCGATGTCGCTCCTTCCGGAGAGAAGTCAGGGGCAGCCATTTCGGCGCCTCGGGGCCTGAACGATCAGACCTTCGACTTCTCTTTGTCCGGGGTGACGTTGATCGGTTCGTTGACCAGCGCGCCGGACGTGGTCTGGCTCGTGTCGACGTCCGGGTCCTTCATGCCCTTGCGAAAGCTTTTGATGCCCTTCGCAAAGTCGCTCATGATTCCTGAAATCTTGCCGCGACCGCCGAAGATCAGCAGGACGACAACCAGGAAGATGATAATCTCGACAGGACCAATGCGTCCCATGGTGTCCACTCCGTTGGCCGCCGGGGCGGCTTGTTCGTCGGGCGTGATGCCCAGCTTTATCCCACGCCCAATTCTATCCCACGCCAAGCAGGGCCATCAGCCCCAGAACCTTGAAGGGTCCCGGCGCAAACAGGACCAGCAAGGCTGATCCCACGAGGCCGAACTGAAGACCCGGCGGTGTTTCCTGCATCCGTTTACCTCGATGCCGGACCGCTGATCCTGCAACCCTTGTTCCGCTGTCTCACCGTAAAGTAACCCCTGCGGCGCCTTTGCGCAAACCCGGCGAGCAAGCGTTCACAGCAACGCGTTTTCCGCAGTCAGGGGCGGTCTTCGGTGCCTTCCAGGAAATCGGGCTGGAAATCGGCGTCTTCAAGCGGGTCCTCGCCGAGGAGTTCGCCGGTCTCGGGATCGCGCGGGGCGCCTGCAAACTCGAAGTCGCGGGGGATATCGGCGCTGAGGAGGCCTGCAGCCTTGAGGTCGTCCCTGCCCGGCAGGCTGTCGATGGCGTCGAGGCCGAAGTGGACGAGGAAGGCGTCTGTGGTTCCAAATGTCACAGGCCGGCCCGGCGTACGGCGGCGGCCACGGGGACGGATCCAGCCGGCCTCCATCAGGATGTCGAGCGTTCCAGTCGAGACGGCGACGCCGCGGACGTCTTCGATCTCGGGGCGGGTGACGGGCTGGCAGTAGGCGACGATGGCGAGGGTTTCGAGCGCGGCGCGCGACAGGGCGCGTGGTTGTTCGCGGGTCTCTTCGAACAGGAAGGCGAGATCGGGCGCGGTCTGGAAGCGCCACTTGCCGGCGAGTTCGACCAGCTGGACGCCGCGCGTGGCATAGGCGGCTTTCAGCTTGAGGAGCACGTCGCCGGCTTCGAGGCCCGGGGGGAGCGCTTCGGTGAGGGTGGTGGCGTCGATCGGTTCGTTGGAGGCGAAGAGGATGGCTTCGGCGCGGCGGAGGGCGTCGGCGAGGCGTTCGGGGTCGGGGCCGTGTGGGGGGGCGCTTGGGGCGGCGTCAGGCAGCCCGTCCTCGTCCTTCGGGACGCCGCTGCGCGGCTCCTCAGGATGAGGACGAGTGGGCGCCTGTTCGGCCGGAGCTTTTGTTTTGCGCTGCTTCGCCAGCTTCGCCACCGCGTCGCGCATGGCTTGCAGGTCAGGCTTCTCCTCACCGCTCATTCGGCCGCCTTCAGGTCGTTCTGCACCTTGCGGACATAGACGTCGGCGAAGAGCTGGTCCTGGCGGATGTCGACGGCGCGGTTCTTGGTGAGCTCAAGCGCGGCGGAAAAGAAGCTGGCGACTTCGGAGCGGCGGGGCGCGTCTTTCGAGGCTTCGTCCTCGGCGTGCATCAGCTGGATCGAGGCCCAGTCGATGAGGTCGGGCACGAGTTGCTCCAGCTTGCGGCGCGCCGAGTCGAGCGGCACGACGGGCTGGCGCGCGATGACGTGGGCGCGGAATTTCACCTTGCGCGTGTTGATGTCGCCGAACGCCTTGAGAATGTCGTGCAGCGTGCTGTTCCACAGCGGCTTGCGGATGATCTTGGCGAGCTGCGGATCGCCGCGCGCGAAGACATCGCGGCCGTCGAGATTGCCTTCGTAGAGATCGTTGACGGCGCGGCGCATGGCGTCGAGGCGGCGCAGGCGGAAGGCGAGACGGCCGGCGAGTTCGTCGGGGTCGGTCTCGTCCTCGGCCTTGCGCTCGGACGGGAGCAGCAGTTTCGATTTGAGGAAGGCGAGCCAGGCGGCCATCAGGAGATAGTCGGCGGCGAGGTCGATCCGCTTCTCGCGGGCCTCGTGGATCCATTTCAGGTACTGGTCGGCGAGCGCGAGGATCGAGACCTTCACGAGGTCGATCTTGTGGCGGCGCGCGAGGTCCAGCAGCAGGTGGAGCGGGCCTTCATAGCCGTCGAGGTCGACGGTGAATGCATCGCGGGCGTCGGCAGCCTCGGCGGCGGCCTGGGCCAGCATGTCCTCGTTTTCAACGGGAATGACGCTCATGGGATGGGACTAGACGAGGCGGGCGCGACGCACAACGGGCGACGGCGGTGTGGGTTCTCGCCGGGGGCGAGTTGAGCGGACTGCTCAAACCGACAGGCAGAGCCAGTCGAGGGTAGACTCGCAGTGAGGCGGAGCGGTCAGGCTTTCGGCCCTGACCAGGACCATGACCAGAAATGCGGTGGCCGCAACAGCCACAACCAGCGTGCTCAAGAGCTGTCGCATCGGACGGCGACCTACCGACGCAGGATACGATCGAACAGGCAAACCGGCAATGTGCATTGCAGGGACCAATACCGGGCTCCTCGGCCGACCGCGTGAACTTCTACCGGACCAGCATCAGCGCGCGTCGTAGGCAGTTGTCGTCTCAGGTTACCGCGCCCGACGGCAACACCTCAATCAACGCTTCCATCCGCGCCCTGCCCTCGGCCTTGTCGAATGGCTTCGGCTCGCGGATGGCGGCGTCCGCGATCTTGGCGCGGCGGAGGCTTTCGCTGGAAAGCTCCGGGCAGGCGTCGACGATTTCGGACATCTCTCTCAGCACCAGCTCCGGGTCGCGGAGGACCTTGCCCCAGGCGTCGAGGCCGGAGCAGTGGAGGACGACGTCGCAGCCGGCGTCCAGGGCGCGCGCTGCCCGGCTGGAAAGATCTCCGCCGAGGGCTTTCATGCCGAGGTCGTCGGTCATCAGGAGGCCGTCGAACCCGATCTCGCCGCGGATGATCGTCTCGATGATCTTCGGAGAGTGCGTGGCGGGCGTCGTCTCGTTGTCGAGGGCGGCGTAGGCGAGGTGGGCGGTCATGCCCATGGTGGCGTGGCGCACGGCGCGGAAGGGGGCGATGTCCTTTTCGACGTCAGCGCGCGAGGCGCGGACGACGGGCATGGTTTCGTGGCTGTCGACTTCGGCGCGGCCATGGCCGGGCATGTGCTTGATGACGCCGGAGACGCCGCCATCAGCGAGGCCCTTGAGGGCGGACTGCGCGAGATCAGCCACCTGCTCTGCCGTTTCACCGAGCGCGCGGTCGCCGACGATCTTGTCCATGTTCGGGTGCAGAAGATCGCAGCAAGGCGCGCAGTCGGCGCGGATGCCCATGGGTTCGAGTTCGGCAGCCATGAGGCGGTGGTGGAGCCAGACGGCTTCGCGGCCGAGTTCCTTGTCCTGATTGTAGAGCGCCAGCCAGGTTAGCGGCGCGGGGAAGTCCGGCCATTCCGGTGGCCGCAGGCGGCGCACGCGGCCGCCTTCCTGGTCGATGAAGATAAGGGTGTTGCGGCCGGTGGCCTGGCGGATGGCTTCGGTGAGAGCTGTGACCTGCGCAGGGTTTCCGCAGGAGCGACCCATGAGGATAATGCCCCACGGGTTCGCGCTGGCGAGAAGCTTTCGCTCTCCGTCCGTCAGCGTGTGGCCGGAGACGGATAGGATGCACGCGCGGGGAGCAGTCATCGAAAGGTCCGGGGCTATTTCAGCGCCGGATAGCAGTTGCCGCCCTTGGCCTTGAACGCCGTGCAGAAGGCAGCGGCGTCGGCTTTCGATGCGAACGATCCGACGCGCAGACGGTAGACGGTTTTGCCGTTGACGTCTGCCTGCTGGACGAACCTTTCGGCTCCGACAAGCAGTTCGGGCCAGGCCTTTGACATGCGCGCGAATTCGGCGTCGGCGGAGGCCGTGCTGGAGGTGGCGGCGATCTGGACGACATGGTCGCCATAGGCCGTGAATGCCGGGCGGTAGGCAGAGGGCGTCGTCGCGACGGGCGCTGGTGCTGGAGCGGCGGCGACGAGCTTGGCAGGCGCGGGCTTGGGCGGTTCGGCTTTCGGCGCTTCCACCTTGGCTGCGGGCGGCGTGACGGCGGCGGCCGGCGCCGGCGATTTCAGGCGCGCGGGCGGCGGCGCCGTGACCTTGGACGGCGGCGGGGCGGCGACAGCCTCGACAGGCGCGGGCGAGGCCGGACGTTCTTCCGCGAGCGAGTCGGTTGCCCCGCCATCGAGGCTGAGGGCTGGGCTGGATTCAGTCACCGTCGCCACCGGCTCGGCGATGACGGGGGCCGCTTCGATCATGCGCGGCGGCGTCTTGAACGCGCCCGCCGTGCTGAGTTCAGGTGTTACTTCAACATCGTCCGAGGCGAGACCGTCGCTGTAGGCGGTCCACACGACGACGCCGAAGACGGCGACGATGAGCAGCGCGCCGCCAAGAAGGAGCGGGCCGCGACGGCTGTCGTCGGCGCGCGGCGGGCGCGGGCCCTCGCGCAGCGGGGCGTATTCGGATGCACGGCGGCCACTCGGCGCGGCGCGGCGGTCGCTCGCCTGGTCGCGGCGATCCGCGCTCTTCCGGCGATGGAAATCGGCGCGGCTGGCGAGGATGTCTGCCTCGTCCTCATCCACGGGCGGGAGGAAGTCGAGCTCGCGGTCATTTGCGGCGAGAGGCGGCTTGCGCTTCGCGCCAAAGACCATGCGGTCGAGATTGGGATTGTGATCAGGGTCTTCGGCCGGGCGGCCGGGGATCACCGAACGGGAATAGCGTGTCATGGCCGGGACCGGGTTGTTCAACCGGCGGACGTGCAGGGCCGCCAAGGCAGGAAGCCTGCCGGACGAGGCTTAAGGAACCGCAAAGTTCCCGGCCGATTCCGGCCGGCTCAGGACGGCAGCGCGCCGATCAGGTCACGCGCGCTCAACGGTTTCGGCAGGATGGCGCGGACGCCTACGCCGCCGAACCGGCTCTGCAGGAAATCCGGGCACTCGCTTGAAACAACAAGGACTTCCCGCCTGTTGACGACATTGCGGCGAACCCAGTTGAAGACGTCCACCCCATCCATCCCGGGCAGCTGGTAGTCGAGCAGCAGCGCGCCATGGGTGCGGGCGCGGAAATACAGGATGGCCTCGAAGCCTTCGCGCGCCGTGTCGACGCTCCAGCCATTTGCCTGGAGCATCGTCCCCTCACCTCGGCGGCGCGGCCATTGTCTTCGGCGACCAGGGCGAAGCGATAACTCTGGCATCGCCGAATGTCTGGACCAGTCCTGGAATCAGAAACCGCTCGCTCCGAACCGCGCGGCGGAAAATCGCCGCGCCGCATGTTCGCACTGCCCACTCATGGGCCGGGGTACCAGCACGCGAGCTTACTTCTTGTCGGCGAGCAGTTTTGCCGCATTCATTGCAGCGGCCAAGGTAAGCGCTTGGCCCCCCATGTCCTTGCCTCCATTCGTGACGGCGAGCACGCCGGAACCTGAAGCAGGAAATAGAGCAACAATCGCGAACCACGCCCCGTCCGATCCCTCATGATAACATACAGGGCCGGGAAGCCCGGCGATGCTGTCGCGCACGAACCAGCCCATTGAAACCGGGGCGCCAGGCGGAGGTGATTGCGTCACTGAATAGGTCTCGGGCTTCAGCAGGGCGCCCTGACCCTTCGCGCCCCGCAACTGATCGATGCAGAAGCGAGCCCAGTCATCGAGAGACAGATACATGTTTCCCGCTGGCGCAAAAAAGTCGGGGTTTACATCGCGAGGAACTGCGAGCCTTCCCTGCCTATGGCCAGCGGTCTGTCCCATCGGGGGTCGCCCAAAGCCAGCCGAGGTCATTCCCAGGGGCGTGAATACCTCATTTCGCATCAAGGATTCATAAGTTTCCTTGCTTGCTGTCTCGGCCATGAAAGCGGCGATCAGGAACCCGGTGTTTGAATAGCTGAATCTGCCGGCGCGTCCGACGGGCGCGTCCTGCAACGCGCGAGCGATGTACGCCTTCCGCCGCTCGGACAAGCTGGCTGAGCTTTCGTCATAGAAGAGCGAATTGAGGGCTTTCTCGTCCCTGATGTTCTCCGGGACACCGGAAGTGTGAGTCAGCAATTGCCGCAGTGTAATCGCCCGACACTCAGGCCGCACGTCGCCGGCCATATCCGGCAAGACGCCGCCGATCGTGGACTCCCAGGAGAGGACGCCCCGGTCCACAAGCCGAGCGATCATCACGGCCGTCATCGCCTTGCCATCAGAGCCGATATTCCAGACATCGCTTCGAGAAACGGGTGTGGGGTCACTCAGGCTGCGCACCCCATATACGGCTGCGTCGACGATTCCGTAGTCCTGAATGATCAGTAGCCCCGCCCCAGGGGCTTTCTTTCCTGCGGCAGCCTTGGAAAGGATCGCATCGAGGTCATCAGCGAAGGCGGGCGCCGCGAAGACGCCGGTGAAAATCGCGAGCAGAACCGCAAATCGTGAGAGCATTCACGCCTCCCCATTTTTCCGAGCTGGGATGTCTGCTCGCCAATGTGTCGTCTCTGGGGCGCGGGTTTCAGCGCTCTCTGGTAAACCGCGACGCCCCATGATGCTCGATCCGGGGCAGTTCCGCCATCGCGCCGTTCAACCTGCGTGAAGGCGACGCGTTCGAACGCGCGATCGAGATGGCGCTGCGCCTCAAACCGAACAATTCGGAGATTCTTGCAGACGCCGCGCACATGCCGATGCCGAGGGACGGGTCGGAGCGCGCGCTGGAACTGGCGGAAAAGGCCATCGCCATGAACCCCGGCCATCCGCCCTGGTATTGCGGGCCGCTGGCGAATTACTACCTGCTCAAGGGCGATGGGCAGAAAGCGCTGGAGTCGATCTGTGCGACATATCCCGATACACGCACCCGCAATAATGAGATCGTGGAATCGCAGCGCACGCCGCCGAAGATCGTTGCGCTGGTCTTCGGGGAGTGAGGCTCACACCCACCGTTCGAGATTGAACAGGCGGCGGTGTTCGTCGATGGCGTAGGTGTCGGTCATGCCGGCGATGTAGTCGCAGACGACGCGGGCGCGGCGCGTCATGTCGGCGCCGGGGGCGGCGGCGCGCGTGCTCCAGGGCGGCGGGAGCGTGTCGGGCTCGGCGAGGAAGAGCGTGAACAGCTCGCTGACGATGCGCCGAGCCTGGCTCATCATGCGGTTGACCTTGTGGTGACGGTACATGCGCTGGAACAGGAGGGCGCGCAGCGGCTTCTGGCGTTCGGCGATATCGTCGGAGAAAGCGGCGAGCGGGCGCGACAGCGCCCTCACCTCCTCCACCGAGCGCGGATTCTCGGCGGCGGCGCGGCGATGAAATTCGGCGATGAGATCGCCCAGCCAGACGCCGATCAGGCGGCGCACGGATTCCGAAATCAGGCGGTCGCGCTCGATGTCTGGATACTGCTTCATCACCGCGCGGAAAACGTCGCCGGCCAGGGGCACGTCCATCAATTCGTCGATGGTGAAGAGGCCGGCGCGCAGCCCGTCCTGCACATCGTGATTGTTGTAGGCAATGTCATCGGCCAGCGCCGCGACCTGCGCCTCGGGCCCCGCGAAGGTGTGGAGGCCGAGAGACTGCAGCGCGTCGTAGTCGCGGAAGGCGGTCGGCAGGCTGTCGATGCCGGTCTGGGGGGTCACGAGGGGACCGTTGTGCTTGATGACGCCTTCGAGGGTTTCCCAGGTGAGGTTGAGACCGTCGAACTGCGGATAGCGCTGCTCCAGCTTTGTGAGAACACGGAGCGCCTGTGCGTTGTGGTCGAAACCGCCATAGGGCGCCATGGCGGTGTTCAGCGCCGTCTCGCCGGCATGGCCGAAGGGCGGATGTCCGATGTCGTGGGCGAGCGACAGCGTCTCTGCGAGATCCTCGTCGAGACCGAGCACGCGCGCGGCTGTGCGCGCGATCTGGGCGACCTCGAGGGAATGGGTGAGCCGGGTGCGGTAATGATCGCCCTCATGAGCGACGAACACCTGCGTCTTCTGCTTCAGGCGTCGGAAGGCGTCGGCATGGATGATCCGGTCGCGATCGCGCTGGAAATCCGTCCGCGTGGCGCTCGGCGGCTCGGCATGGAGGCGGCCCCGCGACCGGTCCGGATCGCTGGCAAAGATCGCCCGTGGCGGCGGGGAGAATGGTTTGGCCATGGAGGCGCCTTCCATATACAGTCCGGAGTTCATATCTGAATCGTCTGAAACACCTAAGCAGGGCGGCTATGCCAGATACTGCGACAACATCGCCAGAGGTCACCCTCTCCGCCTCTGCGGCGCGGCGCATCGCCAAGATCGTCCTCGGGCAGCCGGAAGGGACGATGCTGCGCGTCGAGGTGATCGGCGGGGGCTGTTCGGGGTTTTCCTACCGGTTCGGGTTCGCGGAAAAGGCGAATGCGGATGACCGGGTGATCGAGCGGGATGGCGTGAAGGCGGTGGTGGACGAAGCCAGCCTGCCCTTCCTGGCGGGATCGGAGATCGACTTCGTCGACGAGATCATCGGCGCGTCATTCCGGATCCATAATCCGAATGCGACGTCAGGCTGCGGTTGCGGCACAAGCTTCTCGGTCTGAGGCGGATTGGCTGTCGCGCGTCCTGTACGCGACTCAATTCGAGATGAAGCACCCTGCGCGCTACGGCCGGGACGACCTGCCAGATAGCGACGTCGCGAACCAGATACTGCTCTAGCGGAACTGCCTAGTCCCGATCGCGCTGGCCGCCACGGTTGTCGCCTCGGCTACGTTCGCGGTCGCCGTCGTTGTCATCGTTGTTGCGCGGACCGGTGCGCTGCTTGCCGCGCTGCGGGCGATCATTGTCGTTATTGCTGCGCTGCTCTGGTTGTGCGCGCGGCGCTTGCGGCGGAGGCGGCGCCGGTGCGGCGCGCTGCTCTTCCTGTTGCTGGCCGCGGAAGAGTGGCGGGGACCCGCCGCCCTCGCCGCGATTGTCGGTGCGGGCGCGGTCGTCGTTGCGGCGGTCGCCATCGCCCCTGCCGCGGTTGTCGTCATTGGCACGTTCGCGCTTGCGATCATTGCCGCCGCGCGGGACGCCATCGAGCTGAGGCGGCGCAGGGTTCGCGCGCGGCGCGGCCTGTCCGCTTAAGAGCGGAGGCGGATTGTAGCGATTGCCGCCTTCGTTGCGCGCGCGGTCATCGTTTCGGCCACGGTCGTCATTTCGACTGCGGTCTTCATCGCGATCATTGTTGTTGCGTCCGCGATTGCGGTCGCCGTCGCGATTCTGGTTCCAGTCGCGATTGCCGCCCTGCTGGCCTGCGAACAGCGGCGGGTAGGTGTTGCGATCACGATCGCGGTCGTTCCAGTCACGGCCGCCATTGTGGTTGCGGCGGTCGACATAGCGATGGTGCTTGCCGCCATTCCAGTAGTCGCGGCGGAAGTGGCGGTTGTGGTCGCGGATGTAGGGGCCGTTCAGGATCGACTGGTACCAGAAGAACCCGTCCAGATCCCAGTAACCGCCATGCACCGTCCCGTAGTGGTTGTCATAGTATGCGTCGTGCCAGACGCTGGACCCGTACGACCCGCCATAGCCGTAGCCATCGTCGTATCCGTAGCCATCGTCATAGCCGTAGCCGGTGTTGTAACCGTAATCGCTGTAGCCGTAGTCGCCGTACCCGTACCCATAGGTCGAACACGCGCTGAGACCTGCGAAGGCCAGGGGAAGAGCCACAAGGGCGAAACGCTTTTTCATGCAGATCATTTTGCCTACGCAACCTGAACACAGCACAACGAACCGTTGTGGGACTGCCATTCGTTTCGCGCATGTGTGCAATCAGGCCGGGCCGACAGGCGCCAGCTCTAATTCAGCGGGCGCGCCGTCGCGCTTGCCGCCCAGCGTATCCTTGCCGGTGCTGGCTGAAATCTAAGCTTGACCCTGTCTCGGCGGGTGAGTCTCGTCCCTGGGCGGCGCCGGCAATTCAGGCAGGTCGGGCAACGTGATCTGGCGCGGACGCATGAGCCTGAAGACGGCCATCAGGGCTAACGTAACGACAGCGACGGCGATCAGCGCTGCGATCATCTGCTGGGTCATGGGTCCCTCTCGATTCCGCTACCCCAGATGCGAAGGTCGCCGCTTGCCATGAGGGGGGTCAAGCGAACAAATGGTCATGTTGCCGGCCATGATTGCGCCGTGATCCACGCCTGCACAAACGGGGTTTACGCATGACAGTCACAGAAGCCGTTCGACAGCGCATTTCCACTCGGGCGTTTCTCGACGATCCGATTCCGCAGGATGCACTTGCCGACCTGCTGCAGACGGCGCAGCGCTCGCCTTCGGGCGGCAACCTGCAGCCGTGGAAGGTGATCGCGGTGACGGGCGCGGCGAAGGACGAGATCATCGCGATGGCGCAACGCGTTCTGGCGTCGGACCCGATGGGCCCGGTGCCGGGCGACAGGCCGGTCTATCCCGACCTCACCGTGATCGATCAGGTCTACAACGAGCGGCGCAAGCGCGTGGGCGAGATGATGTACGACAAGATCGGCATCCCGAAGGAGGATCGCGCGGGGCGCATGCTCTGGTTCGCCAACAATTATCGCTTCTTCGGCGCCCCCGTCGGGCTGTTCATGATCATCGACACGCGCATGGGCCACGGACAGTGGGCGCACATGGGCATGTACATGCAGACCATCGCCCTGCTCGCCGAGGAGCGCGGCTGGGGCACGTGCATGCAGGAATGCTGGGCGCGGTTGCGCGTGGAGCTGCACGCGCATTTCGGGCTGGACGAGAACCACATGGTCTATTCGGGCATGGCGATCGGCGTGCCTGACCCGAACAATCCGGTGAACGACATCTACGCCGACCGCGCGCCGCAACATGAGGTGGTGGAGTTCAGGGGGTTCTGACCGCTCTCACGATGCTACAGACTGATGAGATCGAGCAGTTCATTCACGACGGCCTCGTGAAGGTTGAAGGTGCGTTTTCGCGGGAAGCGGCGGCAGCTTGCCGGGAAATACTGTGGCGCGATCTGCAGCTGTCGCCGAACAGGCCGGAAGGATGGACGCAGCCCGTGATGCGGCTAGGCATGTACGGGCATCCGCCGTTTCGCGAGGCGCTTGGCTCTCAACGGCTGCATGGCGTGCTGGACCAGCTTGCGGGCGAAGGGCGGTGGGTGACGCCTGCGGCGCTGGGCGCGATGGTCGTGCGCTTTCCTGCGAAGGACAAGCCGTGGGACGATGGCTGGCATATCGATGCGAGTTTTCCGCCGCCGGACGATCCTTCATCGCAGGACTACTTCCAGTGGCGCGTGAACTTCGCCTCGCGCGGCCGGTCGATGCTGATGCTGTTCCTGCTCTCGGATTGCGGGCCGGACGATGCGCCAACACGCGTAAGGGTGGGCTCGCATGTGCCGACGGCGCGGCAGTTGTTGAATCACGGCGAAGCGGGGGTCTCGTTGGCGGACCTTGCGTGCGAAGGGTTCAACAGCAGCGCAGACTGCGAGATTGCGCTGGCGACGGGCGAGGCTGGGACTGTGTGGTTGCTGCATCCATTCACCGTGCATGCGGCGCAGGCCCACCATGGCAGGACGGCGCGATTTCTCGCACAGCCGGGGCTTGGCTGGCGCGATGGTCCGGATCTTGAGCACGGCCCTTCGTCGGTAGAGCGCGCGATACGAACAGCGCTGGGGCGCTAGCCGTCAACCACGCCCATCTTGCGGATGCCTTCACGCTGCGCGGCGGCCATCACGTGGGCCACGTTGCCATAGGCTGCCCTGCCATCCGGACGAATGTGGATTTCGGCCGGCATCGACTTGCGGGCTTCGGCGGCGAGGCGTTGGCGGAGTTCCTCGCGCTGAACCGGCTCGCCGTTCCAGCTTATGCCGCCATCGAACGCGACCGAGATGGTGACTGGCCCCAGTTGATGATCAGGAAAGATGCAGTCGGGACACGGAAGGGGCGTTTCGAGCTTCACGGCGTGGCGCTGCGGCGGCAGCGTGACGATCATCATGATGAGCAGGACGAGCATTACGTCGATCAGCGGCGTGGTGTTGATTTCGGACACAGGTTCGCCTTCGCGGGCGTCGCCCACATTCATGGCCATGACAGCCTCCTCGATCTGATGTCTGGCGCCCCGTACCGACCGTTGCGTGTATTACATATGTAATCCGCGACTCGTCGTCAGGCAAGCGCTTTCGTTTCCCGCGGATCGGGCTATCAAGGGGCGCTTGTGGAGAGGGGCGTTAGTATGCGTCGTGGCCTGATTGGGATGGCTTTGCTGCTGGCGGTTGCGTGCGAAGCTGTTCCAGTGGAGCCCGCAATCGCGTGGACGCCAACGCAAATCGCCGACACGGTTCTGACACCAGCCTGGGCCGAACGCGCGCCGACGGCGCAGGACATCATGAAGGTTTATCCGATGAGGGCGCTGAGCGAGGCGGTTGGAGGCATCGCCTATCTCAATTGCACGGTGAAGGAGACGCGGGCGCTTGATTGCATAGAGGGATCAGAGACGCCGGCCGGCTATGGCTTCTCTTCGGCTGCGCTGCGGGTGTCGCGTCTGTTCGTCGTGCGGGAGGACTATCCAGGTGTCGCGCCCGGCATGGCGGTTCGGCTGCCTGTGCGGTTCGAGGTGGATTGACGGCATGAGAATCGCGACCTGGAACGTCAACTCGGTGAATGCACGGTTGCCGACCGTGCTGGAGTTGCTGGCCGCCTGCCCGGCTGATGTCTGGTGCCTGCAGGAGATCAAGTGCGTCGACGAGAAGTTCCCGCGCGCGGAGATCGAGGCGCTGGGCTTCAACTGCGCGGTGTTCGGACAGAAGACCTATAACGGAGTTGCAATCCTCTCGAAGCATCCGATCTCGGACGCGGTGCGTGGACTGCCGGGCGAGGCTGAAGACGAGCAGAGCCGGTATCTTGAGGTGCTGGTTGAAGCGCCGCGCCCGGTGCGCGTTGCGACGATCTACCTGCCCAACGGCAATCCGCGGCCGGGACCGAAATACGACTACAAGCTGCGGTGGATGGATCGGCTGAATGCGCGGGCCAAGGAACTGCTCGCGCTGGAGGAGCCTGTCGTGCTGGCGGGCGACTTCAACTGCATCCCGCGCGACGAGGATTGCTGGGATCCGAAAGTATGGGGCGACGATGCGCTCGCCTGGCCCGAAACGCGCGACCGTTTCCGGGAGCTGCAGTGGATGGGCTATGCCGACGCCTTCATGGCGTGCGATGGACGCATCCAGAAATACACGTTCTGGGACTATCAGGCCGGCGCGTGGCAGAAGGACTGGGGCATTCGCATCGATCACCTGATGTGCTCGCCCCAGGCTGCCGACAGGCTGAAGTCGATCTCCATCCACCGCATGGCGCGGGCGATGGAAAAGCCGTCCGACCATGTGCCCGTGCTGGCGACGTTTGCGGATTGAGGGACACTGATGGCTGACGTCTTCCTCTCATATTCGAGCCGGGACCGCGCAGCGGCGGAGCGCGTGCAGGAGGCGCTAACCGCACGCGGCATCGACGTGTTCTGGGACCAGGCGACGCCGCCGGGGCAGGACTGGGATACCTGGATCCGCTCCAAGCTCGCCAGCTGCAAGGTGGCGATCGTGCTGTGGTCGCGCGACAGCGTGAAGAGCGACAATGTCCGCCACGAGGCGCTGGTGGCGCGCAAGGCGAAGAAGCTGCTGCCGGCGATGATCGATTCTATCGAGGCGGAAGACCTGCCGATGGGGCTTTATGTCGTGCAGGCCACCAACATGACCGACTGGCGCAATCCGGACAGCGCGGGGCTCGCGCGGCTGGTCGCAGAGGTCGAGAACCGTGTCGGCAAGCGGACGCCGGGCGCGATCCAGACGGCCAGCAGCCAGCCGCAGCGTAGGATCAACTGGGTGGGCGTGGCGGTAGGCGTCGTGCTGGTGGCGGCGGCGACCGGGCTGACGCAGTGGATCTATTCGCCGAAGACGTCGCCCGTATCGCCGGGGCTGGCCAGCCTGCCGTGCGCCAATGGCCTGCCGCGCATAAGCGGGACAGGCGAATGCCCGACGATTGGTCCAGCCTTCGATCCGGCTCGGGTGCTGACGGCACCTTCCGTCTCATGCCTTGACGGATCGACGGCGGTTGGTGGCGTGTGCGCCAACGGCGCCCAGCCGATTCCGGCGACGCCGGTTCTCGGCGGCAGCGATGCGGGGTTCGTGACGCGTATCGTGGGCCGATGGCACTGGGACGGGCTAGCGTGCGAGCTGGGGCAGAATGTGACACGCGAGAACGGACGTCTTGTGTTCACGACGGCGGACAACCCGGACAGCCGCTATGTCCACGAGATCGACACCGAAACGGGACAAGAAATCCGAACGCGTGTTCTCGAGCCGCAAGGAGCGTCCGGGCATCAATATGTGCTGACGCCGGAGTATTTCGCGACGTCGGATGCGCGGAATTTCAACCTGGTCGTGCAGAACGCAACGACTGGTACACGGGACGTCTGGTCGCCTTGCTGACCGCAAGGATTTTTGCGCCCGCCCCAATCTCGCCGCAAAATTTCCCCGCATTGCCGCTTTCCGAACGATCCATCGCCCCCTGGGCTGCGTAAGCAGGATTATTCTCTCCCCCGAGAATTACCCTTTGGTCCCCGCCAGCTCAGCCAGCGGGGACTTTTCTTTTGCGGTATCAAGGATCAGTGCGCCTTCTGGTGGCCGGTCAGCCAGTCCATGAAGGCCAGCAGCACGCCGGAGATGACGAAGGTCAGATGCACGATCACCTGCCACATCAGCGACTTCTCATCAGAGGGCGTAAGGTCTTTGTCCTCGGCTCCGAGGTCGAGGAAGCTTTTCAGCAGCGCGATACCTGAAATGGCGACGATAGAGGCAACGAGTTTCAGCTTCAGGGCGGAGAAATCGACCGTGCCCATCCAGTCCGGCCGGTCCTCGTGGTCGCCCACGTCGAACTTGGAGACAAAGTTCTCGTAGCCCGAAAACATCACGATCAGCACGAGGTTGGCGGCCAGCGACAGGTCGATCAGCGACAGGGCCAGCATGATCGCGTCATTGGCGGTCATTGCGTAGACATGGGTGACCGGATCGAACGTCCACAACATGGGGATCTGATGGATGAGTTCCTGGAAGAACACGACCATCAGCGCAATCAGGGCGGCGACGAGGCCGACATAGAAGGGCGCCATGAGCCAGCGCGAAGAGAACAGCCCGCCCTCAAGCGCGCGTTCGAAGAAGGGTTTCTTGGCCATCTTGGTCCCGGTCGGTTTGGCATTCTGGTCAGGTTATCGCGATTCCCGCCCGCTGTGGCGCGGGGAATCACGTGAGGCGCGAGCCTAGGGCTGTGCATCCCTCAAGGCATCTGGCGTGAGGCGCTGGCTCATGGCGTCGATGAGCAGGAAGATCGCCGCGAAGTCCTGCAGGATTTCGCGGACGCGGCCGAGATCGTCCATCTTGCGGTGCATGGAGCCGGGCTCGAGCAGGTTTTTGCCCTCGCAGGCGAGGAACATGCAGCCGCCGGAGAAGGCGCAGCGCACCTGCCTGCCCTTGAAGGTGCGCTCGAGGCCGATCAGGCGCTCCATGAAATCGGGCGTCAGGATGAAGCGCGCTTCGATCTGGTCGGTCGAATAGACTTCGAACGCCTTCTCGAAGACGGGGTCTTCCAGCTTCACGCGCTGGCCCTTGCCCATCTGGCCGAGCTTCTTGAAGAAATTGAGCGCGCCGGCGTCGCGATAGACCTTGGTGACGCCGTTGAACTGCTTGTGGAAGTTGGCGACGAGGCACTGGCCCTTGAACACAGTCACCCACGTGGTGCGCGTGCGGCCCTTGCCGTCTGTGGTTGTCCGCTTCTCTTCAAGATGCGCCTCGAAGAATTCGAACGGAGTGTCGTTGCGCTTGCCGGTGAGACGGTCCTCGAACTTCTCGCGGTCCCAGCCGGGGACAAGGTCCAGCGAGCGGAACATGGCGATGTCGTCGGGGCGACCGGGGGCGACCTGATAGTCGATGTCAAATTCTTCCGCGACGGGCTCGACCAGCATGAGCTTGGTTTCCTTGCCCAGCTTGTTGAGCGCCATCGAGCCCCAGGCGCCCAAGCCGATGCCGGCAAACACGCCGATGAAGCCGCCGAACATCATGCCGTCTTCCGGCATCAGGAAGGTGAAGCCGGCGAAGATGGCGATGCCAAGCATGACGCCGATCACGATGAAATTCCATTGCCGCTGGACCGCCTTGACCCGGTCGGCTTCCCGGCCGGCGAGTGCGGGCTGGATCGTGCCGGTGAAGCGGTCCGCGAAGAAGGCGAAATCCTTCGGCAGGCCTTCCATGGCCTCGCCCAGGGACAGGATTTCGCGTTTTTCGGCCATGTCCGCCCCGAGTCGTTTCCCTCACCGCCTTACATACACGAGGGTCCGGCATTCGGCGAATGGGGGCTGCGAGACCTTGGCGAACCAGTCGCCGTCGAAACCTGGCAAGTCACGCAGGCATGCCGTGAGGTGTTCCCAGCCCTCGAGGTCTTCGTGGGCTGTGACCATCCACTCCCCGTCGGTCTCGTACCAGATGTCGAAGCAGATGAGATCGACAGCGCCCTGATCGCGCTTGTAGGCATCGATGCGTACAATCTCGGACAGGGTGCAGCGCCACAGCGGCTTGCGCTTCCGCTCGACGCCGATCTGGTCGCCCTTGATGACGATGCGCTCAGCCGGTTGCATGGACGTGGCCCTGACCTCGCGGGGAAGCGTGACCGAGTCGGAAGACAGGTTAAAGCCGGCTTAGAGCCGCAGCCTATTTCCGGATCTGCCCCAGATCGCGCACCGCTCCGGTGTCCGCGGAGGTCACCAGCGCGGCGTAGGCCTGCAGTGCCGCCGATACGACGCGCTTGCGGTTGTGCGGGGTATAGGCGTCCTTGCCGCGCGCTTCTTCGGCGCGGCGGCGGTGGCCGATGACGTCTTCGGGAACAGCGAGCCGGATGGAGCGGTTTGGAATATCAATCTCGATCGGGTCGCCCTCTTGGACCAGCGCGATCAGGCCGCCGGCCGCCGCTTCAGGCGAGGCGTGGCCGATGGAGAGGCCAGACGTGCCGCCGGAGAAGCGGCCATCCGTGAGTAGCGCGCACACTTTGCCGAGCCCGCGGGATTTGAGGTAGGTGGTCGGGTACAGCATTTCCTGCATGCCCGGCCCGCCCTTGGGGCCTTCATAGCGGATAACCACAACGTCGCCCGCGACGATCTTGTTGTTGAGGATTGCAGCTGCCGCCTCGTCCTGGCTTTCGAAGACGCGGGCTGTGCCGTTGAATTTCCAGATCTCTTCATCGACGCCGGCTGTCTTCACGATGCAGCCCTTCTCGGCGATGTTGCCGTAGAGCACGGCGAGGCCGCCATCCTTGGTGAAGGCGCTCTCCGTCGAGCGGATGACGCCCTTGGCGCGGTCGCGGTCGAGCTCGGGCCAGCGCTTTTCCTGGCTGAAGGCGACTGTTGTGCGCACGCCGCCGGGCGCAGCCTTGAAGAAGGTCTCGACATCTTCGTCGTTCGACTGGCGGATGTCCCAGTAGGCGATTGCGTGGCCCAGCGTCGGCGCGTGCACCGTGCTGGTCTCGGTGTTGAGCAGGCCGCCGCGTGCGAGTTCGCCGAGAATGCTCATGATGCCGCCGGCGCGATGCACGTCCTCGATGTGAACATTCGAGACTGCCGGCGCGACCTTGCAGATGCACGGCGTGAGGCGCGAAATGCGGTCAATGTCGTCCATCGTGAAATCAATGCCGCCTTCCTGCGCCGCTGCGAGGACATGCAGGACAGTGTTGGTGGAGCCGCCCATGGCCACGTCGAGCGCCATGGCGTTCTCGAAGGCGTGCTTGCTGGCGACGTTGCGCGGCAGGACGCTGGCGTCGTCCTTCTCGTAATAGCGCTTCGAGATGTCGACGATCAGACGACCGGCGCGCTTGAACAGGCGCTCGCGATCCTTGTGCGTGGCGACGACCGTGCCATTGCCCGGCAGCGAGAGGCCAAGTGCTTCGGTGAGGCAGTTCATCGAGTTGGCGGTGAACATGCCGGAGCATGAGCCGCATGTCGGGCAGGCTTCGGCTTCCACGGCTGCGACCTGTTCGTCCGATATGCGATCATCGCCCGCCTGCATCATCGCATCGATCAGGTCGAGCTTGTGTTCCTTGCTGACGCCGGTCTTGGCATCCTTCCAGACGACCTTGCCCGCTTCCATCGGCCCGCCGGAGACGAACACGGCGGGAATGTTCAGACGCATCGCCGCATTGAGCATGCCTGGCGTGATCTTGTCGCAATTCGAAATGCACACCATCGCATCGGCGCAGTGGGCGTTGACCATGTACTCGACCGAGTCAGCGATCAGGTCGCGGCTCGGCAACGAGTAGAGCATGCCTCCATGGCCCATCGCGATGCCGTCATCGACCGCGATGGTGTTGAACTCCTTCGCGACGCCGCCGGCAGCCTCGATCTCGCGCGCGACCAGCTGGCCCATGTCCTTGAGGTGTACGTGGCCGGGCACGAACTGGGTGAACGAGTTCACGACCGCGATGATCGGCTTGGAAAAGTCGCCATCCTTCATGCCGGTCGCGCGCCAGAGGGCGCGGGCACCGGCCATGTTGCGGCCAAAGGTGGTGGTGCGTGAACGGTAAGCGGGCATGCGCCTAGCTAAAAAGGCAAAAACGGGCTTTTCGCAAGTGACAAGCGCTTGTTCGGACCAATAGCTTTTCTATCGACTCTGGACGGCGGACCCGTTCGAAAACAACCGCAGAATAACGATTTCGTCTTCGTGGCGCTTGCTGACCACGACATAGGGCGTGCCCTCGATCGGCAGTTCGCGGACGCCCTGACGACGGGTTTTCCGGCCAAGCTGGTCGAAGCGGACCAGCTGCTGGATGCGGGTTTCGACCAGCGACTTGTCGCGCGAGGCATGGGCGACATGGCCCGCGGTCGACTGGGAGATCAGGGCCTCGAAATCGTCGGCCGCGTGGGGGCGCCAGGTGATGATCATCGGCCGAACCTCATCGTCCAAATTTCTGGCGCATGCGGCCCATGACATCGGCATGCGGCAGGCGCACGCCGTCATCCGTGTCGATCTCGTCCTCGACCTCGCGCCACTGGGCGGCGTTGAGCAGAGAGGCCGGCTCCATCAGAAGCGCCTCGATCTCGCCCGCCAGCATATCCTGCTCGGCTTCCGGCAGTTCGCGCAGGCGGTCGATCACGGCGTCGATGCGGGTGGTCATCGGGCAGGATAGGCCGGGAAAGGCTAACGGATTGGGTGGGCTGCGGCTGAAGATCGTTGCGACAACCAGTTTCAGCGCGAGGAGCGCCTTTCACGCCAGCCGCACCACATGCCCGTCACGCGGATCGGCCCGGCCGCTGGCGAGGTCGGCGAACACGCTGGCGGCGGCGTTGAGGCCCTTTCCCTCCACCACGCGCGTTGTGCGCGCAGCAGTCGGCAGGAAGGCGCGCCACGCTTCGGAGAGCTTCTGCTGGAATCCGGCGGGGCCCCAATCGGTGATGCGTTTGCGGACCACATCCGGCGCAAAGAACATCTTCGGCGCCGGGCCTGCAAGCGCCTGGCCCGGCCGCAACGCGTCCCAATGCGTCGCACCAACGCCACAGCTGTACGTCAGCTTGTCCGCAAACTTCGCGTGGACCGCCTCACGCACGCCAGCATTGCCCGCGATGTCGATGAAGACGGATGGCGCGCTGCCGTCCATCTGCGCGACGCCGTCATAGGCGATGACCTCGTCATAGAAGCCGAGCTCCTTCGTGTAGGCGACGTTCGATGGCGAGGTCAGGCCGATCACCTTCACGTCGCCGCGCGCTTTCATCAGCTGGGCTGCCGCATAGGCCGTCTTGGCCGAGGCGCTGGAGAAGATCACCTGCTTCGCGCCGAAATAGCCAGCTTCGGCGATGAAGTCGTCGATCAGGAAGGACGTGGTGAACAGCGGACGGAACAGCACCTGCAGCGCTTCGGTCTCCGCCGCATAGAGCGGATCGCCCGCGTTGAGCACATAGCTGTTGTAGACCGGCGCGAGGCCTGCGCGATGCGGCGCTGTCTCGGCGAAGCTGCCATGCTTGCGCTCGCCGGGCGTCAGGGTGAACGTGTCGGACATCGGCAGGTAGCCGTAGACCCGCTCGCCCACCGCGATGGATGGCGACCGGCTCTCGATGGCGGTGGCGAAGCCCCACACCGGCACGCGGCCCCAGCCCGCGTCCGCAGTCGGATAGAAATTCCAGTATTTCAGGAAGTCGCCCATCGCCCCGTAGGTGACGTTGTTGGCGGTGAGCGAGAACAGGTCCACGCGCATGCGCGCCTCGCCCTCGGCCAGCGGCGCGAGCGGCATGTCGGCAAGTTTCGATTCCGCCAGCGCGCTTTTGTTGATCAGCAGGTCCACGGCGATCCTCCTCGTTTGCGCCTCGCATAGCACGTGATCGCCAGGACGACACGCCTCCAGGCCCGAGCATTGAGGTGGCTTGATCTGGATCAACGCCTGGCCGGCCCATCGGGGGCGGACTGTGTCTCTCGTGGGGGCGGGACAAGCCACTCGCAACCAGAGACAGGAGGACGCTCGTGATGAGGATAGTGATGAAACGGACCGCCGCCATCGGACTGGCCGCCGCCAGCATGGCCGCCATGTGGCAGCTGGCCTTGGCCGAACCGCCCGCGCCGGGAGGCCCTCCCGCAACTGTCGAGAACTTCACGCTGAGCGACCAGTCGGGGACGCCGCACGAACTGCACAGCCTGATCGACGCGCCGGCCATTGTGATCGCAACGCAGGTCAATGGCGACCCGCTCTCCCGGGAAGCCGTGCAGTCACTCGAAGGCATCAAGGCGGTTTTCCGAAAGGCGGAATACTTCCTCCTTAACTCGAGCTCAGTGGACACGCGCGCGACGATCGCAGCGGAAGCCAACGCACTCGGCAGCACGATTCCCATTCTCGATGATGAGGCTCAGACGGTCGTCCGCGATCTCGGATTCACGCAGACGGGCGAGGCCATCATCATTGATCCTGCCGGCTGGAAGATTATCTATCGCGGCCCGGTCAGCGCTCTAGCCGCACAGGACCCGGATGCGCGCTACCTGCTGTTCAATGCGGTCGTCCACGCGGTCGGGCACAGGCCGATCGAGGAGCCCAAAGTCGCTGTGAAGGGCGCGAAGCTCGACGGCGCCGTACGCAACTAGCGTGCTGTTGCGCGGGCTTGCCTGTCAGCAGACTGCCCTGCTCAATCGCGCAGCAGAAGGCGGTCCAGCGACAGCGAGCCTGCGCCATGCGTCGCCAGCAAGGCGCCCACGAAGATCAGGATGGCGGGCTCGTAGATCTGTCTTTCATCCAGGCCAGCGTTGAAGAAAAGAGCCACGGCCACAGCGAAGTTGGCCATCAGCAGCAGCCCGGCAAGACGCGTGAACAGCCCCGGTATCAGCAACGCGCCTATCGCCAGCTGCGCGTACACGGAAACGGGCGTGGCGATTTCCGGCGATGGGCAGTTCAGGATGCGCAGCAAGGCCTCGAATTCGGCCATCCGCGCGGACGAAGAAACATTGTCCCAGACGCCGACAACCAAGAACCAGCCAAGATAAAGCCGTAACGTCAGCCATGCGAAGGGGCGAAGCAAGTCGAGTGCGCGCAGCGCGATGAAGCGCGTCAGGATCACAGCGCGAGCTCCCGGATATCCTCGACCGTGAGCTTGATCTTCACCGCCGGCGTCAGTTCGTTCAGCTGCGCCACGCTGGTGGCGGACGCGATGGGCGCGGTGATGCTCGGCCGCGCCATCAGCCAGGCGAGCGCCACCTGCGCCAGGGTCGCATTGTGCCGGACAGCGACGCCATCCATCGCGGCCAGCAAAGTGGGGCCGCGGCCCTGCAACAGGTCCTTCATGCGGCCGCCGCGCGCAGACTTCTTGAGGTCGGCCTCGGTGCGGTACTTTCCGGTGAGAAATCCGCTGGCCAGCGCGAAGTACGGAATGACGCCGAGATTCTCGCTGACGCAGATATCCTCCAGCGCTCCTTCGTACTGATCGCGCACGAGAAGATTGTAGTGCGGCTGGAGGACGGTGTAGCGCGCATGGGCCTTGCCATCGCCCGCTTCCATCGCCTCCGTCAGTCCCGCAGCATCATAGTTCGAACCGCCGATGGCGCGCACCTTGCCCTGCTCGATCAACCGCTCGTGCGCCTCCAGCGTTTCCGCGATTGGCGTGTCCTTGTCGGGGAAGTGCGAGAAGTAGAGATCGATGTGATCGGTCTGGAGACGCTTCAGCGAGGCTTCGCACGCGCCCTGGATGTAGGCCGCCTTGAGGCCTTTGCCGGCGGGCATCTCGCTGCCAACCTTGGTGATCAGCACCACCTTGTCGCGATTGCCGCGCAACTTCATCCACTCGCCGATCACGGTCTCGGACTCGCCGCCCTGATGCCCCGGCGCCCAGCGTGAATAGACGTCGGCGGTATCTACGGCGTTGAAGCCCGCGCCGATAAATGCATCGAGCACGGCGAAGGACGTGTCCTTGTCCGCTGTCCAGCCAAACACATTGCCGCCGAGCACCAGCGGCGCGATTTCAAGGCCTGAAGCGCCGAGCTTGCGTTTATGCATGGGGGTCTCCGCAGGGAGAGACATCATGCGCTGGCGAGCCTGCGCTCACAAGCTCTGTTCATCCAGTCGCAGAGGGCGAGTTCAGCACGATGGAACCATAGATGCCCCATGCCGCCACACTGGCGAGCGTTGCGGCGATCGGCCAGCGAAAGCGCTTGACCGCATTGATCGCGCCCGAGCGGCCGTATCGTAGCGACAGCAGGAACAGGACCAGGAAGATGCTGCCGACCCATACCCGGACCGGCAGGGTCACCCAGTCCGGATTGCTGAAGATGAAATCCGCTACGGGGAGATTCATCTCACTCGTCGGCGTAGATCGCCACCTCGCGCGCGCCGCCCGCATCGGCGCGGCCGCGGAACATGCCTTCGGTGTTCATGCTTAGCGCGATCGAGCCGTCGCGGCCAAGTACGATGACCCCGCCCGTGCCGCCCAGCGCCTTCACTTCGGCGAGCGTCGCTTCGGCAGCCTGCTCCGCCGACATGTCCTGCATCGCGACGCGCGCGCAGATCATGCGGGCGACACTGACGCGGATGAAGTATTCGCCATCGCCCGTGGCAGAGACGGCGCACGACGCATTGTCGGCATAGGTGCCCGCGCCGATGATCGGCGCGTCGCCCACGCGGCCCGGCGGCTTGGCGTTCATGCCGCCGGTAGATGTCGCGGCCGCAAGATTGCCGGCGCGGTCCATCGCCACGGCGCCCACGGTGCCGAAGCGGTCCATCGGCTCGAACGTGCCCGCCATCGCACGGCGCAAGGCCTCCTGCCGGCGCGGCGTGATGAAATACTCCGGTGGCACGATCTCCAGCCCCGCCGCCTTCGCCATCTCGTCGACATCGGGGCCGGCGAACATCACGCGGCCGCTATTGTCCATCACATGGCGCGCCGCGCGGATCGGGTTCTTCACCGTGCGCACCTGCGCCACGGCCCCCGCGCGCCGGTCACGGCCATCCATGATCGAGGCGTCCAGCTCCGCCACGCCTTCGCGCGTCAGCACGGCGCCGCGACCTGCGTTGAAGTTCGGGTTGTCCTCCAGCACCATCACCGCCGCCTGCACGGCATCGACCGCAGCCCCGCCACTGGCCAGCACACGCGAGCCCGCCTCCAAAGCAGCGTTCAGACCGGCGCGATACTCCGCATCCATTTCCGGCGTCATCTCGGCGCGCCGCATCACGCCGGCGCCGCCATGGATCAGCAGCGTCCATTCGGGCTTTGCCACGGGCGTCTCCATTGTCGTGCAGGCGGTTGCGACCAGGGAAAAGAGACCAAGAATCGCTGCGCGCATGTTGGTCCCCATCACCCCGCAGCCTTCAGCTGCGCCAGCGCATCGCCCAGTTTGATTATCGCCGCCTCTGCCGCCGCGCGCCGTTCGTGCTGCTCTTCCACCACTTCCGGCGGCGCCTTGGCGACGAACTGTTCGTTCGACAGCTTCTTGTCGATGCCCGCGATCTCGCCCTTCAGGCGCGCGATCTCCTTCTCGAGGCGCGCGATCTCGGCCTTGAGGTCGATCAGCGCCGCCACGTCGAGGCAGGCGGTTGCTTCGTCCAGCACGATGCGGACGGCGCCCTTGGGGGGCGTCTCCGCGATTGTCACGGACTCAAGCCGCGCGAGGCGTTCGATCAGCGACTGATAGGTCGCGAGGCGTTGCTGCGTTTCGGCCGATGCGCCGACCAGCGTCATCGGGACTTTGGCGCCGGCGGGCACGTTGAGGTCCGAGCGGGTGGAGCGGATCGAGGTAATCAGGCGGATCACCCATTCGACTTCGGCGTTGGCCTTTGCGTCGATCAGCGATTCATCGAGCGCGGGCCAGCTCTGCGAGATCAGCAGGCCCTTGCGGGTGATGGGCTTGCCGAACTCCTGGAACAGCTCTTCCGTGATGTAGGGCATGAACGGGTGCAGCAGGTGCACGATCTGGTCGAGCGCCCACGCCGCCGTGGCGCGTGTTTCGGTTTTCGTTGCTTCGTCCGAGCCGAGGAAGATCGGCTTGGTGAGTTCGATGTACCAGTCGCAGAACACGTTCCAGACATAGCCGTAGATCGCGCCCGCCGCCTCGTTGAAGCGGTAGGTGGCGATACCCTGCTCCACGGCCTTCGTCGTGCGCACGGCCTCCGAGACGATCCACTTGTTCAGCGTGTGCTTCACGGACGAAGGATCGAACTCTTCGACCAGCGCACAGCCATTCATCTGCGCGAACTTCGTCGCGTTCCACAGCTTGGTCGAGAAGTTGCGGTAGCCTTCGACGCGCTGTTTCGCCAGCTTGATGTCGCGACCCTGCGCCGCCATCGCGGCCAGCGTCATGCGCAGGGCATCGGCGCCGAACTCGTCCACTAGCTCCAGCGGGTCGATGGCGTTGCCGAGGGACTTCGACATCTTGCGCCCCTTCTCGTCCCGGACGAGCGCGTGGATGTAGACGTCCTTGAAAGGCGCTTCGCCCATGAAGTGGATGCCCTGCATCATCATGCGAGCGACCCAGAAGAAGATGATGTCAAACGCCGTCACCAGCACCGCGCCGGGATAGAATCCCTCCGCCGTCGGATCGCGCTCCGGCCAGCCCTGCGTGGAGAACGGCCACAGCGCGGACGAGAACCAGGTGTCGAGGACGTCTTCGTCTTGCCATAGACGGACCTGCTGCTCGTGATCGCCAGACAGCATTTGCTGGCGCGCAGCATCCCGATCGCCGGCCAGTTCGATCTTGCGGTCGCCGTAGTAAGCCCGCGCATGTTCCAGCGCTTCGTCCTCGGTGAAGGCGACGAAGAATTTTGGCGGCAGGTCGCCCAGCGAGTCGATCGCCGCAGCGTGCCCGCCATTGCCATCCGGCTCGGTCGTCAGCGCCGGCCCGTACCACGCCGGAATACGATGCCCCCACCACAACTGGCGGCTCACGCACCATGGCTCGATGTTGCGCATCCATTCGTAATAGGTCTTCGACCAGTTCTCGGGGACGAACTTCGTCGTGCCTTTTTCGACGGCCTCGATTGCAGGCTTCGCCAATGTGGCCGCGTCGACATACCACTGGTCCGTCAGATACGGCTCGACCACCACGCCGGAGCGGTCGCCGAACGGCTGCATGATCGTCTTGTCTTCGATCTGCAGCAGGAAGCCTTCCGCCTCCATGTCAGCGACGACCATCTTGCGCGCCGCGAAGCGTTCGTGGCCGCGATACTTCTCGGGCACGTTGTCGTTGAGATGCGCCGTGTCCGTGAAGATGTTGATTGTGTCGAGCTTGTTGCGCTTGCCGACCTGATAGTCGTTGAAGTCGTGCGCCGGCGTCATCTTCACCGCGCCCGAGCCCTGAGCGGGATCGGCATATTCATCCGCCACGATCGGAATGAGGCGGCCGACCAGCGGCAGCTTCACCATCTTGCCGATAAGTGACTTGTAGCGCTCGTCATCCGGATGCACGGCGACGCCGGTATCGCCCAGCATCGTCTCTGGACGGGTGGTGGCGACGACGATGTAGTCGCGCTCCTCGAACACGACCGGCTTGCCCAGCTCGTCGAACTGCGTCGGGAACTCGTAGGTTGCGCCGTCGGCGAGCGGATACCTGAAGTGCCAGAAATGACCCTTCACTTCCCGGTTCTCGACTTCGAGATCCGAGATAGCGGTCTGGAAATGCGGGTCCCAGTTCACGAGGCGCTTGTCGCGATAGATCAGTCCCTCGCGGAACAGCTCGACGAACACTTTCGTCACTGCCTTGTTGAGACCATCGTCGAGAGTAAAGCGCTCGCGGCTCCAGTCACAGCTGGCGCCGAGGCGCTTCAGCTGGTTGGTGATCGACCCGCCGGATTTCTCTTTCCACTGCCAGACGCGCTCGACGAACTTGTCGCGTCCGAGATCGCGACGCCCGACATTGCCTTCCTGCGCCAGCTGGCGCTCGACGACCATCTGCGTCGCGATGCCGGCATGGTCCGTGCCCGGCTGCCACAGGGTCTTGAACCCGCGCATCCGGTGATAGCGGATCAGCACGTCCTGCAGCGTGTTGTTGAGCGCATGCCCCATGTGCAGCACGCCCGTGACGTTCGGCGGCGGGATCACGATGGCGTAGGGCTCGCCCTCGCCCGAAGGCTTGAACGCGCCAGAGCTTTCCCAGGCCTCGTAGAGGCGGGGTTCTGCGGATTTGTGGTCGAAACGATCGTCAATCATGGGATGCGGATAACGCGGGGCGGCTGGGTTGTCATCAGGCTGCCGCCTGCCCGGCCTGGCTGCGGCCGGGGCCGGGGCCGAAACGCAAAAGGCGCACCGGTTAAGGTGCGCCCTGTGGCGTAAGCTTGTTGGGTCAGTCCGACGTCCTTGTAAGCCGCCGATGCGGCCTGTTCCCCGCGGCTCCTAGCGAGCCATGCGGCGGATGCGATCGATCTCCTTTGCAACCTCGGCTTCGACGATCGCCGACAGGTTGGCGTCCAGCCACTCCTTCAGCATTGGCTTCATGAGTTCACGCACGACATCGTCCAGCGTCGCGCCGGAGGAGACGAGCATCGAGCCCATCAGTTTCGAGAGCGAGCCGGCGGCCTGGTGGGCGACGGGTTCGCTTGTAAGCGTTTCCTGGTTCATTGGGCGCCACTCGGCTTGCGGAGCGGTTGCCTGGGGTGTTGGTGCTGGTTGCGGTGCGGGAGCAGGCTCTGGCTCTGGCTCCGGCATCGGCTCGTATTCGGCTTCGTGTTCGACAACCATCAGGTCGTCTTCCAGCGCGCGCGAAGGCAGCGGATCAGGTTGTTCGAAAATGCGCGGTGGCGGCGAACGCGCGATCGCCGGCTCGGGCTCGTGGCGCGGGGGCGCCTTGGCCTCGACGGGCGGCGGGGTCGGCGGCTGCAGGTCGAGAACCTCTCCGCCGCTGTCGGACGGGCGGTCTTCCTCGGAAATGATCCGCCGGATGGAGGCGAGGATCTCCTCCATGGTCGGTTCGCGTTGAGCTTGTTCGGCAGACATGGCCGTCCTCTTTATTCCCAAGGCTTGGGGAAGGCGCGATTCACCAGCCCCGACGCATTAAGGAATAGACAGTCCTATGGTGTGGAATTCGTTAACGCCGGGACGGTCCGGGCGCCCGTCCGCTACTATTCGGCAATCAGTTCCGGACGCAGTTCGCCCATCGCCGACAGCAGTTCGTGCGCCGCCATGTAGGCTGCCCGTTCCGCGTCCACCTGACCCAGCTGGGCCTCGAGCAGTTCGCGCTCCTGGTCGAGCACGTCGAGCGTGATGCGCTCGCCGACGGCCAGCTCCTGCTCCGCCCCTTCAAGGGCGATCTCGGCGGCAGCCACGCGGCTTGTGGATGCGGCGATTTCCTCGCGCGCGGCGATCAGCTGGTTCCACGATGCGGTGACCTGCGCGGTGATCTGGCGCTCGATCCCCATTCTCTCATAACGGGCGCGGTCGGCCTCAAGCTGCGCGCCGCGGGTGCGGGACTGCAGCAGGCCGCTGTCGAACAGAGGGAACCGGAATTCGGCGACGAGGCCGACATTCGAATCGCGGAACGTGTCGTCCTGGCGCGACTCGACAAAGCCGGCATTACCAACAAGGTCGAACTGCGGCGCAAGGCGGCCGCGGGCGACATCGACGCCGCGTTCGCTCTGAATCTCGCGTGCGCGGGCGGCAGCGACGGCTGGATTGTTGGCGCGGGCGACAGCGATGGCCTCGTCAAGCGAGGCCGGCAGCGCAGGCGTCGGCGGCGGGGCGGCAAGCTGGACCGGCGGACGGCCGACGACCTGTTCGTAATCGGCGCGGGCGCGGGCGCGGCGCGAGGTTGCGGCGGCAAGTTCGGCCTTCGATGCGCCTTCACGCGCCTCGGCCTGAGCAACGTCAGTGCGGGTGACGTCGCCCACATCGAAGCGGTCGCGCGCAGCTTTCACCTGCTGGCCGAGCGAGCTGACGTTTCGGCCGCGGATTTCCACTTCGCGCTCGGCGCGGCGGACGTCCATGAACACCGTGACGACCTGGAGAACGAGATTCTGTTCAGCGCCGATGAGTTCGGCCTGTGCGGCGGTAACGCCCGCCATTGCCTGATCGCGCTGAGCTGTCAGAGAGCCACCAGACCACAGCGACTGACGCGCTTCGAGGCCCACGGTCGCTCGCTGTTGTTCGCCGTCATAGGGGAAGGTGCCAGAGGCAGAGGTCACCTGCCGTCCAACGGTGGTGTATTCGGCGCCGAACGTGCCATTGAGATTGAGCTGCGGTCCCATCTGGGCTTCCGCCTGATTGAGGTTCTCGTCGGCGAAGGCCCTGATCTTCCGCTGCGCCATCAATTCCGGATTGTTGGAGATGGCGGAATCCACCGCCTCGGCCAGCGTGTCCTGGCTCACCTGCGCCAAAGCGGGGGCCGAGACCGAGCACATCAGCACGGCGGCTGCCAAAAATCTCATGACGAATACCTCAGGTCCCGACTGTCCCAGCCCGACGCCCATCGAACATTGAATGCTCAGCCGGCCGCGGCGCTAGATGACGTTGCCAGAAAGTACGGTCCGAAAGGTTGAGATTCTCTCTAAAAGCGAAATTCCGCGGCTTTTTCAAAGCCGGGAAGTGCGGGGAAAGGCGTATCGAAGGGCGTCCGCCAGGCCGTCTTGCCGCCTGAAGCCGTGTAGAGCCGCGCCCTTCGGACACCGCCTTCAGCCACCGGAACCGCGAGCCTGCCCCCTTCCGCCAGCTGCGCCAGCCATGTGGCCGGCACCTCTTCAACGGCGCCGTTGACGATTATCACGTCATACGGACCCTTGCTGGGGAAGCCAGCGTGCAGCGGCCCCGTCACAACCTCGACGCCCGAGGCATTGGCGGCGGCGAGGCCATCCCGCAATTGTTTCGTACCGGCTTGATCGTCTTCCAGCGCAACAACCGATCCAGCCAGGCGGGCGAGAACCGCGCTCGAATAGCCTGTGCCAGGCGCGATATCGAGAACGCGATCTTCGGGGCGGACAGCTGCGATGTTGATCAGCTTGGAGAAATCCCGCGCAGCCGCCATCCAGCGGCCCGGACGCGTCTCGACGGCGATGTCGGCATAGGCGGAGGCGCGCTTGGCGGCGGGTACGAAAACCTCGCGCGGCACAGCGATCATGGCAGAGATCAGCCGGCGGTCGGTAACGTCATTGACGCGCACCTGGCTGTCGATCATCGCGATGCGGGCGGCTTCCAGATCCACGATTCAGTCCCATATCTGATGCACAGAATCGCCAGCAGAGCCCCTGGGTCTTGTGCGCTGGGGGCTCTTAGCATACGCACCAACCGGCGCAACGCGCCCTACCGACGCTCCGCCAGCGCCGGTTTGAGTGAGGCCTCGTGGCGGAGTGGTTACGCAGAGGACTGCAAATCCTTGCACCCCGGTTCGATTCCGGGCGAGGCCTCCACCTTCATCTTCGAAACGAATTCCCGACAATTTTCGCGAGACGGTTAAGCATTAACCTCTTGTTTACCGAACGGGGCGATGGTGGCCCTGTCTTCCCTTGAAGACACCCCACCATCACCCAAACGCCTTTGCGGGAGCCTCTTGGCTCCCGCCCTCTTCTTTTGCGTTTGAACTGGGCCTTTGCGCTGGGATGTTTCGGTTTTTCACAGAAGCACGCACCCGGCTGGCCGATTTCGGACGCGCAGCAGAGAACCGCTATTGAACCAGTAATGTCGGGCAGCTATACCCCCGCCTCCAACCGTGCTCCCTGATAGCTCAGTTGGTAGAGCATTCGACTGTTAATCGAATGGTCGCTGGTTCGAGTCCAGCTCAGGGAGCCATTCCTTTTGCCGGCCTTCGGCTGGCAAGGAGCGAGACGCCGTGAAACAGGTCCAGTCTTCTGGTTCGTCTCCTGGCGTGAAAGTTCTCGAACGCACAACTCCAGTCGAGCAGCCGGTGGACGCCGAACCGGGCCACTGGCGCAATCGCTGGGCTGTACCCGAGCGCCATGCCCACCTGGCGCGTCAGCAGGGCGCGCTACCGCTGGGCGATGGGACATGGCTCGGGTATCGCCGCTTCGCAACCAGCCTTGAAGCAGAGCAGCACGCAGCGCGGTTTGCGGACTACAATCGCCGGCATTTCGATATCGGCTATCTCGGGACTGAATTCTTTCCCGAATACTGAGCCTCAGCGCTTCAGGACGCGCGCCAGCTCAGCGAGGCCGAAGGGCTTCTGCAGCATCTTGGCGTCGAAACTCTCGCCCGGCGGCAGTTCGGCGAAACCCGTCGCCAGGATCACCGGCAGACCCGGCTTCTCGCGCGCGATGGCGATGGCGAGATCGCGGCCGGTCATCCTGGGCATGGCGAAGTCGGTCAGGACGACGTCGATCGCCGGATTCTGCCGAACGATCTCGAGCGCCGCGGCGCCATTGGACGCTTCGAGGACGCGATGGCCCAGCTCTTCGAGCATGGCCACGGTGTTCATCTGGATGAGCGCGTCGTCATCGACCGCAAGCACCAGCAATGACCCCGGCGCACCATTTTCACTCATTCCGGTCAAAACGTCCCCCGCAACTCAACCGCGCTTCCATGGCGCATCGGCGCAGTCGTGCACGTGCCGGCGAAACACCGCTCTGACGGAATCCACCAAATCTGTCGCGTCGTGACCGTGAAGTAGATCGTCTGCGGGAGGTTACAAGCGCCCACTCCATGCAGGGTCAAAAGAGGTCCCGCGGAAATGAATGGACCCGCCGGTTGCCCGGCGGGTCCACACGTCTGGAAGACGGACTGGCCTAGTGGTCGCCTGTCACGTTGTCGAGCATCGCCTTCGCGCCAGCATCCGGCTTGACGGCCGGAGCGGTCGCCGCGGCAGGCGCTGCGCTGGAACGGGTGCGCATCTGCTGCATCATGTTCATGGCCGTGGTCCATTCGGCCAGGTTCAGCGTGCCGTTCTTGTTGGCGTCGACCATGCCGACATAACCCTTGAGTGCGCCGAAGCGCGGGTCGTTGCGGAGCTCCGCCGCGTTTATCTCGCCGTTGCGATCGTCGTCGAAGGCGCCGAACACGACGGAGGTCTGCAGCTCCTTCATCAGGTCGTCACGACGGTTGGTGACCGTCTCGTTCTTGAAGCGGAAGCGCATGAATGTGAACAGCATCTCTTCGGAGGTCTGCTCGCCGAACGTGACCTTGTGCTTCGGATCCGGGTTCGCCGGGTTGTTCTCCGAGTTGTCGAACACGTAGTCGGCGATCATCATCGAGCCTTTCGGAACCTGAAGCATCGGCTCGAAATGGTATTCACGCTGCCAGCCGAAGTCATAGCGCGGCTGGTTCAGCAGAACTTCCTCGCGGCCATCCGGGTAGCGGATCGTCAGCTTTGTGGAATAGCAGCGCGAGTGGCAGTGCGGCTGCGTTCCGAAGATCTCGGCATCATCCGGGAAGATGATATACGCCGTCTCGTGGTGACGCGAGGCGCCGGCAGGAATCTCCAGCGAGAAGTCCGTCACGCTGGTCTGGCGCAGGATCTTGGTGGGGGCTTCCTTGTAGAAGTAGTAGCCGACCCTGGTCTTGTCGGTGATCTTCTTGCCGTTGCTCGTGTAGTGCATCTGGTAGGCGTACGAGCCGCCCGGCGGGATGTAGATGCCGGTATCGTCCGGCGTGAGGTTCGCCTCGCCGCCCGGACCGTAGCCGCCGAGCGACGTGTTCCACGAGAAGCCCTTGCCGTCTTCACGGACTTCCGGAATCCAGCCGGCCAGCGCGTGGTGGACAGCGGGCGAAGACCCGGACCATGCCGTCGCCTTCAGCCACTTGCCTTCGGTGAGCTTCGAGTCGACCGAACGCTCCTGATAGTCGATGTAGCCGCTCTCCGGCACGTCGAATGCAGGGATTTCGACGATCGCGTCGGGCTGGCCCAGCGGCCATTCCGGCGGCACGTATTTCTTCTCGGCGAGCGGATCATTGCCCTCGCCGCGCGGTGCGCCCGCCTCAACCCAGTTGATGACCGTCTTGATCTGGTCATTCGACAGAAGCATGTCGTTGGACCAGTTGCCCCAATGGGCGTCCGAGTGGAACGGAGGCATCCGCTTGGTGCGCAGCGACTCGCGGATCATCGGCGCCATGGCCTTGACGGTCTGGTAGCTGTCCATCGGGAACGGGCCCATGCCGCCTTCCGTGTGGCAGACAACGCACTTCGCCTGCAGCACAGGCGCGACGTCCTTGGCGTAGGAGATGTCCTTCCATTGCGGGGCCTTGACGCGATCCGGGAAGGCGATCGCCTTGCCCTTGACCGAGGCTTGCGTGACCTTCGGCATGCCGCCAGCCAGCAGCGAGTCGATCGCCGCGGCGACGCTGGCGCCTTTAACTTTCTTGTCGCCGAGCGTTTCGGTGACGGGGCCGTGGTAGGCGACGGTCCAGGTTTTCGGGTTCACCACGAAGGCTTCGCCGGTCTTGGTGACGCCGAGCGAGCGGCCCACCAGCTGCAGGCTGTCCGCCAGCATGGGGACGCCGAGATGGGCGGCTTCATGGATAATCTCGTCGCGGCTGTCCTCCAGCGAGGAGTTCAGCATCACGAAGTGGACGCCCTTGGCCTCGTACTGGACCTTGAGCTTGGCCAGTTCGGCGGCAGCTTTCTTGGTGGCGTCATCGCCCAGCGCGCCGGATACGATGACCACTGCGGGGGCGTTCTTGTAGTAGAACAGCTCGTGGCCCATGCCGGTCTGGTCGGGCAGCATGAAGTTGTCGACGCGGGTGCCGGCAATCTTGACGCTCTCGGGCGCAGCAGTTGCGCTCAGTGCGATCACAGAGGCGGCTCCAGCGAGCCCGAGGGCCAACAAGCCGATCTTGTGCGAACGCTTCATATTCAATCTCCCCATGTGCGCAGATCTGATGCGGCGCAGGTGCGGCGGATAGTGAACGTACTTGCCCCGCGCGGCAACGGGGGCGCCGCTAGGGCGCCCATGCACGCGAAGCACGAAAATCTTCACGGTGCCGAGAGGTGCGCCCGGGTTTCCCCTCAGCGCACAAGGCCAAAGCCGGCGTCCTCGAAGGCCTTGCGAGCAGGTTCCGAAGTGAGAAAATCGAGAAAGGCTGCGCCCGGCCCGTCCGCCTTTCCTGCGAGAAGCGCCGCTGGATAGGTGATCAGGGTGTGCGAGCCAGCTGGAAACACGCCAACGACCTGAACCGCTGACCCTGCGGCGGCGGCGTCGGTTGCGTACACGATCCCGGCGGCAGCATCCCCCGTCTCCACGAATCGCAGCGCGCTGCGGACGTTCTCCGCACGGGCAACGCTCGACGCGACCGCATCCCACGCGCCGACGTGGGTGAGCGCCTCGCGCGCATACTTGCCTGCGGGGACGGAGTCGGGGTCGGCCAGTGCAAGCTTTCCGCCTTTGAGTGCTCCGACCAGATCCATTCCGGCGGCGAGTTCCAGCGTGATCGGTGCATCGGCCGGGGCGACCAGAACAAGCTGATTGGCGAGAAGCGTGACGCGTGTGGCGGGGTCGATCAGCGATTTCTCCGTCGCATAATCCATCCAGGCCTCATCCGCAGAGATGAAGATGTCCGCCTCGGCGCCCTGCTCCAGCTGTTTTGCAAGGGCGGAACTGCCAGCGAAACTGAACCTTGGCTCGGGATGGCCGTCGGCGGCGTACAGCTCGCCAACCGTCTGAAGCACCTCGGTCAGGCTTGCTGCTGCGAAGACGACCGGCGCGGCCTGTTCAAGAGAGGGTGCGGGAGCGGGATCGCTACAGCCCGCAAGCACAAACGCAGCGGCCAGCCCGGAAAGCATCGACTTCATGCCGCCACCCTAGAGAGCGTGCGCCTTCACCACCGCCCAGGCCTGCTTGCCTTGCTCCAGCTGGAGATCGGCGAGCGCTTCGGGCGTTATACGTGACAGAATATAGCCCGCTTCTGTCGCGAGTGAAACCAGAACGCCGCGCGCGTCCTCCTGGACGATGGAGTAGACCTTGCCTTCCCAGACGTGCCGGGCGGAGATTCCGCGGGGACGCTCGGAGGCCAGAAGCACGCTGTCAGCCCTGACCCACACGCCCTCTACCGAACCGCCCGCAACCGCCGATGCCGGCACACGCGCGCCAAGATCGCGGCGGTCGAGCAGGCTCGCGAACTCCGCGCGCGCCATGACGTCGGGCGCGGCGCCGTATGCGATCACCTGGCCGTCATGCGTGGCGATCACGTCGTTAGCCAACTCGGCCGCATCGTCGATGTTGTGGGTGACGACGACCATCGGCAGGCGCTGCTCGTTCGACAGGTTGCGCAGGAGCGCAAGGAAATCATGGCGGCGGCGGCCATCGAGCGCGGCGAAAGGTTCGTCGAGCAACAGCAACTCGGGCGCAGAGACGATGGCGCGGGCCAGCGCGACGCGGCTGCGCTCCCCGCCGGAGAGATTGCGGACCGGCCGGTCAAGCAGGTCCTCGAATTCAAGGCGGCGCGCGATCTCGACGACGATGGGCGCGTTGCGCGCAGCGGGGCGGCGATGTTCGGCGTAGTCCAGATTGCCGCGCACGGTGAGATGCGGAAACAGGCGGGCGTCCTGGAAGACAAGGCCGATGCCACGCCGATGCGCGGGGATGCGGACGCTGGTGCTCGCATCTTCCAGCACGCGGCCGCTGAGGCTGAGGCTGCCGGACTCAAGCCGATTCAGCCCCGCAATCGCGGACAGCAGGCTCGATTTGCCCGAGCCTGAAGGACCGAACACGACGGTGACGCCGCTGGCGGCGACTTCAAAATCGGCGGCGAGCCGAAACGCGCCCTTGCGGACGACAACGTCGCGCAGTTTCAGCGTCACGCCTCCAGCCTCCGGCGCGCCCAGCGCTGAAGCATTTCCGCGAGCACGAGGCCGGCGATGGCGGCGGTCAGCGAGATCAGCGCAAGGCGGAAGGCCGCGTCGTCGCGGCCCGGCGTGTTGAGCGCGGCGTTGATGGCGAGCGGCAGGGTTTGCGTCTCACCCTCGACGTTGGAGGCGAAGGTGATCACCGCGCCGAACTCGCCGAGGCCCGCGGCGAAGGCAGTGACCGCGCCAGCAAGGACGCCCGGCCACGCAAGCGGCAGCGTCATCGACCAGAACCGATCCCATGGCCCGGCGCGCAGCACGGAAGCTGCCTCGAACAGGCCAGGGTCTGTTGCTTCGAACGACAGGCGAATCGCGCGCACCATCAGCGGGAAAGCCATCACCGCCGTTGCGATGGCGGCGCCTTCGGCGCTGAACGCGAGCTGGATGCCGAAGGAGGACTTGAGCCACGCGCCCAGCGGGCTCTGAGAGCCGAGCGCCAGCAAAAGGAGATAGCCGACAAGAACTGGCGGCAGGACGAGCGGCAGGTGTGCAATCGTGTCAACAACCGACTTGCCGGGGAAACGCGGCCGCGACAGCGCCCATGCGAACGCAATGGCGACCGGCAGCGAGAACAGCACGGCGCGCCCGGCGACGCCGAGGCTGGTGGACAGGATCTGCAGCTCCGCTGGCGTCAGCATGACGCGCACCATGTCGCGGCAGGCTGACGCCCTCAAGACAATAGTTCCTGCTGCGACGCTGCGATTCCCCGGCCAAGCGAGGATGGGTGGCGAGACTGGTCAATGCCGGCGGAAACTGCTTGAAGCGCCGCGATGAAACCGCCGCCCGTGACACTCACCATCCTGCGCCTGGGCGCGCAGGGCGACGGCGTGGCGGAGCATGATGGACAGCCGGTCTTCGTGCCGTTTGCCCTGCCGGGCGAAACCGTCGAGGCGGAGGTCGAGGGCGATCGTGCACGGTTGCTCTCTATCGTCACGCCCGACCCGGCGCGCCTGCCCGCACGTTGCAGCCATTATGGTGAATGCGGGGGGTGTTCGTTGCAGCACCTTCCTGCGGATCGCTATCTGGCGCTGAAGCGCGACCTCGTTGTCACGTCGCTGTCCTTTCAGGGGATCAGCGCAACAGTTGATGACGTCGTGCAGGTTCCGCCCGCGACGCGGCGGCGCGCGGTGTTTGCGGCGCACCGGCGCGACAATGAGATCGTCATCGGGTTTCACGGCAAGCGCAGTCATCACATCGTGGGGCTAGGCGACTGCGCCGTGCTTACGCCCGGCCTCGTAGCTCTGATTCCGCGCCTCGCGCCCCTGGCGGCGATCGCAGCGCCGCGCAAGGACGCATTGACGATCACTGCGACGGAGACACTGACGGGCTTCGATGTGGCGCTGACCGGCGCGCCGAAGGGCATGTCGGCCGATGCACGCGCTGCCGCCGCCAAGGCCGCGGAGGCAATCGTGCTCGCCCGGCTTTCGATCAATGGCGTGGTCGAGATGGAGCGCGCCGCCCCGACGCTGCGTTTCGGCGCGGCGGATGTGACGCTGCCGCCAGGCGGGTTCCTGCAGGCATGCCGGGACTCAGAAGCGGCGATGCTGGCGCTTGTGCAGCAGGCGGTTGAGGGCAGCGAACGCGTTGTCGACCTGTTTGCCGGTGCAGGAACCTTCACTCTGCCCCTCGCGGCGGATGCACCGGTGCATGCTGTTGAAGGCGAGGAGGTTGCGATCAGGGCGCTTGGCCGCGCCGCGAAGAAGACAGCAGGGCTGAAGCCCGTGACGACAGAAGTGCGCGACCTGTTCCGCAATCCGCTGGACTGGAAGGACCTGAAACGTTTCGACGCCGCCGTGATCGACCCGCCGCGCGCAGGCGCGGAGGCACAGACACGCGAGCTTGCGACATCCAGCCTCAGACGCATCGCCATGGTTTCGTGCAACGCCACCACGTTCGCGCGCGATCTCAAGATTCTGACCGCTGCAGGCTGGCGGGTGACGCGCATCACGCCGGTGGATCAGTTCATCTGGTCGCCGCATATCGAAATCGTCGCCGCGCTGGAGCGGAAGCCTGCATGAACGTGTCCCTCTTCCTTCTGGCGCTGGGGTTGGCGGCGGACGCGTTTGCCGTGGCGCTAGGTCAGGGCGCAGTCGCGCGCGGCAACCCTTGGCGCGCCGCGCTTCTGGTCGGTGCGGCTTTCGGCCTGGCGCAGGCCATTGCGCCGCTGATCGGATGGTCGCTGAGCCTGCTGTTCGCCGGATTGATCGAAAGCGTCGACCACTGGATCGCGTTCGTCCTGCTCGCGCTGGTGGGAGGCAAGATGGTCTACGAGGGAATTAAGAAAGACCCGCCCGGCGAGGAAAGCGACCCGGGCAAGGAAAAGCTGGCGAGTGGCTGGACGCTGGTCACGCTGGCGATTGCCGTGAGCATCGACGCGGCGGCCGCGGGGATCACGCTCCCGACACTGGGCGTGCCGGTATTTATAAGCGTCGCCGTAATCGGCCTCGTCACCTTCGTTCTCTCGGCTGCAGGCGTCATGATCGGACGGGGGGGCGCCAAGGCGCTTGGCCCGCTGGCGGAGATCGTCGGCGGACTGATCCTCATCATGATCGGCGCAAAGGTGCTGGTCGACCATCGGGCCTTTGGCTGATACGCGGACGGCGATGTCTAACCCGTCCGGCCTGCCGATCGAGGATGTGATCCCGCAGATCCTTTCCGAACTGCGGGACAGGACGCGCATGGTGATTTCCGCCCCGCCCGGCGCCGGCAAGACGACACGCGTGCCGCTGGCGCTTCTGGATGAGGCGTGGGTTGCAGGGCGGCGGCTCATCCTCGTCGAGCCACGCCGGATCGCTGCGCGTGCGGCGGCGGAGCGCATGGCGGCGACGATCGGGGAGAAAATCGGGCAGACTGTCGGCCTGCGCTCGCGCCTCGACGTGCGGATCTCGCAGGCGACGCGGCTGGAGGTCGTCACAGAGGGTGTGTTCAGCCGGATGATCCTGTCGGACCCGGGCCTGGATGGAATCGCAGCGGTCCTGTTCGACGAATTTCATGAGCGTTCGCTGGACGCCGACGAAGGACTGGCGTTCGCACTCGATGCGCAATCCGTGCTGCGCGACGACCTGCGCATCGTACTGATGTCGGCGACCTTGCCAGCTGACCTGACACAGGCATTCTTCGATGCGCCTGTCGTCGAAAGCCTCGGGCGCGCGTGGCCGGTGGAGACGCGGTATCTGGGCTATGAGCCGCGGCAGCGGCTTGAGGATCAGGTGGCGGCCGCGATCCGCAAGGCGCTGGCGGAGGAAGATGGCTCGGTGCTCGCCTTCCTGCCCGGCGTGGCGGAAATCCAGCGCACGGTCGATCGCATCGGGCCTGTCGCCGGCAATGTGATCGTCACGCCGCTCTATGGCGCGCTCTCGCCACAGGAGCAGACGGCTGCGATCTCGCCCGCGCCGAAAGGGTCGCGCAAGGTCGTGGTTGCGACGGACATAGCAGAGAGCGCCATCACGATCGAAGGCGTGCGCGTCGTCGTCGACGCGGGGTTTGCGCGTGTGCCGCGGTTTGATCCATCGCTTGGCGTGTCGCGACTGGAGACCGTGCGGCTGGCGGTGGCGAATGCGGACCAGCGGCGCGGTCGCGCGGGCCGCACGGGTCCAGGCGTCTGCTACAGGCTATGGCGCGAGGCGGAGATGCGGGGCTTTGCGGCGTCGCCTTCCCCGGAGATCGAGAATGCCGACCTCACCGGCCTTGCGCTCGATCTTGCGCGCTGGGGCGCGAAGTCGCCTGACGAGCTGCGCTGGCTGTCGCCGCCGCGCGAGGCGCCCTGGCGGGCTGCGCGAAATCTGCTGGCCGCGAGCAAGGCTCTGACGGCAGAGGGCGAACTGACGACGCTGGGCAAGCGGCTGGGTGACCTGCCGCTTCCGCCGCGACTGGCGCTGATGGTGCTGCGCGCCGCGGAGCGAGGACAGGCGCGGCTTGCCGCCGACATCGCGGCGATCCTCAGCGAGCGCGATCTTGGCGGGAGGTCGACCGATCTCGACCAGCGTCTGTCGCGCTTCCGCAACGAGAACGGACAACGCGCCCGTGCGATGCGCGATCTCGCGGCGCGATGGGCGCGGCTGGCGGGCGGCAAGGACGCGCCTGCGATCAGCCCGGGGGCCGTGCTGGCGCTTGGCTTTCCCGAGCGGGTCGCGCGCCTGCGGGGCCAGACGGCGGGACGGTTCCTGCTGGCGGGCGGTCGCGGCGCGATGCTGGAGGAGGCCGATCCGCTGGCGACGCAGGGATGGCTGGCTGTGGCGGACATGACCGGGTCCGGGCCTGACCTGCGTATCACGCTTGCGGCGCGGATCACCGAGGACGATGCGCTCGCATCCGGCGCCATCGAGGTGAAGGAAGAGGCGCGCTACGATCCGGAGACGCGCCGCGTCCGCGCGCGGCGGGTTCGCAGGCTTGGCGCCGTCGTTCTGGAAGAGGCGCCGCTGCCGGCGCCCACGGGCGAACTGGTTCGCGCGGCGCTGCTTGAGGCAATCCGCGACCAGGGACTTGGCTTGCTCCGCAACGCCGAGGCTCTGGAGAGCCTGATCGGACGTGTCGAACTGCTTGGCCGGGTCATCGGCGCGCCGTGGCCAGCCGACTTTGGCGGTATCGTCAAAGCGCGCCTGGAAGACTGGCTGGGCCCGCTGCTCGAGTCGCCTGGTGCGCTCGACTCCCTCGGCGCGGGGCAACTGGTCGATGCCGCGCTAACCCTGCTCGACTGGCCGCTGCCGCGCGACGTGGCGCGGCTGGCGCCGACTAACTGGACCGCGCCGGTCGGCCGCGCCGTGCCGATCGACTACGCCAGCGACGGGGGACCAGCGGTCGAATGCAAGGTCCAGGAGGCCTTTGGCCTCGCTACTCACCCCACGATCGCTGACGGCCGAATCGCACTGACGGTCGCGCTGCTTTCCCCAGCGTTCCGGCCAGTCGCAGTGACACGCGACATCCCTTCCTTCTGGCGCGGCGGCTACATTGACATGAAAAAGGACATGAAGGGCCGCTACCCGAAACACGATTGGCCGGAAGACCCTGCGGCCGCTACGCCAACCAGCCGGGCACGCCCTCGCGGCAATTGACGCGCGCGGCAACAATTCGGAATCGCTGGCCAAACTGGCGTTTTATGGCGCTCCCCGCCATACTGGCGATTCGAATTTGTGGTTCATGGCGGCGCTGATTTCGTTCCGCCAGCACTTCGCGGTTGCGGCATTACCCGTGACTTTTTGGTCGAAATCCGCGAAAACCGTGGCGTAGCAGATACATCGCGGTTGACGGCTAGCTGCGCAAACCGCAGGTTCAGACCGCGTTCGTCACGTGTAGCAACACGCGGCGGCGTCGTCGTCCGTAAGAAAAAAACACTCAGGACGCCGCGGGAGCACCAGTCCAGCAGGGAGACGCGCTAATGGCGCATAAGCATCGTATTTCGGTCGTGAGCCTACTTGCCTTGAGCGTGGCCATGCCCGCTTTCGCACAAGAAGGACCTCAGCCACCCGTCGACGCCGATGAAGGCCGCGACGTCATCGTCATCACCGCCAACAAGCGTGAAGAGACTGTCCAGGACGTCGCTGTCGCCGTTACGGCCATCAGCGCCGACAACAAGCAGGAACTCGGCATCATCACGGTG
>Ga0315902_10000617_pt1 | contig 60274 bp, 46 predicted proteins | sample LakEriMetagenome_9_FD_203523 | JGI IMG/M metagenome (GOLD analysis project Ga0315902, IMG submission 203523) | Freshwater fungal communities from buoy surface, Lake Erie, Ohio, United States - Buoy 12 MA117 | ecosystem: Environmental > Aquatic > Freshwater > Lake > Lake biofilm | place: USA... | reverse complement strand
CGAAGTTGAACACGGTACCGTCGGCGCCGCTCGCCAGGTCGATGGCAGCGATGCGGTCGGTGTCGACCGCTGGCGTATTCGGCTGGGCAGTGCAACCCGTGGCGCAAGCGGCACCACCGATCTGACCAGGGTTGACCGCGCCGTTGCGCAGGTTCGCGGGCGTGGTGGGCAGCGGCTGTTCGAGCGTGTAGGCGACGAGCGGGTCGAGCCCCGTGAACGAGTAGGCGCCGCTCGCGTTGGTGGTGGCGGTGGTGACCAGCGTCTCGCCGTCCAGCAACCGCACGGTCGCGCCACTGATGCCGGTGTCGGTCGCGGGGTCGCGGATGTCGTTGGCGTTCTTGTCGAGGTAGACGAAGCCCGACAGCGTCGGCTGGCGGATCTCGGGGAAGTTGTAGCGCACCGCGGCGCTCGCGCCGCCGACCACGATGCCCGCGTACGACGAGTTGCCGCTGGTGGGGTTGCCGCTGGTGCCGCGCGCGTAGGTGCCGCCGTTCGAGGGCTCGCTGCCGCCGCTGGTCGGCGGAAAGACCGTGCCGTTGATGAAGCCCGTGGGCTGCGTCTGGGTGATCGTGTAACCACCTGCGGCCGACGGGGGCAGGTTGTTGAAGAGGTAGTCGCCGTCGGCGTCAGTGGTGACGGTCGCGCTGACCGTGCCGCCGTAGAGATCGGTGCCGGCCAGCGTCAGCGTCACCCCTGAGATGCGCGGCTCCTGTGCCGCGGCTTGCGGCGTACCGCCGTTCGCGCCGTCGCGCACGCGGTCCTGGAACGCCGTGCCGGCGATCGAGGAACGCGTGACCGTGACGTCCGCGGTGTCGGTGTTGTCGAGCGGCGTCGTATCGAGACCGCCGAGGTTGTTGGGATCGGTGTTGACCGTGGCGCTGTTGGTGGCCACACCGCCCGACGGATAGGCGCTGAGCCGCGTCGGTACGATGATCGTGATCTGGCCACCCGCATCCAGCTGGCCCATGGTGCAGACGGCGCTGTCCGGACAGGTGCCGGTGGCTGCCGGCAGCGTCTTCGTCCAGGTGATGGTACCGATGATGTCGCTGCCGGCGGGCAGCGTGTCGGTGAGGATGGTCTGCAACGACTCGCTCGGGCCGTTGTTGGTGACGATCACTTCCCAGTCGAACGGTTCGCGCAGCGCGACCGTGGTGATCGGTGCGCCTGCTTTCTTCGCGGATTTGGTCACCGCGAGGTCGACGCGACGGCGGACGGTGGTCTGCTCGGACTCGGTGTCGTTGGCTGCTAGCGTGTCCGGTTCGTTGGCCGACACGGTGGCCGAATTGACGAAGTTGTCGCCGGTGGTGCTCGGGTTATCGAGCACCTCGAAGCGCAGGAAGATGCTCTTCGTCTGACCGACGGCCAGATCGCCCCGCGCGAGGCCCGTGGTGGCGTTGCCCGGCGGGACATCGCAGGTGAACGCCGGGATGGCCGTGCCCACGCCCGAGGTGACATCGCTCACGGAACAGAGCGCCAACGGTCCGGTGTTGCAGGTGCTGTCGCCGTAGGTGGTCGTGTCGCAGACGAAGCGCACGCGCTTGCCCGTGGGCGGCGTCATCACCTCGGTCACCTTCGCGGCCGTGGCGTACGACGGACCGTTGTTGGTGACGTTGACGCGGTAGCTGAGGAAGGTGTTGCCCGCGCTGTAGGCGATCGGGTCGAACCCGGTGTCGTCCTTGTTGACCAAGAGGTCGAGACCGGCCGGGTCGACGTTGAGCGTCACAGGACCCTGCGCGTTGTTGCCGCCGTCCGTGCCGTCCGGCCGCTCGGCCGTGGTGGTGGTGACGTTGGCGACGTTCGTGAAGATGCGCGCGGCGTTGCCCGACCGGAAGTTCGGGCGGCCCTTGAGCGTGACGGTCTGCGTCTCGCCGCTCGACATGCTGCCGATCCGGCAGGTGAAGGAATTGCGCGCCGGGCCGAGGACGTCGTTGACGTTGACGCCGTTCGGGTTGGTGGTGGCGTTGACGTCGCAACTGCCCTTGCTCGGCGTGATCTCGGTGACGGTGTAGCCGGTGTCGCCCGCAGGGAAGGTGAAGATGTCGGTGACGACCACGTTCTGCGCGGTCGACGGGCCGTTGTTGCGGAACGAGAGCACATAGGTCGCGACTTCGCCGGCCTTCACCGTGCCCGGTGTGATCGACTTGCCGGTCATCTGCATGTCGGCCAGGGGCACGATGGTGACGGTATCGAAGGCGGTGTTGTTGCTGCGGTCCGGATCTCCTTCCACCGTGTTCTCGACCACACCGCCGTTGGTGAAGTCGCCCTCACGCATGCCGCGCAGTACGGTGATCGGCACGGTGACCGTGCCGCCCTGGGCGAGCACGCCGCTGCTCTGCGTGCAGATGACGGTTTCGCGGTTGTTGACCGTGCAGTTGAAGGTGGCGGTGCTGCCCGCACCGGCGACGGTGGCGACCACCGGCGTGACGATGCTCGACTGGTAGGTGCCCGAGGCGAGGAACGCCGGCACGGTGTCGGAGATGCGCACACCCGTGGCGTCCTCGGCGGTCGGCGACACATTGGTCACGACCAGCGTGTAGGTGACACGGTCCTCGGTGGCCGAGACGATCTTGTCGCCACCGGTCGGTGTGCTCGTCGTCTTGGTGATGGCGAGATCGGGGCGGACGCTGGTCGAACTGGTGCTCGCGGAGTTGCAGTCGTTGGTCGGGTTCGGGTCGCCCTCGATCGGCTGGCGAGCGGTGGCGCCCGCAGCGCCCGCGGGCAGGCTGCTGCCGGTACAGGCCTGGTTGGTGGCCGAACCCGCGACGGTCGCGGTCGTGATGATGGAGAGCGCGGGCAGGGAGGCACCGGCGTTGAGGCCTGCTGCGTTCGGGTGGTCGCAGGTGACGGTGTCGCCCGAGACCGAGCAGGTCCAGCCCGTACCGGACGCGCTGACATAGGTCTCGCCGCTCAGCTGGTCGACGACCCGCAACGGACCGGTGGCGCGCCGCGGTCCGCCGTTGGTGACGGTGATGGTGGAGGTGACCTGCGAGCCTTGCGCCACAGGGTTCGGCGACTTCGACTTGGCGAGACGCAGGTCCGCGCCGTCCGGCAGGATGTCGAAGCTGACCGAACGGCTGTTGTTGCCCGGGGCGGGGTCGTTGTCGGTGGTGGTGATGGTCGCGGTGTTGGTGTCCGTCCGGCCCGTCGGACCGATCACGGCGTTGCCGGGCGCGGTCGCGACGATGGTGATGTTGTTGGCACCGCCCACTGCATAGGAGGGACGGGAACACCTGACCGTCTGTCCAGAGGCGCTGCAGCTCCATCCTGTGCCGGTCGCGGAGACGAAGGTCCAGCCCGACGGCAGCGTGTCGGTGACGACGACGTTGTTGGCGGCGGCGGGACCGCCGTTGCGCGGCGTGATCGTGAAGGTCGCGTTCTCACCGGCGATGACGGGGTTCGGCGAGACGGCCTTGCTGTCGATGCGGACATCGGCACCGGGCAGCACTTCGGTGGTCGCGGTGGCGGTGTTGTTGTTGGTGTCGGGGTCGGCGATGGCGCCGACGGCCGGATTGATGGTGGCGCTGTTCGTGACGAAGCCGTCGGTCGCGTCGATGCGCGCGACGATGGTGACGGGCAGGGCGCTCGCGCCCACCGCCAGCGAGCCCGATCGGTTGCAGGTGACGACGCCCGCGGCATGCGCGCAGCTCCAACCGGTGCCGGACGCCGACACGAAGGTGGACGAACCCGGCAGGTTGTCGGTGAGCACGAGGTTGCCCGAGGCGTTCGGGCCGTCGTTGAAGGCGGTCAGCGTGTAGGTGACGTTGGCGCCGCCGATGACAGGATCCGGCGAATCGGTCTTGGTGAGGCGCAGATCGGCGCCGGCCAATACGGTGGTGGTGGCGTTCTGGGTGTTGTTGGCGAGGTTGGTGTCGTTGTTGGCGCTGATGGTGGCCGTGGCGTTGATGGTGCCCGCGGCGACCGCACGCCAAGTGAAGTTGACGGTGCGTGCTCCCGCGCCGTTGCCGAGCAAGGTGCCGATGCTGCAGGTGACGAGCGTGGCGCTGGTGGCGACGCAATTGGCGTTGGCGGGCGACGCGGAGACGAAGGTCGCGCCGCTCGGCACGCTCACCGTCAGCACCGTGTTGGTGGCCGCGCTGGCGTCGGTGTTGTCGATGCCGACCGCGTAGGTGTAGAGACCGCCCGCCGTCGCCGGGTCGGGGTTGTCCACCATCGATGTGATCTGCGGATCAGCCGCCCATGCGCCGGCCGGCAGGAGAGCGAGAAGGATGGCGAAGCGGCGCGCCCGCTGCGGCACGCGGAATGAACCCGGCATGTGACCCCGATCCCGTTGTATCTTGATTATTTGGGGCGGAGCCCCGATTCAGGCCGGATTCTAGACCAAATCGCGATGCGATTCGCACCCCATTCGCCGGAATATTCCGCTTATGTTCTATGAACTTCCGTCATCCATTTCCCGCAGGACCTGAGATGCGCGGCGGGCTTCAAAAAATGGATACGCCGTGACGGAAAAACATGTCCGTCTACCGGACGACTGGGCCCTGACGCTGGGGACCTTGTTCGGCTCGCGTGCCGTCGGCGTCGAGGTCCGCGAGCGGGTCTGGTGGCTGCTGCCGATGCCCTGGGTGGCGGCCATCACCGGGCCCTCGCGGATCTGGCTACGGGGCCGGGCGGAGGACTTCTTCGCCGACCCGGAGTTCGTACTGCATGAATATTGCCATGTTATAAATCAATGGGATACGCGCCAATTGTCCATTTTGCGCTATCTCAAAGAGTGGTGGCGGGTCGGCTACTGGCGGAACATCTACGAGGTGGAGGCCCGGAGCTTCGCCGCCCGCGAGGTCGGGCGTTGCCGAGTGTTGCTGGCCGAGGCTCGGTCGCGGGGCGGCGGCACGCGCGCGGCCTGACGCCGCCCGGCGGGGCGCCCGGGTGGGCCCCTGTCGGCTAGCCCAGGATCTGCTCGCGCTCGTAGAGCCGCCCGGCGATCCAGGCGAGCAGCAGTCCGAGCGCGAGGCTCACGCCGGCCGACAGCAGGATCTCCCAGCCGTGCGGCCATTCGCCGCGCAGCACCCGCGTCATCAAAAAATGTTGGCTGAGCGACGGCGTCGCCATCGCGGCGACGGTGGGCTTGAGGTCGAGCAGGCCGACCAACGCGAGCGGCAGCGTCGGCACCATCAGCACGATGCTGAGATAGGTCTGCGCCTCGCGGAAGCTGCGCGTGAACGAGGCGACGATGGTCATCAGGCCCGCGCCCGCGAGGCTGAGCGGCGCGGTGAGCAGCACCATCGCCAGCACCGACCGCGGCGACAGGTCGACGCTCATGCCCCAGTCCTCGAGGCGCGTGAACTGCAGCGCGATCGACAGCGCGACCAGCGTCACCGTCAAAGAAAGCAGCATGTACGCGGTGGTCGCGAGGATCTTGCCGTAGATGAGGTGCGAGCGCGGCAACGGCGTGGTCAGCAACGCCTCGAGCGAGCCGCGCTCGCGTTCACCCGCCGTGGAGTCGATCGCGAGGTAGAGGCCACCGGTGAGCATCGCCAGGATGACGAAGAAGGTCAGCGTGCCGAGCGCGAGCACGGCGCGCGCCTTCGGCGTCGAGACATCGACGCCCTTCACCACGACGGGCCGCAGCAGCGTCGGGTCGACGCCGCGCAGCAGCAGCCGCGACTGTGCGATGCGCCGACCGTAGTCGTCGACCGCATCGCGCACGCGGCTCGTGGCGCTGCTGCCCATCTCGCTCGAGCGGTCGAAGTACAGGCTGATGTCCGCGGGCTGCCCTGCGGCGAGCCGTGACGGGAACTCCTGCGGTACCACCACCACGGTCCGCTGATCGCCCGCGGCGATGGCGCGGCGCGCGCCGGCCTCGTCGAGCGTCACGGGCTTCACGGTGATGCCGCGTTCGGCGAACAGCGCGAGCAGGTTGGGTGCATACGCGCCGCCCGACACCGCGACCTCGACCTTCTGCTCGTCGCGCGACTCGGCCTGCTGCTGCATGACGTTGATCATCAGCACGAAGAACAGCGGACCGAACAGCGGGCCGAACAGCAGCGCGGAGAAGATCGTGCGCCGGTCGCGCAGGTTCTCGAGGAACTCCTTGCGGAAGACGGTGAGGATGCCGCGCATGTCAGCCGAGCCCTTCGCCGGAACCGATGAGCTTCACGAACGCGTCCTCGAGCCCCGCTTCGCCGGACCGCGCGCGCAGCTCGTCGGGCGAACCGCTCGCCACCACGGTGCCGTGCGCGATGACGACCACATCGTCGCAGAGCATCGCCACCTCCTGCATCACATGGCTCGAGAACAGGATGCACTGGCCTGCGTCGCGCAGCCGGTCGAGCAGCACGCGCAGGCTGCGCACCGACATGACATCGAGGCCGTTGGTCGGCTCGTCGAGCACGAGGTTGCGCGGCGCGTGCACCAACGCGCGCGCCAGCGCGGTCTTGAGGCGTTGACCCTGCGAGAAGCCCTTCGCCTTGCGCTGCGCGCACTCCGCGAGGTCGAGCATCTCGACGAGCTCGTCGGCGCGGCGCAGCGCCTCGCGGCGCGCCAAACCGTGCAGTTCGCCGAAGTAGGCGATGTTCTCGCGGCCGGTGAGGTGCGGGTAGAGACCGGAGGAATGCGACAGCACGCCGATCAGGCGGCGCGCGGCGATCGGTTCGTCGGCGACCACATGGCCGTCGATCAGCGCCTGGCCGGCGTCGGGCTGCAGCACGGTGCAGAGCATGCGCAGCGTGGTGGACTTGCCGGCGCCGTTCGGGCCGAGCAGCCCCGTGATGCGGCCGTCGCGCGCGGTGAAGCTGACCTCGCGCACGGCCTGCACCTTGCCGAAGGACTTGCTGAGGCCGCGCGCCTCGATCATGGCGGCGGCCCGGCGAGCGAGGTGAAGAACGGCGCGGTGCTGCGCTTGTCGAGGCACTTGAGGTCGAGCTTCGAGGGCTGCGCGGTGTCGATGAAGTCGCGCAGCACCTTGTCCATGCAGGGCGCGCCGAGCTGGCCGTGGCCGGCATCCGCGAGCACCACATGGCGCGCATCGGCGAGACCGCGCAGCGCGGCTTCGCCGTAGGACGGCGGCGTCACCGGATCGTCGGCGCCCGAGAGCAGCAGCACCGGCACGGCGGTGGAGAGCGGTTCGCGGAAGTCGGCGTCGACGGGACCGCGCGGCCACGACGCGCAGACGCGCTGCAGCGTGTCGATCATCTCGGTGCCCATGTAGGTGGCGGCGAGACGCGCGCGGTCGACGGCGCCGACGAACGGGATGTCCTCCGAACACACGACGCTGTAGTGCATGCCGGTCGCGATGCTGCCCTCCATCGAGCCGTACAGCATCAGCAAAGAGGAGGCGAGCGGCGTGAAGTTCTCTTTGGTCGCCGCTTCGTGCAACGCGACCGGCAGCAGCGCGGCCTGCGAGGCGTCGTAGCTGGACAGGCGCAGCACCGCGGCGAGGTGGTGGTGGCCGAAGCGCAGCGAGCGCGGCTCGCCGGTGCGCGGGTCGGGCAGCCGTACCTCGCGGGGTGTGGTCCGCAGCCGCTCGAGCAGGCTGCGGTAGGTGGCGGTGGGATCGCCGAAGGCGCTGCGACAGGCGGGCTGCGCGGTGCAGCGCTTGAAGATGCGTGCGAGGGCGGCTTCGGCGTCGGTGGCGATGGCCGGCCCGAGCGCGAGACCGGGCGGCACGACGCCGTCGAGCACCACGCTGCGCACCCGGTCTGGGTGGCGGCGCAGGTAGTGCTGCGCGACGCGCGTGCCGTAGGAGATGCCGTAGAGGTTGATGCGCTCGGCGCCGAGCGCTTCGCGCACCGTCTCGAGGTCGCGCACCGCCACGCTGGTCGTGTACTGACGGACATCGTGCTTGGCGCGCAGCTCATCGAGACAGTCCCGCGCGGCGGCATCGATGTCCTCGACGGTCGCTTCCTTGCCGCGGAGCAGTGCGCCGTCCGGGTCGAGCGCGCAGGCGAGCGGGGTCGAGGTGCCGGTGCCGCGCTGGTCGAGCAGGATGATGTCGCGGTCGCGGCCGACGCGGCTGAACGCGGCGGCGACCGCCGGATACATCTCCTGCGCGCCCATCCCCGGACCGCCCGCCAGGATGAACAGCGGGTCGGCCGCCTTGCGCTCGCTGATGGCCGGCACCCGGACGATCGAGAGGGTGATCCGTCGGCCCTCGCCGGAGGGGTTCTCCGGGACCTCGAGGGTGGCGCACTCCGCCTTGAGGGACATGAGGCGGGAGGAGTGGGTCAGCATGCAGGGCTTGCTGACGAGCCCGGTCCCGACGATCGGCGGCGTGGTCGGGCCGCGTGGGCTGCAGGCCGCGAGCCCCAACGAGCCGAGCATCGCGAGGGACAGCGCGAGCTTTCCGGGCGACCGGCGCGTGGGCGTCATGGGGTCGGGAGTCTACAATACGACCATGAACGGCAGCAGGTGCGGACAGACACCTTTCGAGGTGATCGTGGTGGGTGGCGGCCATGCCGGTACCGAGGCCGCGCTGGCGGCTGCCCGCATGGGTCGTCGCACCCTGCTGCTGACCCAGAGCATCGAGACCCTGGGACAGATGAGCTGCAACCCGGCCTTCGGCGGCATCGGCAAGGGGCACCTCGTCCGTGAGATCGACGCCCTCGGCGGGGCGATGGCGCGGGCGGTCGACCGGGCCGGCATCCAGTTCCGCACCCTCAACGCGAGCAAGGGTCCGGCGGTCCGCGCGACCCGCGCCCAGGCCGACCGTCGGCTCTACCGGCAGGCCATCCGCAGCGTGCTCGAGAACCAGCCGAACCTGTCGCTCTTCCAGCAGGAGGTCGCCGACCTCAGGGTCGAGGGCGGGCGGGTCACGGGGGTGGTGACGGTCAGCGGCATCGTCTTCGAAGCGCCCGCCGTGGTGCTCACCGTCGGCACCTTCCTCGGGGGTCGGATGCATGTCGGTCTCGACCAGCATGCGGGGGGTCGCGCGGGCGATCCGCCCTCCAACCGACTGGCCGCGCGGCTGCGGGAATTGCCCCTCCGGGTGGGCCGTCTGAAGACCGGTACGCCGCCCCGCATCGACGGCCGCAGCATCGACTTTTCGGTCATGGCGCCCCAGTACTCGGACGACCCGCGACCGGTGTTTTCGTTCCTCGGGCGAGCCGAAGAGCATCCGAAACAGGCTCCTTGTTTCATCACTGCGACAAACGAGCGTACCCACGCCCTTATCCGGGCGGGTTCCGACCGCTCGCCAATGTACACCGGCAAGATCGAGGGTGTGGGGCCCCGCTATTGTCCCTCGGTCGAGGACAAGGTCCAGCGTTTCGCCGACAAGACCTCGCACCAGATCTTCGTCGAGCCCGAGGGTCTCGACACCCACGAGGTCTATCCGAACGGCATCTCGACCAGCCTCCCGTACGACGTCCAGGTCGAGTTCGTGCGCAGCATCCGGGGCTTCGAGCAGGCGCACATCACCCGTCCCGGCTACGCCATCGAGTACGACTACTTCGACCCCCGCGACCTGCGGCCGACCCTCGAGACCCGCGCCATCGGTGGGCTCTACTTCGCCGGGCAGATCAACGGCACGACCGGCTACGAGGAGGCGGGGGCGCAGGGGCTCATCGCCGGACTCAACGCCGCCCGGCAGGTGCGGGACGAGACCCCCTGGGTGCCGACCCGCGCCGAGGGCTACCTCGGCGTGCTGGTCGACGACCTCGTGACCCGCGGGGTCACCGAGCCGTACCGGATGTTCACCAGCCGCGCCGAGCACCGCCTGCTGCTGCGCGAGGACAACGCCGATCTGCGGCTCACCGAACGGGGCCGCGAACTCGGGTTGGTGGACGATGAGCGTTGGGCTTTCTTCAGCCGCAAGCGCGAGGCCACGGAGGCCGAGGTCGCGCGGCTCGAGCGCAGCCGTCTGGGGGGTGTCCGCGCCTTCGATCTGCTGCGTCGGCCCGAGGTCGGGTACGACGACTTGCGCACCCTCGCCAGCGCCGACTCGGCGGACGATTTCCTCGCCACCGATCCGCTGCCGGCGCTCGCCGCCCTCGACGACCGGCTGCCCGCCGCGGTGCGCCTGCAGGTCGAGGTGCGCGCCAAGTACGCCGGGTACATCGAGCGCCAGCAGGACGAGATCGACCGGCAGCGCCATCACGAATCCCTGCCGCTCCCCGGCGATCTCGACTACGCTGCCGTCACCGGGCTGTCGACCGAGGTGCGTCAGCGGCTCGCCGCCGCCCGCCCCGGCACCCTCGGTCAGGCCTCGCGGCTGCCGGGCATCACCCCGGCGGCGGTCTCCGTCCTCCTCATCCACCTGAAGCGCCGGGCCACCGGCTGAGAAACCCCATGACCCAGATCCCGACCTCGACCACCCGTGTCCTTCTCGCCCGCCGCCCGACCGGCGCGCCCGTGCCGGAGGACTTCCGCATCGTCGAGGAGCCGCTGGCACCGCTGGTTGATGGTCAGCTGCGCGTGCGCGGTCATTGGCTCTCGCTCGATCCTTATATGCGCGGTCGGATGAGCGACGCGAAGTCTTATGTCAAACCCGTCGAGATCGACGGCGTGATGTGCGGCGAGGTGGTTGGCGAGGTCATCGAGTCCCGTCACCCGGGCTTCGCGGTCGGTGACCTCGTCGCCGGCGACATGGGCTGGCAGACCGTCGCCACCAGCGACGGCAAGGGCCTGCGCAAGATCCTTAAAGAGGTCCCCGCCGCCGCCCAGCTATCGGTCTGCGGCATGCCGGGCGTGACCGCCTGGTGCGGCCTGCTGCTCATCGGCGAGCCGAAGCCCGGCGAGACGGTTGTCGTCTCGGGTGCCGCGGGCGCGGTCGGCAGCGTCGTCGGCCAGATCGCCAAGCTCAAGGGTTGCCATGTGGTCGGCATCGCGGGCGGCGCCGACAAGTGCCGCCATGTGGTCGAGGAGCTCGGCTTCGATGCCTGCATCGACTACAAGGCCGGCCGCCTGCGCGAGGACCTCAAGGCCGCGACCCCCAAGGGCATCGATGTCTACTTCGACAACGTCGGCGGCGAGATCCTCGACACCGTGCTCGCGCGCATGAACCCGTTCTCGCGCCTGCCGGTCTGCGGCCTCATCTCCCAGTACAACTCCACCGAGCCCTATGGCCTGCGCAACTTCCGCAGCGTGCTCGTGAACCGCATCAAGATCCAAGGCTTCATCGTGTTCGACTTCGCCGCGCGCCACCCCGAGGCGGTGCGCGACCTCGCCGGTTGGTTGGCCGAGGGCAAGCTCAAGTACCACGAGACCATCGCCGACGGCATCCACGCCGCGCCGGGCGCCTTCATCGGGCTGCTGCGCGGCGCCAATGTCGGCAAGCAGTTGGTGAAACTAATCTAGGGTATCTTTGTCAGAGACCGGTCGGGCTTGACCGGTCGGCGTCCCGCCGTTTCCTCAGGGGGTGTGTGATGGAAGGTTTCTCCGTAGTCCTCGTTCTCGTCTTCGCGATCATCGTCATCGCGACGCGCGCGTTCCTCACCGTGCCGCAGGGCTTCGAGTTCACGCTCGAGCGCTTCGGCAAGTTCCGCAAGGTCATGGGACCGGGCTTCCATGTGATCATCCCGTTCGTCGAGCGCGTCGGCCAGAAGATCAACATGATGGAGCAGGTGCTCGATGTGCCGCGCCAGGAGGTCATCACCAAGGACAACGCGATGGTCGCCATCGACGCCGTGGTGTTCTACCAGGTGCTCGACGCCGCCAAGGCCGCCTACGAGGTCGACAACCTGCGCCTCGCCATCATCAACCTCACGATGACCAACATCCGCACGGTCGTGGGTTCGATGGACCTCGACGAGACGCTCTCCAAGCGCGACGAGATCAACCACCGTCTGCTGAAGGTCGTCGACGACGCCACCACGCCCTGGGGCGTGAAGTGCACGCGCATCGAGATCAAGGACATCAGCCCGCCGTCCGACCTCGTCGAGTCGATGGGCCGCCAGATGAAGGCCGAGCGCGACAAGCGCGCCAACATCCTCGACGCCGAGGGCTTCCGCGCCGCCGCCATCCTCAAGGCCGAGGGCGAGAAGCAGTCCGCCGTGCTCAAGGCCGAGGGCGAGAAGGAGGCCGCGTTCCGCACCGCCGAGGCGCGTGAGCGCCTCGCCGAGGCCGAGGCCCGCGCCACCGAGATGGTGTCGCAGGCCATCTCCAAGGGCGACATCCAGGCCATCAACTACTTCGTCGCCCAGAAGTACGTCGAGGCCCTCAAAGATATCGCCACCTCGCCCAACCAGAAGGTGTTCATGATGCCGGTGGAGGCCACGGGCATCCTGGGCGCCATCGCCGGCGTCGCCGAGCTCACCAAGGACAGCGTCAGCCGGGCGGCCGGCAACGCCGCGCCGCGCGCCACGCCGCCGCGGAGCGACCGCCCGTGATGGGACTCCTCACCTCGCTGACCTGGTGGCAGTGGCTGGTGTTCGCGGTCGCGCTCGGCGCGCTCGAGACCCTCATCCCCGGTGCCGTGATGATCTGGTTCGCGGCCGCCGCGGCGGTCATCGGCCTGCTGCTGGTCGTCATCCCGATGCCCTGGCAGTGGCAGTGGGTGCTGTGGGCGCTGCTCGGACTCGCGGCGATGATCGCCTACCGCCGCTACAAGGACACGCGCCCCGACTTCACCGAGCAGCCGGTGCTCAACCAGCGCGGCCTGCAGTATGTCGGCCAGGTGTTCGACCTCGTCGAGCCGATCGAGAACGGCGTCGGCAAGGTGCGCATCGGCGACGGCGTCTGGAAGGTGAGTGGCCCCGCGCTCGCGTCGGGCACCACCGTGCGCGTCACCGGCGTCGACGGCGCGGTGCTGACGGTGCAGAAGGCGGAGTAGCCGCTACTTCCGCCAGAACGTGGCGGTGAACAGGATCAGCACGCTGAAGATCTCGAGGCGGCCGAGGATCATGCCGACGGTGTAGATCCAGGTCTGCACATCGGTGAGGATCTGGTAGGTGCCCGCGGGCCCGGTGGGTCCGAGCGCGGGGCCGAGGTTGTTGACGCTCGCCACCACCGAGGTGAACGCCGTCACCAGTGGCATGCCGGTCAGCAGCATCGCGAAGGTGAGCACCGCGATGGTCTGGAAATACAGGAAGATGAACGCCAGCACCGAGTAGGCGATGCGGTCGGGCACCACCTGGCCACCGATGCGGACCGGGATCACCGCCGAAGGGTGTACCAGCAACTTCATCTCGCGCTGCGCCTGCCGCGCCAGCAGCAGCGTGCGGAACATCTTGATGCCGCCGCCGGTGGACCCCGTGCTGCAGACGATGCAGGAGAGGAAGATCATCCACACCGGTGCGAACACCGGCCACAGCCCGTAGTCGTCCGACGAGAAGCCGGTGGTGGTCGCGACCGAGACCACATTGAAAGCGGCGTGACGCAGCGCGGCGGCGAAGTCCGGGAAGGTGCCCTGCACCGTGAGCAGCACCGCGATCGCGAGCACGCTGCCGCCGACCAGCGTGAAGATGACCTTGGCTTCGGAGTCGCTGCGGTACGGCGCGAGCGTGCGACCGCGCAGCGCGACGAAGTGCCGCGAGAAGTTGAGCGCGGCGACCAGCATCAGCGCCACCAGCACCATCTCGACCGCGAACGAATCGAAGGCACCGATGCTCGCATCACGGGTAGAGAAACCGCCGAGTGCGACCACCGAGAAGCCGTGGCAGATGGCGTCGAACCAGCCCATGCCCGCGAGGCGCAGCGCGACGATTGCCACCACGGTGAAGCCCATGTAGGTGAACCAAAGCGCCTTGGCGGTCTCGGTGATGCGCGGGGTGAGCTTCTCGTCCTTGACCGACCCGGGCGCCTCGGCGCGGTAGAGCGCCATGCCGCCGACGCCGAGCAGCGGCAGCACGGCGACCGCGAGCACGATGATGCCGATGCCGCCGAACCAGTGCATCGCATGCCGCCAAAGATTGATGGACGGCTGCAGGGTGTCGAGGCCGGTGAGCACCGTGGCGCCGGTGGTGGTGAGCCCGGAGACCGCCTCGAAGTAGGCGTCCGTGAAGCTGAGGCCGGGCAGGGCGATCATCAGCGGGATGGCGGCCGACAACGACATCAGCACCCATGACAGCGTCACCAGCAGGAAACCGTCGCGCGGCTTGAGCTCGCGCTTGTGGCGGCGGGTGGCGGCGGCGATCGAGAGCCCCAGCACCACGTTGATGCCGGCGGCGATGGCGAAATCGTCGAAGGTGCCGTCCTGGAAGACCAGCGCGCTGACGAGCGGCATCAGGAAGGTGACGGCGAACACCGCCATCATCATCCCGAGGACATGCGCGACGGCGAGCATGGCGTGCGGCGCGGCCCTCAGCGCCGGCCTGAGGTCTCGCCGAGGAACAGGCGCTCGACCTGGTCGACATGACGGCGGTCGGTGATGAACAGCACCACATGGTCTTCGGCTTGGATCACGGTGTCGTGGTGCGCCATGATCACCTCGTCGCCGCGCACCACGCAGCCGATGCGCGCGCCCTCGGGCAACGCGATCTCCTCGATGCGCTTGCCGACGACGCGCGAGCTGCGCTGGTCGCCGTGGATGATGGTCTCGAGCGCCTCGGCGGCGCCGCGGCGCAGCGAGTGCACCTGCACCACATCACCGCGCCGCACATGGGTCAGCAGCGAACCGATGGTGATGGTCTGCGGCGACAGCGCGATATCGATGCTGCCGTTCTCCATCAGCTCGGCGTAGGAGGGCTTGTTGATCAGCGCCATGACCTTGGCGGCGCCGACCCGCTTGGCGAGCATCGCCGAGAGGATGTTCGCCTCCTCGGAGTTGGTGAGCGCGACGAACACATCGCAGTCGTCGATGTTCTCCTCGACGAGGAGGTTCTCGTCGGCGGCGTCGCCCTCGAGCACGATCGCGCTCTCGAGCATCTCCGAGACGCGGCGCGCGCGCTTCGGGTCGCGCTCGATGAGCTTGACCTGGTTCTCCTTCTCGAGGCGCCGCGCGAGCGCGAGGCCGATGTGGCCGCCGCCCGCGATCACCACGCGCCGCGCCGGCTTCTCCTCACGGCGGATCTCCGCCATGAAGCGCCGGATGTCGTCCTTGGCGGCGAGGAAGAACACCTCGTCGCCCTCCTCGATGACGGTGTCGCCCTCGGGCTGGATGCTGCGGCCGCCGCGGTAGATGGCGACCACGCGCGCTTCGGTGTCGGCGATGTGCTCGCGCAGGGTGCGCAGCTGCTGGCCGACCAGCAGGCCGCCCTTGCGCGCCGCGAGGCCCACGAGCCGCACGCGGCCGCCCGCGAAATCCAGCACCTGCAGCGCGCCGGGGTAGCGGATCAGCCGCTCCACATATTCGGTGACCAGCTGTTCGGGGCTGATCCAGACATCCACCGACAGCGCCTCGGCGCTGAAGAGCTTCGGGTGCTTCGTGTACTCGGCCGAGCGGATGCGCGCGATCTTGGTGGGCGTGCGGTAGAGGGTGTAGGCCACCTCGCAGGCCATCATGTTGACCTCATCGCTGCTGGTGAGCGCGATGAGCATCTCGGCGTCTGGGACGCCGGCGGCTTCGAGGACGGAGGGGTAGGCGGCGTTGCCGGCGACGGTGCGGATGTCGAGGCGGTCCTGCAGCTCTCGCAGCAGGTCTTCATCGGTGTCGACGACCGTGACCTCGTTGGCCTCTTCGCGGGCCAGCTGTGTGGCCGCAGTACGCCCGACCTGCCCGGCGCCGAGGATCACGATCTTCATGGCGCGCATAGGCTACTCCCATGCGGGTATGCTTGCCAGCATGAGCCAGAATGCGACGCTTGCCACGCCGTCGGCGCCATCCGCCGGCCCAGGGACCCCCACCGGGGGCGAGTTCAGCCGCGGTTGGAAGGCTTTGGCCGCCAGCTTCGTGGGCACGGCCTTCGGCGCCTCGCCGTTGCCCTTCCTCACCCTCGGCCTGTTCATCGAGCCGCTGCAGAAGGAGTTCGGCTGGACCCGCACCGAGATCAGCCTCGGCATCACCATCTACGGACTGCTCGCCGCGCTGCTCGCGCCCGTGTTCGGGCGGATGGCGGACCGCTACGGCGTGCGGCCGGTGGCGCTCGGCTCGCTGTTCGCGTTCGGTCTCGCCTTCGGCTCCTTCGCGCTGATCCCCGGGTCGCTCGCCTGGTTCTACTTCGTATGGGTGCTGGTGGGCCTGGTCGGCATCGGCTCGACGCCGGTCACCTGGACGCGGGCCATCAATCTTTGGTTCTACCGCCGCCGCGGCCTCGCGCTCGGGCTCACGCTGATGGGCACCAGCCTGTCCGCGATGCTGTTGCCGATCATCACCGTCGCGCTGCTCGAGTGGCAGGGCTGGCGCGCGGCCTACGCGGTGCTCGCGCTGCTGCCGCTCGCCGTCGCGCTGCCGATCGGGCTGCTGCTGTTCCGCGAGCCGCGTCCCGAGGAGCGCCCGCCCGAGCTGCGGGTCGCCGCCGGCGCCGCCGCGTCCGCGCCGGGCGCGGTCGTCGACCTGCCCGGGGCGACCTTCGCCGCTGCGGTGCGTTCGCGCGGCTTCTGGCTGTTGTGGATCTCCATCCTGCTCGTGTCCTTCGCCTACGGCGGTGCGTATGTGCACCTGCCGTCGATGCTCGGCGCGCAGGGCTTCGCGCGCACGGACGTGGCGTTGGTGATGTCGGTGTTCGGGCTGTCGCTCGCCGCCGGACGGCTCATCACGGGGCTGCTGCTCGACCGGTTCTGGGCGCCGTTCGTCACGCTGCCCATCCTCTCGCTGCCGGCGCTCGCCTGCTGGCTGCTCGCGGCCGACCACTCCATGACCATGGCGGTGGCGCTGTTCGCGGCCTTCTTGCTCGGCTTCGCCGGCGGCGCCGAGACCGACCTCATCGCCTATCTCGCGGGCCGCTACTTCGGCATGGCGAACTACGGACAGATCTACGGCGTGCTGTACATGGCCTTCGGCATCGCCGCCGCGGTCGCGCCGACCGTCTACGGTTGGGTGCGCGACACGACGGGCAGCTACGACCCGATGCTGTTCACGGCGGCCGGGATGTTCGTGGTCGGCGCCTGTCTCTTGCTGCTGCTCGGTCCGTATCCGGACTTCACCGCGCGGGCCGCGGCGAAGGACGCTACCAGCGCACCCAACCGAGCTGCCAGCTGACGAGGATGAGCGCGCCGAGCGCGATGCGGTAGTACGCGAAGCCCGCGAAGGAGTGCTTGGCGACGAAGCGCAGCAGGAAGCGGATCGCGATGAGCGCCGCGAAGAACGCGGCCACGCTCGACACCAGCAGCGACATCGGCTCGCCGGGCGCGAAGGGCTCGCGCGCATCGAGCAGCTTGTAGCCGGTGGCGGCGAACATCACCGGGATCGCCACGAAGAACGAGAACTCGGCCGCGGTACGGCGGTCGAGGCCCGTCAGCAAGCCGCCGAGGATGGTCGCCGCCGAGCGGCTGGTGCCCGGCACCAACGCCAACATCTGGAACGCGCCGATGCGCAGCGCGTCGAGCGGACCGATCTCGTCGACCGACTTCACGCGCTCGACATGCGGGCGCTTCTCCGCCCACAGGATCAGCACGCCGCCGACCGCCAGCGCGATCGCTACCGGCACCGGTGAGAAGAGCTTGCTGCGGATCGTGTCCTCGAAGGCGAGGCCGGCGATCGCCGCCGGGATGAAGGCGAGGAAGAGGTTCAGCGCGAAGCGCCGTGAACCGGGGTCGGAGAGCAGCCCGCGCGCGGTGTCCCACAGCCGCTGCCGGTACTCCCAGCAGACCGCGAGGATGGCCGCGCCCTGCATCACGATCAGCTGCCGGAAGCCGACCTCGTCCTCGAGCCCGAGCGCGGCGCGGGTCAATATCAGGTGCCCGGTGCTCGAGATCGGCAGGAACTCGGTGAAGCCCTCGACGAGGCCGAGGATGATGTCGACGAGCCATTGCATCGGCGGCGCCTCAGTCCGGCATGGTGCGGCCGCGGGTCTCGATCACCCAGCCGATCAGGAGCAGCCCGATGAGCGGCACGAAGCCCACGAGGAACAGCGTGTCGAAGACCACCTGCGGATCGCCGCGGCCCGCCGCCGCGACCGAGCCGACCACGAACGGCCCGCCGGCGGCGATGATGCGGCCGATGTTGTAGGTGAAGCCCGAGCCGGTGGCGCGCAGCCGCGTCGGGAAGAGCTCCGGCAGATAGAAGGTGAAGGCGCCGAAGATGCCGAACACCGTGAGGCCGATGAAGAAATACATGTAGAGGCGGATCTGCGGCGGCAGGTCGAGCCCGAAGGTCGCGAGCAGCGAGACCGCGGAGAGCGACAGATAGGTCGCGAACATGGGCTTGCGGCCCCAATGTTTGGCGAGCGGGATGGTGAGCAGCGTGCCGATCAGGCCGCCGATGTTGAAGATGGTGGTGGCCTGCGTCTTCCAGGACTCCACCAGCACGCTGGTCGCCGTCTTGTCGAGCCCGAGGCGCAGCGCCTCGGCCTGCGCGAGGTTCGCGGAGACCACCGGGATGAAGGCGTTGCAGCTCCACCAGGTGAGCAGCGCCACGACCGCGACGATCAGACCGCTGCGGGTGCTGCGCCAGATGTCGGGGGCGAAGAGCTCGCGCAGGCGCGGCGGCGGCGCCGAGGCGGCGGTGCGCTCCCAACGCTCCGGTTCCTTGACGAGCGTGCGGATCCAGAACGCGAACGCGGCGGGGATCAGCCCGAAGATGAGGACATAGCGCCACGACACCTCGGGGACATCGGCGAAGAGGTGGCCGGCGACGAGCGCGTTGACGCCGGTCGCGAGGAACAGCCCGAACGGCGCGGCGGTGTAGAGCACGGCGCCGGCCTGCACGCGCTGGTCCTCGGGCACGGCTTCGGCGACGAGCGCACAGCCCGCCGCCCACTCGCCGCCGATGCCGAGGCTCGCGATGATGCGGCAGACGATCAGCTGTTCGATGCTGGTGACGAAGGCGCAGAGCGCGGTGCCGACCGCGTACAGCACCATGGTGATGAGCAGCACGCGCTTGCGGCCGTAGCGGTCGGAGATCGGCCCGAACAGCACGCCGCCCACCGCCCAGCCGACGAGGAAGATCGCGGTGATAAGGCCGGTCCAGTAGAGCGTGGCGCTGCGCGCCTCGGGCGAACCGATCTCGAGGCCGAGCAGCGTCGGGATGGCGTTCGGCGCGACATAGTTGAAGAGCAGGCCGTCGAAGATGTCGAAGCCCCAGCCGAGCCAGGCCGCGAACAGCACGATCCATTGATAGCGGGTCAGTCGCAGCATCGCATCCCCCAGTGGTCCCGTCGGCGGTCGTCCGTGACGGGCGTCGGCCTCAGCGCCGCGCGGCGTCGATCGCGTCGCGCAGCTCCAGTGTCGCACGGCGCGCGGCCGCCGCGAAATCTTCGCCCGACCCGGCGTAGAGGATGCCGCGCGAGGAGTTGATGACGAGCCCGCCGCCGCCCGGTGTCATGCCGGCCTGCACCGCGCGGCGAACATCGCCGCCCTGCGCGCCGACGCCCGGTACCAGGAAGGTCACGCCGCCGGTGCGCGCGCGGATGTCGGCGAGCTCCTCCGGGTAGGTCGCCCCGACCACGAGCAGGCAGTTGCCGCGCGTGTTCCATTCCTGGGCGACCTTCTCGGCCACCACCTGGTAGAGCTTGCGGTCGCCGACCATGAGGTCCTGGAACTCGCGCGCACCCGCGTTCGAGGTGCGGCAGAGGATGACGATGCCTTTGTCGGCCCACTCGAGGAACGGCTCCACCGAGTCGCGCCCGAGGTAGGGGTTCACGGTGACGGCGTCCGCGCCGTAGCGCTTGAAGGCCTCGTCGGCGTACTTGGCGGCGGTGCTGCCGATGTCGCCGCGCTTCGAGTCCAGGATCACGGGCACGCCGGGCGCACGCTCGCGGATGTAGCGGATCGTGTCCTGCAGCTGGTCTTCGGCGCCGACCGCGGCGTAGTGGGCTATCTGCGGCTTGTAGGCGCAGACGAGGTCGGCGGTGGCGTCGACGATGGCGCGGTTGAAGGCGAGGATGGCGTCCGGTCGGTCGCGCAGATGCGCCGGGAAACGCTCGACCTCGGGGTCGAGCCCGACGCAGACCAGGGAGCCGTGGGCGGTCGCCGCGGCCTCGAGCCGCGCGTGGAAGGCGTTCAGGGTCATGGGCGGCAAGTGTAGCCGACCCGCAGCGGCTTCAGACCGGCGTGAGGTTGGCGTACTGCAGCATCAACCACTTCGCGCCTTCGCCCTCGAAGTTCACCTGGATGCGCGCCTGCGGTCCCTGGCCCTCGATGCTGAGCACCACGCCCGCGCCGAAGCGCGCATGCCGGACGCGTGCGCCGAGCTTCACGCCGGGTGCGGCCGGCTCGGCGCGCAGACCGGAAGTGGCGCTGGGGCGTGGGTCGCTGCGACCGCCGCCGTGCGCACCGCCGTAGCCGCCGGCGCGGCCGCCTCCGTATCCGCCGCCATATCCGCCGCCGCTGCCGAAGCCGCCCCCGAACGCACCGGCGCGCCCGGCGTGCACCTTGGGCCGCACCTCTTCGACGAGCTCCTCGGGGAGCTCCTTGATGAAGCGCGACGGAGTGCCGTAGCCGTCGATGCCGTGCAGGCGACGCTGCTCGGCGTAGGTGAGGTACAGGCGACGCATCGCACGCGTCGTGCCGACATAGGCGAGACGGCGCTCCTCCTCGAGGCTGTCGAGGTCGTTGAGCGAGCGCTGGTGCGGGAAGAGACCGTCCTCGAGCCCGGCGAGGAACACCACCGGGAATTCGAGGCCCTTGGCGGTGTGCAGCGTCATCATCTGCACGCAGTCCTCCCAGGCCTCGGCCTGGCCCTCGCCCGACTCCAGCACCGCGTGCGCGAGGAAGGACTCGAGCGGCGGCATCGGCTCGCCCTCGACGGTGTCGGGCGAGAACCCGCGCGCCGCAGAGACGAGTTCGAGCAGGTTCTCGGCGCGGCCTTCGCCGCGTTCGGGCTTCTCCTTGCGGTGGTGCTCGAGCAGGCCGGAGCCTTCGAGCACCTGATCGACGATCTCGTGCAGCGCGAGGCCCTGCGTCGCCGAGGTCAAAGAATCCACCAGCTGCAGGAACCCCTGCAGCGCCGCGCCGCCGCGCGACCCGAGCCGGCCGTCGGCGACGCAGGCCTGCGCCGCGGTCCACAGCGAGCTGCCGGCGGTGCGCGCCTCGCTGCGCACCACATCGAGGCTCTTGGCGCCGATGCCGCGCGTCGGCAGGTTGACCACGCGCTCGAAGGAGGCGTCGTCGTTGCGGTTGGAGATGAGCCGCAGATAGGCGAGCGCGTCCTTGACCTCGGCGCGCTCGAAGAATCGCAGGCCGCCGTACACCTTGTACGGCATGCGCGCCGACATGAACGCCTCTTCGAAGGCGCGCGACTGCGCGTTCGAGCGGTAGAGCACGGCGACCTCGCTGCGCGCGCCGCCCTGCGACACCCACTCCTGGATGCGGTGCAGCACGAACTCGGCCTCGTCGCGCTCGTTGAACGCGGCGTAGAGGCGGATCGGCTCGCCCGCGCCGCCGCTCGTCCACAGGTTCTTGCCGAGCCGGCCGGAGTTGTTGGCGATGAGCGCGTTGGCGGCCTGCAGGATGTTGCCGGTCGAGCGGTAGTTCTGCTCGAGGCGGACCAGCTTGGCGTGCGGGAAGTCCTTGCTGAAGGTGCGCAGGTTCTCGACCCGCGCACCGCGCCAGCGGTAGATGGACTGGTCGTCGTCGCCGACCGCGAACGGTGCGCCTTCGGATCCGACGAGCAGCTTCGTCCAGGCGTACTGCACGGAGTTGGTGTCCTGGAACTCGTCCACCAGCACATGCTGGAAGCGGCGGCGGTAGTGCGCGAGCAGCTCCGGCTGGTCGCGCCACAGCTCGAAGGCGCGCAGCAGCAGCTCGGCGAAGTCCACCACGCCCGCCACGCGGCAGGCCTCCTCGTAGTCCTGGTAGAGCTTGATGAGCTGGCGTCGCGTCGGGTCGTTGCCGTCCTTGAGCGCCTTCGGCCGCAGGCCCTCGTCCTTCTGCTGGTTGATGAACCACTGGATCTCGCGCGGCACCCAGCGCGTCTCGTCGAGCTGCTGCGCCTTCACCAATTTTTTGATGAGCCGCAGCTGGTCGTCCGAGTCGAGGATCTGGAACCCCTGCGGCAGACCCGCCTCGCGCCAGTGCAGGCGCAGCAGACGGTGGGCGATGCCGTGGAAGGTGCCGATCCAGAGCGCCGCGCCCGGCATGCCGAGGAGCGACTCGATGCGGCCGCGCATCTCGCCCGCGGCCTTGTTGGTGAAGGTGACGGCGAGGATGCCGTGCGGCGAGGCGCCCTCGGCCTGGACGAGCCAGGCGATGCGGTGCACCAGCACGCGCGTCTTGCCGCTGCCTGCGCCGGCGAGCACCATCACGGGGCCGACGGGCGCGGTCACGGCCTCGCGTTGGGCGTCGTTCAGGGGGTTGAGGATGGGTGAGATGTCCACCCGCGCATTCTACGCGACCTAGTCGACGCGACCGAGACGCATCTCCTCGACGAACTTCAGCAGCGCCGAGACCAGCGTCAGCAGCACGGGTCCGACGATCAGCCCGACGCCGCCGAAGGCCGCCGCGCCGCCGACCACGCCGACGAACACCGCGAGCGCCGAGACATGCGCCTGCTTCGAGACCAGCAGCGGCCGCAGGAAGTTGTCGGACACCGAGATGAGCGCGCCCCAGGCCAGCATGAAGAGCGCGGCGCCGTTGCGCCCCATGCCGGCGAGCGCGAGCACGGCCGGTATCCACACGAAGGCCGTGCCGCCCGCCGGCAGGAGCGAGAAGAGCGCCGCCAGCACGCCGAACACGATGGGCGAAGGCAGACCTGTGACCGCGAAGCCGATGGCGGTGAGCGCGCCCTGGATGAGCGCCGTGAGACCGGAGCCGTAGACCACGGCGCGGGTGGTGTTGGCCATCAGGTCGGTGAGCCGCTCGCGGTGCTGCGCATCGAGCGGCACGAGATGCGCTGCGCGCCGCAGCATGGCGCGGCCGTCGCGCAGCATGAAGAACAGCAGGAACAGCATCATCAGGAACGCGACCGTGGTGCTGAGCACGTTGATCACGAGGCTGCTGCCGAAGTCCGCGGCGATGCGCAGCAGGCTCTGCCCGAGCCCGAGCAGCCAGTCCGACACCTGCGCGCCGTCGAGGTCGAGCAGCGTGACGGCGCGCTGCAGCAGCGGCCCGATCACCGGATACTCCTCGATGCGGCCGAGCGTGCCGGCGTCGATGCGCCAGGGGCTGCGCTGCAGCTCATAAAGCAGTGCACGGCCTTGATCGACGAAGGCCATGCCGAGCAGCGCGATGGGCACGAACACCACGAACGGCGTCAGCGCGGTGAGCAGGCCCGCCGCCGCCCCGGGACGGTTCCCGAAGCGGCGGGTCAACGCGTCCTGCAGCGGCGCGAGCAGCACCGCGAGGCAGATCGACCATGCCAGCGCGCCCCAGAACGGCGTCAGCACCTGCCACAGCGCGTAGCCGAGCACGGCGACGGTGAGCACCAGGAACCCGCGGCGGTAGAAGTCGTCCATCTGCACGAGATTATACTGGCCCGATGCCCCTGCCCATGCGCACCGCGCGCACCCCGCGCCGCCTTTGGCTGTCCTGCCTCGTGACCGGACTCGGTCTGGTCGGTTGCGCGGGCGGCGGGCCGCGCGCCACCCAGGAGTCCTCGCCCGTGCCGTCCACCGCCCCCAACTCCAAGGCCTACGCCTACGCCGTCATCAGCGTCGCCGACATGGACCAGGCGCTCGCGCTCTGGTCGGGCCGCTTCGGCATGCGCGTCGCGGTGCGGCGCGAAGGCAGCGACCCCGGGCTCGCCGCCGTGTGGGGTGTGGACGCGCGCGACATCGTCGACCAGGCGCTGCTGCTGACGCCCGGCATGGCGCAGGGCGGCATCCACCTGGTGCGGTTCCGTGTGCCGGGGCCGGCGGTGCGCGAGGGTGCGGCCGCGACCGACCTCGTGCCGAAGAGCGTCGACATCGCGGTGCGCGACCTGCCCGCGCGCCATGCGGAGCTCGAGGCCGCTGGCTACCGCTTCCGCTCCGGGATCGGCCGCTTCGAGACCGACGGCGTCGTGGTGCATGAAGTGCACCTGCCGGGGCCCGACGGCGTGAACCTCGTGTTCCTCGAGCAGCAGGGCAAGCCCGAGCCGGTGAGCCCCGAGGGCTACGGCGTCGCGCCGCAGATCGTCGCGATCTCGCCCGACAACCGCCGCGAGAAAGCGTTCTTCGAGCGCGTGTTGGGCCTCGACGAGACCTCCTATCACCGCTTCGCGGGACCCGAGGTCGAGCGCACCATCGGCTTGCCGGCCGGCGCCGGGCTCGATATCCGCATCTTCGGCGATGCGGGCTACGACTACGGTCGGCTCGAGATCGTGCAATACGAGGGCGCGAAGAGCGCCGATCTCTATCCGCGCGCGCGGCCGCCGGCGCGCGGGCTGCTGTCGGTGACGTTCTTCGTGCCGGATGTCGGTGCGGTGCTCGCCCGTGCCGCAGCGCTCGCGACCGACCCGACCGCGGCCGCCGGCGCGACGATGCGTGCGCCGCCCGTGGACCACGGCGTCGTCGACACCGTGTTCGGCACGACGCGCATGGCGACGCTCACTTCGCCCGCCGGGCTGCGCATCGACCTCGTGCAGCGCTGAATCCGCCACGGTTGCGGTATCCTTGCCGTCCTTTCCACGGAGGTTCGACGATGAGCATGCTGGACGATCTTCTGAAGGGCGCCGTCGGCGCGCTGGGCCAGGGTCAAGGCGGCGGTGCGGGCTCGCCCGATGCGCTGATGGGCATGGTCGGTTCGCTGCTTCAGCAGCAGGGCGGGATCGCCGGCCTCGTCGGTGCGCTCGAGAAGGGCGGCCTCGGCGATGTGGCGCAGTCCTGGGTCGGCAAGGGCGCCAACATGCCGGTGTCGGCCGATGCGCTTACGCAGGCGCTCGGCTCGGACTCCATCGGCCAGATCGCCAGCCAGCTCGGCATGGACAGCGGCGCGGCCAGCGGCCTGCTCTCGCAGGTGCTGCCGGGCCTCGTCGACAAGATGACGCCGGACGGCGCGCTGCCGCAGGGCGGTGGTCAGGACGCGGGCGACCTGCTGCAGGCCGGCCTCAAGGCGCTGCTGTCGGGGCGTTGAGGGCCGTCGCGAGCAGCACGCCTCGCAGCACCAGATCAGGGATGATGCGGTCGAAGACATCCTCCCGCTCGAACATCGCGGCGAAACCGCCGGTGCCGATGCAGAGCGGGGGTCTCTCCGACGCGCCGAAGTTCTCGGCGGTGAGACGCTGCAGGATCTCGCGCACCGTGCCCAACTGACCGTAGTACGCGCCGCTCTGCATGCTCTCGACGGTCGAGCGGCCGAGGCAGGGCCGACCGTGCATCGGCAGGATCTCGACGGCGGGCAGTTTCGCGGTGCGCGTCTCCAGCGCTTCGAGCGAGATCCGCAGCCCGGCGACGATCACGCCGCCGAGATAATCGGCGTCCGCCGTCACCGCGCAGAAGGTGGTGGCGGTGCCGAAGTCGGCGATCAGCAGGTCACGGCCGGGGAACAGCCGCGTCGCGGCCACGGCGTTGGCGATGCGGTCCGCGCCGACCTCCAAGGGGTTCCGGTAGCGCACCCGCAGCCCGGTGCGCGCACCCGCCTGGAGCACGAACGGTTCCTTGCCGAAGTACTTCTGGCAGGCGCCGCGCAGGGAATGCAATGCGTCGGGCACCACCGATGCGATGCCGATGAGGGAGATCGCGCCGGGGTCGATGCCGTTCTCGCGCATCGCGGCGCGCAGGAACACGCCGATCTCGTCGCTCGATGCGCGCGAGTCCGAGGTCTTGCGGAACTGCAGCAGCAAGGGCGCGTCGTTGGTCGCTTCGCCGTAGAGGCCCGCGTGCAGGGTGGTGTTGCCGACATCGATGCACAGGATCATCCGCGTGTCTCCGGGGTGGGCAGGGAAGCCACGAACGCGGCGAGGCGCCCGCCGATGCCCTCGCGTCCGTCGAAGACCTCCGGGGGGCGCTCCGCGTCGGTCCAGAACTCCCAGCGCGGCCATGTCCGCAGGTCGTTGGCGACGACGGCCGCGACGCCGTCGTTCGCGAGCACCTGCGCGACCTTGCGGCGGCGCTCGGCGTCGTCGGCGCCCGCGGTCAGCTTGAAGGCGACGATGCGCAGCGCCGGGTTGCGCGACCATGCGCGCGCCGATGCGATGAGCTTCGGCGTGCGCGCGAAACGCAGCGTGAGCGTATCGCCCTCCGCATCGAGCTTGCCGGTCAGCGCGCCGCCGTCCGGCGACAGCATCGGGCGCCAGTCGCTGACCGCCGCGGCCTGCACCAGCAGGTCGTAGTTCTCCCCGGCGAGCAGGCCGCGCAGGCTGCGCTCGAACGAATCGAAGTCGTCGTAGCGCTCGAGGCGTTCGAGGTCCTCCGCATGCGGCGCGTCCACGGCTGTCAGCAGCGTCACCGCATGCCCGAGCGCGGCGAGGTCGGCGGCGAGGTCCGCACCGGTGCGGCCCGTCGAGCTGTTGACGATGGACCGCACGGCGTCGAGCGGCATGCGCGTGCCGCCCGCGGTGACCAATATCTTGAGCGGTACCGTCGTGCCTGCAGACGAGCGCGACGATGTGGACGGCGGTCCCGCCGCGCCGGGCTGCCGCTGCGCCGCTTGCAGCACGGCGGCCAGCAAAGCCTCCGGTTCGGCGAGCCGGCCGGCCCCGACCTCGCCGCAGGCCAAGGCACCGCTGCCGGGCTCGACGATCGTGCAGCCCATGCCGCGCAGCCGCTCGAGCGAGGCGCGGGTCGTCGGGTGCTCGTACATGCGGGTGTTCATCGCCGGCGCGATGAGCCAGGGCTTGGTGAAGTCGTGGGCGAGGAACAGCGTGCCGACGAGGTCGTCGCCGATGCCGGACGCCAATTTGTTGAGGGTGTTGGCGGTGCAGGGTGCCGCGAGCACCACATCCGCCCAGCGCACCAGCCGGATGTGCTCCATGTGGTCGCCGGCGGCGAAGGTCTCCGAGCGCACCCGACGACCGGTGAGGCCCTCGAGGCTCGCTTCGCCGATGAACCCGCGCGCCGCCGGGGTCATCACGACCTCGACCTCGGCGCCCACCGGCGCCTGCACCAGGCGCGAGACGAGCTGCACCACCTTGAAGGCGGCGATCGACCCGCTCATCAGCAGCAGCACGCGCAACGGACGGTCAGCCGAGGGCGACATTGTCGATCAGCCTCACATCATCGAGGAAAGCCGCGGCGAAACGCCGCATCGCGCCCGGCGGAGCGGCGCCGAGCACGCGGTCCTCCAGATAGTCGACGCGGAAGCCGGCGGCCTCGAGCGCGGCGCGCGCGGCGGCCGCGTCCGGCGCTTCGCGCAGGGTCTTCGCGAGCAGCGGTGCGAGCGCCCGTCGCTCGGCTGTGAGGCGCGAGTTGCGCGAACTCATCGCGAGACCGTCCGCTTCGCGTACCGTCGGGCAGCCGACCACCGTCCAGGGCAGGAAGAACGCGTCCACCATGCCGCGGACCAGCGTGAGCTGTTGCCAGTCCTTCTCGCCCATGTAGAGCCGTTGCGCGGCCGGGTCGCCGCCGAGCTGCGCGATCTGCAGCAGCTTCATCACCACCGACAGCACGCCGTCGAAATGCCCGGGTCGCGACGCGCCGCAGAGCACGGTCGACACGGCGCTCTCCTGCACCTTGTAGGTGTAGCCGTCGGGGTAGAGCTCGGCCGCCGTCGGCAGCAGCACATGGTCGACGCCGGCCGATCGCGCGAGCGCGAGGTCCGCCTCGAGCGTGCGCGGATAGCGTGCGAGGTCGTCCGGATCGTCGAACTGCGTGGGGTTCACGAAGACCGACAGCAGCACCGTGTCGCACTCCTGCCGCGCGCGCGCGAGCAGCGCGGCGTGCCCGGCGTGCAGGTTGCCCATGGTCGGCACGAAGCCGAGCGAGCGGCCTGCGAGGCCGCGTTTGGTGGTCAGCCAGGCATCGATGCCCTGCGCGACGATCACTGGCCGGCCGCGCGGGCGCGCTCCGCGGGTGGCTGGGACGGCGCCGCTGCCGCGTCGCCGAAGGTCTCGTCGGGCCCGGGGAAGCGGCCGCTCTTCACCTCGCGCGCGTAGGCGTCGAGCGCGGCGCCGACCTGCTGCGCGCCGTCGAGATAGCGGCGCACGAAGCGCGGCTTGAAGCCGGGGTCGAGACCGAGCAGGTCGGTGATCACCAGCACCTGGCCGTCGCAGTCGGGGCCGGCGCCGATGCCGATGGTCGGCACCGCGAGCGAACGGGTGATGCCGGCGGCGACCGCCCGCGGCACGCATTCGATGACGAGCGAGAAGACGCCGCAGTCCTGCAGCCGCTGCGCCTGCTCGTGCAGCGTCGCGGCGGCCTCCGGATCCTTGCCCTGGTAGTTGAAGCCGCCGAGCGCATGCACATGCTGCGGCGTCAGACCGATGTGGCCCATCACCGGCACGCCGCTCTCGACGATGTGACGGATGTCCGCCTCCGACCCGTCCACGCCCTCGAGCTTCACGGCGTTGGCGCCGGCGCGCATCAGCCGCTCGACGGCGCGCATCAGCGCGCTGCGGCCGCGGCGGTGGGACAGGAACGGCAGGTCGGCGACCACGAAGCCGTCCGGGCCGAGGCCGCGACGGACCGCGGCGGTGTGCAGCGCCATCATCGCGACATCGGCGGCGACCGTATCGCGGTGGCCGTGCACGGCCATGGCGACCGAGTCGCCGACCAGCACGGCGTCGATCTGGGAGCCGGCGACGAGGCGGGCGGTGGGGGCGTCGTAGCAGGTGACGACGGCGATCTTCTCGCCACGGCGCTTGGCCGCGGCGAACTGCGGGAGGGTCTTCATCGGGTACCTGTCCTCGGGATCAAGTCCGAGGCGCAGGCTACACCTCCCCCGCGTCCGGCTCAACGCCGGCGGCGCACCCGCACCGACCCGCCGCCCGGATCCTTGCGGAGCAGGAACGAACCGAGCGCGCCCGGCGTGATGGTGACCGTGTCGCCCACCCGCAGACTGAAGCGCGTGCCGGTCGGTACCTGCGCCCACACCTGACCGTTGTCGAGCGTGATCACCCAGTCACCGCTCGGCGTGCCGGACATGGACTCGACCTTGCCTTGCAGGCGCTCGAGCGTCGGGGTGGCCGCCTTCTCGCGGTCGATGCTCTCCCTGGCGACCTCGCCGCGATACCCGAAGCGCTGCTCGGCCGAGGGCGCTGCGCGGGCGATCTCACGATCGAAACAGGCGAGGCGCCGGGTCGCATCCGTCTCGTTGCGGCACTGCAGCAGTTCGGCGGGCAGCGGTGGGCGGGGCGGCTCGTCGGCCGCAGCCGCCGCGGCGAGCGCCGTGGCGGGGATCGCGAGGGCGACCGCCGCGACGATCAGCGCTGCACGGTCAACACGGCTGATTGTTCCAAAAAATCGCATTTTCAGATCTCCCAATGCGGTTTTTGTCCTGTATACGAATCTATAGACTCGAAAAGTCCGTTGACCAGTCGGCGCTCCTCGTCGGTGATCTCCGGCCGCCAGACATCGAACAGCAGGATGACGCGGGTCTCGGTGGAGTCGTTCACGGCCTCATGTTCGATGGTGTCGTCGAAGGCCCAGGCCTCGCCGACCTTCCACTCGCGGATCTCGTTGCCGACCCGGAAGGCGCAACGCCCCGGGACGATCAGCGGCAGGTGGCAGATGAGTCGCGTATTGACCAGGCCGTTGTGCGGCGGGATGCGCGTGCCGGGGCGCAGCAGCGAGAACAGGATCGAAGGCGAGCGGTGGGGCGTCATCGCGAGCGGCGCCTCGCGCAGGGCTTCGAGGGTGCGCGGACAGCGCGCGGCGTTCTGCGGCACGGGCTCGCCGTTCTTCCAAAGATAGAAGGCGCTCCAGTCCGGGTTGTCGATCATCCCCGCCTCTTCCTTGCGCGGACGGTTCGGGTTGCCCTCGACATAGGGCCGGAACGCGGTCGGGTCCTGCATCACGGCGAGCAGCTCTTCGCGGATCGCGTCGGTCGCGGCCTCGAGCGCGCCGAACCAGGGGAAGTGGCTGCGGTCGTAGAACTGCAGGTTCGGCAGGCCGGGGAAGTAGTAGTACTTCGGCTGCTGCACGAACACCTGCCGCTTGCCGAGCACGATGTCGATGGACTCGGTGAAGCGTGCGCTGGAGCGGCCGGGTTCGAAGCCGCGCTTCGCGAGCTGGGTGGTCAGGTGCGCCGTGTACTCGCGGGCGTGGCGCTCGCAGGCCGCTTGGATGCGGTCGAGCTCCTGGCCCATCGCGCCGGCCATCTGGTTGCGGGGCGGGGCGACGCGCAGGGCGGTCTGGTAGAACGACACCGCGGCTCGGCTGTCACCGGCATCGGCATGCAGGTCGCCGCGCTGGATGAGGGCGGCGAGGTTGCGCGGTTCGGCGCGCAGCACGCGGTCGAGCGCGGCGGCCGCGCCGCGCGAATCGGCGAGCCGGCGGCAGGCCTCGGCGATGCCGAACAGCACCGGTGTGCCGGCTTCACCGCCCTCGAGCGCCCGCAGCAGCAGATCGCGCGCGGCCGTGGTCTCGCCGCGGTGCAGGGCGTCGAGGCCGGCGCGTGCGTCGTCTTGCGGCGTCGCCATGCTAGAGTTCCTTCGGTTGTCCGGGCGCCGGAGTATACCGCTCACCCTCTCGCCTACCCCACCGACCCTCCCGCATGTCCCCATCGACCCCTGCCGCCGACCTCGCGGCCGTCCAACAACAGATCCGTCAGGCGCTCGCCGCCGGCGACCTGTCGGCGGCCCAGACGGCCTTCGAGGCCCTGGTCACGCTGCGTCCGCGCGACCCCGGTGCCTGGCTCAACCTCGCCGGGCTGCGACGGCAGCGCAACGAGCTCGACGGCGCGATGGCGGCGGTCCGCCGGGCGCTCGAGATCGAACCGCGTCATTTCCACGCGCTGCTCATGCATGCCTCCCTGTTGGAGCGCGCCGTGGGCCCGCGGGCCGCCGGTCCCGCGTACGCCATCGCGTTGGTGCAGGCGCCGCCCGACGACGAACTGGACGCGCCCAGCCGCCAGACGGTGGCGCATGCGCGCGCCGTGTCGCAGGCGCATGCGCGCGAGCTCGGCGCGCACATCCGTGAGCAGGTGGCGCCGGCGCGCGAACGCTGCTCCGGCGCGGAGAAGCGCCGCCTCGAGGCCTTCATAGACACCACGCTGCGGGTGCGGCCGCGCTACCAGCAGGAGCCGATGGAGTACTACTACCCCGGCCTGCCGCCGATCTGGTTCCACGAGCGCAGCCGCTTCCCATGGCTCGAGGCCTTCGAGGCGGCGACCGACGCGATCCGCGAGGACCTGCTCGCCATCCAGCGCGAGGACAACGGCGGCTTCGCGCCGTACATCCGCTACGAGCCGCACCTGCCGCTCGACCAGTGGCGCGAGCTCAACCATTCGCCCAAGTGGACCGCCTACCATTTCTTTGAGAGCGGCGCTCCCATCGGGGCGCGCCTGCAGCGCGCGCCCGCGGTGCGCGAGGCCCTGAAGCTGCTGCCGCAGCCGTCGGTGCAGCTGCGTTCGCCCACGGCGCTGTTCTCCGCGTTGCGGCCCGGCGCGCGCATCCCGCCCCACACCGGCGTCGCGAACTTCCGCCTGCTGGTGCATCTGCCGCTGGTGATCCCGCCGGGCTGCGGCTTCCGCGTCGGCGGCGAGACCCGCGAGTGGCGGGTGGGCGAGGCCTGGGTGTTCGACGACACCATCGAGCATGAGGCCTGGAACGGCAGCGACGAGCTGCGCACCATCATGATCGCCGACATCTGGAGCCCGTTCCTCTCGCCGGAGGAGCGCACGGCGATCGCCGCGGTGATTGCCTCGACCGACGCCTATCAGGGCGTCCGTCCCGGCCCCGACGCCTGACGCCGACCCGGAAAACACGGGCCCAAAAAAAGCGGCGGCCCCCGAGGGGACCGCCGCCTGTCTAGCCGGCCCGAAGGCCGTCGACCCTGAGGTCGATCAGAACTTCACGCGGACGCGCGCGAACAGGTATCGGCCCAGCGCATCGTAGGTCTGCGGGAAGGTGTTGCCGTTGCCGGTCGTACCCACCGAGCCGTTGATGTCCGGATCCGTGTCGAGGATGTTGTTCACACCCAGGACCACCGACGCCTTGTCGTTGAAGTCGTACGTGCCGACGAGGTCGAAGTAGCTCTGCGAACCGAGGACGCTGTCGATGCGTCCGGCCGGAGCGCGGAACTGCTCGACCTTGTCGAAGTAACGCCAGGTCAGCGCCAGGTTCAGGTTCCACGGAGTCTCCCAACTCGTGCGGAACTGATGACGCCACTGCGGGTTCGGCGTGCCGCAAGAGCCGGCGAAGAAGCCGACGCAGTCGTACGGCGTGATGCCCGGACCCGGCTCGGTGATGAGGTCCTGCAGGTAGGTGCCGGTCAGGTTGAAGCCCAACTCACCGAAGCTGCCGATCTCGAGACCGGAGTAGGTCGCGTTGATGTCGATACCCGACGTCTCCACCGCACCGATGTTGATGTTGGTGTCGATGACGTTGCCGGCGCCGAGCCAGAGCTGGCCGAGCGGGTTGCGGCGGATGCGCGAGCAGGCCGCGGCGTCGTTGTTCGCGTAGCAGGCCGTCAGGGTGTTCTCCGCACCGAAGGTCGAGATGGTGTCCTCGACGCGGATGTTGAACCAGTCGACCGACATCACGAGACCCGGCACGAACTCCGGCTGGAAGATCACGCCCACCGTGTAGGTGTCGGACTCTTCCGGCTGGAGACCCGGGTTACCGCCCTGCAGGAACTGGTACTGACCGGCCGGGCTGTCGAGCGCCGGCGAACCCACGTTCGCCGCGGGGACGCCCGTCGCGATGCACTGGGCCGTGGTGGCCGAACGGGCATCGAAGCCGCAGGGGTCGCCGTCGATGTCGAACAGGTTGAAGCCCTGCGCGGTGAACAGCTCGATGATGTTCGCCGCACGGACCGCGCGCTGGTAGCTACCACGGACCTTGAACGACGACACCGGCGACCAGTCGAGACCGACCTTGTAGGTGTTGGTGTCGATGTCGCCGTAGTCGGAGTAGCGGTAGGCGAAGTCGGCGACCAGGTTGTCGGCGAAGGCCGCGCCCTGCACGAGGGGCACGCGGGCCTCGGCGAACAGGTCGGTGACCTTGGTCGAACCGGTGATGCCGATGGTGGCGCCGCCGGTGCCCGAGAGCGAGGCGGTGGCGAGCAACGCATCGGTCTCACGCTTCAGCTTGTCGCGGCGGTACTCGGCACCCACCGCGACCTGCACGGTCTCATCGGCCGTGGCGAACTTGAAGCCGGTGTCGCCCGAGACCGTGGCGAGGGCCACATCCTGGTCGATGGTACCGACCGAGATGCCCGGCGCCTGCAGGTAATCGAGAGCGGCCTGTGTCACGCCGCCCGCCTGGAACGGGTTGTAGGGCACGCAGCCATCCGCACGGGCGGCGGCGTCACGGCAACCGATGGTGCCGTTCGGCAACCGGACAGCATCCAATGCCTTGCCGATGCGGTCGATGACGAAGTAGTTGAGGGTCTCTTCGTTCGCCTTGACCGTCGAGCGCTGGAACGACACATCGTAGTCCCAGTTCGCGCTGATCGCACCGCGGGCGCCGACGATGGCGCGGAACGAGGTGTTCGAGAACGACTGCTGACGACCACCGCCTTCGGTGTTGCGACGGCCGATGTACATCGTGGTGCTGCCACCCGAGGCGACGAGCGCCGGGGTACAGCCGATGTCGGCCAGACGACCGGGCGGCAGGAACGGGTTGTCGCAGTTGATGCTCGAGGAGTCGAAGAAGATGCCGCCCGGCGCGATCTGGGCGATCGAGCGGTAGTCGGTGAACATCAGCTGGGTGTAGACATCGACGCGCTCGTTGAGCTCGTAATGACCGCTGGCGCCCACGTTGTAGCGGGTGGCCGGACGCAGGAAGTGGTTGGTCGGGCCGAAGTTGTACTGGTCGGTGGCGTTGCTGAAGTTGCGCCAGTTGGCACCGTCCGCCACGAAGTTGTAGGTGGCGAAGTCGGTGAGGCGCGCCGGCGAGGCCGTGCCCGAGCCACCGCAGGAGAACGAGACCGTCGGGCCCGCGTTCAGCGAGCAGGCCGAGAAGTCACGGTCGCGCTGCAGGATCTCGTCGTTCTCCATCCAGCCCGCGTAGGCGGTGAAGTTGCCGCGGCCATCTTCGGTGCTGATGCCGACGAGGAGCGAGGCTTCACGGCCGAAGCCGTCGGTGACGTTGGTCTTGGGCAGGGCGAACTGCGCCGGGTTGGTGGCGGCACGGCCGGCGATGACATCGCGCAGCTTGACGGCGCCGGGGCCGCCGAAGTCGTTCTTGTGCTGGTAGAAGCTGTACTGGCCCGAGACTTCGACGCCTTCGAAGTCCTTCTTCGTGATGAAGTTCACGACGCCCGACACGGCGTCCGAACCGTACACGGCCGAGGCACCGCCGGTGAGCACTTCCACGCGCTCGATGAGCGCCGAGGGGATCTGGTTGAGGTCGGCTGCCGACTGGGTCACGCCGCCGTAGGGCATGCGACGACCGTCGACGAGCACGAGGGTGCGCGAGGCGCCGAGGCCACGGAGGTCGACCGTCGCGGTGCCGGAGGCGCCGTTGGCGACCGTCGCGTTCTGCGCGGCGAAGGCCTGCGGCAGCTGGTTGATGAGGTCCTCGATGCGGGTGACGCCCTGCGCGTCGATATCGGCCGCCGTCACCTGGGTGACCGGGCTGCTGGACTCAAGGTTGGCCGACTTGATGCGCGAACCGGTGACGACGATCGTCTCCAGTTCGGCGGCACCGGCCGACTCCTGCGCGTGGGCGAACGGGGCGACGACTGCGGTCGAGATCGCGCCGAACATCAGCGCACGACGCACGGCGAGTGCGACTGTTTGGGTGGAACTCATTCAACTCCTCCTGGTGGCGGACGATCCGCCGAATGGATGACAAAACAGCACACACCACCGTCTCCGCGAGAGAACCGGTATGTGTCAGAATCATGTTAAGGCGATTGTTGCCGGGGCGCAATAGGTTGTTGTTGAAATACAACGGCCTAAAGCGCAGGCTTGACCTGTTACTTTATACATGGAATCCGCGACCGATGTCCTCGACCGCCTTTCGTGAAACCTTGGACCGGGCGCTGGCCGCCCATCGGGCCGGTCGGCTCGAGGATGCGCTGGCCGCCTACCGGGCCGCCCAGTCCTTGCGCCCGGATGACCCGGAGGCGGCAAGCTTGACCGGCCTCGCCCTCGCGCAGTCCGGCCGGGTCGCCGAAGCCCTACCCCTGCTGGAGCGGGCGGCCGAAATCGCCCCCGCCGACCCTGGGGTCCGGTTCAACTTGGCGGAGGGCTGGGTGTACGCCGGGCAACCGGACCGGGCGCTGGCGGTGTTCCGGCAGGTGCTCGAACTCAAGCCCGGGTTCGTGGCTGCCTGGTCCCGGATCGGCGACCTCGAGGCCCAGCGGGGCGACGATGCCGGGGCGGCCCATGCCTGGTCCGAAGCGCTGGAGGTCGACCCGGCGGCGGTCCACCCGACCGCACGCCTCGCCGAACTCGCCCTCCGGTACGGCGACCCCGACAAGGCCATCTCGTTGCTCGAGGTCGGTCTGTCGCAGCATCCGACCCACGACCGCCTGCTGGGGGTGCTGTGCGAGGTGTTGGCCGCGCGCCGCGAGTGGGGGCGCCTCGGCACCACCGCGCGGGCCTGGGCGGATGCAAAACCGGACCTGCCGGACCCTTGGAAGCAGTTGTCGCGCGCCGCCTTCGAGCTCGGTCGTCATAACGACGCCGTGCAGGGCTACTCCAACTACCTGATGCGCGGCCGGCATGACGCCACGGACCTCGCCGCCTACGCGAGCCTCTGTCTGCATGCGCTCGACTTCGACGCGGCCGAGGCCGCGCTGGTCGCCGCTGAAGAGCTCGATGCACAGCACCCCGAGGTGCTCGCGCGGCGCGCGTTGCTGCACATGTACCGCGGCCGCTTCGACGCGGCGGCCGACGCCGCGACGCGCAGCCTCGAACGACAGCCCGACAACATCGCCGTCTATACCGTGCTCAGCCGCCTGCGACAGGGACGGCTCGAGGAGGCGCAGGTCGAGCGGTTACGCGCGATCGCCGCGCGCAGCGAGGCGCCCTTCGATTACCGCATCCCCGCCGCGTTCGCGGTCGCGCATGCTGCGGACGCGCGCGCCATCGCCGATGCGCCGGCCGCCGATGAGCGCGTGGCCGATCAGCGCATGGAGGATGTCGCGGCGGCGTTCGCTGCGTACACCCATGCGCACGACCTCGCGCTGGCGCGTGATGTCGCCGAGGACCGTCGCTATGATCGCGAGGGTCAGGCGCAGCGTACGCGACGGTTGCGGGAGCTCTTCCCCGGCGTGCTCGCCCCGGACGCACACGCCGCGGTGTCGCTGCCGCCCTCGCCGGTGCCGCGCCGTCCCGTGTTCATCGTCGGCATGCCGCGGTCCGGTACGACGCTGGTCGAGGCCGTGCTCGGCGCCCACCCGCGTGTGCATGCCTGCGGCGAGCGCGGTGCGATGCCGCGCATCCTCGGCAACCATCTCGCGCTCGCCGACGAGGGGCGCGCGCCGGATGCTGCGCGGCTCGCGCAGTGGGCGGCGGCCTATCTCGCCGAGCCCGCTGCACCCGAGGGCCGCGATGTGCTCACCGACAAACAGCCGCTCAACTTCGGCGCCGTCGGCCTCATCGCGCAGCTGTTCCCCGACGCCGTCATCCTGCACCTGCGGCGCGATCCGCTCGAGACGCTGCTGTCGATCTGGCGCCAGGAGTTCGCCAAATCCTGGGCCTTCACCCATCGGCTCGAAGACCTCGGCCACTACTACGGCGAGTACGCGCGCTTGATGGCGCACTGGGAGCAAGCGTTCCCGGGGCGCATCGTCACGCTGCGTTATGAAGACATCGCGTCCGACCTCGGTGCCGCCGCGCCGCGTCTGCTCGAGGCCTGCGGCCTCGATTGGGACCCGCAGGTGCTCGACTACGCGTCGCTCGAGCGGCCGATCGCCACCTTCAGCACGGTCGATGCGCGTGGACCGGTGTCGGTGCGCCGCGGCCGCGCCGCCCGTTACATCGCCCACCTCGGACCTTTGGTCGATGCGTTGCGCGCCGCGGGCGTCGATCCCGCCACCGGCGAACTCGGCGCGTAGCGGTCGGGTCGTCCTCCTCGGCGGGCTACGCGAGGGGATCCGCCTCGGGATCGAGGCCTGCGGCCTCCAGCGCCGCGCGCAGCGGACCGAGGTGCGCGGCGTAGTTCCGCCAGCGGCCGGATGCGCTGCGATAGAGCGGCCGACGCACCTGCCAGACGCTCGCCGTGCGCACCGCGCCCTCTGTGGCGTGGAACTCCAGGCAGCCCTCATGCCACGGCAGACCGCAATGCGCGAGCAGCGCCGACAGCGCCGCGCGCGGCGCCGTGACCAGCGCGTCGTAGTCGAGCGTGTGCACCGCTTCGCCGAAGAGCGCCTGCCAATGCGCCATCAAGCGCCGCTGTTGCACCAGATGGTGCGCGATATCGAGCAGGTCTGTGGCGTAGGACATGCCGTGGTCGAGGTGCAGGAACCAGACCGACAGGCAGTTGTCGAGCGGTCGTCGGCGCGTGTGCACGATGCGCGCGTCGGGGAACAGCGCACGCGCCACGCCCAGATATAGATGGTTGTCGGGGCGCTTGTCGGTGAGCAGTCCGTCCTGCGGGAACGCCGCTGTGCGCCGCGCGCCGTAGCCGGCGGCGAGCTCGGCGCTGCGCGCAGCGTCCAGGGTCGCCAACGAGGCGGGGAAGGGTGCGAGGTCGCGCCGCACCATCGACGGCAGCCAATCGAGTTCGCCGCCTGCGGTGACGCCGGGATGCGCGGCGAGCATGCGTTCCGCCAGCGTCGACCCGGAGCGGAACATGCCGCAGATGAAGACGGGCGCCGCGGTGCGTGCCGTGATCGGCGGCGCGACCGGTCGTGCCGCGCGCGCGAAGAACGCGGCATCGCAGCGTCGGATGATGTCGTCGATGAACCGCTCGTGGGCGATGCGGTCGTAGCGTGGCAGCCCGCGCGGCGCGCTCCTGCGGCTCGCCTGGTTGGCCGCGTCGTAGGCGTTCCACGCCGCGTCGAAGTCGCCGCAGGCGTCGAGCGCACGGCCGAGCGCGAAGCCGAGGCTGGCACGCGCCTCCGCGGGCAGATCGCGCTGCGCGAGCGCCGCACGCAGCCGACCGATCATCGGGTCGTCGGCCGCCGCGATCTCGCGGGCGTTGGAGGCGCGTGCCAAGGCTTCGGGGTGGGCGGGGTCGATCGCCAGCACCCGCTCGTAGAGCGACTGTGCGGCGTTGCGTCGGCCCGTGTCCTCGTGCAGGTTGGCGAGGTTGAGCAGCGCCGGGATGTAGTCCGGTGCGAGGCGCAGCGCGGACCCGTACTCGCGCATCGCCTCATCGGGACGCTGCAGGTCCTCGGCGAAGATGACGCCGCGGTTGAGGTGGATCTCCTCCGGCCCCGCGGCGCCCCGGACGAGCGCCTCGCGGTACGCGTCGAGCGCCGCCTCGGCACGGCCGAGATGACGGCGTCGCAGCCCGAGGTTGTACCAGCTGTCGGCGAGCGCGGGCCAGCGATGCAACGCGTCCTCGAGCACGCGCACGGAGTCCTCCAGGCGCCCGGCGGCCGCGAGCGCATCGGCTTGTGCGATCAGCGTCTGCACGACCGCGGCTTCTGCGGGCGCGGGATGTCGCGAGCCAGGATCCACTCCGCCTACCATGCGTTGCGCAGTTCGCGCAGCTTGAGGAACACCTGCCGCGGCGTCGGCGCGGCCGGCAGCTCCGGAAATCTTTGCCGTAGCCGGTCGACGATCGTCGGCCGTTGCAGCCGGAAGAACGCGTTGATGCGCCGCTCCTCGCCGAGCGTGGTGACGGGCGCCGCGGCGCCGTCGCCCGTCAGCTGCGCGAGCAGCGCCGCCGCGGCCGCGTTGTCCGGCTCGACCTCCAGCGTGAAAGCGAGGTTGCGCGCCAGGTAATCATGCCCCGGATGCACCGCTACCGCGTCGGGCAGCCGCGCGAACCGCTTCTCGAAGGTCTCGTAGAGCAGGTCCGGGTCGCCGCCGTTGTGGCAGTTGCCGGCGCCGGCGTTGAAGAGCGTGTCGCCGCTGATCAGCGCCGGGCGGTCGCCGTGCGCGAGCAGGCAGACATGCGCGCGCGTGTGCCCCGGCGTGTCGAGACACTCGAGCTCCACGCTGCGCCCGATGCGGATGATGTCTCCTTCGCCCACGGCCCGGTCCAGGGCGCTCAGCTTGGGGGCGGCGCCGGCGTGCGCCAGCACCTCCGCCCCGGTCGCGGCGCGTAGACCATCGTTGCCGCCGATGTGATCGCCGTGCTCGTGGGTGTTGAGGATGTGGGTGATGGTCCAGCCGCGGCGCTGCGCGGCCTCGTGCACCGCGCGCCAGTCGAGCGGGTCGACGGCCATCGCTTGGCCCGTCTCGCCGCAGGCGATGAGGTAGTGGTAGTTCCGCCAGGCGTTGTCCGGCCAGATGCGCTCGATGATCATCGCTGCCCCTAGGCTCGCTGTCCCTCGACAACCATGTTGCCCGGTGAATTTTCACACGGGGCATTTCACATGTCCCCAGTGTAGTATGACCTCGGGGGCGGAGAGTTCAGATGTCGAGTTCGAGCGGAGCCAAGGAACAGGTTCCGGCGTCGGCGGCTGTCGCCCCCCCGTCGGCCGTCGTCAACGCCCTCACCACCCGCGCGGCGTGGCAACAGGCCCGTGAGGCCTGCACCCGCGACCCGGGCGCCTACCACGCCGACATCGCCCGCCGCGAGATCCACTGGTTCGAGCCCTCCGTCGGTGCGCACGGCGCCTGGCTGAGCTTCGATGCGGCTGCGGGCGGATGGCGCGGCTACGACGCGCGCACCGGTGCCGCGGTGTCGCCGGCGCTCGCCGCCGACTACGCCCCCTGGCGCCGCGCCTTCGACGACAGCGAAGCCCCGTTCTACCGTTGGTTCGACGGTGCGCTGACCAACGCCTGCTTCAATGAATTGGATCGGCATGTGCTCGCCGGGCACGGCGCCGAGCCCGCGTTCTTCTTCGAGGGCGACCGTTGGGACCAGTCGCTCGACGGCGGCCGCGGCGGTCCGGTGGTCTCCTACGGCGTGTCGCGCAGGCAGCTGCTGCTCGAGGCGGCGCGCTGCGCGGTCGCGCTGCGTCGGCTCGGCCTCAAGGCCGGCGATCGCATCGCCATCAACATGCCCAACATCGCCGAGCAGCTGTACTGGACCGAGGCCTGCAAGCGCTCGGGCATCGTGTACACGCCGGTGTTCGGTGGCTTCAGCGACAAGACGCTCTCCGACCGCATCCACAACGCCGGTGCACGCGTGGTCATCACCGCCGACGGCGGCTACCGCAACGCGCAGATCGTCGCCTTCAAGGAGGCCTACACCGATCCCGCGCTCGACGGCTATGTCGCCGCCGAGGTCGCCGTCGAAGCCGTGGCGGGCGCGCTGCGCACGCTCGGTCTCGCGCCCGCGCAGAGCGAGGCGATCCTCGCCGGCGCGCGCGCCGCGACCGCCGCCGAGATCACGCTCGAACGCTCGGATGTGATGCGCGGCGTCGGCCGCGCTCTCGAGGCGCAATCGGGCATCGGCTCGGCCGAGGCGAGCCGCATCCGCACCGCCATCGCCTCGGCGCTGGTGGCCACCCCGTCGCGCGTCGACACCGTCATCGTCGTGCGCCACGCCGCGCAGGCCGATCTGCTGTGGCGCCCGGAGCGGGACCGATGGGCGCACGAGCTCACCGGCGCGGCCATGGACGAGATGCTGGCCGCGGCGCGCGCCGCGGGCTTCAAGGTGGATTCCGAGCAGGCGCTGCTCGCGCTGCCCGACGCCGAGTTCGTCGCCGCGATCTGGGCGTCGTCGGCGCCCGAGCCGCTCGATGCCGAGTTCCCGATGTTCTTCATCTACACCTCCGGGTCGACCGGCAAGCCGAAGGGCGTGGTGCATGTGCACGGCGGCTATGTGAGCGGCGTCGCGCACACCATGCGCGTCGCCTTCGATGCGCGGCCGGGCGATGTGATGTATGTGGTCGCCGATCCGGGCTGGATCACCGGCCAGTCGTACATGATCTGCGGCGCGCTCACGACGCGCGTCACCACCATCATCGCCGAAGGCGCGCCGGTGTTCCCGAGCGCGGGGCGCTTCGCGAGCATCATCGAGCGCTACAAGGTCAACATCTTCAAGGCGGGCGTCACCTTCCTCAAGACGGTGATGACCGATCCGCAGAACGAGGCCGATGTCCGCGCCTACTCGCGCGGTTCGCTGCGCGTCGCGACCTTCTGCGCCGAACCGACATCTCCGGCCGTGCAGCAGTTCGGCATGGACCTCGTCACGCCCTGGTACATCAACTCGTACTGGGCCACCGAGCACGGCGGCATCGCCTGGACGCATCTCTTCGGCAACGGCGATTTCCCGTTGCGCGCCGATGCGCACACCTATCCGCTGCCCTGGATCGCGGGCGATGTCTGGCTGCCGGACAGCGAGCCCGACGCCTCGGGCGCGGTGACCGCGCGTCCCGCCGACATCGGCGAGAAGGGTGAGATCGTCATCGCCGCGCCGTTCCCCTATCTGTGCCGCACGCTGTGGGGCGATGAGGGCGGCTTCCGCGTCGAGGGGCGGCGCGTCGTGCGCTCGTGGCGCGGCGACCTCGATCGGTTCAAGAAGACCTACTGGGCCCGCTGGCAAGGCCGCCACGCCTACACGCAGGGCGACTTCGCGGTGAAGTACGCCGACGGCGGCTTCTCGCTGCACGGCCGCTCGGACGATGTCATCAACGTCTCGGGCCACCGTCTCGGCACCGAAGAGATCGAAGGCGCGATCCTGCGCGACAAGCAGCTGAACCCGGACTCGCCCGTGGGCAACGTCATCGTGGTCGGTGCGCCGCACGCGCAGAAGGGCCTGACGCCGCTGGCGTTCGTGCGGCCGGCGCCGGGGCGCAAGATCGCGGCCGAGGACCGCCGCCGACTCATCGAGATCGTGCGCCAGGAGAAGGGCCAGGTCGCGATACCCGAGGACTTCGTCGAGGTCTCGCAGTTCCCGGAGACGCGCAGCGGCAAGTACATGCGCCGCATGGTGCGCGCCCTCGTCGAGGGCCAGGATGTCGGCGACACCTCTACTCTGCGCAACCCGGAGTCGATCGGCGAGCTGCGCCGCGCCATCGCCGACTGGCAGGAACGCCAGCGCGTGGCCGACGAGCAGCAGCTGTTCGAGGACTTCCGCTACTTCCGCGTGCACTACCACGCGCTCGGCGCGCCGCGCCGGCGCAAGGGCGGCAAGCCCGTCGACCGCATCGCGCTCGTCACCATCTCCAACCCGCCGGTCAACGCGCTCAACGAGCGCGCCCTCGACGAGCTCAACATCGTCATCGATCATGTGGCGCGCCGCGAGGATGTGAAGGCGGTGGTGTTCACGGGGCAGGGCAGCTCGGCGTTCGTCGCCGGCGCCGACATCCGCCAGCTGCTCGAGGATGTGCACTCGCTGGAGGAGGCGCTGCCGCTGCCGAACAACGCGCACCTCGCGTTCCGCAAGATCGAGGCGATGGACAAGCCCGTGATCGCCGCCATCAACGGCGTCGCGCTCGGCGGCGGCATGGAGTTCGCGATGGCCTGCCATGTGCGCGTGGCCGAGCCGCTCGCGACCTTCGGTCAGCCCGAGGTCCGTCTCAACCTGCTGCCGGGCTACGGCGGCACGCAAAGATTGCCGCGCCTGCTGGAGCAGGCGGGGCACCCGGCGCCGCTGGTGCGCGCGCTGGAGATCATCATGGGGGGGCGGACGGCCTCGGCGGAGGAGATCCTCGCCGATGGTCTGCTGCAGGCGCTCGCGACCGGCGGCAGCGGCGAGGATGTGGTCAGTCTGGCCACACGCCTCGCCGCGGAGTATGTCGCTGCGCCGCAGGGCCGCAACCTCGTCGCCCGGACCTTCGCTGCGCGCAAGGCGGCGAACGCCGCGTGGCAGCAGCCAGGCCGCGATGACCTCGATGCCGCGCTCGCCACGCCGCAGGTGCAGGCGCTGCAGGCACAGGCGGCCCGTGTCGGCCGCGGGCCGACCGCGGCACGCATCCTCGATGCGGTGCGCAGCGGTTGGACGCAGGGCGTCGCCGCGGGTCTCGCGCGCGAGGCGCAGCTCTTCGCCGAAGCGGTGATCGACCCCGCAGGCGGCAAGGCCGGCATCCGCGCTTTCCTCGACAAGCAGGCTGCGCCGCTGCCGGTGCGTCCGACGGAGGCGCCCGAGGCCGCTGACCGCAAGGCCTGCGCGGCGTTGGTGCGCCGCGGCGAACTGCTGCCGGTGGGTGCGCCGTTCTATCCGGGGCTCACGCCCATGCCGCGCTGGCAGTACGGCCACGCGGTGACCCGCGATCCCGCGACCGGTGCGCCCGACCACGGCCTGCCCAAAGACAAGGAACGCGAGATCGTGCTTCCGGTACCCGAGCCCGGCCCCAACGAGGCGGTGGTCTATGTGCTCGCCTCCGAGGTCAACTTCAACGACATCTGGGCCATCACCGGTATCCCGGTGTCGCCGTTCGAGAACCACGACCTCGACCATCAGGTCACCGGTTCCGGCGGCGTCGCGCTGGTCGCGTCGATCGGCAGCGAGGTGAAACGCGAGGGCCGCATCAAGGTGGGCGACCTCGTCACGGTGTATTCCGGACAGAGCGATCTGCTGTCGCCGCTCGCCGCGCGCGATCCGATGTACGCGGGCTTCTCGATCCAGGGCTACGAGACCGACACCGGCAGCCATCAGCAGTTCCTGCTCGTACAAGGCCCGCAGCTGCATCCGCTGCCGCCCGATCTCACTCTCGAAGCCGCGGGGTCCTATGTGCTGAACCTCGGCACGGTGGTCCGCGCGCTCTTCACGACGCTCGGCATCGCCTCGGGCCGCACGATCTTCGTCGAAGGCGCCGCCACCGGCACCGGCTTCGAGGCGCTCAAGAGCGCGGCGCGCAACGGTCTCGCCGCCGTCGGCCTCGTCTCGAGCGAGGAGCGGGCGCGCTTCGTGGTCTCGAACGGTGCCGTCGGTGCGCTCAACCGTCGCGACGCGCGCTGGTCCGGAATCTTCACCCCCGTGCCGCAGTCGGCCACCGACATCGCGGCCTGGGAGCACGCCGGTGCGCCGTTGCTCGAGGCGATGCGCGCGCAGACGGGCGGCCGTCTCGCCGACTACGCGGTGTCGCACGCCGGGCAGGAGTCCTTCCCGCGCTCGTTCCAGCTGCTCGCGGAGAACGGCACGCTCACCTTCTACGGTGCGACCAGCGGCTACTGGTTCTCGTTCGTCGGCAAGCCCGGCACCGCATCCCCCGAGGAGATGCTGCGTCGCGCGCGCTTGCGCGCCGGTGAGGCCGTGCTGCTCTACTACGGTGTCGGACCGGGCGTCGGCGACGGCACCATCGGCACCGGCGACCTGCTCGATCCGGTCGGCCTCGAAGCCATCGAGGCGGTGCGTGCCGCGGGCGGCAGGCTCGTGGTCGCCACCATGAGCGATGCGCAGCGCGAGTTCGTGCAGTCGCTCGGCTTCGGTGATGCGGTGCGCGGCGTGGTGTCGCTGGAGGAGATCCGGCGCAAGGAAGGTGCGGACTTCGATTGGCCGCGTGCGCTGCCCGCGATGCCCGATGCCAAGCGCGAGACCGGTCGCTTCAAGGAATCCGTGCGCCAGTTCCAGGACCGCACCATGAAGCCCTTCGGCAGCGCGATCGGTCGATGGCTGCGCTCCGGCGACAACCCGCGTGGCTACCCGGACCTCATCATCGAGCGCGCGGGCCACGATGCGCTCGCGGCCTCGACCTCGCTGGTCAAGCCCTTCACCGGCCGCGTCGTGTACTGCGAACCGATGCAGGGTCGACGCTACACCTTCTACGCGCCGCAGGTCTGGATGCGGCAGCGACGGATCATCATGCCCACCGCCACCATCGCCGGCACGCACCTCTGCAACGCCTACGAGGTCGCGCGCATGAACGACATGATCGCCGCCGGGCAGCTCGAGGTGAGCGCGCCGACCGTGGTGCCTTGGCAGGATCTGCCGAAAGCGCACCAGGCGATGTGGGACAACACCCATGCCGGCGCCAACTATGTGGTCAACCATGCGCTGCCCCGCACCGGGCTGCGCAGCCGCGACGAACTGTTCCAGGAGTGGGGAGCGCGCCGATGACGCCCAAGAAGCCTGCGAGCCGCAAGAGAACGGCTGCGCGCAAAGATACAGCCGTCAAGGCCACCCCCAAGACCCGCGTCAAGGCGGCTGCTCCGGCGATCGCCGCTCCGAAGGGCGCCGCCGCGCGCAAGCCGGCACGCAAGGTCGCCGCCGCCGTGAAGGCCGCGGCAACCGTCATGCGCCCCGGTCGCTTGATCGGCAAGGTCGCCATCGTCACCGGTGCCGCGGGCGGTATCGGTCAGGTGATCGCACGCCGCTATCTCGAGGAAGGCGCCAAGGTGGTGCTGACCGGACGCAACCCGGACAAGCTCGACGCCCTGCGCGAGTCGTTGCTCAAGGCGACGGGCGCGAGCCCCGCCGATGCGATGACGATCGCCTTCGACGCCGCGGACCCCGGTCAGGCGCGTTTCGGCATCGACGCCGTCATCCGCCAGTACGGTCGCATCGACATCCTGGTCAACAACGCCGGCTCCGCAGGCCCCAAGCAACCCATCTTCGAGCAGCCGTTGACGCGTGAAGAGCTGGATGCCCAGCGCGCCGCCGGGTCGACCGACACGGAGACCGTGCGCGACGCCGCGGGCAACCTGCTCGGTCTCGCCTGGAACATGGTGCGCGCCGCCGCGCCGCATCTCGGCCGCGGCTCGAGCGTCATCAACGTCTCGACCATCTTCTCGCGCACCAAGTACTACGGCCGTTCCGCGTATGTGATGCCGAAGGCGGCGCTGAACGCGCTCTCCAAGCAGCTCGCGCTGCAGCTCGGCGCCAAGGGCATCCGCGTCAACACCGTCTATCCCGGCCCGATCGAGGGCCCGCGCATCCGCAACGTGTTCAGCGCCATGGACAAGGTGCGCAACACGCCGCAGGGCACCACAACCAACGACTTCCTGTCGGTGATGGCGCTGTCGCGCCGCGACGAGACCTCCGGCGAGGACTACACCTTCCCGACCATCGACGATGTCGCCAACTCCATCGTGTTCCTCGGCAGCGACGAGTCGCGTGCCTTCAGCGCACAGGGCTTCGAGGTCACCAACGGCATGCAGGTGCCGCATGAGTCGCGCTCGACCTGGGCATCGCGTCCGGAGCTGCGCACCGTGGACGGCACCGGATCGACGGTGCTGGTCGCCGCAGGCGATCAGGTCGCCGACGCGCTCGCCATCGCGCGTGCGAAGGCCGGCTGCGGCGCACAGGTCATCCTCGGCCTCGGCTCCGAGGAGTCGGTCGAGGCCGCGCGTGCAGCGCTGCGTGACGGCGATGCCGACGCGCGCATCCGACCGGAGCTCTTCGACCGTCGGCGTCCGGAGACGCTCGAGCAGGCCCTGCAGACCATCACCAAGGACCAGCCGTTGCACGGCGCCATCGTGCTGCCGGCCTTCGGCACCTGGCGTTTCCACGCACCGCTCGCCGAGGCGAGCGATTCAGATGTCGACGCTTTCCTCGGTGCCGAGCTCACCGGTGCGCTCGCGGTCGCGCGCGCGCTGTCGCGGCTGTGGCGCCAGCGCTCGAAGCCGGATTCCTGGCTGCGCGTCATCTACATGTCGAACGGCTCCGACGGCGCCGGCAATGTCTACGCCGACATCCTGCGCGCCGGTCTCGAGCAGCTGATCCGCGTGTGGCGCGACGAGAGCGAAGTGCAGTGGCGCGCCGGCGTCCGTCCGGTGGCCACCTGGTCGAACCAGGTCGTACGCTGGGGCAACGAGGAGGACCACAGCCTCGCGTTCGCGGCCAACCAGGGAGCGCGGCTGCTGTTCACCAAGCGCCGCGTACCGCAGGTCAACCTGTATGTGCCGGCGACTTTGGTCGACGCCACCGGTTCGGCGCGACCCGACTTCGGCTGGATCGAATCCTTGATGGGCCTGCATCTCGGCAAGTGCGTGCTGGTCACCGGCGGTTCCGCCGGCATCGGCGGCCAGCTCGCCCGGCTGCTCGCGGTCTCCGGTGCGCGCGTGATGCTCGCGGCGCGCCGTGAAGGGCCGCTCAAGGAGCTGCGCGACGAGATCGTGCGCGAGCTCGAGGAGATCGGCTACAACCGCGCCAAGGAGCGCGTGCGCCTGCTCGCCGACATCGACGTCGCCGACGAGGCGGCGTTGGCGAAGTCGGTCGCCGCGACGCTCGAGGCCTTCGGCCGCATCGACTACCTCATCAACAACGCCGGCGTCGCCGGCGCCGAGCAGATGGCGGTGGACATCCTGCCCGAGGACTGGCGCAACACGCTCAACGCCAACCTCACCTCGAACTACTCGCTCATCGAGAAGGTCGTGCCGCTCATGAAGCGGCAGGGGTCGGGCTACATCCTCAATGTCAGCTCCTACTTCGGCGGCGAGAAGTACATCGCCGTGCCGTATCCGAACCGCTCGGACTATGCGGTGTCGAAGGCGGGGCAGCGCGCGCTGGTCGAGAACCTCGCGCGCTTCGTGGGCCCCGAGATCCAGATCAACGCCATCGCGCCCGGACCCGTCGAGGGCCAGCGCCTCAAGGGCAAGGACGGCAAGGCCGGGCTCTTCAACCGCCGCGCCAAGCTGATCCTCGAGAACAAGCGCCTGAACCAGGTCCACGGCGCGCTGCTGCGCGCGTTCGCGGCCGGCGTCGGTGTCGACGACGCGCTCGGAGCGCTGCGCGCCAACGATGTCGGGCTGCTCGCCGCGGAGAGCGTCCCCACGCCGCTGCGCGAGGTGAGCGCGCGCATCAAGGGCGAGGCCCACGCCAAGGAGGAGGCGACGCACTCGTCGCTGCATTTCGTGCTGACCCGCACCATGGCCGTGCGGCTCGTGGCCCGGCTGCGCAACGGCTGCCTGCTGCCCGACGCGGCGCAACGCGACCGCGCCGAGCGCTGGGCGCAGGACCTGCCCGAGCCGCCGGAGCCGTTCGTGGATCCGGCGCGCATCGCCGAGGAGTCCAACCGCATCCGTGACGGCGTCATCGGCATGCTGCATCTGCATCGCATGCCGACCGAGACCGATGTCGCGCTGGCGACGGTGTTCTTCATGGCCGACCGCGCCATCTCCGGCGAGACCTTCGAGCCCTCGGGCGGTCTGCAGCAGGAGCGCACCATCACCGAGCGCGAGCTGTTCGGTCGCGCCAAGCCGGAGCGGGTGCGGCGCATGGAAGGCGAGACCGTGTGGCTCATCGGCGAGCACATGACCGAGCCGCTGGCGGCCGTCTCCAAGCTGTTCCTCGCCGAGGGGCATGTGGGCAGCATCGTCGTCATGACGCGCAGCGCCGAAGCGGGCGCGCGGCTCAAGACCTCGCTCGGTCGGGCCCTCGGCCACGACCGCGTGTCCTATCTCACGATCGAGGACGACGCGCTGGAAGCGCGGATGGACGAGGCCTATGCGCTGGGTGGCGCGCCGGCGGCCGTCATCTCGACGCCGTTCGCGCCCATCCCCCAGGCGCTGTTCGGCGTCGCCGGCAAGGACCATCTCGATGCGGCGGGGTTCGCCGGTCTCGTCGAGACCAACCTCACGCACCACTTCCGTGTGGCGCGCAAGGTGTCGCTGTTCCAGGGCGCACGGCTGATCCTCGTCTCGCCGGATGTGCCGGTGGGCGGCACGCTGCCGCAGTTCGCGATGGCGAACTTCGTCAAGACGACGCTGCATGCCTTCACGGCGACGCTCGGCGTCGAGAACGAACGCCTGCCGACATCGGTGCCGGTGAACCAGGTCAACCTTACGCGACGCATGCGCAGCGAGGAGCCGCGCGACGCCGCCGAGCAGGCCGAGGAGTACCAGCGCTTCGCGCATGCCGTGCTGCTCGCCGCCGCGCCGATCGTCGAGGCGCAGGAGAGCCGCTACCGCGCGCGCATCTACCGCGGTCTCGCGATCACGGTGTGAGCGCCGCGGAGTATCATCCGCGCATGCGTCTCGAAGTCGTCCCGGTCACGCCGTTCCAGCAGAACTGCTCGGTGCTGTGGTGCGAGGCCACGCGCCGCGCGGCCGTCGTCGACCCGGGCGGTGAGCTGCCGCGGGTGCTGGCGGTTCTCGAGCGCCACGGGCTCACGCTCGAGAAGATCCTCGTCACCCACGCGCATCTCGACCACGCGGGCGCCACCGCGGAGCTCGCGCGGCGCGCGGGCGTCCCCATCGAGGGGCCGCAGGAGGGCGATCTGTTCTGGATCGAGCAGATGCCCGCCCAGTCGAAGATGTTCGGCTTCCCACCCGCCGAGGCGTTCACGCCCGACCGCTGGCTGCATCAAGGCGACCGGGTCACGGTGGGCGAGCTCGAGTTCGAGGTGCTGCATTGCCCGGGGCACACGCCGGGCCATGTGGTGTTCTTCCAGCGTGCGGCGCGCTACGCCATCGTCGGTGATGTGATCTTCGCGGGGTCGATCGGCCGCACCGATTTCCCGCGCGGCGACCATGGGCAGCTGCTGTCGTCGATCCGTGAGCGGCTGTTCCCGCTCGGCGATGATGTGACCTTCCTGCCGGGCCACGGCCCGACCTCGACCTTCGGCGAGGAGCGGCGCAGCAACCCCTTCGTCGCCGACCGCTTGTTCGCGCGCCGTTAGCTTCGCGCGCAGCGCGGGGCGCCGCGCACGGCGCGCGCGCGACGCGAGCGTCTCAGGGCCCGAACACCTCGGGGCCGTAGAGCGGCGGCGTCGGCAGCTGCGTGGTCGGGATGTAGTGGTCGACGAGCAGCGCCACGAACAGCCACATCAGGTAGGTGATCGAGAAGCGGAACACCTTCATGGGCAGCTCCGCGCGCTCGGTCATCTTGAGCTGGAACGCGTAGTAGAGGAACCGTGCGTTCAGCACCAGCACGGCGGCGAGGTAGACGAGGCCGCTCATGCGAACGATCCAGGGCATGAGCGTCACCAGCACCAGCAACACCGTGTAGAGCAGCACCTGCAGGCGCGTGTAGGCCACGCCATGGGTCACGGGCAGCATCGGGATGCCGGCCTGCGCGTATTCGTCCTTGCGCGCGATGGCGAGCGCCCAGAAATGCGGCGGCGTCCAGATGAAGATGATGAGGAACAGCAGCAGCGCGTTCGGGTCGATGGAGTTGGTGACCGCCGCCCAACCGAGCACCGGCGGCGCCGCACCCGCCGCGCCGCCGATGACGATGTTCTGCGAGGTCGCGCGCTTGAGGTAGACGGTGTAGATGACCGCGTAGCCGATCAGCGACGCGAAGGTCAGCACCGCGGTCAGCGGGTTGACGAGGAACCACAGCACCAGCATCGAGAGCACGCCGAGCACGCCCGCGAAGAGGAGCGCCTGCTTCGCCTCGAGGCCGCCGGTCGGCAGCGGGCGGCTGCGGGTGCGCGACATCTGCTCGTCGATGCGGCGGTCGAGCACATGGTTGATGGCGGCGGCGCAGCTGGCCGCGAGCGCGATGCCGAGGTTGCCCCAGACGAGCGCGGCGAACGGCGGCCAGCCCGGACTCGCGAGCAGCGTGCCGACGATCGCCGTGAACACGATCAGCGCCACGACCTTCGGCTTGGTGAGCTCGTAGTAGAGCGTCCACCGCGGCCGCGCGCGTGCGGTGGCCGCGGAGGTGGTCGCGGGCGATGCCGGGGGCGCGGACTCCGTGGGGACGGTCACCTCAGGCCTCGCGCAGCCGCCGGTTGAGCACCAGCAGCGCCATGATGAGCAGCGCGGCACCGGCGTTGTGCGCGGTGGCGAGCCAGAGCGGGAAGGCTTTGAGGATCATCGCGAAGGCGATCAGCAGCTGCAGACCGAGCGCGCCCGCAGCCCAGTACCCCGCGTTGCGCACCAGCGCGGTCGGCGCGTTGCGTATCGCGAGCCAGGCGGCGAACAGCACGGCGAGCGTGGCGACGATCGCGCCCAGCCGATGGGTGAAGTGGATCGCGACCCGCGCGGGATGCTCGAGCACGCCGCCCGTGTAGTTGATGTCGAGGCCGCGCCAGAGCACGAACGCATCCTTGTAGTCCATGCCCTCGGGCCACCACTGGCCCTGGCAGGTGGGCAGGTCGGGGCAGGCGACCGCGGCGTAGTTGGTGCTGGTCCAGCCGCCGAGCAGGGTCTGCATGCCGACGACGACGGTGGCGACGATGGCCGCGCGGCGCGCGCCGTCGAGCACCGCGATGCGCGTCGCACCCGCGGCCGGCCGCACCAGCTGCGTGGTGCGCCGCATCTTGAGCCACAGCCAGAAGAGCAGCGAGAGCGTGGTCAACCCGCCTGCCAGATGCAGCACCACCACGGTGGGCTTCACGAGCCACCAGACGGTGAACGCACCGAGGATGCCTTGGAAGACGACCGTGGCGAGCAGCACCACCGCGTACACCGGACTCATCGGCCGCTCGCGGCGGTAGGCGATGGCGATCGCGGCGATCAGCACGATGATGAAGCCGAGCGTGGTGGCGGCGTAGCGATGGATCATCTCGCGCCAGGCCTTGCCGGAATCGTATTCCCAGCCCGGCGAGTAGGACTCGATCTTGCCTTCGTTCTTCTCGGCGCCGGCCGGCGTGACATGGCCGTAGCAGCCCGGCCAGTCCGGGCACCCGAGGCCCGCGTCGGTGAGGCGCACCCAGGCGCCGAGCACGATCACCACCAGGCACAGCAGCACGCCCGTGAGCGCGAGGCGGCGCAGCATGACGGCACCGGCGGGGACGGTGGAGGCGGGGGAGGATGTCGTCGTGGTGTCTGTCATGGATCTCAACCGATGTGCGACAGCTTCAACAGTTTCTCGAGGTCGGACTTCAGGCCCTTCGGGTTCAGGGCCACGTCGAAGCGCATCATGAGGTTGCCGAGCGGGTCGACGATGTACAGGAACTGGCGTCCAGGCGTGCGCGGGAACTCGCCGAGCCAGGTCTTCGCGGCGGGGTCGTCGGGCGTGACGATGCGCAGGCCGGGGTGTTCCTGGTCGAGGAAAGCGCGGTCGCAGCAGTTCGCTTCGGCGAGGAACACGCGCTGCACGCGGTCCATGTCCTCGGCGAGCAGCAGGCGCGTCTGGCGCATCGTCCAGAGCGCTTGACGGCAATCCGCGGCGCAGGCGCCGTCACCGACATAGACCAGCGTCCACTTGCCGCGCAGCGTATCGGCGGCGGGCAGCGGCCGCGCCGGCGTGATCAGCTCGCCGTTGTTGGTGCTGCCGGCGGGACGCCAACCGCCGGCGTAGTAGAGCCAGAACGCGCCCGCGAGCGGCAGGAAGAACAGCGCCGCGAGCCCGACCAACGCGCTGCGCCCGCGGTGGGGCTGCGCCGCGGATGCTGCGGGCGGCGTCCCGATGGGCGGGGTTCCGGTGGGTGTCGTAGCGTTGTCCGGCGTCGTCATGTGTCGGTCCTTGTCCTGAGGTTCATCTTCACGAACAACACCAGCAGCAGCACCCCGAAACTCCACCACTGCACGGCGTAGGAGATGTTCTGCTCCGGTCCCTTCACGAACGGCCGCCAGTCGCGCCGGTAGCCCGCGGGCGCCGACGCGTCGAGCAGCAGCACCCGCGGCTCCAAGGACCGACCGCCCAAAGACGCCGCGAGTTCCGACGGCTGCGGAAAACTTGTCACGCGCGGCCACGCCCCCGACAGCGCCGGCGCCGCACGGCCGCTCGCGAGCCCCGCCGTCGGCAGATCGTCCAACCTGCCGCGCAGCGTCACCGCGCCCGGCACCAGCCCCGTCGCCACCTCGGGCAGACGGTCGCGTCGGCCCTCGAACGGCAACCAACCGCGGTTCACCAGCAACCATCGACCATCGGCGAGCCGCAGCGGCGTCAGCACCTCGTAGCCGGCGCGCCCGTCACGGGTGCGGTTGTCGAGCAGGAACTGCCGCGCGGCGTCCCACTCGCCCGTCACCGACACCACCGCGTAGCGCGGCAGCGTCGCCGTGCCGCGCGCCCCGAGCGGCTGCGCCTGCACCGCACCGGCTGCGAAGCCGCGCGCCAGCGCCTCCTTCTGCTCGCCGCGGCTCCACTGCCAGCGGCCGAGCGAGATGAACACCGCCAGCAGCAGCACCGTCACCGCCGTCATCGTCCACGACGGCGCGAAAACCCGGCGGCCGACGACGATGCGCAGCGCCACTGCCCTATACTACCCGCGCCATGGACATCTTCCGCACCCTCGTCGCCGTCGTGATGATCGGCATCCTGCTGAGCCTCGGCTCGGCGCTGTACCACCTGATGACCGACAAGGGAGACTCCAAGAAGATGGTCCGCGCGCTCACCATGCGCGTCGCCCTGTCCGTGGGACTGTTCCTGCTGTTGATGGCCGCCTGGGCCGCCGGCATCATCCAGCCGCTCGGCACCACTCCACGCTGAGCGCCGCGCGCCGCGAGGCGGCACCGCGCTGAGGCGCGGGCCGCTCCGCCGTCGTCATATCCAGTAGACGAAGACGAACAGTCCCAGCCAGACCACGTCCACGAAGTGCCAGTACCACGCGACCGCTTCGAAACCGAAGTGGCGTTGCGGCGTGAAGTGGCCCTTCATGGTGCGGAGCCAGATCACCACCAGCATGATGGCGCCGAGCGTCACATGCAGGCCGTGGAAGCCCGTCAGCATGAAGAAGGTCGAACCGTAGATGCCGGTCGAGAGCTGCAGTCCGAGATCGTTGTAGGCGTGCGCGTACTCCCACATCTGCACGCCGAGGAAGATGAAGCCGAGCGTGAAGGTGGCGGCGAGGAAGAAGTTGAGGACCCGGCGGTTGCCTTCCTGCAGCGCGTGGTGGGCGATGGTGAGGGTCACGCCCGACAGCAGCAGGATGGCGGTGTTGATCGCCGGCAGGCCGAAGGCCGGGATGGTCTCGAAGCTGCCGTCGTCGCGGGGGCCGAGTTCCATCGGTCCGTTGGTCGGCCAGCCGGCGCTGTAGTCCTTCCAGAGCAGCAGGCTGTTGAAGATCTTCACGCCTTCGCCGCCGGCCCAGGGGACGGACAGCTGCCGCGCGTAGAACAGCGCGCCGAAGAACGCGGCGAAGAACATCACCTCGGAGAAGATGAACCACAACATCCCCATGCGGAACGAGCGGTCGACCTGCATGTTGTACATGCCCTTCTGGTGCTCGTTGATGACGACCGCGAACCAGCCGACGAAGAGGCCGATCAGCATCAGCGTGCCGATCGCGAAGATCCACGGCCCGTACCACTCGTTGAGCCAGCCGCAGAGGCCGATCATGAACACGAACAGCGTCGCCGAGCCGTAGATCGGCCACGGGCTCTCGTGGGGCACGTAGTACTTGTCGGCGGGATGGTCGGTAGCGTGGGCGTTTGCCATGGCGTCAGTCCTTCAGCGCGGCGACCCGCGTCGAGTTGTCGTAGAACACATAGGAAAGGGTGATCCGGTCGAGGCTCTTCGGCAGGTTCGGGTCGACGACGAAGCGCACGGGCATCACGCGCTCCTCGCCTTTCGCGAAGTTCTGGGGCACGAAGCAGAAACACTCGGTCTTGCGGAAGAAAGCGGTGGCCAGACCCGGCGCGACGGCGGGGATGGCCTGCGCGACGGTGTCGCGGCCGGTGAGGTTGTGGGCGACATAGTCGACCTGGTACAGCCGGCCGGGGTGCACCTTCATCTCGGCGATCTTGGGGCGGAACTCCCAGCTGCCGACGGACGGGAGGTCGGCGACGAACTCCACCGTGACGAGCCGGGAGTCGTCGGGCGTGAGCTGCTGCTGCACATCCGCTGCCTCGACGAGGTCCTTCTTGTTGCCGAAGCCCGTGACCTCGCAGAGCACCTCGTAGAGCGGCACCAGCGCGAAGCCGAAGCCGAACGCGCCCAACGCGAAGCCGAGCAGCTTCAGCGTGAGGCGCGTGTTGGCGCGCGCGGTGTCCTGCGGGGCATGCTGCGGCGTGTCCTGGGGCGCGTCCATGTCAGCTGCGGTACCCCAGCACGGCCATCAGGATGAACGCCGCATAGAAGGCGAACGCCACCAACCCGAGGAGGATGGCGCTGCGCTTCACGCGCTTGGCGCGGTCGGCGTCCATCAGTGCATCGCGCCCTTGGTGACGACCTCGCGCGACGGCGGCGTCTCCCAGCTGTGGTACGGGGCGGGCGTCGGCAGCTCCCACTCGAGGCCGTGCGCACCTTCCCACGGACGCTGCGGGGCGGGCGCGCCCTTGCGGACCGCGCTCCAGACCACGTACACGAACAGCAGCTGCGAGAAGCCGAAGATGAAGGCGCCGACCGACGACACCATGTTCCAGTCGGCGAACTGCGTGGAGTAGTCCGGGATGCGGCGCGGCATGCCGGCGAGGCCGAGGAAGTGCTGCGGGAAGAACAGCACGTTCACGCCGATGGTCGACAGCCAGAAGTGCAGCTTGCCGATCCGTTCGTCGTACATCTTGCCGCTCCACTTCGGCAGCCAGTAGTAGACGCCCGCCATGATGGCGAACACCGCGCCCGGCACCAGCACATAGTGGAAGTGCGCGACCACGAAGTAGCTGTCGTGGTACTGGAAGTCGGCCGGCACGATCGCGAGCATCAGGCCCGAGAAGCCGCCGAGGGTGAAGAGGAACAGGAACGCCAGCGCGAACAGCATCGGGGTCTCGAAGCTGATCGAGCCCTTCCACATGGTCGCGCACCAGTTGAAGACCTTCACGCCCGTCGGCACGGCGATGAGCATCGTCGAGAGCATGAAGAACAGCTGGCCGGCGAGCGGCATGCCCACCGTGAACATGTGGTGCGCCCAGACGATGAACGACAGGAAGGCGATGGACGCCGTGGCGTAGACCATCGACTCGTAGCCGAACAGCGGCTTGCGCGAGAAGGTCGGGATGATCTCGGACACCACGCCGAAGGCCGGCAGGATGAGGATGTAGACCTCGGGGTGACCGAAGAACCAGAAGATGTGCTGGAACATCACCGGGTCGCCGCCGCCCGCGGCGGTGAAGAAGGCGGTGCCGAAGAAGTGGTCCGTGAGCAGCATGGTGACCGCGCCCGCGAGCACCGGCATCACCGCGATCAGCAGGTAGGCGGTGATCAGCCAGGTCCAGCAGAAGAGCGGCATGTTGAGCAGGCCCATCCCCGGGGCGCGCATGTTCATGATCGTGACGACCACGTTGATGGCGCCGAGGATCGACGAGATGCCCATGAGGTGGATCGCGAAGATGGTCAGCGGGAAGCTGTCGCCCGCCTGCAGCGAGAGCGGCGGGTAGAGCGTCCAGCCGCCCGCAGGCGCGCCGCCCGGGACGAACAGCGTGAGCAGCAGCAGCGTGAACGCGAAGGGCAGCAGCCAGAAGCTGAAGTTGTTGAGGCGCGGCAGCGCCATGTCGGGCGCGCCGACCTGCATCGGCACCATCCAGTTGGCGAGGCCCGTCCAGGCCGGCATCACGGCGCCGAAGATCATCAGCAGCGCGTGCATGGTGGTCATGGAGTTGAAGAAGCCCGGGTCGACGAACTGCAGACCGGGCTGGAAGAGCTCGAGGCGGATGACGAGGGCCATCGCGCCGCCCAGGAAGAACAGCACGCAGGCGAACACCAGGTACATCGTGCCGATGTCCTTGTGGTTGGTCGCGTAGAGCCAACGCTTCAGGCCTTGCGGCTTGTGGTCGTGGGCGTCGTGGGCGTGGTCGTGGGTCGCGGTGTTGGCCATGTTCTTCAGCTCTCTGTGCGGAATTCTTTGGTGGTCTTGCGGGCGGCTCAGCCGGCCGGCGCGGCAGGCGCCGCGGCGGCGACGGGCGGCATCGCGTCGGTGGCGGTATCGGTGGGCGCGGCTTCGGCCGCCGCCGGTGCGGCGGGGGCCTTCTGCTGCGCCAGCCACTGCGCGTACTCGGCCTTGGTCACGACCTTGACCACCACCGGCATGAAGCCGTGGTCGCGGCCGCAGAGCTCGGCGCACTGGCCCCGGTAGATGCCGGTCTTGCCCTTGTCGACCTTGAACCACAATTCATTGACGTTGCCCGGGATGGCGTCCTTCTTCATGCCGAAGGCCGGCACCCACCAGGCGTGGATGACATCCTGCGCCGTGAGCAGCACGCGCACCTTGGTGTCCTCGGGGACGACCAGCGGGTTGTCGACATCGAGCAGGTAGTCGGGGACGGACTTCGGGTCGATGCCGGACTGCAGCTGGCGGGCCTCGTCGCTCGAGCGCGCGAGCGTCGAGAAGAACTTCACGTCCTGGCCCAGGTATTCGTAGTGCCACTTCCACTGGTAGCCCGTGACCTTGATGCTGAGCTCGGTGCCGCGGGTGTCCTCGATGGCGATGAGCGTGCGTGTCGCCGGGATGGCCATCAGCACCAGGATGAAGACCGGGATCACCGTCCAGATGATCTCCGCCTTGGTGCTGTGCACCATCGTGACATCCGGCTTGGCGCCCTGCGATTTGCGGAACTTCACCAGCGACCAGATCATCCAGCCGAACACGAACACGCCGATCGCGACGCACCACCAGAAGATGGTCATGTGCAGCGCGTGGATGTCGCGCGACAGCGGCGTGACGCCCTCCGTCATGTTGATGTTGCTCCACTCGGCGCGGGCGGCGGGGGCCAGCGCGGCGACGGCGAGGAGGGCGAGGGAGCCGAGGGCGGTGCGGATGTTGCGGGTCATCGTGCGTCCAGTCGTGTGTTCAAAGATCTAGGTCGCGGCGCCCGCAGACCTGGACGGACCCGTCAGACGGGACCGCCGGGAGACAGCGGGGGGGATTCTTCGAAGCGCCCGATCAGTTGCCTGAGCCTCTGCGCGAGTCCGAGCCGTTCCTGTTCGTTGAGGAACGACCCGATCTCGTGCCGGCGCCCGTGCGATTCGACGGTCAGTCGAGTCGGCTGCAGCGGAGAACCCCCACCGCGGATTCTAACTTGTGCCCAGTGTCGCGGGAACACGACGCGGTCATGCCGTGGCGGGATGCAGTCCTCGATCTCGATGTCCTGCTCGGTGATGGTGATGACCTGGATGTGGTGCCGCCGGGCCATGCTGTCGCGCAGCGCCCACCACAACAGGCCGAGTTCGAGCCCGGCGAACGGCAGGATCGGCCAGTAGCCCATGAGGCTGAGGGGCAAGGCGATGGACAGCGAGGCGACGCAGGCGCTGGCGAAGAACCAACGGGCGCCGCGGGGGCTCAGCGAGCAGTTCGGGGTGATTTCGATGCGGGTGGAGGCGGGCACCCGCGGATTATCCCTTAAAGAGTGCAAATTCCAGTTTTTTCAGTCACTTGCGCTCAGGCGATGAGTGTCAACTTGTCCACCAGGCGGTCGAAAAGAGCGGAGCCGGCGGTGGCGAGGGCCGCGGGCGGGTCCTGGAACCCGAAGCGTGCGAGTGGGGGTTCCCCGAACCGTTCTGTCAGCATGCTGACATTTTCCTCACGGCGGGCCATCTGCGGGTCGATGGCGTTCGCCACCCAGCCGACCAAGGGCAAGCCGGAGCGGCGGATCTCCCGGGCGGTGAGTTCAGCATGGTTGAGGCAGCCGAGGCGCAGCCCGACCACCAGCAGCACCGGCAGCCCGACCGCGCCGGCGAGGTCGGCGATCGACTCCCGGGCGCTGAGAGGGGCGAGCCACCCGCCGGCACCCTCGACCACCAGCCAGTCGTTTTCGGGCCGGCTACCGGTGAGCCGCCCCCGGGCCATCGCCGCGATCCGGGCGAGGTCGATCACCACCCCGGCTTCGGCAGCGGCGATATGCGGTGAGACGGGCGGTGCGAGGCAATAGGGGTTCACGGCGTCGTAGTCGGCCGCCGCCACGGGCGCATCGAGCGCGGTGCCGCGCGCCGCGGCGATGAGCGCCAGCGCGTCGTCGTTGCGCAGGCCGAGCGGCGTCGCCTCCGCGCCGGCGGCGATCGGCTTCATGGCGCCGACACGCCGACCGCGCGCGCGCGCCGCCGCGAGCAGCGCGCAGGACACATGCGTCTTGCCGATCTCGGTGTCGGTGCCGGTGACGAACAGACCGACGGGCGCCGTCATCTCTACGGTGGTCATGGACCTCGGTCTCCTGCGCGGGTCGATGACGGGCGACGGCGGCCCAGCTGGTCGAGCGGGATGACGGTCTCCGCGGTGGTGGCGTCGCCCGCACCGCGCCCGCGCGCCTCGCCGGCGAACGCCGCGGCGTGGATGACCTCGACGATCGCGCCCGAGGCGGTGCGATGCCGGTCGACATCGAGCACGGGTTCGACGAAGCCGGCGCGCGCGAGCGCGCCGCCGAGGTCGTGCATGTCGAGCGGTTCCGCGGCCGCGCCGAGGCCCGGCGTTGTCCAAAGAAAAAGTCCGCCCGGAGCGAGCACGCGGCGCGACTCGGCGAGCACCGCATCCAGCGCGTGTGCGCCCGGCGCGAGCCAATGCGCGAGCACGACATCGACGCTGCCGTCCTCGAGCGGCAGCCGGTCGGGCGTCGCGGTCAAGCGCTCGACCGGCGACGCGGTGCCCGGCAGCAGCCGGCGCAGCGCATCGAGCGTGCGGCGCACGACGCCCGCATCGGGCGCTGCCGCGATCTCTCCGTCGACCGGGCCGCGGGTGGCGATGACGCGCGCGGCGGGCAGTGTCCGTCGCAGCGCACCGGCGTCCGTGTCCGTCACGCCGCCGGAGAGATCGAGCACCGTGCGCGGCGTCGTCTTGAAGTGCGCGAGCCGCTCGAGCAGCTCGCTGCGGGCGGCATCGGCGATATCGGTCATGTCAGCCCGCCGCCCGCGGACCCTTGATGACGCGGCGCATCGCGTAGCCGATCCACAGCGGCGACAGCAGCGCGATGACCCCGAGCGCGACCACCAGCGGACCCTGGCGGGCGCCGTCGGTGTCCGACCCGGCGGCGAGATAGACCGTCCACAGCAGCAGGTTCAGCGCCACGCCGAGCCGCGCGGCGCGGCCGACCGCCGCCGTCCAGCCCGGGGTCGCGGCTTTGCGTGCATAGGTGGCGACCATGGCGAGCACCAGGAACGGCACGGAGACGAGGATCGCGCGCAGCATCAGCGTATGCGACAGCGGCAGGAACCGCTCCGCGCGGCCGGTGAGCGTCCAGAAGGCCCAGTCGACGCCGTGGACGCAAAGCAGCGGCGCGAGGGGCACGAGCAACCAAAGAAACCACAACGGCATCCCGTCATCTTACTACCGCGTGCGCCGATCGGGTGCCGGCGGATCGAGGGCGAGCGTGAGCTGCGGCGCCGCCGCATCGGGCGTCGCGCGCCTGCGGCGCGTGCCCTCGCGCCGGCGGTCGCGGCTGCCGAGCTTGCGGAACACCTCGCGCGCTTCGTCGCCGAAGCCCTCGCCGCGGCGGTAGGGCGTCATGCGCCGCCGCGCCTCGCGCGCCGCCTGCTCGTGCTCGACGACCGGCGCGGGATATCCGGGCGGCGGCGATGCGGCGCGCCACGGCTCATGCAGCGCGTCGAGCGGCAGGTCGCGCAGCTCGGGCAGATAGCGGCGGATGAACCGGCCTTCCGGGTCGTGGTCGAGGGACTGCTTGACCGGGTTGTAGATGCGCACGGCGTTGATGCCGGTCACGCCCGACTGCATCTGGAACTGGCTGTAGTGGATGCCGGGCTCGTAATCGGTGAAGAGCCGCGCCAGCACCGGCGCGG
>Ga0315902_10000611_pt1 | contig 60437 bp, 58 predicted proteins | sample LakEriMetagenome_9_FD_203523 | JGI IMG/M metagenome (GOLD analysis project Ga0315902, IMG submission 203523) | Freshwater fungal communities from buoy surface, Lake Erie, Ohio, United States - Buoy 12 MA117 | ecosystem: Environmental > Aquatic > Freshwater > Lake > Lake biofilm | place: USA... | reverse complement strand
ACGGCCTAGCTGCGCCCGGACTCCGTCCCGATCCCGCCGAAACCCCTCAAAACACCCCGGCAGGGCCAGAAAACCTCGCCTCAATGCACCTCAAGGCACAGGACGGCGCGTAGCGCAGAGGTCCCCCCAGGGGGAGGTGGACCGCGCAGCGGGCCGGAGGGGGTCAGCTGAGGGGCCGGCCTAGTCCCAATCCAGCGGCGCGGCGTCACGCAGGATGGCGTCGGCCTGCGGCGTGTGCTTGCCCTCGCCGTCGGGGTGCAGGACGAGGGGCGGCAGGAGAACCAGGGGCGCCCGGCCGCCGCGCACCGCCCGCACGATCACCCGGCTGGCGGGCGAGCCGGCGCGGGGCTGGACCGGCCGGATGCGGAGGGAGCCGCACCGGGGCGCGAGGCCCGCCAGGAGGTCGGCCAGCCGGTCGGCCCGGTGGATGATCGTGATCGTCCCGCCGTCGCGGACGGCCTTCATGAGGAACCCTGTCCAGGCCGCCAGGCCGTCGGCCGCCATCCAGGCGCGGGACTTCTCCGGCGCGGGGCCGCGCAAGGCCTTGGCGTCATCGAAGAAGGGCGGGTTGCAGAGGGCGGCGTCGAAGCGGGGCAGGCCCAGGCGGGCGAAGGGCAGGGCGGCGTCGCCGCCGAGGGCCTCCATGCGGTCTGACAGGCCGTTCAGGTCGATATTGGCCCGGGCGAAGGCCAGGGCCTCCGGGTCCGCCTCGATCCCGGTGAAGCGCGCCTGCGGCCTTCGGACCGCGGCCGCCAGCATGACGGCGCCTGGGCCGCAGCCCAGGTCCAGCACCCGATCCCCCGGACGGGCGTCGCAGGCCGCCGCCAAGAGGGCCGCGTCCATGCCCGCCCGGTAGCCCCGGGCGGACTGGAGGAGCCGGACCCGGCCCCCGAGGATTGCGTCCGACTGGCTTGGGTCCGTCATGCGTTTGCGCCAAAAACCCCGGTTGGGCATTGTGCCGGCGAGGCGCCTGCCTTATCGCGTTCGGCATGTCGTCCGCAACGCAAGCCGCCGAACCGGTCGCCCGCAGCGCACCCTCCATTGCGGGCCTGACCCGCCTCGCCCAGCGCGACATGGAGGGCGTGGACGCCCTGATCCGCAACCGCATGCAGAGCCCGGTGTCGGTGATCCCGGCCCTGGCCGAGCACCTGATCGGCGGGTCGGCCAAGCGCCTGCGTCCCCTCCTGACCATCGCCGCGGCGCGGCTGGCGGGGGCGAAGGACGACGCCTGCCTGAACCTGGCGGCGGCGGTGGAGTTCATCCACACGGCCACCCTGCTGCATGACGACGTCATCGACTCCTCCGAGCTGCGGCGCGGCAAGGTGGCGGCCCACCTGATCTGGGGCGCCCCGGCCAGCGTGCTGGTGGGCGACTTCCTCTTCGCCCGCTCCTTCGAGCTGATGGTCGAGGCCGGGTCCATGCCCGCCCTGGAGATCCTGGCCCGGGCCAGCCGGGTGATCGCCGAGGGCGAGGTCCTGCAGCTGACCCGCGCCCACGACCTGGACCTGCCCCAGGAAACCTATCTCGAGATCATCGGCGCCAAGACCGCCGAACTGTTCGCCGCCGCCTCGGAGGCCGGTGCGGTGTCGGCGGGGGCGCCGGCCGCGACCTGCGCCGCCCTGCGCCGGTTCGGCCGCAACCTCGGCCTGGCCTTCCAGCTGGTGGATGACGCCCTGGACTATTCCGGCGCCAGCGAAACCCTTGGCAAGAACCCCGGCGACGACTTCCGGGAGGGCAAGGCGACCCTGCCCCTTCTGCTGGCCATTGCCCGGACGGGCGAGGCGGAAAAGGCCTTCTGGGAGCGGACCATCGACCGACGCGAGCAGACCGAGGCCGACTTCGAGCGCGCCCGCCTGCTGGTCTCCGGCTGCGGCGCCCTGGACTCCACCCTGGCCCTGGCCGAGGACTACGCCGTCGACGCCAAGGCGGCCCTGGCGGACTTCGACGGCGCGGATGGCTGGAAGGCGGCGATGATGGAGCTGGTCGACTTCGCCGTCTGGCGGCGGATGTAGGCGCCCAGGCGCGGCTGAGCCGCCGTTGACCCCCTCACCCGGCTTCGCCGGGAGCTCCCCCTTGGGGGAGCAATTGAGCGCTCTCTAATTCCTCCCCCAAGGGGGAGGTGGCGCGCGCAGCGCGACGGAGGGGGTCTGCGGAGCCGGGGATTGATCCCCTCACCCGGCTTCGCAGGGGGTTCGCAATTGCACTCTAATTCCTCCCCCAAGGAGGAGGTGGCGCGCGCAGCGCGACGGAGGGGGTCTACTGAGGCGCATCAGCCCGGCGAGATCATCTTCTCGGGCCGGACGACCTCGTCGAACTCCTCGTTCGTCACATAGCCGCCGCCGACGGCCTCTTCCCGCAGGGTGGTGCCGTTCCTGTGGGCGGTCTTGGCGATCTTGGCCGCGGCGTCATAGCCGATCTTGGGCGCGAGGGCCGTGACCAGCATCAGCGAGCGCTCGAGGGCGGCCTTGATGTTGTCCTTGCGGGCCTCGATCCCGACCACGCAGTTGTCGGTAAAGGAGACGGCGGCGTCGGCCAGCAGGCGGCAGGACTGCAGGAAGTTGTAGGCCATGACCGGGTTGAAGACGTTCAGCTCGAAATGGCCCGAGGCGCCGGCGAAGGTCAGGGTGGCGTGGTTGCCGAAGACCTGGGTGCAGACCATGGTCAGGGCCTCGCACTGGGTCGGGTTGACCTTGCCTGGCATGATGGACGAGCCGGGCTCGTTCTCGGGCAGGGACAGCTCGCCCAGGCCCGAGCGCGGGCCGGAGCCCAGGAAGCGGATGTCGTTGGCGATCTTGAACAGGGCGCCGGCGACGGTGTTCAGGGCGCCGTGGCTGAAGACCATGGCGTCGTGGGCGGCCAGGGCCTCGAACTTGTTGGGCGCCGAGACGAAGGGCAGGCCGGTGATCGCGGCGATCTTGGCGGCGACCAGCTCGGCGAAGCCCACGGGAGCGTTGAGGCCGGTGCCGACCGCCGTACCGCCCTGGGCCAGCTCGAGCAGGCCCGGCTGGCACAGGCGGATGCGCTTCAGGCCATTCTCGACCTGCTGGGCGTAGCCGGAGAACTCCTGGCCGAGGGTCAGGGGCGTGGCGTCCTGGGTGTGGGTGCGGCCGATCTTGATGATGGGATCGAAGGCGGCCTGCTTGACGCGCAGGGCGGCCAGAAGGTGCTCCAGGGCCGGGAGGACGTCGTGGTGCACCTGCTCTGCGGCGGCGATGTGCATGGCCGTCGGATAGGTGTCGTTGGACGACTGGCTCATGTTGACGTGGTCGTTGGGGTGGACCGGCGTCTTGGACCCCATCTCGCCGCCCAGCATCTCGATGGCCCGGTTCGAGATGACCTCGTTGGCGTTCATGTTCGACTGGGTGCCTGAGCCGGTCTGCCAGACCGACAGGGGGAAGTGGGCGTCGAGCTTGCCGTCGATCACCTCCTGGGCGGCGGCGACGATGGCCTGGCCGATCTTCGGATCCAGCCGGCCCAGCTCCACATTGGCCTCTGCGGCGGCGCGCTTGACGATGCCGAGGGCGCGCACGACGGGCCGGGGCTGCTTCTCCCAGCCGATCTTGAAGTTGCCGAGGCTGCGCTGGGCCTGGGCCCCCCAGTAGACGGAGGCGTCGACCTCGATGGGGCCGAAGGTGTCGGTTTCAGTGCGGGTCTTGCTCATGGCGGGCCTCCGGTCGAATGTGCGCCCGGTTTAGCGGAGACGGGCCAGACTGCAAGGCGGCCGCGGGCGGAGGAAGGCCATGGATGCGGGCTGGACCCATCACGGCAAGGTGCGCGCCCGGGAACATGAGGGCGCCATCGAGGTGGTGGTCGACGGCCTGACCACCCAGACGCGGTACTACAAGCCCCTGATCTATGAGTTCTTCCGCAAGGCCTGGCGGGGCGGTCGGCCGGCCTGGGGCGAGTTTTCCGTCGAGATCGTCATGGACTATGTGGGCGACCCGCCGTGGATGGACCTGGACAACCTGGCCAAGGCCCTGCTGGACGCCATCAAGGGCTATGTCTTCCACGACGACGCCCAGGTGGCGCGCCTGCTGGTGGAGCGCCGGGCCGGCGAGCGCGAGCGGATCTCGATCCGGGTGCGGCGACTGGGGGATGGGCCGGATCGGGCGGCCTGAAACGCCGAACGGCCGCATCCTGGGGGCGGGGATGCGGCCGCTCGGTCGCCCGTGAGGGCGGAAACTCAGCGGTACTGCTGGAGCCGGGTGGTCCGAAGCCCGGCCATGCCGTGCTTCTCGATGGACTTCTGCCAGGCCTGGAACTCTTCCTGAGTCAGGGAGTACCGCTCGCAGGCCTGCTCAAGGCTCAGCAGCCCGCCGCGGACGGCGGCCACCACCTCGGCCTTGCGGCGGATCACCCACCGCCCCGTATCCGGCGGGGGCAGGTCCCGGATCGTCAGCTGGGCGCCGGTCGGGCCGATGACATAGGCCTCCCCCCGGCTGTTGGTCCGCAGCTGCGGCTGTTGCTGTTGATACATGGCTTTACGCCCTTCCCACCATCAGGTCTTTGGACCAGCTTGGCGGGCATGGCATAACGTCGGGTGAAAAATCATAGTAAACAATTCGATAATCATAGAATCCCCCATGTATTAAAGCGAAACGGTCAAGATGTCCGGCGATGTTAAATCCCGTTAACTTCAAGACTTATCGCTTAATATTGATCAACTCCTCCAGCATTTGATCGGCTGTGGTGATGATTTTTGAGGAGGCGGAGTAAGCTCTTTGTGTGGTGATGAGGCCGGTGAACTCTGAGGAGAGGTCGACGGTGGACGCCTCAAGAGCAGAGGACTCAATTTTCCCGGCGCCGCCGAGTTGCGGCTGTTTCACCGAATACTCTCCGGACTCCGTGGACTGGATGTAGGCGTTCCCGCCCACCGCCTCGAGGCCGTCGGGATTGGCGAAGGTCGCCAGGCCGATCTGGGCCACCAGGCGGATCAGGTTGTTGTCGAAGATGGCCGAGACCCTGCCCTCCTCGCTGACCTCGACGCCCACCACATTGCCCAGGGGCGCGCCGTTGGGGTTGAGGGAAGTCACGGTGGAGGTGGACGAGAACTGGGTGAACTTGCTCAGGTCCAGGTCCACGTCCGAAGCCTCGATGCCCAGGCCTGCGGCCCAGCGGATGCCCGCCGTGGCGGTGGAGGCGGCGATCGCGATGTTCGGCGGGTTGCCCAGGCCGAAGAGGGTCGAGGTCGCCTGGTTGAAGGAGCCGTCGGAATTGAACATGACCTTGCCTGCGGCGATCTGGCCGGGACGGGTGGCCCCGACAATGTCCGAAGCCGGCACTGAGTAGATTTCGGCGTGCCAGGTGTTCGCCGCCGAAGAGTCCTTCAGGAAGGCCATGGCGACCCGCCGGATGCCCCCGCCGGAATCAATGACGTTCATCTGGAAGCTGAAGTCGGGTTTGGTGCCGGTCGCCGAGTTGTTGGCGTAATCCGCCATCGAGAAGGCTGTGGTGGGCACGTAGGTGGCGTCGCCCACCGAGCCGGTCACGCCGCGCTTGTCGAGGTTGGCGTTGACGATGACGTTGGAGGTCTGAAGAACCTGGGCCCCCAGGTCCTTGATGTTGATGGACTTCATCTGGGTCAGGTCGGAGGGGTCGGTCGTGATGTTCCCATCCGAGTCCGATGGCCAGCCCTGAAGATAGTAGCCGGAATCGTTCACCAGGTAGCCATCAGAGTCGACGCTGAAGGACCCGGAGCGGGTGAAGTAGCGCGGATCCTGGCTGGTGACGTTGACCCCCTTGTCGGTGACCACGAAGAAGCCGTTGCCGGCGATGGCGAGGTCTGTCGGGGACGAGGCGGCCTGGATCAGGCCCTGGTTGGAGATGAAGTTACGGGTGATCGCTTCCACCCCGCCGGCGGAGTAGCGCCCCTTCACCACCTGGGCGGTCACCACGTTGGAGAAGTTGATCTGGCTGCGCTTGTAGGCCGTGGTGTTGGTGTTGGCGATGTTGTCGGAGATCGCCGCCATGGAGGCCGAGTTGGCGACCAGACCGGAGACCCCTGCAAGGAGGGCGCTGTTGATGCTCATGGTGTCTGCTTTCCTTGGGGATCAGTGCGTGTGGGTGGGATGACGGCGACCTAGGCAGGTTGCCGGACGGAGGTGACGGCGGACCAGGGAACCCGGGCGTTGCCGAGGGAGAGGACAGGCTGGCCGTCCACCTGCTCGACAGAGGTGACGACTCCGCGCTGGAAGACCTTTGAGGTGATGGTCGCCCCACCGGCGTCGACCGGCGTGACCCGGAGCCGGAACTCGCCCCCGTCCGGGCGCTTGACGCCGTTCAGGTCGGTCCCGTTCCAGGTAAAGGACTGGTCGCCGGCGGCGACATTGGTGGGCGATGAGACGGCGACCGTCCGGCCGTTGGAGTCCAGGACCTCGATCTTTACCGAGGCGGCGTCCTTGCCGAGATTGTAGCTCCATTTCGCCTCGCCGTTCTTGACGATGGCCTTGTCCGAGGCGGCAGTGACCTCGCGTCCGATCACCGAGACGGCGTCGGACATGCCGGTCCCCGTATTGCTCACCAGCTGCTTGAGAAGGTCGTTGGAGTAGAGCTGCTGCTGCACCCCGGTCATCTGCACCAGCTGCTGGGTGAACTGGGTGGAGTCCATGGGCGACAGGGGATCCTGGTTTTTGATCTGCGCGGTGAGCAGCTTCATGAAGGTGTCGTAGCTGGTGGCCAGCTGGGACTTGCCCAGGGCGCCGATGTCCTGCTTCGCGCCGGGCGCTGCGGTCGTGGAGGTGACGGTCATGGGGTCAGATCCTGATATCGACGCCAGAGCGGGCGGAGGTCCGGCGCCCTGACAGGGCGTCGGCGATTTGGGTCGAGCCCTCGCGGGCGAGTTCGGGCTCAGGGGCGGCGGGCGTGCGGGACCGCTCGTCCCGGGCTTCGGCCCAGGCCTGGCTCCGACCTTGGGAACGGTCGCCCGCCACATCGAAGGAGAGGCCGCCGGAGAGATTGAAGCCGGCGCTCTCGAGGCTCTTCTGGAGCTCGTCTGACCGCCGGCTCATTTCGCTGGCCGAATGCGCGTGCTCAAAGGTGAAGGCCGCCCGGATGCCGCCCGCAGCATCGATCTCCATCCGGACATCCACCCGGCCAAGGTCGCCAGGGTTGAGTTCGAGGGTGAAGCGGGTGGTCCCGTCGTCCAGCCGGCGGGCCATCTGGGCGCTGAGGGCGGCGAGGGTTTCCGGGGTGGCCCGGACGGGTGCAGGCGGAGCTTCCGGCGCCTCAGCCGGGACGGAGGTCGACGCGCCAGCGGAAGGCGGGGGCTGGGGATCGCCGCCGGCCGGCTTCGCCAGGATGTCGCTGGCCTCATCGGTCGCCGGCGTGTCGCCCGCCGGGGGGACAAGGCCCTGGCGGACAGGTTCGGGGACCTGGAAGGGATCGGTTTCCTGGCCGGCTGCGGATACGGTGGCGTTCGCCTCTGGAGCCTCCTTCATGGCGCCGGGTTCCGGCGTCTGGGCGGACCCGGCTGCGGCTGAGACGACCTGGCCGGTCACCCGGACAAGGCCTGCGGCAAGAGCAAAGGCCTGGGCCGCGGGCGGCGGCCCCTTGGCCAGGGCCTCGGGAGCCTGAGGAGTCGTGGATGGCCCGCTGTCCGTGGGTCCAGGCGCGAGGCTGGAGGAGGCCTGCTGTTCGGTCGGAGACGTTGGCGGCGTCACCGGCAGGGCCGCCAGCGTCACCTCTGACCTGCGCACTGAGGGTGCGGCGTCTGGCAGGGATGACGGCCGGGAGGGGCTCGGCGCTCCGGAGCCCTCGAATCCGGCGTCCCCGCCGCCGGGCGCGGTGTCCGGCATGGCCTCGCGGCTTGCCGCCACCCCCAAGGCCTGCGGAACCACAGGCATCAGGGCGACCAGCGACCCGTCGACAGGGCGCAGGTCGAGGGCGGGCGCGGTGAGTTCGGTGTCCTCGGGAATAACCTCGCCGGAGGGTGTCGCCATGTCCATCCGCCGGGGCGCCGGCGCAGCGACCGGCGTTGCCACGTCCGGCAGATCTCCGGCCAGGGCCAGGCCCTCGTCCGAGACAAGTCCTGCAAGAACGGAAGAGGCGGACCCCGACGCCTGGGCGGGCATGGGCGCGCCCTGGCCGCCGGCGAGGCTCTCCAGCATCGCCGCGAAGTCCCCCGTCGCCACACCATCGCCGGCAGGCGAAGTCGCGGCGCCCGGGAACAGGCCGGCCGTAGCGGGAACAAGGATCTGGGCGACGTCGAGACTCAAGGCGAAGCGACCGGGCCGGATGAACCTTCCGACAGAAGGGGCGCCTGCTGCGCCGCATGACTTCGCTGTTCACGTCGCAACCTTCGCGCCAACTCGCGCCCATGGTCTCAAATAGCTGATTTTTATGGAAAAAGCCCAGCCCTATCCTGGGGCCCGGTGGTCGGGAGGTGCGGATTTTGCCGGGCGCAATCCGGCCGGACCGGGCCAGTCCTGCCGCCCTGGGAAGGGCTCGCGCCGGCTTGGCCAGACCATGTTCCCAGCTGGCCCGGGTCTTGCGACATCTCAGGTATCTCAAAGCGGCTGCAGAAATCGCCGTGTTGAAATGAAAGGATTTTTTCGGAGGCCTCGCGCAGGCGCTACCTATTGAGCCCGGCAGAAATCGCCGGGACTGCGCAAGGGCTGCCGGTTGAGGGGGTTCAATCCCATGTCTCTGACGGCTGTACTGAGCAATGCCTCATCCGGACTTGTCGCGGCCCAGGCGGGCCTGCGGACAGCCTCGGACAACATCGCCAACGTCAACACGCCCGGCTATGTGCGGAAGGCGATCGACCAGGAGCACCGGGTCATCGGCGGGGTCGGTTCCGGCACGGAGGTTTCCGGCGTCCGGCGGATCGTCGACCAGTTCCTCGTGTCGGCGGGCCTGACCGCCAGTTCGTCCGCCAGCCGCTGGGACATGATCGCCAGCAACCTGGACAATGCACAGAGCCTGTTTGGCGACCCGACCTCAGACACCGGATACTTCGCCGCCCTCGACAAGGTCTGGACGACCTTCGAGTCCACCGCCCAGAACCCCACCTCGGGTGTCCTGCGATCGCAGTCCGTCGCGGCGGTCAAAACCTTCTTCGACCAGACCGCCCGGATCAACCAGGAGCTGAAGCGCATGGCTTCAGCCGCCGATGCGCAGGCCACGGCCACCGCCAGCGACATCAACGACCTTCTCGCCCAGATCGCGAAGCTCAACACTGACATCAGCCGGGCATCTGTGGGCTCGGGCGACTCCACAGGCGCGGAGAACGTGCAGTCAGGGCTGATCGACAAGCTGGCGACCCTCATGGACATCCAGGTCCAGCCGAGATCGGCCGGAGGGGTCACCATCCGCTCGGCGGAGGGTTTCGAGCTTGTCGGTGACGGCGCCGCCACCGTGGCCTACCGCTCGACGGACTCCACGCCCGGCTACCTGGCGATCCAGTACCCGGTCGGGCCCGAGCAGCCGCTCACGGTCACAGGCGGCCAGCTCCGGGGTCTCATGGACCTGCGCGACATCCACCTGCCGGGCCTGTCGGAGCAGTTGGGCGAGTTCGCCGCACGGGCGGCGGAGCGCCTGAACGCCGCCCATAACGCTTCGACCTCTTCTCCCGCCCGGAGCGTGCTGGAGGGTCGCGACACCGGCCTGGACCTGCCGACGGCAGTCAGCGGCTTCACCGGCCAGACCACCCTGGCGATCACCAACGCCAGCGGCGTGGTCCAGCGCACGGTCCAGATCGACTTCAGCGCCGGCACGCTAAGCGTCGATGGCGGACCCACGACAGGCTTCACCCCCGCCAATTTCCTGACCAGCCTCAACACCGCCCTCGGCGCCTTCGGGACTGCGAGTTTCACCAATCGGGCCCTGACCCTGTCGGCGACCGCCCCGAACGGGGTCGCCATCGACGAGGGAACCTCCCAGAAGGCCGGGCGCGCCTTCTCCCACTACTTCGGGCTGAACGACCTGGTCCGTAGTTCCGGGCAGACCATCTACGAGACCGGCCTGAAGACGACCGATCCGCATGGGTTCACCGCCGGCGAGACCATCAGTTTCCGGCTGTCCCAGGCGGACGGAAAACCCATCCGCGACGTCACCGTCGCGGTGCCTGCGGGCACGACCATGCAGGATCTGCTGACGGCCTTGAACGCCAACACCACCGGGGTGGGGCTGGTAGGCGCCTTCTCCCTGGACGCCCAGGGCCAGCTCAGCTTCGCGCCCAGCACCACGCCTCCCGTCTCGATTTCGGTTTCGCAGGACCAGACCAGCCGCGGCGCCGGCGGGCCATCCATCAGCTCCCTCTTCGGCCTGGGGGTGATCGAAAGGAATTCCCGCGCCAACCGCCTGTCCGTCGATGCGAAGATCGAGTCGGATCCCAACAAGCTGGCCCTCTCCAAGCTCAACCTGGCCGCCGCCACCGGGACCCCCGCCATCAGCCCGGGGAACGGCCAGGGCGCCAGCGCCCTCGCCGCCGCCGGCGAACTGAAGACGAGCTTCGACGCCGTCGGCAACCTGAGCGCCCTGAACGTGTCGCTGATCGACTACGCCGCCCAGTTCGGCGCCGCCATTGGCAGCCGCGCCAGCTCGGCCGAGACCGAGCGCCTGACGACCGAGGCGGTCTCGAAGGAGGTCAGCACGCGCCGGCAGTCCGTCGAAGGCGTGAACATCGACGAGGAGCTGGTCCGGCTCACCACCTACCAGCAGGCGTTCAACGCCTCGGCCCGCATGATCCAGGCGGCCAAGGAACTGTTCGACGTCCTGACCAACATCATCTGACGAGGCCCTGAATGACCCGGGTATCCACGAGCGGCAGCTACGCATCGGTCCTCAGCAACCTGATGTCGGCCCAGCAGAGGCAGGTCGAAGCGGGGGACCAGCTCAGCTCAGGCAAGGTCGGGACTGACCTGAAGGCCTACTCCCGGGACGCCCAGGTGCTGACCGCCATGCAGACCCTGAGTACCCGCCTGACGGCCTTCACCGACCAGAACATCTTCACCTCGAACCGGTTGGAAACCCAGGACCTTGGGCTCAACAAGGCTGCCGAGGCGGCCGACAACACACGGAAGGCGATCGCGAACGCCATCGCCGCCAACAACGCCGCCGCCTTCATGACCTCCGTCCGCGGGGAGTTCGCCAACGCAATCGGCGCCTTCAACACCCAGTACGCCGGCAAGTTTGTCTTCGCCGGCGGTCAGGTCGATACGCGGCCAGTGTCGGCGACGAGGCTCGAGGACCTGACGGCATCGCCGACCGCCGTCGCCGATTCCTTCGAGAACGACGACTACATCGAGAAGGTGCGTGTGGATGAGACCACCATCCTCGAGATCGGCCAGGTCGCTGACGACCTCGGAACAGCGGCCCTGAACGCGTTCCGGGATATCCAGGCCTTTCAGGAGGGCCCTAACGGTCCCTTCACCGGCAGCTTGACCGCAGCCCAGAAGACCTTCCTTCAGAGCCAGCTCGCGGTCTGGGACTCGGTCCACAAGGGCCTGGTGGAGGCGGCCGCCCGAAACGGCGTGGTGCAGGACCAGCTAGACGGCGTGGAATCCCGGCTCTCCGCACGCCAGACGACGGTTCAGGGCATGATCGGCGACATCTCCGACGCGGACATGGCCAAGGCCGCGACGGCCCTCACCCAGGCCCAGCAGGCGGTCCAGGCCTCCTCCCAGGTCTTCATCACCCTGAAGAACGTCTCCCTCCTGAACTTCCTCCAGTAGGCGCGGCTCGCAAAAGCCGCCGACCGGGACTAGATAGCTCCCATGACCGCGGCTGTCCTCACCGAGCCCCTCATCGCCGAAACCCGCCGGGCCGTGGGCCTGCCTGCGGGGGCGCGGGTGCTTGCCGCCATGTCCGGCGGGGTGGATTCCACCGTGACCGCCGCCCTGCTGGCCCGGGCCGGATACGACGTCGTCGGCGTGACCCTGCAGCTCTACGACCATGGCGCGGCCATCCAGCGGAAGGGCGCCTGCTGCGCCGGCCAGGACATTCACGACGCCCGCACGGCGGCTGAGGCCCTGGGCATCCCTCACTATGTCCTCGACTACGAAAGCCGGTTCCGCCAGCAGGTGATCGACGACTTCGCCGACGCCTATCTGCGCGGCGAGACGCCGGTGCCCTGCATCCGGTGCAACCAGACGGTGAAGTTCCGGGACCTGGTCGACACCGCCCGGGACCTGGGCGCCGCCGCCATGGCCACTGGCCACTACGTCCAGCGCGGGGAGGGGAGTTTCCGTCCCCAGCTCCGGCGCGCCGTCGATCCGGCCCGGGACCAGTCCTACTTCCTCTTCGCCACCACCCGCGACCAGCTGGACTATCTGCGCTTCCCCCTGGGCGGCCTGCCCAAGGCCGAGGTGCGGGCCCTGGCGACGGAGCTAGGCCTGGCCGTGGCGGACAAGCCGGACAGCCAGGACATCTGCTTCGTGCCTGAGGGGCGCTACACCACGGTGATCGACCGCCTGAGGCCCCAGGGCGCCGAGCCGGGCGATATCGTCCACCTGGATGGCCGTGTTCTGGGCCGGCACGAGGGCGTGACCCGCTACACCATCGGCCAGAGGCGCGGCCTCAGCGTGGCCGTGGGCGATCCCCTCTATGTCGTGGGCATCGACGCCGCGACGCGCCGCGTCCTGGTGGGTCCCCGGGAGGCCCTGGCGACCCGGGCGGTCTCGCTGAAGGAGACCAACTGGCTGGGCGACGAGGCCGGGCTGCAGGCTGCGGCGTCCGGCGCGCGGCCGGTCCTGGCGCGGGTGCGCTCGACCGCCGAACCGGTCGCCGCGCGCCTGGGCCTGGAGGCCGGGGAGGCGAGGGTGATCTTCGAGGCGCCGGAGTACGGGGTCTCGCCGGGCCAGGCCTGCGTGCTCTACGCCCCCGAGGACCCCGACAGGGTCCTGGGCGGCGGCTTCATTGCGTCGGCGCTGAAGTAACCGCTTCCACCGGCCGGGCGACCTCGTTGCGCCTCAGGAAGGGCACGGTCCAGGGCGGGTCGTAGTACCAGGTCACGGGCTCGCCCACCGCCCGCCAGGAGGATCCCGCCAGGGCCGCATCCAGGGCCTTCTCGTGGCGGGCGACCGCGTCTTCCCGGCCCAGGCCCGAGAACCTCACCACGGCGAAGGTACGGGCCGGGATCTCGACCAGCCGCACCCGGGGATCGTTGGGCTGGGGCAGGGTCGCTATCGTGTACTTCGACGGCATGATGAACTGGATCGACCAGGACTCCGCGCCCGCGGGCTGCTGGACCACCGGGGAGGTCATGGCGATGGACTCGCTGCGGCCCGCCCGGGCCTGGACCACGGGAGCGGTCATGGCGATGGACTGGGAGCCGCCCGACGGCTCGCGGCCTTGGACCACTGGCGCGGTCATCGCCACAGAGGCCTTGGCCGTATTGTCCCCGAAGATGTAGCCGGCCACCTGCCGGAAGCCCTCATTGCGGGCGGTCTCCACCGGACCCTCGACGACGGCCTCCGCCGCGATCTGCGGGGCGTAGCGGCGGATCTCGGCGTCCCCGACCCGGCCCACGACTTCGTAGGGGGGCTGTTCGGTCCCCGCCCGGATACCGACAAGCTGGCCGATCCCGGCCAGAAGGGTGATCAGGATCTCGCCAAGGCCCATGGCTGTTCTCCGGCTGCGTGGGGACAGTATGGGGCGCCGCGCGTCGGGAACCAAACGGGGGCGTTCCCGCGTCCCCCCGGCGGTTGTAAGAAGGCGGCATGACCCAGACCTCCGATCCCGTCGTCATCGCCGCCTACGCCCGCACCCCCATGGGCGGCTTCCAGGGCGTCCTTTCCGCCGCCAAGGCCACCGACCTGGGCGCCGCCGCCGTGCGCGCCGCAGTCGCGCGCTCAGGCGTCGACCCCGCGGGCGTCGAGCAGATCTACATGGGCTGCGTCCTGCCCGGCGGACTGGGCCAGGCGCCGGCGCGCCAGGCGGCCCTCGGGGCGGGGCTGTCCCAGTCCTGCCAGGCGACCACCGTGAACAAGATGTGCGGCTCCGGCATGCAGGCGGCCATCCTGGCCCACGACGCCCTGGCGGCGGGTTCAGCGGACATCATCGTCGCCGGCGGCATGGAGAGCATGACCAACGCCCCCTACCTGCTGGCCAAGCACCGGGGCGGCGCCCGCATCGGCCACGACGTGGTCTCGGACTCCATGTACCTGGACGGCCTGGAAGACGCCTATGAGCCGGGCCGCCTCATGGGATCCTTCGCCGAGGAGACCGCCCGGGCCCACCAGGTCGGCCGCGAGGCCATGGACGCCTACGCCATCCGATCCCTGGAGCGCGCCCGGACCGCCCAGGCCTCGGGCGCCTTCGACCGCGAGATCGTCGCGGTGGAGATCGCCGGGCGGAAGGGCCTGGAGACGGTCCACGCGGATGAGCAGCCCGGGCGCGCCGATCCGGCCCGCATCCCGACCCTGAAGCCGGCCTTCGCCAAGGACGGCGCCATCACCGCCGCCAACGCCAGCTCTATCTCCGACGGAGCGGCGGCCCTGGTCCTGACCCGGGCCTCGGTGGCCGAGCGGCTGGGCCTCAATCCCGTCGCCCGGATCGTCGCCCACGCCGCGCACGCCCAGGAGCCGGCGAAGTTCGCCACGGCCCCCGGGCCCGCCCTGCGCAGGGCCCTGGCCAAGGCCGGCTGGACGGCGGACCAGGTGGACCTGTTCGAGGTCAACGAGGCCTTCGCCGTCGTGGCCATGCTCGCCGCCCGGGAGCTCGACATCCCGGACGAGAAGCTGAACGTCAACGGCGGCGCCTGCGCCCTCGGCCATCCCATCGGCGCCTCAGGCGCCCGCATCCTCGCCACCCTGGTCTCGGCCCTCCAGGCGCGCGGCGGCCGGCGAGGCCTCGCCAGCCTCTGCATCGGCGGCGGCGAGGCGACCGCGATCGCGGTGGAGCTGTTCTGAGCCGCAGGTTCAGCTTCGAAAGGTTCGGCTGAGCCGCCGTTGACCCCCTCAGTCAGCTTCGCTGACAGCTCCCCCTCGGGGGAGCAATTGCGTTCTCATTCCTCCCCCCAGGGGGAGGTGGCGCGCGAAGCGCGTCGGAGGGGGTCTGTGGCGACCGGGATTGACCCCCTCACCGACCTTCGGTCGGAACTCCCCCTGATGGGGAACAATGGCTCCCTAATTCCTCCCCCCAGGGGGAGGTGGCGCGCGAAGCGCGTCGGAGGGGGTCAGCTGAGCCGCCAGTGAGCCCTTCAGCCGGCCTCGCCGGCAGGTCCGAAGGGGACTGGATGCGCGGGGCGAAGAACTGCTCTAGTCTTCACCCCATGACCAGCGCTCTCAAAGACACCGGGGCCCGGTTCGAGATGGTCGAACAGGGCCTGACCTCCTTCGCCGACTACAGGCGCGCGGGAGACCGCGTCATCATCGACCATGTGGAGAGCGCGCCCGCCCTTCGCGGGACCGGCGCCTCGGGCCGGCTGATGGAGGCCCTGTCGGCGGACATCCACTCGCGCGGCCTGAAGATCACCCCTGTTTGCGGCTATGCGGCGGCCTGGCTGCGGAAGAGCGCCACCTACCGGGGCCTGCTCGCCTGAGACCCGGCCTCAGCGCCGCTTCGGGCGCCTGCGGGCGGCGGCGGCCTCGGCGCGGCTTTCCGCCCTCAGGGACTTCGCCGCGCTGCGGGCCGCGCCCGAGCCCTCTTCCCCCTCGCCGGAGCCCAGGGCGTCGGCGGCGAACTCCAGGTCCAGCAGTTTCAGGCGCTTGATCTCGTCGCGCAGGCGGGCGGCGGTCTCGAACTCCAGGTCGGCGGCGGCCTGGCGCATGCGGGCCTCAAGGTCCTTGAGCGTCGCCTTGAAGTTGTCGCCCAGGAAGGGCTGGGCGCCGTCCTCGGCCAAGCCCGCCGGCACGGTGACGCGGTCCTTCTCGTAGGGGCTGGCGAGGATTTCCTTGATCTGGCTGCGGACGCTCTCGGGCGTCACGCCATGGGCCTCGTTCCAGGCGGTCTGCTTCTCGCGGCGCCGGCGGGTCTCGGCCATGGCCCGCTCCATGGAGCCGGTCACCTGGTCGGCGTAGAGGATGACCCGGCCGTCCACGTTCCGCGCCGCCCGGCCGATGGTCTGGATCAGGCTGGTCTCGGACCGCAGGAAGCCTTCCTTGTCGGCATCGAGGATGGCGACGAGGCCGCACTCGGGAATGTCCAGGCCCTCTCGCAGCAGGTTGATGCCGATCAGCGTGTCGAAGGCGCCCAGTCGCAGGTCGCGGATGATCTCGATCCGCTCAAGGGTTTCGACATCGGAGTGCATGTAGCGGACCCGCAGGCCCTGCTCGTGCATGTACTCGGTCAGGTCCTCGGCCATCTTCTTGGTCAGGACGGTGACCAGGGTCCGGTAGCCCTTCGCCGCCGTCTGGCGGACCTGGTCGATGACGTCGTCCACCTGGGAGAAGCCGTCCTTCGCCACGGGGCGGATCTCCACCGGCGGGTCGATCAGGCCGGTCGGGCGGATGACCTGCTCAGCGAAGACGCCGCCCGCCTTCTCCATCTCCCAGGGGCCGGGCGTGGCCGAGACGCTGACCGTGGCCGGGCGCATGGCGTCCCACTCCTCGAACTTGAGGGGGCGGTTGTCCATGCAGGAGGGCAGGCGGAAGCCGTACTCGGCCAGGGTGAACTTGCGGCGGAAGTCGCCCCGGAACATGGCCCCGATCTGCGGGATGGTCTGGTGGCTCTCGTCGACGAAGAGGAGGGCGTTGTCGGGGATGTACTCGAAGAAGGTCGGCGGCGGCTCGCCGGGCCGCCGCCCCGTGAGATACCGGGAATAGTTCTCGATCCCGGCGCAGGAGCCCGTGGCCTGGATCATCTCCAGGTCGAAGGTGGTCCTCTGCTCCAGGCGCTGGGCCTCCAGGAGCTTGCCGTTCGCCACCAGCCAGTCGAGGCGTTCCTTCAGCTCGGCCCGGATGTGGTTCATGGCCTGGTTCAGGGTCGGCCGGGGCGTGACGTAGTGGCTGTTGGCGTAGATCTTCACCGCCGGCAGGTCCGCGGTGCGCTTGCCGGTCAGGGGATCGAACTCGGTGATGGCCTCGATCTCGTCGCCGAACAGGCTGATCCGCCAGGCCCGGTCCTCGTAGTGGGCGGGGAAGATCTCCAGGGTGTCGCCCCGCCGGCGGAAGGTGCCGCGCTCGAAGGCCTGGTCGTTGCGCCGGTACTGCTGGGCGACGAGGTCGGCCATCAGCTTCTTCTCGTCGATCCGCTCGCCCACCTTCAGGCTGAAGGTCATGGCGGTGTAGGTCTCGACCGAACCGATACCGTAGATGCAGGAGACCGAGGCCACGACGATCACGTCGTCCCGCTCCAGGATCGCCCGCGTCGCCGAGTGCCGCATCCGGTCGATCTGCTCGTTTATCGAGGAGTCCTTCTCGATGTAGGTGTCGGTCCGCGGCACGTAGGCCTCGGGCTGGTAATAGTCGTAGTAGGAGACGAAGAACTCCACGGCGTTGTCCGGGAAGAAGCTCTTGAACTCGCTGTAGAGCTGGGCCGCCAGGGTCTTGTTGGGGGCAAGGATCAGGGCCGGCCGCTGGGTCTCCTCGATCACCTTGGCCATGGTGAAGGTCTTGCCCGAGCCCGTGACGCCCAGCAGCACCTGGTCGTGCTCCCGCCCCTCAAGACCGGCGACTAGCTCGGCGATGGCCGTCGGCTGGTCGCCCGCCGGGGCGTAGTCCGAGACCAGCCGGAAGCGCCGCCCGCCCTCGGATTTCTCCGGGCGGTCAGGCCGGTGCGGCCGCCAGGACAGGTCCGCGGCGGCGGCGTCGAAGGCGAAGACCGCCGAGGCGTCGGCGAGTCCGGGCGGGGGGCTGGAAGGCATGGCGTGAGATTAGGGCCCCGCCGGGGGTGGCGCCAGTGCGGTGGCGAGGAAAGTCAGCGTTTCCCGCGCCTCTTCAGCGCCGCCGCGTAGGCGTCGTCGATCTCCTTGAGCGTCATCTCGCCAGCCTTCACCTTGACGCCATTAAAGAAGAAGGTGGGCGTGCTTTCGACGCCCCGGGAGGTCGCCGTTTCCAGGTCGGCGTCGAGAGCGGCCTGGCCGGCGGCGTCGGCGAGGCAGGCGTTCACCGCGCCGCCCGAGATCCCGCCCGCCGCCGCAGCCTCCAGCAGGGCGGCGCGGGCGTCGCCGGTCTCGAACATCTCCTTCTGTCGGCGGAAGAAGGCCTTGGTCACGTCATAGTACCCTTCGGGGCCGGCGCATCTGGCGAGCAGGAAGCCCGCAGCGGCCACATTCTGGGGGTCCGTAAGGACCGGCCTCAGAACGAAACGGACCTTGCCGGTGTCGATGTATCGCGCCTTGAAGGCCGGGAAGACCTCGTTGGCGAAGCGGCCGCAGTGGGAGCAGGTCAAGGAGGCGAACTCTTCCACGAGGACGGGGGCGTCCGGTCGTCCCATCACCCTGTCGGGCCCGACCGGAACTCCGGCCGCCCGGGCCTCAGACGCCGCCAGGCCAAGAAGGATCGTGGCCATGAGGGCGATGATCGGGCGCATGGGGTTTCTCCTCCGACGCCCCCTGGGGACAGGGGAACGCTCTCCAACTCGGGCCGGGTCCGTAATGCTGCACTGCAATAGGGGCTTGCGAATCTGTCTACCAGAAGGCATACGCTGTCACCAATCGCCATTGTCCGAGCTCCGGCGTGTAGGAGACGGGCAGGTCGATCTGGCCACCAGCATGTGCAGGGGGCCTGATCGACACAGCTGTCTGGGGGCGCTCCGCCCTCGCCGCACGGGACCCCTTCCTTGTCAGATCTTCCTCAGGCGCGCGCCCCATGGCGTGGAGTCGTGATCTCTATTCTGATGGGCGCCGGACTGGGCGCAGCGCTCGGCGGCGCCTACCTCGGCGGCCTGAAGGCCGCCTCCGGATCGTCGCCGGCCGAGATCGACTTCGCCGGTTCCAACTTCGGCGTCGGCCCGGACCTGCGTCCCGTCTCCGCGGTGGAGACCCTGGCGCCCCGGGGCGGCGGACGCGCGGCCTCCCGGGACCTCGACTGCCTGACCCAGGCCGTCTACTTCGAGGCCCGGGGCGAAAGCCCCGCCGGCCAGGCCGCGGTCGCCCAGGTGGTGCTGAACCGGGTCCGTAAGGCAGGGTTTCCGAAGTCCGTTTGCGGCGTGGTCTTCCAGGGTTCGACCCGAGGGACGGGCTGCCAGTTCTCCTTTACCTGCGACGGCTCGATGAACCGGACCCGGGAGTCGAGGGCCTGGTCCCAGGCCCGGCGCATCGCCACCCGCGCCCTCTCCGGCGCGGTGATGACCGCGGTCGGAGACGCCACCCACTTCCACACGGTGCACGTCTCTCCGGGCTGGAGCCAGGACCTCCGCGAGGTGGCCCAGGTCGGCCTTCATATCTTCTACCGGATGGGTCGCCCCGCCGTGAGTGAGCAGCTCGCCGAGGCGACGGAGTCTCCGGTCGCCGCGGACCTGAGGGTGTCTGAAGCGCGACTGGTGTCCGGCCCGCCCAGCGATCCCGTCGAGGTGGTGGAAGCACCGCCCATGCCCGCTCTGACCGCGCCCCAGGGGGCCGAGCCCGCCGCCGGAGCGCCCGCGGCCTGAGCCCTGCGCGTCCCGCCGAAGTTCAGGCGGCGTCGAGTCCGATGTCCAGGCTGGGCGCAGAGTGGGTCAGGGCGCCGACGCTGATCACCTGCACCCCCGTCTCGGCGATGGCCCGGACCGTGGCCAGGTCCACCCCGCCCGACGCCTCCAGTGTGACCCGGCCGGCCGTCATGGCGACAGCTTCGCGCAGGTCTCCCAGGCTGAAATTGTCCAGCATGATCACGTCCGGCGAGAGGGGCAGGGCCTCGGCCAACTGGCTGAGGCTGTCGACCTCGAGCTCCACCTTCACCAGGTGTCCGGCCACAGCGCGGGCGCGCTCCAGGGCGGGCCGGACGCCGCCGCAGGCGGCGACATGGTTGTCCTTGATGAGGATGGCGTCATCCAGGCCGAACCGGTGATTGACGCCGCCGCCGCATCGGACGGCGTACTTCTCCAGGCTCCGCAGGCCCGGCGTGGTCTTGCGGGTGTCGGTGATCTGCGCGCCGGTTCCCGCCACAGCCTCCACATAGGCCCGGGTCAGGGTGGCGATGCCCGACAGCCGACCCGCAAGGTTCAGGCCTGTGCGCTCGGCGGACAGGACCGCCCGCGCCGGCGCTTCGGCGCGGGCCAGGACCTGCCCAGGGGCGACCGGATCGCCGTCCCGGACCAGGACCTCGAAGCGGGCCTCCGGCGCCAGGGCGTGAAGGGCGAGGCGGGCGCAGGACAGGCCGGACAGGACCCCCGGACGGCGGGCGGTCCAGCTCACCGAGAGTCGCGCCGCTTCGGGGACGCAGGCCTGGCTGGTCAGGTCCCCGGCGCGGCCGAGATCCTCCGCCAGCGCCATCCGGACAATGGGTTCAACGAGGAGATCCGGGATCTGCGGGGTCACGCCGCCCTCCGGGACAGGGACCCTGCCTCCAGGCGGACGAGGGTGCGACGAGCCTCAGCCGCCGCCGCTGGGAAATCGGCGCGGAAGTGCGCGCCCCGGCTTTCCCGCCGTTCGAGGGCGCACTCGGCGATCAGGCGCGCCGCGATCAGGGGACCGGCCTCCGGGAAGCGGGCGCCGAGGGCGTCGAGCCGGGAGAGGAGCCGTTCCAGGCCTGTCGTCTCGCGGATCACGCCGGCCTCCCGGCTCATGGCCCTGCGCAGGGCCTGGAGCGCTTCGTCGGGGAGGAGTGCGAGTTTCCGGGTCCGCGCAAGCGGCCGCGGGGCGCCGATGCGGCGAGAGGCCGCCCGCCCAGCCCGGGCGCCGAAGACGGCGGCCTCAAGAAGCGAGTTTGACGCCAGGCGATTGGCGCCGTGGACCCCGCTGGAGGCGCATTCCCCAGCAGCGTAGAGCCCGGCGAGCGTCGTCGCCCCATCGGCGTCCGTAAGGATCCCGCCCATATGGTAGTGGCAGGCGGGCGCCACCGGGATCGGCGCGATCCTCGGATCCAGCCCCGCGCTGCGGCAGGCCGCAAAGACGGTGGGGAAGGCCGTCGGGAAATGGGCGCCGACTGTGGGGCGGGCGTCCAGGAAGGCGCCTCGACCCGCCTCGCGCTCGGCATGGATGGCCCGGGCCACGACATCCCGGGGGGCGAGCTCGGCGTCAGGATGCAGGCCGGTCATGAACCGCTCGCCCGCTGCGTTCACCAGCCAGGCCCCTTCGCCGCGAAGGGCCTCCGTCACCAGGGGCGCCGGGTCGCGGCCGACATCCAGGGCCGTCGGGTGGAACTGGACGAACTCCGGGTCGGCGAGGGTCGCCCCGGCCAGGGCCGCCGCGGCGAGGCCCTCGCCCAGCAGGGCCGAAGGGGTGGTGGTTTCCGCGTACAGTCCCCCGACGCCTCCGGTGGCCAGGATCACAGCCGAGGCGCGCATCTCGGTCAGGACGCCATTGCGCTCCATCAGGGCGCCGCAGACCGCCCCGCTGGAGTCCTGCAGGAGGCCCCGCAGCCGCCAGCCCTCGAGGACCTCGATGTGAGCCGACCTGCGGGTGCGCTCGATCACAGCGGCCATGATGGCCTGACCGGCCTCATCGCCGCCGACCCGCGCCACCCGGGCGCGACCATGCGCCGCTTCCCGGCTGAGAAGAAAGCCGCCGTCGGGGTCCCGGTCGAAGGGCGCTCCGAAGCTGGCGAGCCGCCGGACCGCTCCAGGTCCGTCTGAGGCCAGGAGGCCGGCGCGGTCGGGATCGACCAGGCCCGCTCCCGCGGCCACGGTGTCTGCGGCGTGCAGGGCCGGGCTGTCATCCGGCGCGAGGGCGGCGGCGACCCCGCCCTGGGCCCAGGAGGAGCTGCAGGCCTGTCCCAGCGGAGCCGGCGACAGGAGGCGCACCCGGCGCGGGGCGGCGGCGAGGGCGGCCGAGAGGCCGGCCAGGCCTCCGCCGATCACCAGGACGCCGTCGAACTCGATGGCGTCCATGGTCAGATCAGCTCGACGTCGACGTGATGGCGGGCGCGGACCAGGTCGTAGCGGGCCGGGATGGCGGGGGGCGGAAGATCGATCATCCTCTGGACGGCGCCCCTCGCGCGCGCGGCGACCTGGGGATCCACCGTGACCTCGTGCCGGTCCTCGACCAGGGCCTCCAGTATGTTCTCCAGGGTGATGCGCTTCATGTGGGGGCAGAGGTTGCAGGGCCGGACGAACTCGGTCTCAACGGCGTCCGCCGCCACATTGTCGGCCATGGAGCATTCGGTGATCAGCACCACCTGGCGCGGCTTGCGGCTCAGGACATAGTCGTTCATGGCCGCCGTCGACCCGGCGAAGTCCGCCTCGGCGATCACCTCGGCCGGGCACTCCGGATGGGCCAGGATCTCGGCGCCGGGGTGGGCCTGCCGGATCTCCCGGATGTCCTCGGCGGTGAACTGCTCGTGCACCTCGCACCGCCCGCGCCAGGCGATGATCCCCACCTCGGTCTGGCGAGCGACATTGCGGGCCAGGAACTCGTCGGGAATGAGGATGACCCGGTTCACCCCCCATTCGCGGGCGGCGCTCTCAACGACCTGGACGGCGTTGGCGCTGGTGCAGCAGATGTCGGTCTCGGCCTTCACCTCGGCCGAGGTGTTGACGTAGGTCACCACCGGCAGCCCCGGATAGCGCTGGCGCATCAGGCGGACGTCCTCGGCGGTGATCGAGGCGGCGAGGCTGCAACCGGCCCGGAGGTCGGGGATCAGGACCCGCTTGTCCGGCGACAGGATCTTGGAGGTCTCGGCCATGAAATGCACGCCGGCCTGGATGATGATGTCAGCGTCGGCCCGGGCGGCCTCGCGCGCCAGGCCCAGGCTGTCGCCGACATAGTCTCCCACCCCATGGAAGATGTCCGTGGTCATGTAGTTGTGGGCCAGGATCACGGCCCGGCGCTCCCGCTTGAGCTTGTTGATCGCCGAGATGAGGGGGGCCTGGGACCGCCACTCCATCGGCGTGACATGCCGGCGCACCTTCTCCCAGATCGCGGCGGTCTCGGCCTGCACTTCAGGGGTGAACCCGGGAAGGTGGGCGGCGACGGCGGCCGAGAGACTCATGACGCACTCCTTTTGCTCAGAGTGAGCATTAGAGGGGCGGTGAAAGCGCCGGATGAGCCCGGCGCCTCCTCCTATTATGCTCATTTAGAGCATATCCTGCGCTCAATATGAGTGTGCAAACCGGCCTTGGCAAGCGGCGGCGCGTCCCCCCGGGACAAGAGCGCGTGATCCGGGGGGGCGTTCGTGCTAAGCCCCACCGCTCTGAGATCGGAGGCTCCCGCCCTGAGGCCGGTTCGAACACTCGCGCTGATCGCCCTTGTGGGCGTGCTTGGCCCCGGCGCCGCCGGCGCGGGTCGCGGGGTTCCGCCCGAACCGTCCGCCGATCTGGCCGGTCCTGGCATGACTGTGGCGCGGGCCTTCTCCGAGCCGTCCCTCCGGGCGCGTTTCGCCTCCCTGTCCCCCACCCTGCGGGCCCTCGCCGATCCGGCGAGCCCGGGAGGGACGCCGGCCTGGCTGGGCCTGACCCCGGGTTGGGAGACCCTGGACCTCACCCGTCCTCCGCGGCTTGAACTCAGCGCGCCGGAGGCGGTGGTCGAGGCGGAAGACGCCCGGCGGATCAACGCCTTGCGCCCGGTCTCCCGCGAGCCCCTGGCGAGGATGCCGGCGTTCAGGCTGTCCGGAGCCGGCGACGACCCCAGTCGGGCCTTGGACTGCCTCACCCAGGCCGTCTATTACGAGGCCGCCCGTGAGCCCGAACTCGGCCAGGCGGCGGTGGCGCAGGTGGTGCTGAACCGGTTGCGGCACCCGGGGTATCCCAAGTCCGTGTGCGGCGTGGTCTACCAGGGATCGGCCAGGACCACCGGCTGCCAGTTCACCTTTACCTGCGACGGCTCCCTCGGCAGGGCGCCGGAACCGGCTCTCTGGAGCGCCGCCAACGCTGTCGCCCGTCGCGCCCTCTCCGGCCATGTGGTGCGCGAGGTCGGGTCGGCCACCCACTACCACGCCGATTACGTCGCCCCGTACTGGGCCCCGACCCTGGTCAAGCTGGCCCAGATTGGCGCCCACATCTTCTACCGCTGGACCGGACCCTCCGGCGAAGCCAGCGCCTTCAGCGGGCGCTATGCCGGCGGGGAGGCCCTCCTGACCCCCGCCATTCTCGGCGGCGTCGATCCGCGCACCCAGGCCGGGCTCGAGGTCCTTGCAGCCCCGCCCCCCAGGACCGTCACCCTCGCCCTTGCCGGCGAGACCCGGACCTACACGGTCGCCGAGACTGAGGCTTCGGGAGGTCTCGTCCTGCCGGCGCCGGGACAGCTGTCTCCGGTTCGTCGTCGTCCGACGCCGGAGGAGATCCGCCGGATCAACGAGGCCCTGGCGGACCTGGAGCGCCGGGAGGCCACCCCCTCGGCGGGGACTGCGGTTCAGCCCTGACCCGCCGAGAAGGCGTCGGGGTAGGCCACCATCAGCGGCTCATCCAGGGCGCCGTCGACCAGGGCGATCCCCATGAAGGCCGGGCTTCCGGAATAGGGCGCGCTGACCCGGGCCGTGGCAGCCGCTGAGAAGCCGAACCTCGGATAGTATTCGGGATGCCCCAGCACGAGGACGGCGGCGGCGTCGAAATGCCGGGCGGCCTCCAGCCCACGCAGGGTCAGGGCCGAGCCGATGCCGGTCCGCTGGAGGTCCGGGCGGACCGCCAGGGGCGCAAGGGCCGAATAGAGGTTCATGCTGTCGGCCCAGAGCCGGCTGAACATGATGCTTCCCACCAGGTCCCCATCCTTCAGGGCCACCAGCTCGAACATGGCCTCGGCGTCGGCGCGCAGGCGCTCGACGATGCGACGCTCGGCAGTCCCCCCGAAGGCCGCGTCGAGGATGTCGCCGATGGCGGGATGGTCGGCGGCGCGGGCGTAACGGATCTCGACGGCCATGGAGCCTCCCTTGGGGTCAGTCGCCCGCCACCCACTCCACGTCGGCGCCCAGGGCGTTGAGGTTCTCGACGAAGCGGGGGTGGGCCCTCTGGATCGGGGCGGCGTTGAGGATGGTCGAGCGCCCCTCGATGCTGGCGGCCAGCATGAAGAGGGCGATGGCCACCCGGATGATGTAGGGGCTCTCCACCGTGGCCGGCATGAGCGGCTTGCCACCATAGGTGATCAGCCGATGCGGGTCGCAGAGCACGGCGTGAGCGCCGAACTTGCCGATCTCCGAGCTCCAGCCCAGGGCGCCTTCATAGACCTTGTTCCAGAACATCACCGAACCCTCGGCCCGGACGCCCAGGGCGACGAAGATCGGCAGGAGGTCCGCCGGAACATAAGGCCAGGGCGCCGCCTCGACCTTGGTCAGGATGTTGGAGGTGAAGGGCTCTCGCACCTTCAGGCCGTGGGGCGCCCGCGCCGTCGACCATCCGCCTTCGTGGGTGACCTCGACCCCGAACTTGGCGAAGGTCCGGTCCAGCAAGGGGAACTGTTCCACCGAGCCGTTCCGCACCGAGACCTCCCCGCCGGTGATCGCCCCCATGGCCAGGAAGGTCGCCACCTCGTGGAAGTCGTCGGCAAAGGTGAATTCGGCGCCGGACAGGCGCTCGACGCCCTCCACGATGATCCGTGAGCCGCCGACGCCCTCGATCCGGGCCCCCATCAGGGCGAGGAAGGCGCAGAACTCCTGGACATGGGGCTCGCACGCCGCGTTGGTCAGCTTGGACCGGCCCGACGCCGTCGCCGCGCAGAGCATGAAGTTCTCGGTGGTGGTGACCGAGGCGTAGTCCAGCCAGTGATCTGCGGACCTGTAGCCTGCCGGCACGGAGATGTGCAGGGCGTCGGGTTCGCGGCGGACGGTCGCGCCGAAGGTCTGGAGGACCTCGATGTGCGGGTCGATCTCCCGGGCGCCGAGGGTGCAGCCTGTGGCGTCCTCCTCGATGGTCGCCGCCCCGAACCTGTGCAGCAGGGGCGGGATCAGCATCAGGGTCGAGCGCATGCCCAGGGGCAGGTGGGCCGCCTTGGGGTCCAGCCCTTCGCCGTGACGGACCTTCAGGACCCCAGCCTCGAAATCCATGTCCACGGTCGACCCGAGGCTGCGGAAGAAGTCGAGGATCTTCCGAACGTCGGTGATGTCCGGCACCCGGTGCAGGGTCACGGGCTGGTCGGTCAGCAGGGTGGCGCACAGCACCGGCAGGACGGCGTTCTTGTTCGCCGAGGGCGTGATCCGCCCTCGAAGGGCCCGCCCGCCGTTGACGACCAGGCGGGTCACTGGGCGGCCGCCCGGCTGGCGGCATGGTCTTCCTCGGCCAGGAGACGGACCGCCTCGAGGGCCGCCATGCAGCCCATGCCCGCCGCGGTCACGGCCTGGCGGTAGACGTCATCGGTCACGTCGCCGGCGGCGAAAACGCCGCGGATCGCGGTGGAGGCGGTCCCCGCCTGCACCTTCAGGTATCCCGAGCCGTCCATCTCCAGCTGGCCGGCGAACAGGGCCGAGGCCGGGGCGTGGCCGATGGCGATGAAGACGCCGTCGCAGGCCAGCTCGCGCGTCTCGCCGCTCCGGGTCGACTTCAGTCGCACGCCGGTGACGCCCATCGGGTCGGTCTGGCCCAGCACCTCCTCGACCTCGTGATCCCAGACCACCTCGACCTTGGGATTGGCGAACAGGCGCTCCTGCAGGATGGCCTCCGCCCGGAAGCTGTCACGGCGGTGGACGACCGTGACCTTCGAGGCGAAGCTGGTCAGGAACAGGGCCTCCTCCACGGCGGTATTGCCGCCGCCGACCACCACGACCTCCTTGCCGCGATAGAAGAAGCCGTCGCAGGTCGCGCAGGCCGAGACGCCAAAGCCCTGGAAGCGCTGCTCGCTCTCCAGGCCCAGCCAGCGGGCCTGGGCGCCGGTGGCGATGATCAGGGTCTCGGCCAACCACACCTGGCCGCTGTCGCAGGTCAGCCGGAAGGGCCGGACCGACAGGTCTGCGGTCAGTACGATGTCATTGATGATCTCGGTCCCGACATGCTCTGCCTGAGCCTGCATCTGCTCCATCAGCCAGGGACCCTGGATGACATCGGCGAAGCCCGGATAGTTCTCGACATCGGTCGTGATGGTGAGCTGGCCGCCGGGCTGGAGACCCTGGATCAGGACCGGCTTCAGGAGGGCGCGGGCGGCGTAGACGGCGGCGGTGTAACCGGCGGGACCGGAGCCGACGATCAGGCAGCGGACGGAGCGGGGCGTGGAGTCAGGCATTTCGTCCCTTTAGGGCAGATTCAGGCCGTATGCGACTCCGGCGGCGAGGCTTGATCGCAAGGCTGCACCCCGGAGACCAGGGGCGCCAGGAATGAGCCGCGACGCCCGGAGAAATGGTCTCAGGGCGCCGGCGTCTTCTCGGCGATCGCCTGGAGAAGGGCCTCCGCCGCCCGGCCCGCGCCCTGGCCATCACAGACGGCCGCGGCTGCCTCCGATAGATGGGCCCGCTGGGTATTGTCCGTGACCAGCCGCATGATCGCCCGATCAAGGGCGCCTTCGAAGGCGGGCGCTGTGGCGTCGACCACCAGGGCGGCCCCCCTCTCGGTCAGAGCCTGGGCGGCGGCGCGCTGGTTGTCGGCCACCACCACAATGGCGGCGGGAAGGCCAAGGGTGCAGATCTCCCAGACTGTGGATCCCGCCGCGGAGATCACGAAGTCGGCGTCGTGCAGAAGGGTGGCCATGTCCGTGGCGTCGATGTGCAGGTTCAGTCGCCGGTCATGGCCGGACATGCGCGAGAGGGCCCTCAGGCTGGGCGCCTGGCCGCCCAGGACGACATCGATGGCCACGTCGCCCAGGCGCGGGCGCAGTCGATCCACGACCCGGCTGGTCACGCCGCCGACGTCGGTCAGCCCCATGGTCACGAGGACCCGGCTGATGGGACCGCCCCGGCGGGCGAGGGAGGAGGCGCGAAGGGCGGCGAACCGGCTGCGCACCGGAGCAAACTCGGGTCCCAGAAGCAGGCGTGTGTCCCCGTCGGTCAGCAGGGTGTAGTCCACCGGCCGCCGGTTCGGGCCGGAGTCCAGGACCACATCGCCCCCGAGGGGCCGGTTCGCCAGGTCGTCGATGACCAGGCTGGCGCGTCCGCCCGCCAGGGCGTCATGGTCTGGACGACCCAGTCGGTAATGATCAAAGACCAGGGCGTCGAAGCCCTGCCCGGCCAGGGCGGCGGCGAGGGCGTTGCGGTCCGTGCCCGACGCCTCGATGCGAGACATGGCGGGAGCAAAGGTCTCCAGCAGGGGGGCGCCCTGGGGCGAGGCGAGGAAGGCGCAGGCCGCACCGCGCACGCTGAGGGCCTCGGCCAGGGTCAGGCTGCGCATCAGGTGACCGCCGCCGACCTCGGGGCCGGCGTCAGCAATGAACAGCACGCGCGGCGTCTCGGGAATCATCTTGCGAACAGGGGAGCGCGATTTCGCGCCTTCGGAAAGGGCGCGATCATCTGGGCTGGTCCTTCAGCAGGTCCAGAACCGCCCGGGCGGCCCGGCGGGTCTCGTCCAGCGGCGCGGCGGCGAAGAGCTCCAGCCGGCCCTCGAAGGCGCGCGCGACGCCTCGTTCGACGAGGTCTGCCTTCAGGCGACCGAACTTGGCCGAGCCCCCGTCCATGGGCAGGATCAGGACGGGCCGCCCCGTTGCGGCGGCCTCCGTGGTCATGTTGGCGCTGTCCTCGGTGACGAGGACGACGTCGGCGGCGGCGAGCATGCCGAAATAGGGGTTCTCGCCCTGGCCATCCCAGATGAACCCCGGCAGGTCGGCCAGGGCCTCGGTCAGGATGCGCCGGGCGGAGTCCGGGGTCCGCCGGGAGAAGGTGGTCATCAGCGCCCCGCCGGACTCCAGCACGGCCCGGCGAAGGTCTGTGGCCAGGGTCCGGGCGCGGACGTCGGAAAGGTCATGGGCCTTGGAGCGTCCGCCCACCAGCAGCGCCGCACGGGGGCGGGGCAGGGGATCCGTCAGGGTGGCGAACCGGGCGCCGGCCTCCGCAAGGCGCTCCGGGGTGACGCGGTGCGGCGAGCCGGTGATGGACAGGATGTTGGGGCCGGTGATCCCGTCGTGGCGGGGGGCGACGATCAGGTCGAAGGCGGCGCGCGGCGCGCGGGGGTTCTGGATCTGCACCACCAGGGTCCTCCCCCCTGACCAGCGCCGGAGGCCAAGCGAGAGAGGCAGGGTGGCGCGGCCCGCAGCGATCCAGACGTCCGGCCAGGGTGGGCCTATTCCTGTTCCACCGGCGAGGGCGGTGAGGGGAAAGGGGTTCAGAAACCAGGGCAGGCGGCCCATGCGGCCCTTCCACAGGACGGTGCGGACGCTGACCGTGGCCGGCGTCAGCCGGGCGAGGGCCTCCGCCAGTCCGAGGGCCGGGCCGGCGTTCCCGGCCTTGTCATCGGACACGGCCCAGATGGAAAGGGGGTTGGCCAAGAGCCAGCGGGCCCTAGATCCACTCCACCTTGACGATCTCGTAGGCCTTGACGCCTCCGGGCGTGTTGACCTCGACGACGTCCCCGGTCTCCTTGCCGATCATGGCCCGGGCGATGGGGGAGGTGATGGAAATCTTGCCGGACTTCACGTCCGCCTCATGCTCGCCGACGATCTGGTAGCGAGCCGCGTCCTCAGTGTCCTCGTCGACGACCGAGACCGTGGCCCCGAACTTGACCTGGCTGCCGGACAGCTTGGACACGTCGATCACCTGGGCCCGGGCCATCCGGTCCTCGATGTCGGCGATCTGGCCTTCGATCCAGCCCTGCCGCTCCTTAGCCGCATGGTACTCGGCGTTCTCCGACAGGTCGCCGTGCGCGCGGGCTTCGGCGATGGCGGCGATCACAGAGGGGCGCTCGATCGTCTTGAGACGCTTCAGGTCTTCGTCGAGGGCGTGGTAGCCCTCGGCGGTCATCGGGACTTTTTCCATAACCGGGTGGTCTCGGGTCTGCGCTGGGGACGTGAATCACACCGCGGGCACAAGCGTCCGTGGGGGGAAAAGGATAGGTCCCGGACGGCCGAAACTCAAGTGTGCAATGCGGCAAGGCCTCAACTTTATTGCGGTTCCTCGGTCTCGGGGCCCGGAGCCGTCGGCATCGGAACCTCCGGCGCATCAGCTGGCGAGGCGAGTGCGGGGGCATCGGGAGGGGGCTCCGGAGGCGGCGGACCGGCAGGAATGGGGCCCGAGGGCAGCCGCTTCACGGCCGCGGACATGACGTTTCGCCAGACCTCCGCCGGGAGGGAGCCCCCGGACACCCCCTTCATGGGTCGGTTGTCGTCCCGGCCGAGCCAGACCACGGTGACGATCCCGCCCGTGTAGCCGGCGAACCAGGCGTCCTGGTAAGCCGAGGTCGTACCGGTCTTGCCGGCCAGGTCGCGACCGGGGAGAGCGGCCCGGGTTCCGGTTCCCGCAGTCACGACCTGCCGCATCATGCGGTTGAGTTCGGAGAGGGCGGGGTTGTCGATCACCTGCTTCGGGGCCGCTGGCGCCGGACGGCTCCAGACCACCCGCCCCCCCGCCGTGCGGATCCGCGAGACGCCCCAGGCCTCCACCTGCCGACCCCCCGTGGCGAAGGCGCCATAGGACTCGGCGAGGTCCATCGGCGTGACCAGTCCCGATCCCAGGGCCATGGCCGGCGTGGTGGGGATGGGGGTGGAGATGCCCAGCCGCCGGGCCGTCGAGGCCACGGTGTCGCGCCCGACCTCGTCCGCCAGCCTGGCGGCGACGGTGTTCACTGAGCGGGCGAGGGCGGTCTCAAGCGTCATGGGGCCCTGGAAGCCCGTTTCGTAGTTCGAGGGCGACCAGCCTTCCAGGGTGACGGGCTCGTCCACCACCTCGCTGTCGGGTGTGCGCCCGGCCTCCAGCGCGGCCAGCCAGACGAAGGGCTTGAAGGCCGACCCGGGCTGGCGGCGGGCGTCGGTGGCGCGGTTGTAGGGGGCCTTCAGGTGGTCGGTCCCCCCCACGAGGGCCCGGACGGCGCCGGACCCGTCCAGCACCACCACAGCCCCCTGCTGCACCCCCTGCGCCGCACCCCTGGAAACCCCGCCCCGAAGCGCGTCCTCCGCCGACCGCTCCAGGGGCAGGTCCAGGGTGGTCTCGACGACGAGGTCCTGCCGGACCGGCCCCGCCCGGCGCCGCGCCTGGGCGTCCATCCAGTCCACGAAATACTGGGCCGAGGCCTCCGGCGCCCGGGTCCAGACCCGGGGGCTCTCCTTGAGCGCCGCGGTCCGGGCCTTGGCCGACAGGGCCCCGGTCTCGACCATGGCGTCGAGGACCAGCTTCGTCCGCTCGGCGTTGCGGGCCGGCTGGTCCACCGGATTGTAGCCCGTCGGCGACTTGGGAATGGAGGCCAGCATGGCGGCCTCCCGGACGGTCAGACGCGACGCCGGTTTGTTGAAGTAGCGCCAGGCGGCGGCCTCCAGGCCCCAGGCGCCCTTTCCGAAATTGATGCGCGAGAGGTAGAGGCCGAGGATCTGCGGCTTGGTGAAGGCCCGTTCCAGCTGGACGGCCAGGGCGACCTCCCGGGCCTTCCGCTCCAGGGTCTTGTCCTGGTTGAGAAAGAGAAGGCGGGCCACCTGCTGGGTGATGGTGGATCCGCCCTGGGCCACGCCCCCTTCCGCCAGGTTGGCGGCGGCGGCGCGGGCGATGCCCGCCGCGTCAAATCCGGGATGGCTGTAGAAGCGCCGGTCCTCGATCGCCACGAAGGCGGCGGGGACATGGGCGGGAAGGCTACGGATGTCGACCGCCGGCCCGTAGCGACCGCCACGCACGCCGATCCGCGCGCCGTTGCGGTCGACGAAGACCACCTGGGGCGCCCGCTCGATGGGCGGCAGGGGCGGCAGGGCCGCCGCCCCGGGCAGGCCGGGAAGCGGGGGCAGGCTCACCGTTGCGGAGGCGAGGAGGCCGATCAACATCCGTCAGGTCCGTCAGGCAGGCGGGAGCGCCTGCCGGTGAAGGCTGGCCGCTGACCATGGCGAAGGCATGGCGGCGAAGGCGCTCACGCGCTCTCGACGATCCGGCAGCCCGCCAGCTCCCCGGCGTCCGGCGGCTCGAAGACCCCCTCGGTGAAGTCGAACATCTCGGGCGTCACCACGAATGAGAAGCCTTCCCCCTGGATCTGGTTGCGCGACAAGACCCGGCCGCGCCGGATCTCCTTTGGCGCCGTCAGGTAGTGGAACTGTGCCGGCAGCTCGCAGAGGCGGGCGATCTCGGCCACCCGGGCCCGGTCAGACCGTCGGAGCAGGCCGAGGTCCAGAACCACGGGGGTCCCCGTCGCCATGACCGCCGCCGCCGTCGACCAGATCTGGGCCTCGCACCGCTCTATGCGTTCCATCAGCCAGTTGAAGTCCGGCTGCTGGGGCATGTCCTGGGCGAAGAGCCGCGCCATCCAGTCGTCGATGGAGAAGCTCACGGCGCGCTCCCGGCGGGCGAGGTCGGCGGCGTAGGTCGACTTGCCTGCGCCGGACGGGCCGAAGATCACATGCAGGGTCGGGGTCACGGCGGGGCTCAACGGACGGTCAGGCCGCCATCAATGACCATCTCGGCGCCGGTGACATAGCGGCTCTCGTCCGAGGCCAGCCACAGGACGCCGTTGGCGATGTCGAGGGGGAAGCCCTTCACGCCGAGGGGCACGGCCGTTTCCGTCAGGGCGTCGAGAGCCAAGTCCCGCTGCGGGCGGGCGTTGTCGCCCGGGCCGCCGGTGCCGATGATGCTGTCCCAGATCGGGGTCTCGATGATGCCGGGATGCATGGAATTGACCCGGATCCCGTCCTTGGCGTTGGCGCACTCCATGGCCACGGACTTGGTCATCAGGCGCACGGCGCCCTTGGTGGCGCAGTAGCCGCTCATGTTGGGCGAGCCCTTCAGGCCGGCGATCGAGGAGATGTTGATGATCGAGCCCGTCTGGTGCTCGCGCATCAGGGGCAGGGAATGCTTCATGCCCAGGAAGACGCCGTCGACATTGATAGCCATCTGGCGCTTGAAGTCGGCGAGCGAGAAGTCGGTGACCGGGCCGGACAGGCCGATGCCGGCATTGTTGACCAGGATGTCCAGGCGGCCGTGCAGGGCCTTCACCTGGCTGATCACCTCGATCCAGGCCTCTTCGCTCGTGACGTCCTGGTGCAGGTAGTCCGCCCTGGCGCCCGACGCCCGCAGGGCCTCGACCGCCTCGCGGCCCTTGTCGTCCTGGATGTCGCTGATGACGATGACGGCGCCTTCCTGCGCCAGCCGCTCGGCGCAGCCGAGGCCGATCCCGCTGGCCCCGCCGGTGATGAGCGCCACCTTGCCCTGAACCCGTCCCGCCATGTCCGTCTCCTTCCCGCTTGACCCCTGGGGGTTTTCCCATGCCTAGCGCAGGGCGGCCCGCTTGCCCATAGACGCCGCCGCAATGAGAGCCCCGGGGGACCCGCCCATGTCGATCACCATCCGCCCCTGCGGCCCACAGGACGCCGAGGCCCTGGCCCTCGTGAGCCGTGCGACCTTCCTGGAGTCCTATGCCGACGTCCTGCCGGCGGCGGATATCCTGGTCCACTGCGAGGTGCAGAACCGGCCGGAGCTATACCGCGACTGGCTGGCGAGCCCCGGCTGGCGGGCCTGGCTGGCCGAAATGCCGGACACGGCCGCGCCGGTGGGCTTCTCCCTGACCTGCCCGCCAGACCTGCCCGTTGAAATCGGAGCGGGAGACGTGGAGCTGAAGCGCATCTACCTCCTGCACCGGTTCCAGGGCGGCGGGACCGGGGCGGCGCTCCTGGCGGCGGTGGAGGCGGCGGCCCGGGAAGACGGCTTCGACCGCCTGCTCCTGGGCGTCTATTCGAAGAACGACCCGGCCCTGGGCTTCTATGCCCGCCAGGGCTTCACCCCCGTCGGAGTTCGCACCTTCCGCGTGGGCGCCAACGACTACGACGACCTGGTCCTGGCCAAGCCGCTGGCCTGAGCCGCCGTTGACCCCCTCAGTCGGCTTTGCCGACAGCTCCCCCTTGGGGGAGCAATTTCTGAGTCCTTCCTCCCCATCAGGGGGAGGTGGCGCGCGCAGCGCGACGGAGGGGGTCAGCTGAGGCGCCGTTGACCTCCTCAGCCGGATTCGCCGACAGCTTCCCCTTGGGGGAGCAATCAGGAACCGGCCTAAGCCGTCAGGCCGCGTAGTCTTGCAGGGGGCGGACATCGAGGGGGCCGTGGGCCATGGCGGTGATGGCCTGGGCTGCGGCCAGGGCGCCTGCCGAGGTGGTGAAGTAGGGGATCTTCATCATCAGGGCCGAGCGGCGGATCTCGTAGCTGTCGGCCAGGGACTGCTTGCCCTCGGTGGTGTTGAAGACCAGCTGGACCTCGCCGTTCTTCATGGCGTCGACGATGTGCGGCCGGCCTTCCAGCACCTTGCGCACGGGCTCGACCGCCAGGCCCTGGTCGGCGAGGTAGGCGGCGGTTCCGCCTGTGGCCAGGATCCTGAACCCGCGCTCCAGCAGGAGCTTCACCGGCTCGGCGATCCAGGGCTTGTCGGCGTCCTTGACCGAGACGAAGACGGCGCCGGCGGAGGGCAGGACGGTGCCGCCGCCCAGCTGGCTCTTGGCGAAGGCCCGGGCGAAGGCTGGACCGGGGCCCTCGCCCTCGCGCCGCCAGTCCAGGCCCATGACCTCGCCGGTCGAGCGCATCTCGGGGCCAAGGACCGTATCGACCCCGGCGAAGCGGGCGAACGGGAAGACCGCTTCCTTGACCGCCACGTGGTCGTAGGGCGTCTCGACCAGGCCGAAGCTGGCGAGGGACTCTCCGGCCATGACGCGGGCGGCGATGGCCGCCAGGGGCTTGCCGATGGTCTTGGCCACGAAGGGGACCGTACGGCTGGCCCTCGGATTGACCTCCAGCACGAAGATCCGCGGGGCGTCGGAGTGCGGCTCCTCGATGGCGAACTGGACGTTCATCAGGCCGCGGACACCGAGGGCGAAGGCCATGGCCTCGGTCTGGCGCTTGAGCTCGGCGATGGTCTCGGGGCGGAGGGAGAAGGGGGGCAGGGAACAGGCGGAGTCGCCGGAGTGCACCCCGGCCTCCTCGATGTGCTCCATCACGCCGGCCACGAAGACCGTCTCGCCGTCGCACAGGGCGTCGACGTCCACCTCGGTGGCGCGCGAAAGATACTGGTCGATCAGCACCGGGCTGTCGCCGGACACCTGCACGGCGGTGGTGATGTAGCGCTCGAGCTGCTCGTCGTCGCGGACGATCTCCATGGCCCGGCCGCCCAGCACGTAGGAGGGGCGGATGACCACCGGGTAGCCGACCTTGTGGGCGCCGGCGAAGGCCTCGTCCCGGGAGCGGGCGATGGCGTTGACGGGCTGGGCGATCTGAAGGCGGTGGAGCAGCTGCTGGAAGCGTTCGCGGTCTTCGGCCAGGTCGATGGCGTCGGGGCTGGTGCCGAGGATCGGAATGCCCGCCTCCTCCAGCGCCTGGGCCAGCTTCAGGGGCGTCTGGCCGCCAAACTGGACAATCACGCCCAGCAGGGTCCCGCGGGACTGCTCGACGGCGATCAATTCCAGCACGTCCTCCGCGGTGAGGGGCTCGAAGTAGAGCCGGTCAGAGGTGTCGTAGTCGGTGGAGACGGTCTCGGGGTTGCAGTTGACCATGATGGACTCCACCCCGACGTCCGCCAGGGCGAAGGCGGCGTGGCAGCAGCAGTAGTCGAACTCGATCCCCTGGCCGATCCGGTTGGGGCCACCGCCGAGGATGACGGCCTTACGCCGGTCAGAGGGCTCGCTCTCGCACTCCGGGACCTGGCCGAGGGCGCCGGTCTCGTAGGTCGAGTACATGTAGGGCGTGTCGGCCCGGAACTCGCCAGCGCAGGTGTCGATGCGCTTGAACACCGGCCGGACGCCCAGGGCGCGCCGGGCGGCCCGCACTGCGCCCTCGGTCTGGCGGGTCAGCCGGGCCAGTCGGGCGTCGGAAAAGCCCTGGGCCTTGAGGGCCCGGAAGGCGTGGGCCTCTGTTGGCAGGCCGCCGGCGCGGACCAACCCCTCCTGGCGCACCAGGTCCTGGATCTGCCGCAGGACCCACGGCTCATAAGCGCAGGCGCTGTGGACCTCCTCAACGGTCAGGCCGTGGCGGAAGGCCTGGGCGATGACGCGCAGTCGGTCGGGGGTGGGAACCCCCAGGGCGCGGACGACCGCCGCCTTGCCGGTCTCAGGGTCTGCAGCGCCCTCGATCTCGATCTCGTCGAGGCCGGTCAGGCCGGTCTCCAGCCCGCGCAGGGCCTTCTGGAGGCTCTCCTTGAAGGTCCTGCCAATGGCCATGACCTCGCCCACAGACTTCATGGACGTGGTGAGGTAAGGCTCCGAACCTGGATACTTTTCAAAGGCGAAGCGCGGAATCTTCGTGACGACATAATCGATCGACGGCTCGAAGGAGGCCGGGGTGGCCCCGGTGATGTCGTTCATCAGTTCATCAAGGGTGTAGCCCACCGCCAGCCGCGCCGCGACCTTGGCGATGGGAAACCCGGTGGCCTTGGAGGCCAGGGCCGAGGATCGAGACACCCGTGGGTTCATCTCGATGACCACCATGCGCCCGTCCTGCGGGTTGATGGCGAACTGGACGTTCGAGCCCCCGGTCTCCACCCCGATCTCGCGCAGGACGGCGATCGAGGCCGACCGCATGATCTGGTATTCCTTGTCCGTCAGGGTCAGGGCCGGCGCCACGGTGATGGAGTCGCCGGTGTGGACGCCCATCGGGTCGATGTTCTCAATGGAGCAGACAATGATGCAGTTGTCCGCCTTGTCGCGGACGACCTCCATCTCGTACTCCTTCCAGCCCAGGACGCTCTCCTCGATGAGCACCTCGGTGGTCGGCGAAAGGTCCAGGCCGCGCTCGACGATCTCGCGGAACTCCTCGACATTGTAGGCGATGCCGCCGCCGGTCCCGGCCAGGGTGAAGGAAGGGCGAATGATGGCGGGCAGGCCGACGAAGGCCAGGCCCTCCATGGCCTCCTCGAGGGAGTGGGCGGCCTTGGACTTCGGGCTTTCCAGGCCCAGCTTGTCCATGGCGTCGCGGAACTTCTGGCGGTCCTCGGCCTTGTCGATGACCTCGGCCCGGGCGCCGATCATCTCCACCCCGTAGCGGGCCAGGACGCCGCGGCTTTCCAGGGCCAGGGCGGTGTTCAGGGCGGTCTGGCCGCCCATGGTCGGCAGGAGGGCGTCGGGACGCTCGGCGGCGATGATCTTCTCGACCATTTCCGGCGTGATCGGCTCGACATAGGTCGCGTCCGCCACGTCCGGGTCGGTCATGATGGTGGCGGGGTTGGAATTGACCAGGATGATCCGGTAGCCCTCGGCCCGCAGCGCCTTGCAGGCCTGGACGCCGGAATAGTCGAACTCGCAGGCCTGACCGATGACGATGGGCCCGGCGCCGATGATCAGAATGGAGGAGATGTCGGTGCGTTTGGGCATGGGAACACTCGCGCGCAGGGCCAGCGCGCGCGCCTGCGCGCTGCGTCCCGGCCGGATTGAAGGCTAAGGCGCCCGTTTAGAGGGGGACTCGGACAGGCGCAAGCATCGATCCCCGCACCGGTCCCGGCCCTGGGTTCCGCCCACAGAAAAACGGGCCGGCGTCGCCGCCGGCCCGTCCAGATGCATCCCTTTCGGGGCGAAGTCAGACGGACAGGTTGCCCGCGGACATCTTGCCGCTGCGCTTATCGCGCTCGAGTTCGTAGGTGACCTTCTGCCCTTCGTTGAGGGAGCGGAGGCCCGCACGCTCAACGGCGGAGATGTGCACGAACACGTCGGGGCCGCCCTCGTCGGGTTGAATGAAGCCGTAGCCCTTGGTTCCATTGAACCACTTCACGGTGCCGGTAGCCATATTGATCGATCGTCCTTGGATATACAGGCCCGAACCCCCGGAGTTGGGGCGCACGGGATCAAAAATCGAAGGAGGTCGGTAGCAGGCCCGCTGCGTCAGAAGAAGCGTCGAAAAAGCAGCCGAACCTACGAGATTTGACGGCACACTATGACGGAAGTCCACCCCTGTGGCAAGCGACCCACGAGTCGCCTGGTTCCTGACCCGGCAAGCAGGAACCCGTTACGGGATCGAGACATGATCTGACCCGGTGGACCTGGAGCCTGTTTCGCCCCTTCAGACCTTCCCTCTGAAGGGACAGGGCTCTAGCCGCGGGCGGCTTCGATCAGGTCAGCGAACCGCTGGAACAGGTAGAGGGAGTCTGTCGGCCCGGGCGAGGCTTCGGGATGGTGCTGGACGGAAAAGACCGGGCGTCCAGCCAGGGCGATGCCGGCGTTGGTGCCATCAAACAGGGAGACGTGGGTCTCCTCCACGCCCACGGGCAGGCTCTCGCGGCTGACCGTGAAGCCGTGGTTCATGGAGACGATCTCGACCTTGCCGGTGGTCAGGTCCTTCACGGGATGGTTCGCCCCATGATGCCCCTGCTCCATCTTCTCGGTGCGGGCGCCGAGGGCCAGGGCCAGCATCTGGTGGCCGAGGCAGATGCCGAACAGGGGGATGCCGGACTCCACCAGCTTGCGGATCTCCGGCACCGCGTACTGTCCGGTGGCGGCCGGGTCGCCGGGGCCGTTCGACAGCATCACCCCGTCCGGCCTGCGAGCCAGGATGTCCTCGGCGGAGGTTGTGGCCGGCACGACGGTGACCTTGGCGCCCTGGGAGGCGAGGGCCCGCAGGATGTTCCGCTTCACCCCGAAGTCCATGACGACGACGTGATGCCTGTCCTGGGCCGGGCGGGCATAGCCCTCGGGCCAGCTGTAGAGCCCTTCCTCCCAGGTGAAGGCCTGGCGGCAGGTGGCGTCCTTGGCCAGGTCCAGGCCCACCAGCCCGCTCCATTCCGCCGCCTGCCGGCGCAGGGCGTCGAGGTCGAAGCGGCCCTCCGGATCGTGGGCGATGACCGCGTGGGGCATGCCCTGCTCGCGGATGCGGCGGGTCAGGGCCCGGGTGTCCACGCCGGACAGGCCGACGACGCCGCGCCGGGCCATCCAGCCGCCGAGATCGGACTCCGACCGCCAGTTGGCCGGCGGTGTCGGGGCGTCCCGGAAAATCGCTCCGCGGGCGGCGGTGGTGGAGTCGCCGGCCACCTGTTCTAGATCCTCGGAATTGACCCCGACATTGCCTACGTGGGGGAAGGTGAAGGCGACGACCTGGGCCATGTAGGAGGGATCGGTCAGGATCTCCTGGTACCCCGTCATGGCGGTGTTGAAGCAGACCTCGCCCACGGCCGAGCCGGTGGCGCCGCAGCCGACTCCCTGGAGGACCGTTCCGTCCGCGAGGACCAGGACGCCCGTGACGCCGGGGAGGAGATCGCTCATGGCAGGCCGCTCCAGGGACAGGGTTGAGGGCTCGCAAAAAGGCGGGCGAGGATGCATCCTGCCCGCCCTTCGGCCGTTCCGCGTCTGGTAATGACTCGCGGCGGGCCGGTCAATGCGGCGCGCCGGTCGCAGTCTGCTGGAGACCCCTATGTCCGAGACCGTCTTCATAGATCCTGACCGTGAGGCCTGGGCGATTTTCAAGGGTCTTCCGGTGAATGCGCCGATCCACATGCTGAACCTGGTCCGCCTGCGCGACCGGGCGGTCTATCCCGAGGGGCATGCGGACCGGGGGCGGGACCTTTCCGGCCTCGACGCCTATCGCGCCTATGGCCGCACCACCTCCCATATCCTCGCCCGGGTCGGAGGACGTCAGGTCTGGGCGGGCAGGCCGGAGGTGACGGTCACCGGACCGCCGTCCGAGGCCTGGGACCTGGCCTTCATCGCCGAGTATCCCTCCGCCCAGGCCTTCATCGACATGGTCCGCGACCCTGAGTACCGGGTCCTTGTGGCGCACCGGACAGCCGGCGTGGCGGACTCCCGGCTCATCTGCATGTCGCCCCGGGAACCGGGCGAGGGCTTTGGAGAATAGTTCCGTCGCCATGGCTATCCGCATCAACACGGTCGGCCTCGATGCCGACGACACCCTCTGGCACAATGAGACCCTGTTCCGGCTGACCCAGGAGCGGTTCTGCGACCTCCTGTCGGACCGCGCCGATCCCGACGTCCTGATGTCCCGGCTGGCGGAGGTCGAGGCGCGCAACCTGCGGCTCTATGGATACGGGGTGAAGGGCTTCACCCTGTCCATGATCGAGACCGCCATGGAGCTGACCCACGGAGAGGCGCCCGCCTCGGTGGTGCGCGAGATCCTGGCGGCCGGGCGGGAGATGCTGAACGAACCGGTGGAGCCCCTCCCGGGCGTGGAGTCCGCCCTGGCCGCCCTGTCGCAGGACTACCGGCTGGTGCTCATCACCAAGGGCGATCTTCTGCACCAGGAACAGAAGCTGGCGGCCTCGGGCCTGGGGGACCTTTTCGTCGCGGTGGAGATCGTCAGCGAGAAGACCGCCTCGACCTATTCCGCCGTTTTCGACCGCCACGGCTCCGGCCCCGGGCGCGCCGTGATGTGCGGCAACTCGGTCCGGTCCGATATCCTGCCGGCCCTCGAGGCGGGCGCCTTCGCCGCGCATGTGCCCTATCCCATCACCTGGGCCCACGAGCACGCCGAGCCCCCGGTCAGCCATCCCCGCTTCGCCGAACTGGCCTCGATCCGGGATCTGCCGGCCTGGGTGGCGGGGCTGGGCTAGGACGGCCCCTCCGCTGACCCCCTCCGGCCCGCTGCGCGGTCCACCTCCCCCTGGGGGGAGGAATTAGGGAGCCATTGCTCCCCCAAGGGGGAGCTCCGACCGAAGGTCGGTGAGGGGGGCAACGGCGTCTCAGCTCCGGCCCGCTGCGCGGTCGACCTGCCCCCGGGGGCTGTCGGCGGAGCCGACGAAGGGGTCTGTCCGCCTCGCAGCGCCGCCGCCAGGTCCCGGGGCTGGGCGAGGGAACAGCGCCGGTCTATCCTTGCCCCGTGCGGTTCGACGAAGCCTTCCTCGACGAGATCAAGTCACGCCTCCGGCCCTCGGATGTCATTGGCCGGACCGTGAAGCTGCAGAAGCGCGGCCGCGAGTTCGTGGGCCTGTCGCCCTTCACCAAGGAGAAGACGCCGTCCTTCTACGTCAATGACGACAAGGGCCAGTTCTTCGACTTCTCGTCGGGCAAGACCGGGGACCTGATCGCCTTTCTCCAGGAGAGCGAGCGGTTGTCCTTCGTCGAGGCGGTCGAGCGGCTTGCAGCTGAGGCGGGCCTGTCCCTTCCGGCGCCTGACCCGCGCTCTGCCGAGCATGAGAAGAAACGCCAGGGCCTCTCGGACTGGATGAGCCTGGCCGCCCAGTGGTACGCCCGGATGCTGGCGGCCCCCCAGGGCGCCGCCGCCCGGGCCTACCTGGAGCGACGCGGCCTGCCGGCTGCCGACTGGGAGCGCTTTGGCCTCGGCTTTGCGCCCGCCGGGCGGACCGGCCTGAAGGACTACCTCGTCGCCAAGGGCGCCCGCCCGGCGGAGCTGGTCGAGGCGGGCCTGCTGATCGCGCCGGAGGACGGCGGCCCCCCGTATGACCGGTTCCGCGACCGCATCATCTTTCCCATCGTCGAGGGGCGGGGGCGCATCGTCTCCTTCGGCGGGCGGGCCATGGATCCGGAGGCGCGGGCCAAGTACCTGAACGGGCCCGAGACCGAGCTCTTCCATAAGGGCCGCACCCTCTACGGCCTGCCTGAGGCCCGGCGCCTGATGGCCGCCGCCCCGCCCGACGTCGACCCGCCACTGGTGGTCGTCGAGGGCTACATGGACGTCATCGCCTGCCAGAGGGCGGGCGTCGCCGCCGTGGCGCCCCTGGGCACGGCCCTCAACGAGGAGCAGATGGACCTGCTCTGGCGGCGGCATCCCGAGCCGACCCTGTGCTTCGATGGCGACCGGGCGGGCAGGCAGGCGGCCTTCCGCGCCATGGACCGGGCCCTGCCCCTCCTGACCCCTGGCCGCAGCTTCCGCTTCAGCGTGGTGGAGGGGGGGAAGGACCCCGACGATGTCCTGCGCGAGCAGGGCGCCGCGGCCCTCCGGAGCCAGCTGTCGCGCACCACGGGCTTTTCGGAGATGCTGTTCCGCCGGGAGCTGGAGGCCGAGCCCCTGGACACGCCCGAGCGCCGCGCCGGCCTCAAGGCCCGGCTCCGCGCCGCGGCCTCACGCATCGCCGACAAGGACCTGCAGTCGGCCTATCGGGACGACCTCCTGTCCCGGTTCGAGGCGGCCCTGCCGGCCCGGGCGCCGTCTTCGCAGGGCGGGGATTTTCGGCGGAGGCGCGCGCCCGGCGGACGGAGCTGGATCGATCCGGCGCCCACTTCCCTCGGTCGCAGCGCCGCCCGCCGGCTGGCGGCCGCCCTCGACCTGCCCGCCGCGGCCCTCATGAAGCGCGTCCTCGCAGATCCGGCCTGCCTGGACGACCATCTGGAGTCCCCCTTCGCCGCAGGCGGCTTCGGGGAACAGGATCTCGCCGGATTGGCCAAGGAAATCATCCGGCTGCGTCTGGAGGCTGAGCATCTTGACACTCAGGGGCTCGCGCGCCATCTGGCAGGAAGAGATTTTGAAGCTCTTCTGACAGACATCGATCGGGCCGCAGCGAAGTCGGGCGCGCCCTTCCTGAAACGGGATGTCTCCCTCGAGGACGCAAGATCGCAGTGGTCGCAGGCCTTCGCCCGCCTCTCGAGGCTGGCGGCCCTCGATGAAGCGTTGTCCGCCGCCAAGGGCGATCTTGGCGGGGCCTTGTCTATGGACGCCTTCTCGAGGCTGAAAGGTGAGCGCGACCGTCTGCGGCGACAGATCCGAAACTGGCAGGACGAACCCTGACGAAGGCGCGCCTGCGCTGCACCCTTTCGAGCTTCGGAACCCCGTCGGGTCCGGACACCGGAGACCTTGATGAGCACCACCCCCGCCGAAACTGAAGTCGTCGACACCCCCTCGAGCGACGGCCCCCTGCTCGACCTGACCGACGCCGGCGTCAAGAAGTTCATCAAGCAGGCCAAGGCCCGCGGCTACGTCACCATGGACGAGCTGAACAAGGTGCTGCCGTCCGAGGAGGTCACTTCGGAGGCCATCGAAGACACCTTGGCCATGCTGTCCGAGATGGGCGTCAACGTGGTCGAGGCCGAGGAGGACGCCGAGGGCGGCGAGGTGGCGGTCCGCGAAGAGACCGCCATCATCGAGACCCAGAAGGAGGCCGCCTACGACCGCACGGACGATCCGGTCCGCATGTACCTGCGCGAGATGGGGTCGGTGGAGCTTCTGTCCCGCGAGGGCGAGATCGCCATCGCCAAGCGCATCGAGGCCGGCCGCGACACCATGATCCGCGGTCTGTGCGAAAGCGCCCTGACCTTCGAGGCCATCATGGTCTGGCGGGAGGAGCTGGGAACCGGCCGCATCCTGCTGCGCGAGGTCATTGATCTCGAGCAGACCTACGGCGGCGTCAGCGCCGCCGCCGAGGCCCTCGCCGAGAGCGAGTCCGCCGAGGTCACCGAGGACGGCGAGGCCGCCGCCAAGGCCGAGGGTGAGGAGGACGACGACGACTTCGACGACGGCGCCGGTCCGACCATCAGCGCCATGGAGAGCGAGCTGCGCGAAGGCGTCATGCTGACCCTCGACGCCATCGCCGCCGAGTTCGACGCCTTCCGCGCCCTGCAGGAGAAGCTGGTCGGCAAGCGCCTGAAGGGTGAGGACCTCTCTGAGGCCGACCGCACCGCGCACGCCGCCGCCAGCGGGACCATCGTCCAGCACCTCAAGACCCTGAAGCTGAACAACAACCGCATCGAGGCCCTGGTCGAGCAGCTCTACGCCATCAACAAGCGGCTGGTCGGCCTGGAAGGCCGGCTGATGCGCCTGGCCGACAGCTACGGCATCAACCGCAGCGAGTTTCTCAAGACCTATCTGGGCGCCGAGCTCGACCCCACCTGGAGCGACAAGGTCAAGGCCCTGGGCGTCCGTTGGACCAAGTTCGCCGAGAACGAGGCCAACCAGGTCCTCGTCATCCGCCAGGAGATCGCCTCCCTCGCCACCGAGTCCGGCGTGCCCATCGACGAGTATCGCCGCATCGTCCAGACCGTGCAGAAGGGTGAGCGCGAGGCCCGCCAGGCCAAGAAGGAAATGGTCGAGGCCAACCTGCGCCTGGTCATCTCGATCGCCAAAAAATACACGAACCGGGGCCTACAATTCCTTGATCTTATTCAGGAAGGCAACATCGGCCTCATGAAGGCGGTGGACAAGTTCGAGTACCGCCGGGGCTACAAGTTCTCCACCTACGCCACCTGGTGGATCCGGCAGGCCATCACCCGGTCCATCGCCGACCAGGCCCGCACCATCCGCATTCCGGTGCACATGATCGAGACGATCAACAAGATCGTCCGCACCTCGCGCCAGATGCTGCACGAGATCGGCCGCGAGCCGACCCCGGAGGAACTGGCCGAGAAGCTGGCCATGCCGCTGGAGAAGGTCCGCAAGGTCCTGAAGATCGCCAAGGAGCCGATCAGCCTCGAGACGCCGATCGGCGATGAGGAGGACTCGCACCTGGGCGACTTCATCGAGGACAAGAACGCCGTCCTGCCCATCGACGCGGCCATCCAGTCCAACCTGCGCGAGACCACCACCCGGGTCCTGGCCTCCCTGACCCCCCGGGAGGAGCGGGTCCTTCGCATGCGCTTCGGCATCGGCATGAACACCGACCACACCCTCGAAGAGGTCGGCCAGCAGTTCAGCGTGACCCGCGAGCGGATCCGCCAGATCGAGGCCAAGGCCCTGCGCAAGCTCAAGCACCCCAGCCGCAGCCGCAAGCTGCGCAGCTTCCTGGACAGCTGAGGCGCTGCTGACCCCCTCCGTCCCGGGGCGCCGCCCCGGGCCACCTCCCCCTGGGGGGAGGAATGACAGAGCCATTGCTCCGCCCAGGGGGAGCTGTCAGCGAAGCTGACTGAGGGGGTCAACGGCGCCTGAGGCCTCGGGCTAGCCCCAGGCGTAGTTGAAGCTGATGGAGATGCGGGGGGTGCGGGCCCGGTTGGGCGGGACCTCGTGGCGCAGCCAGCTTTCCCAGAGGAAGACGGTCCCCGGCGCCGGCGTCAGGTGCACGAAGGTGCGCTCGGCGTCTGGCGCGTCGGCGCTGCGGGGCGGGGCGGCCATCATCAGGGGCAGGCGAGGGTCCTCCAGCCGCAGGGCCGAGGCGCCGGGCGGGGTGGCGACATACATCGTGCCGGAGATCACGCTGTGCGGGTGGATATGGCCGGAGTGTGAGGCCCCGGGCTTGAGGATGTTGACCCAGAGGCTGTCCATCTTCAGCCGCCCGGCGCCGAGGTCGAGGTGCAGGTCCTTTGCATAGCTGCGCACGATCCGGTCCAGCCGGCGCTTCAGGTCATCGAAGGCGCTGGCCCGCCGGGGCAGGTCGTCGAGGGAGGCGTAGGAGGTATAGCCGCCATAGCCGTTCCGGCGGCACCAGTCCCGCCCTGCAACGTCCTCGGCCTCCAGCATGCGGCAGGCGGCCTCGAGGTCGGCGAGGAGGACGTCAAAACCGGCCTGGCCGGCGAGGGTGGTCTCGCAGATGCGGGTGGGGAAGAGGTCGCGGACGGTCATGCCTGACCGCTAGGCCCCGCAGGGCCCGCTGTCAAAACCCGGCGGGGACGGGATCAGGTGAGAATGTTGAGCAGGGCGCCCTGCATCTCGTCGGCGGTCTTGATGACGGCGACATTGGCGCTGAAGGCGGTCTTGGCCAGGGTCATGTCCACGATCTCGGAGGCGAGGTCGACATTGGCGCCTTCCACCCCCATGCCCGCGATCCTCTGGGCGGACTCGGCGAAACGGTTCGAGGCGGCGACGAGCCCGTACTGGGCGATGGCGATCGGGTTCATGATCAGGGTCTCCAACTTCCCCACCCTGAACCCATAAGGGTAAACCAGAAACCCCTGAAACGCGGTGAAAATGGGTTAAGCTCCGAGTCTTGTTCCGTTCTGGCGCAGGAGATCCCCGATGTTCGTCGCCCTCTGGCTCGCCGCCGCCGTCACCACCGTCTGCCTGGAGGTGGACGGAAGCCTGAGCCCGGTGGTCTGCAAGGCCCCCGGAACCCGCCTCGACGCCCGCACGGAGGTCTGCGAGTGCCCGTCGGGCCGCCGGACCGAGGCGCCGGTCTGCGCCGCCGGGGAGGTTCCCCCATCGGACAACCGGGCCCTCAACGTCTTCCGGCGCAAGGCCGGCGCGGACGGAAGCCTGGTCGGGGATCGTTTCCAGGACCGGCCCGTGTGCGTCCCGCCCGCGAGCGGAGTTTCCCGGCGGCCCTGATTTCGCCTGAATGATCGGCAGGCTGGCCAGGCTGGAGACGCCCATCATGAAGATCCCCTTCCCAGCCTGGCTTGCCGGGCTTGTCCTCCTCATCGCCACCCCCGCCCTGGCCCAGGTCGCCCCGGGCCTGCCCGAGGACCCCGGCGCTGCGGTCGTGGAGGAGCTGGTCGTCCAGGCCAAGGAGCCCGGGCCGGCCTGGTGGGTGGTCCGTGACGGGGATTCCACCGTCTACATCCTGGGCATGCCCGGCGGCGGCATACCTCCGAAGTCCGCATGGGACCGGCGCTACCTGGATCGCCGGCTGAAGGGCGCCAACAGCCTGATCCTGGCGGACTCCATCCGCATCAGCGTCGGAATCTCGTCCTTCGGCGAGGCCCTGCGCCTCTACCGCAGCCTGAGGTCCGATGTCCCGCTGGAGACCCGCCTCCAGGAGCCCCTGCGGTCCCAGTTCATCGCCGCCCGGCGGACGGTCGGCCAGCCCGAGCGGCGCTATGCGAACTGGTCGCCCTTCGTCGCCTCCCTGATGCTGGCGGGTGACTCCGCGCCCAAGGGGTGGGTCGATCCCCGGGAGGACATCATCAAGGCGGCGCGCAAGGCGAGAGTGAAGCGGGTCCAGGCGTCCGCCTACGACGCCAGCAGCTCTGCCGGCCAGATCCTGGGGTCGATGGACCCGGCCCTGGAGACCGCCTGCCTCGCCGCCGCCGTCCGCACGGTGCAGCGCGCCCGGCCGGCAGAGACGGCCGAGGGCTGGGCGAGGGGCGATGTCGCCGCCGCCATCAGCGCCCCGCGCGACTTCGAAGGCTGCCTTCTCCTGCTGAACGGCGGGCCCCAGATCTGGCGGGCCATCGTCTCCGAACACACCCGGCTGATCGCCGAGGGCCTGAAGGCCCCCGGCCACAGCGTCGCCCTCGTCGATCTCTCCATGCTGGTCGCCGAGGAGGGGGTGATCCGCCGCCTCGAGGACCGCGGCCTGACGGTCCTGGGGCCCGCCGGGAGCTGACCGGCCTCAGACCAGGGGCGGACCCTTGCCCAAGGCGGCGTAGGCCTGCTTCTGGAAGATCGGCAGGGCCGCCCGGCCGCCCATGCGCTGGCCCGTGGCGACCTGGCTGGCGGATTCCGGTCCCAGCTCCATGGAGTTCTGGATCAGGTAGATGAGGATCATGTCCTCCTCCGGGTCGGCCTGCCACCAGGTGCCGAAGGCGCCCGGCCAGCCGAAGGCGCCGGTCGAGCCTGCGCCCATCCAGGCCTGCTTCTCCGGGTCGGTGATCACCGAGACGCCCAGGCCGAAGCCCTGCCCCAGCCAGAAGGGGATGCCCATGAAGGGGATGGCCCTCTGTTCCGGGGTCAGCCGGTTGGCGGCCATCATGGCGAAGGTGTCCTCGCGGATCAGCCGCACGCCGTTCAGTTCGCCCCGGTTCAGCATCAGCCGGGCGAAGGTCAGGTAGTCGTCGACGGTGGAGATCAACCCGCCGCCGCCCGCGCAGAAGGCCGGCGGATGGTCCTCATGGACGAAGGAGACGTCCTTCAGCGGCGCGTCGTCCTCGGCCTTGTAGAGCTTGGCCATCCGGTCGCGCTTCTCCGGCGGGCACCAGAAGTCGGTGTCCGTCATGCCGAGGGGCTCAAGGATCCGCGCCTTCAGGACGTCCTGGTAGCTCGCGCCGGCGACGCGGCCGACCAGGAAGCCCAGCACGTCCGTGGCGTGGCTGTAGTGGAAGCGCTCGCCGGGGGCGTAGGACAGGGGCAGGCCGGCGAGCCGCTCCATCCACTGGTCCGGCCCGTGGGGGTTGCCGAGCGGCGGCCCCAGCACCTCCTGGTGGGCGTGGGCGATGGGGCCGACCGAGGTGAAGCCGTAGGCCAGGCCCGAGCGGTGGGTCAGGAGATCCTCCACCGTGATGTCGCGCGGCGCGTCGACCACCTCGTCCAGGGGACCCGAGGCCGACTTCAGCACCTTCATGCACGAGAATTCCGGCGCCCACTTCGTGATCGGGTCGTCCAGCTTCAGCCGGCCCTCCTCCATCAGCATCAGGGCCAGGACGGAGGTGAGGGGCTTGGTCATGGAGGCGATGCGGAACATCGTGTCGCGGGTCATCGGCTTGTCGCCGGCGATGTCGCGCCTGCCGAGGGCGTTCAGCTGGACGATCTCGCCCTTTCGCCAGATCAGGGTGACGAAGCCCGACAGGTCGCCGGCGTCGACGACCCCCTGGAGGGCGCCCGGAATCCGGTTGATGAGGTTCATGTCCATGGTGGTCCTCCCGCCGGGCGTTACGCCCCGTTCTGCGATTGCGGTGCGTGTTGTCCCGTCCGGCGGCGGGAGCGTCAAGCGGGCGTCGCATGCCCGCGGGAACCGGGATAGACTGGAGCGCCCTCCCGGAGTTGCACCATGCCGTCCAAGACCCTCCTCTGGCTCCCCCTCGCCGCGACCCTCGCCCTGGTCGCCGCCTGTTCGCCGCCCCTGCCGTCCGGAGTGGACCCCGATGCGCTGAAGGCGGCTGTGGGCGACGCCGTGGGCGATCCCAACACCTGCGTCCTGATCGCCGAGGCGGGAACGGGGCGGGGCGTCTGGCGCTACGGCACGAGCCGGGCCTGCGGCCTGGCCTGGCCCGCCTGCAGCGGGACGGAGGTGCGCACCGTCGAGCAGCTGATGAAGACGGCCGGCCGCGAGGCCGCCGAGATCTGGGCCTCCTGTCCCTCCAACGCCGACCGTAGCCGCACGGTCGCCTGGGCGGCGGGGCCCGTGCCCGGCCGGCAGGAACTCGTCTTCACGGCGGTGATGGAGGGGGCGAAGACCCCGCCGGGCATCGTCCTGGGCGACAAGCTGCGCGACGCCCTGGAGCGCGGCGGCCTGTCTCCCGCCGGCTAGGCTCTGAACCCACCAGACCCGCTCAAGGGGATTCCCGAGCCGCCCTTGACCCCCTCACCGACCTTCGGTCGGAGCTCCCCCTTGGGGGAGCAATTTCCGCCTAACTCCTCCCCCCAGGGGGAGGTGGCGCGCGCAAGCGCGACGGAGGGGGTCAGCTGAGGGCCGTTGACCCCCTCAGTCAGCTTCGCTGACAGCTCCCCCTTGGGGGAGCAAATGGCTCCGTAATTCCTCCCCCCAGGGGGAGGTGGCGCGCGCAAGCGCGACGGAGGGGGTCAGCTGAATCGCCATCCCACCTCCCCGCCTCAATCCCCGCTGAACTTCCCGGGCCGCTTCTCGAAGAAGGCCTTCGCCCCCTCGCGGAAGTCCGCCGTGCGGCTGGTCAGGAGGTACTGGTCCCGGTCCATGAAGGTGGCGGCGTGGTGGTTGGCCTTGTCGAGGGCATCCACCGCCTCCTTGGTCATGCGCACGGGCAGGGGCGGCAGGGCGGCGACCTTGCCCGCCCAGACCCGGGCCGCCTCGAGCGCGCCGCCCGTGGGTGCCACGTCCTCGCAGAAGCCCCAGGCCAGGCCCTCGGCGGCGTGCACCGCCTCGCCGAACATGACGAACTGCTTGGCCCGGGCCGGGCCGACCAGGGCGTGGATGCGCGGGATGGAGCGCCAGCTCATGTTGATGCCCAGGGGCACCTCCGGCAGGCGCAGATAGGCGCCCTCGCCCAAAATGCGGAAGTCGCAGGCCGCCACCAGGGCGCAGCCCCCGCCGATGCAGTAGCCTTCGATGGCGGCGATGGTCACCGCCTCCACCTGCTCCCAGGCCTCGCACATGTCCGGGCCGGCCATCACCGCCTCCCGGGTCTCCAGGAGGGTCGGCCGCCGCCGCTCGCCCTGGGCGGCCAGGTCCGCGCCGGCGCTGAAATAGCGGTCTGACCCGGTCAGGATCACCGTCGAGATGTCGGTCCGCCGCCGGATGCCCCGTGCGAACTCGGTCAGCTCCACCATCAGGCCGGTGTTCAGGGCGTTGCGGGCGTCGGGCCGATGCAGCCGGACCACCACGGTGGGCCCCTCCTGCTCCACCTTCAGGAAGCGCCAGTCGCGGGTGACGGGATCGTCCATTCTACTTCACCAGTTCGAAGACGCCGCTGACCGTGATGCTGAGGTTCAGCTCGCCGGGGGCGACGGGGGTGGGCGCGGCCTCGGCCATGGGCGCGGCCATGGCGTAGGCCTTCATCATCGGCCGGGGCTGGGGGACAAAGCCGCCTTCGGACAGGGCGGTCAGGCGCACGCCGGCGTGGCCCGTGGCCCGGGCATAGAGGTCGGCCTTCGCGTTCAGGGCCTTCACCGCCGCCTCCCGGGCGGCGTTCTCGGCGGCCAGCGGGTCGGCCAGGCCGAAGCTGACCTGGCCGGCCGTGTTCGCTCCGGCGCTGACGGTGGCGTCCAGCACCGGCCCCAGGCGGGCCAGGTCGCGCACCGTGGCCGTCACCTGGTTGGCGGCCTGGTAGCCCCTCAGCGCCGGCGGCTGGCCATTGGGATAGTCGTACTGGGGCGAGATCGACAGGCCGCTGGTCTGGATGTCGCGATCGGCCAGGCCGGCCCTCTTCAGGGCGGCCATCACCCGGGTCATCCGCTCGGCGTTGAGCCGCAAGGCTTCCCCGGCGGTGGGCGCCTCGGTGATCACGCCGAGGGAGAGAGAGGCCATGTCCGGCGCCCTGCGGCTCACGCCCTCGGCGGACACTGTCAGGGTGGCGGCGCCGGGCGCCTCCTGGGCCCGGACCGGGGGCGCCGCCGCGAAAGGCAGGGCGAGGGCCAGGGCAAGGGCCAGGACGGGGGCGGATGCGGTCTTCATGCGGGCGCTCCTGAATGCGGGTTGAGCCTAGGACGCCCCCGTCCCCGCGCCAACCCTCCGCGCCCCGCCCTGAACCGGCGCTGAACGCCCTGGAGCCTTCCGACACGCCGGCCGCCATGCTAACCGGACGCGGGGGCCTGTAGCTCAATGGTTAGAGCCGACCGCTCATAACGGTCTGGTTGCAGGTTCGAGTCCTGCCGGGCCCACCAAACGTCTCAGAAATCCCCGTCGTGAAGTTCAGGAAGCAGAAGCTTTCGGAAATGTCGGCCGAGTTCCACGAGGCTCAAATTCAAGAGCTCGCCGGGGTGCTGCTTCCTGACCTATCGAGACTTGTGAGGTCCGCGCGTAGCGTGTGGCCTCCGACTATGGCCCTTGGTAAAGGGACCCGCATTGGTGACTTATCAAAGCCAGTCAGAAAGTCGGCTCGCTTGCGCTTAACCCGCGAAATCGGCCACGGTGTCGCTCTGACTATAAGTTGACTTTTGGACGGTGCGATCTGGAGATGTATCCTGTCCGGTAACCGGCGCTTGGCCCGAATGAAATCGTAAGGGGCAGTCTCCTGACTCAGTCCCTTGGGGTGTGATATGATAAATAACCCTCAAACAAGTCTACCCCGCTTGCGTTGAACTTGCTCATGGCTCCGATTCAGTCCCGCGCGCCGGGGATCCCATCAACTCTCCTTGCCGATCTTCGCCAGTCGTTGGCTTCGGCGATTGCCGACGAGAAGTCCTACAACGTCCCGGCCCTCTGCGTTCGCCTGGGCTTGGCACCGGGCGAGGTCGAGGACGCGCATCGCAGCAAGTTCCGATATGCGCTGCAGCGGCTGATCGGCGAGCCGGCCGCCATCGTCCTGACGGCGGCCCACGATTTTCTGTCCGAACGCAAAGACTACGCCCTGGGCGAGTTGGTTGCGAAGATAGACGAGCTGGCCGGCTCGCAAGTGACAGCGCTGACGCGGCGGCGGTTGATCTCGCTCTTCGATGGCGCGCCGTTGTCGACCGAGCTCGACCACCTGGAGCTTCTGCGCAAGGTCTGGCCGCTGGCGGCGATGCCCGCCGGCACCGACTACGGCTCGGGGTCGATGGAAGACTGGCTGTTCCAGCACACCGGCCGCAATGACGACCTGTCCAATCGTGATGTGCTTGAGGCGCTGGGCGTGCTCACCTGTTCACGTGGGCGCCTGTTCGCCTATCTGGAGGCGGTCACCGGACCCGAGGCACAGACGCCGGAGCGACAAGCCGAGCTGGCCGCACAAATCGATGGCCTTCTGGTTCTCGACGGCTATCGCCTGGTCGAAGCCGGCAAGATGTCCGGTAGTCCGATCTACAGCGTTCGGGCCGCGCCGAAGGGCTCGCCGGCCGACGCCCCCATTGCCGAGAGCCTGAGCCGGTTCGATCCCGATGAGATCGGCGCGCGATGGCAGGCGGCGATGGACAGCCGGCAGGGATCGCCAGGCCGCGCCATCACGCTAGCCCGGACACTGCTCGAAGACGTCTGCAAGTGGATCATCGTCGAGGCCGGCGAGACCTATCAGGAGAGTGACGACCTGCCGGTGCTGTACCGACAGCTCGCCAAGCTGTTGCGTCTGGCACCGGACGACCACACCGAGCAGGTGTTCAAGCAGATCCTCGGGTCCTGTCAGTCGGTCGTGGAATCTCTGGGTGCCCTGCGAAACAAGCTCGGCGACGCCCATAGCCTGGGCCCGCTGCGCGCCCGGCCGTCGCCGCGTCACGCGGCCCTGGCCGTCACCCTCTCGGGCGGCATGGCGACTTTTCTGGTCGAGACCTGGCAGGCGCGGAAAGCGGAGACGGCTTAGGGGTGATCCGGTTCTGGCGCGGGCGCGGCCATGGGCGCCACGCCGGCATCGACCACTTCGGGTAGCTCCTCGACCGTCTCGATGGGGGCCGTCGCCGTCTGTAGACGGATAGAACTGCGCGACGCTGCGGCGTCGAGGCGGTCCTGGAAGTAGGTCTGCGTCCAGACCATCTCCGGCCATTCGTCGGGACGCGCATGGTAGGCACCGACGCGACCAGTCAGGCCGCAAAGCCAATCTGCGCACTGGCAAGTCTGGTAGCGCTCGCTCTCAACCTGAAACGGCGGCTCAATGATGCGGCGGCGCGGGGCCGGGCCGCCGTACATGACCTGGGAGGCGCGGGTCAGGATCGCGTCGCGGTCCTGATGCTCGTCCATGACAATGATCATCTCGGCCTCGCGCTCGCCAGCGTACTGGTTGAGGCGCTTCATAGCCTCGCCTAGCACCGTCAGGTAAAGCGCCTGGGCCCTGAACTCCGTGACCGGCCGGTTCTTTTGCAGGCCGACGTAGAATACGTGGCCGCCCACCGCCTGGATCTTGTTCAGGAGCCGGAATGTCGCCCGGCGCACTTCGGGATAGGTGGTGACATTCTTCGTCGTAAAGAGCGCCGAGCCCTTCTTCTCCCAGGTCGAGGGGTGCTGCCCGGCCTGCTGGATCTCCCATTCCAATAGCCGGCATTTCAGTTGGTAAAACCAGGTCGAGAAGGCTCGGACCTCTGTGTGAGGCAGGATCATGCCTGCCAGTCCGAACACGGGGCTGTCATTGTGGGTCGGGTCGTCGCGGGCGATGTAGGGCCCGATATGGCCGAACTCATCGAGATAGGCGAAGTAGAGCACTGCGCGTACGGACCCCAGAAACACGAAAGCCCACGCTTACGCGTGGGCCTCGGAATGAGGGCAGTCCCGCGAGGAACCGCGTCTCGGAGCTATATCTGGGAGAGGCCGCGAAAAGAGTCAAGGACCCCCCTGGTCATTTCTGGGTAGGGCCCGCTTATCTTGGTGATCTTGGGCCGATTGATCCTGGTTCCCACATACATCCTACTTCGGGGTTCACCAGCGACCCCGGGTCCCGGGTCCAAAACTGGGTAGGGCTCCTGGTCAGTTTTGACCACCGGGTCGGAGACTCGCGCCCTTGAATACGAACCTTCAAAGGCTAATTCTAGCATCATGAACGACACCACGACACCCCCGACGAGCGAGCCCCCGGCCGAAGCCGAGGTCATCGCCTTCCCTAAGGCCAAGGCCACCAAGGCTGATCAAGGCCGCTTCGAGGCTCGCTGGGGCAAGATCGTGGCCGAGCGCGGCTACACCATGCTGCCCGCCGTCCTGATCCGGGCTCAGCACCGCCTGGGCCTGGACCCGGAGCACTTCAACGCTCTGCTGCACCTCGTCTATCACTGGTGGGAGCCTAACAATATACCCCATCCGGCCAAGACGACGATCGCCATACGGATGGACAAGAGCCCGAAGACCGTCCAGCGCTATCTCAAGGCCCTGGAGGACGCGGGCCTGATCCGGCGGATTGAGCGGTTCAAGGCCAACAAGGGCCAAACTAGCAACGAGTACGACCTCTCCGGCCTGGTGAGGAAACTAGAGGTGATCGCGGCCGAAGAGGCCAAAGTCGCCGAGGCGAACAAGGCGCGTGCGACCAGCGTCGAACGCCGCAACAGTCGTCGGGGCGGGGCGTAGCTTAGTTCGTATTCTGGTTAGCCCCCTCCGCCGGGAGGTCCGCGGGCTCTACCTGCGGGCCTTCTCCCAATCCCCGCCCAACGCTGGATGCCGAGGCGTTCAATGATCCACTCTGACGGCCTTCGGGCCATGCTGCCGAGCTCTGAGGCACTGTTCGACCTGCCGCCTGAGGAGTTGGCCGGCGTCATCCTGGCGTGGTTGGCGTTGCCACATCGGAACCACCTCAACAGCGTCTTGAGCCTGTTCGAGGAGGCCAAGCAATGGGAGGACTTGCCGCGATATCGCTGGGCCGACGCTCATCTCGCCATCGCCGAGGCCTGGGCCTGGCTGCAGCACAACGGGCTGATCATCGCCTCGCCGTCCCAACAACTGACCAGCGGATACATGGAACTGACCCGTCGTGGGCGACAGATAGCTACCAACGGAGATTTCGAGGCGTATCGGAGGGCAGCGGCCTTCCCGCGCAGGTTGCTGCATCCCGCCATCGCCTCCAAAGCTTGGCCGAACTTCATACGCGGCGACTACGACACCGCGGTGTTTCAGGCGTTCAAGGAGGTCGAGGTCGCGGTTCGCAAGGCGGCGCGCCTAGACAACCGATTGATCGGTGTGGCCTTGATGCGTACGGCATTCGACAAGTCGAATGGCCCGCTAACGGATATGAGTGTCCCAGAGGGCGAGCGTGAGGCGCTTGCGCATCTTTTCTCAGGTGCTATCGGCTCCTACAAGAATTCGCATAGCCATCGCGACGTGGCCCTCTTGGATAGCGGTGATGCGAGCGAGATGCTGATGTTGGCTAGCCATCTGATGCGAATTGCTGAGGATCGGACTATCGAGTAAGAATTATTCAATAACATGGATCTCTGAATTTTTATCTCGGAGATTTATGAATTACTCCTTTAATTGACAAATTTATATTGGAATAATTCGGCGGATAGCTTCTTTTAAAGCATCCGGTTTTTAAGGACATGCAAGGATAGGGTCGTCCTTGACCCAATTGAGGGCCGAACGTCCTGGGCGACCGCTCCATCAAACATTGTCGCCCCGGCGTCGGTGTCCGCCTCCCCCCATTGCCTCCGCCCTCCAAACCCCCTTCTATGCCCTCCGTCCCGTCCGCTGCAGACGGCCACACACAAGGGGAAACACCGATGTTCTCGCACATCATGATCGGCACCAATAACCTGGAGACGGCCAAGACCTTCTACGACGCCGTGCTCGGCACGCTGGGCGTGCCGCCGGCGCGGGTGGACGGGCACCGGATCTTCTACATCACGCCCACGGGCATCTTCTCGGTGAGCCTGCCGATCAATGGCGAGCCGGCCACCGCCGGCAACGGCGGCACCATCGGCTTCGCCTGCACCACGCCCGCCCAGGCCGACGCCTGGCACGCGGCGGGCGTCGCCTCAGGCGGGACCACCTGCGAGGACCCGCCCGGCGTGCGCGAGGGCGGCCAGGGCAAGCTCTACCTCGCCTACCTCCGCGATCCGGACGGCAACAAGCTGTGCGCCCTGCACCGCATGTGATCCGGGCCTGAGACGGCCCTTACCGAAGTCGGGCGGCGTCCTTCGCGGGGCGCCGCCTTTTTCGTGTGCAGCGCCCTCACCCCTGCGGCGGGAAACGCTCCAGCAGGGCGGCGGCCCGGGGCGGGCGGGGCAGGAGGACGCCGGAACAGTTCGGGCAGGCGCCGGCCAGCTCGCCCCCGGCGCACGCCTCGCAGAAGGTGCACTCGAAGGAGCAGATGAAGGCGCCGGTCCGGTCGGCGGGGAGGGCGGCGGTGCAGCGCTCGCAGGCGGATTTCATCTTCAGCATTCAGAGCTCGATCATGTCGAAGTCCGACTTGGGCGTCCCGCAGAGGGGGCAGATCCAGTCGGCGGGGATATCGGCCCAGCGGGCGCCGGGGGCCAGGCCCTCCGGCGGGTCGCCGAACTCTTCCTCGTAGATGTAGCCGCAGGTGCGGCACTGCCAGGTCTTGAAGGCCTCGGCCACGGCGGCGCCCTCCGGCTCAGGCCATCTTGAAGCGGATGGGCACCGACTTGGGGCCGCAGACGAAGTTGGCGACCATGTTCCGCGGCGCGCCGTCCAGCTCCACGGCCTCGAGGCGAGGCAGGAGCTCCTCCCAGAGGATGCGCATCTCCATCCGCGCCAGGTGCTGGCCGAGGCAGACGTGGGCGCCGTAGCCGAAGGCCACGTGCTTGTTGGGGCTGCGGGTGACGTCGAAGCGGAAGGGGTCGGCGAACTGGGCCTCGTCCCGGTTGCCCGAGGGGTAGCAGAGCATCATCCAGTCGCCCTGGGCGATCTTCTTCCCCGCCAGCTCGGCGTCGGCGGTGGCGGTGCGCATGAAGTGCTTCACCGGCGTGACCCAGCGGATGGACTCCTCCACCAGGCCCGGGATCAGGGCCGGGTCGGCCTTGACCTTCCGGAACTGGTCCGGGTTCTCGGCCAGGGCCCACAGGGCGCCGGCGGTGGTGGACGAGGTGGTGTCGTGCCCGGCGGTGGCGGCGATGATGTAGTAGCTCATGGCCTCGAGGTGGCCGAGGGGCGCGCCGTTCACCTGGCCGTTGGCGATCACGCTGGCCAGGTCGTCACGCGGCTTGACCCGGCGGTCCTCGGTGATGCCGTTGAAGTACATCATGAAGTCCATGACGACGGACTGGATGGTGTCGACGCCGTCGGCGTTCCGGCTCATCTCCTCGCCGGTCCGGTTGACGTCCGGGTCGGCGCTGCCGAACAGCTCCTGGGTCAGCTTGAGCATGCGCGGCTCGTCGGACTCCGGCACGCCGATCACCTCCATGATGACGTGCAGGGGATAGAGGAAGGCCACGTCCCGGGCGAAGTCGCAGCGGTCGCCATGCTCGGCCATGCGGTCGATGAAGCCCCGGGCGATCTCGCGGATGCGCTCCTCCAGCTTGCGCAGGTTCTGCGGCATGAACCAGCCCTGGGTCAGGCGCCGGTAGGCCATGTGGTCGGGGTTGTCCATCTGGACCAGGGAGCGGACGAGGTGGGGGCTGCCGCCCATCATCTCGCGCACCTTCCGGTCGGCCTCGATGGTGGTCAGGGTCGCCGACCGGTCGCCATTGTGGAACAGCTCGTTCTGCCGCTCGACCTCCAGGATGTCGGCGTGGCGGGTGACCACCCAGAAGGGATCGAAGCCTTCCGGCTGGGCCTGCTCCAGCGGGGCTTCCCGGCGCAGGTAGGCGAAGGCGTCGTCGATCCGCTTGCCGTCGGCGTAGGCGCGGGGGTCGACAAGGGTCTGGGCGATGTCCTGGGCGATCACGGGGCGGCTCCCTGAGTGAGTCCTGTGGCCCGGAGTCGGACCCGGCGGGACCATTTCACCAAGTGAGCGGCCGTTCAATAAGGGTCGATCCGGAGGGGCTTTTGACCCCCTCCGTCCCGCTTAGCGGTCCACCTCCCCCTGGGGGGAGGAATGACTGAGCCAATTGCTCCCCCAAGGGGGAGCTCCCGGCGAAGCCGGGTGAGGGGGTCAGCGGCGCACGGGTATCGTGAAACCCGGGGGGCCGGGCCCGACCTCAGGCTGGCGGGAGGCAGAGGCCCGGGGCGACGCCGGCCGGCCAGACCAGGGTGGCGAGGGCGAAGGCGATGAGCGCGCCGCCGGCGGCGAGCCTCAGGGCGGGTCGCGCCCCCGCCCGGACAAGGCTGGAGGCGCCCAGGGCGGTGGCCGTCACCGAGGGCAGGACCCCCACGGCGAAGCCGGCCATGAACAGGGCTCCGCGGCCCGGGGTTCCCGCCAGAAGGGCGTAGAGGAGGGCGGCGTAGACCATGCCGCAGGGGATCAGGCCCCAGGCCAGGCCCGCCGCCGTCGCCGCCAGGCCGCGCGCCGAGCGCCGGGCCTTGAGCAGCCAGCGCCCGAGGGGCTGGAACAGTCGACCCAGGATGGCCGGGGAGGGGACGAGGCCCATCAGTCCCAGCGCCGTCCAGACCAGGACGGCGGCGCTGACCTTCTGCAGGATGCCGAAGGCCTCGGTCATGTCGAGGGCCCCATAGACGCCGGCGCCCGCCCAGCCCAGGGCCGCCCCCGCCGCCATGTAGCCCGCCGCCTTGCCGGCCTGGGCCTGGAGAAGGGCGACGAGCCGCCCGCCGGCTCCAGCCTCCGGCGCCGTCGCCAGGGCGATGGAGGCGGCGATGCCGCCGCACATGCCGGCGCAGTGCAGGCTGGAGGCGAGGCCCAGCAGCAGGCCGCCGCCGAAATCCAGGGTGGTCATGCGCAGCCTCGCCGCCGGTCGTCCGGTGCTGCTATAGAGACCCCATGGCCGAAGCCTTCAACTCCGTAGAACTCCCGTCCGGCAAGGCCGAGCGTTACGCCGCCCTGGCCGATGAGGTCGCCTCGGTCCTGGAGGGCGAGCCCGACCGGACCGCCCGCATGGCGGTGGTGGCCGGCATGCTGGCCCAGTCCTTCCCGCACTTCTTCTGGACGGGCTTCTACCGGGTCGATCCCGAGCGGCCGGGCGAGCTTGTCCTCGGTCCCTACCAGGGCACGTTGGGCTGCCTTCGCATTCCCTTCGGCAAGGGGGTCTGCGGGACGGCGGCCCAGCGGCGCGAGACGGTGGTCGTCGAGGACGTCCACGCCTTCCCCGGCCATATCGCCTGCGACTCCCGCTCGGCCAGCGAGATCGTCTGCCCGGTCTTCGACGCCGCCGGGGCGCTGATCGCCATCCTGGACGTCGACGCCGAGATCCCGGCGGCCTTCGACGCCACCGACGCCGAGGGCCTGAATCGCATCCTGGCGCAGACATTCTCGGCCTGAACCCGTCGCCCGGGGTTCGGAACGGCTTGGCTTCCCCCGCGTCCGCGGCCTATGGTCCCGCCCCGAAGCCCCCCGGGATCGCCCGGGGGCGAACATGGGAGCGAAGACATGGCCGAGGCCTATATCGTTGCGGCGGGTCGCACCGCCGGCGGCCGCAAGGGCGGCAAGCTGAAGGACTGGCACCCGACGGACCTCGCCGCCGTCGTGCTGAACGACCTGGTGGACCGGACGTCCATTGATCCGGCCGCCGTCGAGGACGTGGTCATGGGCTGCGTCATGCAGGTGGGCGAGCAGTCCACCAACGTCGCCCGCAACGCCGTCCTGGCCTCCAAGCTGCCCGAGAGCGTGCCCGCCACGAGCGTCGACCGCCAGTGCGGCTCGTCCCAGCAGGCCCTGCAGTTCGCCGCCCAGGCGGTGATGTCCGGCACCATGGACGTGGTGATCGCGGCGGGCGTGGAAAGCATGAGCCGCGTGCCCATGGGCCTGTCGGTCTCCCTGCCGGCCCAGAACGGCTTTGGCGTGCCCAAGAGCCCCTGGCAGGAAGAGCGCTATCCCGGCATCCAGTTCTCCCAGTTCATGGGCGCGGAAATGGTCGCCGAGAAGTACAACCTGACCAAGGACCAGCTGGACGAGTACAGCTATCGCAGCCACCAGCGCGCGATCGCGGCGACCCAGGCCGGCGCCTTCAAGGACGAGATCATCGGCGTCGAGATCAAGGACGCCGACGGCAAGACCGTCATCCACTCCGTCGACGAGGGCATCCGCTTCGACGCCAGCCTCGACGGCATCCGCGGCGTGAAGCTGCTGCGTGAGGGCGGCCGGATCACGGCGGCCTCCTCCAGCCAGATCTGCGACGGCGCCTCCGGCGTCATGGTCGTCTCGGAGCGCGCCCTGAAGGAGCACAACCTGACGCCCCTGGCCCGCATCCACCACCTGTCGGTCATGGGCCATGACCCGGTGATCATGCTGGAAGCCCCGCTTCCGGCCACCGAGCGCGCCCTGAAGCGGGCCGGCATGAAGGTCGAGGACATCGACGTCTTCGAGGTCAACGAGGCCTTCGCCTCGGTGCCGGTGGCCTACCTGCAGCGCCTCGGCGTCGACCCCGAGAAGCTCAACATCAACGGCGGCGCCATCGCCCTGGGTCACCCCCTCGGCGCCTCGGGCACCAAGCTGATGGCCACCCTGCTCAACGCCCTGAAGGGCAAGGGCGGTCGCTACGGCCTGCAGACCATGTGCGAAGGCGGTGGTCTGGCCAACGTGACCATCATCGAGCGCCTGTAAGCCGCCGATGGCCGGCAGGCGGATCGTCGTCACGGGGGCCTTCGGGGTCCTCGGCGCTGCGGTGGCGAAAGCCGCTGCGGCGGACGGCGCCCGCCTCGCCCTCCTGGACTTCGCGCCCGCGCCCCCGGACGGCCTCGTCGCCGCCTGTGGGCCGGGCGTT
>Ga0315902_10000603_pt1 | contig 60622 bp, 60 predicted proteins | sample LakEriMetagenome_9_FD_203523 | JGI IMG/M metagenome (GOLD analysis project Ga0315902, IMG submission 203523) | Freshwater fungal communities from buoy surface, Lake Erie, Ohio, United States - Buoy 12 MA117 | ecosystem: Environmental > Aquatic > Freshwater > Lake > Lake biofilm | place: USA... | reverse complement strand
CCAGGAAGAAGGAGTGCGAGTAGGAAACCGTCGCGGCAAACGCGGCGCCCAGCGCAAAGAACCAGAAGGTCGGCTTCTTGCTCAGCACATTCAGCGCGACTTTGGTTGGAATGGCGGCCGCGGCTCTGGCAGCGGCTTCAGCCGCGATAAGATTTGACGCGCGGCGCGGCTCAAGCAGCGTCATCGCGGACGCCACGGCGAGGATCAAGCCCGGCGCGCCAGCGACAAAGAAAGCAGTGCGCCAGCCCCAGTTGGCTGCAATGATGCCGCCGAGGGCCATCCCCAGAAGCGATCCGATGGAAATGCCCATCGAGTAAATTGCCAGCGCGCGCGCGCGCGACTCCTTCGGGAAATAGTCGGTGAGCAGTGAATGCGCTGTCGGCGTGCAGCCCGCTTCACCGACGCCAACACCGGCGCGAGAGATCGCCAGCATCAGGAAGTTCTGCGCGAAGCCTGCAAGCACTGTGAAGCCGCTCCACACGGCGAGCGAGGCCGTCATGATGAAGGGCCGGTCGCCCCGGTCCGCCCATCGCGCGATGGGAATGCCGAGCGTGGTATAGAGGATGGCGAACCACAGACCCGCCATCGCGCCCACTTCGCTGTCGGACAGGTTGAGGTCGCGCTTGATGTCGGGGATCAGGATGGTGACGATCTGTCGGTCGAGGAAGTTGACCGTGTAGATCGCGACCAGAAGTCCGAGCGCATAGCGGCGGTATGGAACAGGCATCGGCGAGGACAAGGGCGGTGCGACGGCCGAAGCCGTTGTGGTGCTCGTCATCAATGTCCCTCCCATCGGCGCTCTCAGGCGCCGTTCCGCGGACTATGCAGCTCACGCCGGTGAAGCCAAGCCGTTTCCTGTGCGCGGCGCGGGGAGTGCGCGGAGATTTGAGACTGCATCGTGATCGACTTTCTGACCTCTTGCGGTTGACGATCGGGAGGATGGGCGTAGCCTCTGCTCGTCCGCGGAGCACCAGCGGCTCCTGTGACGCGAGACGGCATTCCGTGAGCGGCATGCCACGAACGAAGTCCGGTCGTAGCGCTGCGCCAGGGACGCGGTGAAACACCAGGAGATGCGCATGGAGGCTCCACCTGCTTAGAAATCCGGGCTCCCCGAATGCGGTGGGGCCCCGGCTCGATCGGAAGCGCGCCTGGCCAGGACGTTTCGAGTCGTCATCAGCAGAATTCAGAACGACATATGCTGGCCTTGAACGGCCTGCTTGAACAGCCGCTCTCTTGAGTGGCGAAGGCGAAAGCCAGAAGAGCCTCGTGTCCCTTGGGCGCGGGGCTCTTCGCTTTTGAGGGTCTATGCAATTCAATTCCGCTGGCCGAGACTGCTCTCCACGCTTTCTCAGGACACATCCCATGCTCACGGTTCACCATCTCAACGAGTCACGCTCGCAGCGCATCCTATGGCTGCTGGAGGAGCTGGGGCTTCCTTATGAGCTCAAAATCTACCAGCGCGATGCGCAGACCCGCCTTGCTCCGCCGGAGCTCAAGGCCGTGAGCCCACTCGGCAAGAGCCCCGTCATCACCGATGGCGACGCCACCATCATCGAGACCGGCGCGATCATCGACTACATCATCCGCCATCACGGCGGCGGTCGCATGCAGCCCGACATGGCGACGCGGCACTATGACAGCTACGTCCAGTGGCTGCACTATGGCGAAGGGTCAGCGATGCTTCCCCTGATGCTGCGCCTCTATGTCGGGAGGCTGAAGGATGCTGGCGCGCCGCTCGAACCGCGCATCTCGAGCGAGACGGCCAACCATCTGAGCTTCATCGAGGGACATCTCACCGGCACGCAGTTCTTCGTCGGCGACAGCCTGACGGGCGCAGATGTGCAAATGAGCTTCGTCGCCGAAGTGGCGCGCGCGCAGGGCGCCCTGCCGTCCTATCCGAACTTCAATGCCTGGCTCGACCGCATCCATGCCCGGCCCGCCTGGATACGCGCGATAGAGAAAGGCGGCGCATACGCGCTCGGCCGCTGACTATTGCGGCGTGGCGATCTGCTTGCGGATCTCCGCGACGCCGCGGATGACCGACTTGATGCCATCGTCTGGCGTTTCAGATAGGGCGCCGCGATAGCCCTCGATCGTCAGATCCGGGCCAACGAGCAGGTAAGCCGGCGTGGTCGGCGGCGCCAACACGCTGATCAGCTTGCCGCTGTCTTCCAGCATCGGCCACGGCGGAGGAGGCTGCGGCGCGGCGCCGGCGGCGTGTATCACAAGCACATCGAGATCAGGGTCCTGGTCCGCAGCTGAACTCAGCGCAGCAGTGAAGCTGGCTTCATCGGCAGGCGCAGGGCCAGACCACAGGCCGAGGATGGTCCAGCGGCCGCGCATCGCTTCGGTCGTGAAGGCCGATCCATCCGGCCTCGTGCCAGTCATCGCAGGGAGCGCCGTGTTGCTGAGCGCATAGGCAGTCTGGTCGACCTCCCAGCCATCGATTGCTGCGGAGGGCATGGCGGCGGCAGGAGGCGCCTCTTCAGTCGCCGCAGGAACGGCGGCGATTTCGGTTTCCGCTTGTCCGCAAGCGGTGATGGCAAGTCCCGCGAAAGCGAAGATCATCGTGCGCATGGGCGTTCTCCTTGCGGCGAGGCTTGGCAGAGAATCGGGCGGATGAATGGCGCCCGGCGCTCTGCGTCGAAGCTTCTCGCATGACGAAAAACGGCCCGGTGCTTCCACCGGGCCGTTCAGGTTTTCAGCAGTGCGTCAAACTCAGTTGTAGATCTCGAACAGGCCGGCTGCGCCCTGGCCGCCGCCGATGCACATGGTGACGACGCCATACTTCGCCTTGCGGCGCTTGCCTTCCAGAAGCAGGTGGCCCGTGCAGCGCGCGCCGGTCACGCCATAGGGGTGACCGATCGAGATCGAGCCGCCGTTGACGTTGTACTTCGCCGGATCGATGCCGAGCTTGTCGCGGGAGTAGAGGCACTGCGAGGCAAAGGCCTCGTTCAGTTCCCAGAGGTCGATGTCGTCGACCTTCAGGCCATGGCGCGCAAGAAGGCGCGGAACGGCGAACACCGGGCCGATGCCCATTTCGTCAGGCTCGCAACCGGCGACCGCAAAGCCGCGGAAGGCGCCGAGCGGAGAGAGACCGCGCTTGGCGGCTTCCTTCGCTTCCATCAGCACGAGCGCCGCGCCGCCATCCGAAAACTGCGATGCGTTGCCAGCGGTGACGTACTTGCCTTCCTGGATCTTCTGGCCGCCCTTGAACACCGGCGCAAGTTTCTGCAGGTCGGCCAGCGTCGTCTGCGGACGGTTGCAATCGTCGCGCGTGACTTCGCCATCCTGCATGGTGACTTCGCCCGTCTCCTTGTTGGTGACGGCGTACTTGGTCTTCATCGGGACGATCTCGTCCTCGTACAGACCGGCGGCCTGCGCGGCTGCCGTGCGCTGCTGCGACTGCAGGGCATACTCGTCCTGGTATTCGCGGCTGACGCCGTAGCGCTCGGCCACGATCTCGGCGGTCTCGATCATCGTCATGTAGATCGCGGGGATTTTCGCCATCAGCTTGTCATCGAGCGCGCGGTTGCGGCCATCCGGGGCGGCTGGAGCGCGCGGTCCGAACTGGACCAGCGAGATCGACTCGACGCCGCCGCCGACCATGATGTTGGCGCCGTCGTGGATCTGGTGAGCGGCCAGCGCGATGGCGTTGAGGCCCGAGGAGCAGAAGCGGTTGATCGTGCCGCCGGCGACGGAGACCGGCATGTCGGCCCAGAGGGCGGCCTGGCGCGCGATGTTGCCGCCGGTCGCGCCTTCGGGATTGGCGCAGCCGAGATAGACGTCCTCGACTTCACCCGGCTCGAGCTTGGCGCGCTCCACGGCATGCTTGATCGCATGGCCGCCGAGAGCCGCGCCGTGGGTCATGTTGAACCCGCCTCGCACTGATTTCGCGAGCCCGGTCCGGGCCGTCGAAACGATCACTGCCTCACGCATTCTGAAATCCTCCGTACTTCGATGTTTGGAGGTAGCTTAAGCGACAGATTTTGGCGGATTGCAACAAGACGCGCCCGGCAGCCTGAAGCGGCCGGGCGCGAGTTTGCGGGGGAAGAAACGGTGGGAAGCGGATCAGCCGCCTTCCTTGGGCGTCGTGCGCGTCGTCGTCACAATCGTTGTCGTCGTGCTGGCAGGCGTCGCGAGCACGGCGGCAAGCTGCGCGGCGGCGATGTCTGCGGTCGTGTAGTTGGCCTTCGATTTCACCAGCGCCTGAACCTCAGGAGCGATGGGGTTCGTGGCGTCAAGCTCCGGACGTGTCGATACCGGTGTGATGACTTCCGTGGTGGTCTCGACCCTGGCGGTCGCAGTTTCTTCAACCCTGGTCCCGACAGTGACGGACGTGGCCGGGGCCGGCGCGCCGGCGGTCTCCACGGGCTGTGCGTCCTCGACCAGCTTCTCCGTGTCGATCGCGCCGATAACTTTCTCCGGCGCGACACCTTCGACGCGGACATCGCCAGCCGTCACGACCGTAGGCGGCTGGGCGAGGGCGGGAGCTGAGAAAAGAATGGCTGCAACTGCAGCGGTAGCAGGCAAGGACTTCATGGGATGGCCTCGTGTCGAAGTACTGTCCTTCCGAAAGGCGCGAGGCTGGCGGCCGTTCCATGCTTACATCAGTTTAAGCCCTGCTCAGCGAAACAGGATCCTCGACCGTAGCCTCCGGCGACTCGACATGGTCGGCGACGTAGGCCCCGTGTTCGCCGGAGCGGGGCCGCTCTACGATCGTCGTGTTGGCGGTGGTGAACAACTCGAGCTGCGCGTTCAGCGCGGCCCCGAGACATACTGAGAAAGCCGAAATCCAAAACCACATCAGCAGGGCGGCTACGGCGCCGAGAGATCCAAACGTGGCGTTGTAGGCCTCGAAGTTTTCCATATAGAGCGAGAATGCGATCGAGGCGACCATCCAGATCACGCCGGCGCCAACCGCGCCCGGAATGATCCAGCGCCAGCGCGCCCGCGCGCGGTCGCGCGACGGGGCGACGCGATAGATCGCGGCGCAGGCCGCCATGAACAACGCGATGATGACCAGCCAGCGAACTGAGTTGATTGCCGCCTCGACGAACGACCCAAGGCTCAGCGCCTTCAGGATCGGCGGCGCCGCCGCGATGGCGATGATCGACATGACGACGAAAAGAATGCCGCAGAAGGTGAAGGTCAGCTTGAGAGCGTTGAGCTTGATGAAGCTGCGCTTTTCCTCCTCGTGATACCCCATGTTCATGGCCTGGATCAGCGCCGCTACGGCCCCCGATGCGCCCCAGAACGCGAAGAGCGCCGAGACCGGCACGCCGATCGTCAGCCCGCCATCGTCCTGCATGGCGATCACCACCATCTGGTCGGCGACGAGGTTGAATGCTTCAGGCGCGAGTTCGCGCACCGTCTCAAGCTGCGCGCCGAGCGAGATGGCGTCGGTGAAAATGCCCCACACCATGAGGGCCGCGGCGATGGCCGGGAAGATCGAAAGGAAGGCGTAAAATGATATGCCCGCCGCAAGCAGGCCGAGATTGTCCTCCAGCACGCGCCAGAACACGCGGACCACGATCGCCCACCAGTCTCGCAAGTGAATAGCGGTGGGAGAGGCCACGTCATGACGGGTCTTCATGCCAGCGGGAACGCGGCGGCGCCGGGCAAAGTTCCGGATTCGGTTTGTCGCGAGCACGCCGAATGCGTAGCTTCGGCGGATGACAGTCGAACTCGCCCAACTGAAACGTCGCCCCACTCCCTCATCAGCCGATGCGGAGGCGCGCAAGCGCGGCTATCGGCAGGACGTGGCGATTGCCGACGACAGCGCGGTATTCCACGAACCTTGCGTCGAGGCGACCGCCATCGGCCTCGCCGGCGTCAACCACTACAACACCCCATTCAACCCACCCTACAACGAGCGGATACCGGGCGCGATCGACGGGCTGTATGTGCGCAAGTCGGTCGGCGATGCGCTGCTCGCGGTGAACGCGCGTCTCGCGGGTGCGGGGCTGGAGCTCTACCTGTTCGACGCGTGGCGGCCGCAAGCTGTGCAGCGCCACTTCCACGACGTCTGGTTTCCCGCATGGCTGAGGCAACGCGCGCCGCACCTCGACGGGCAGGAGCTTGTCGACGAGGTGGAGAAGTACTGGGCCGCGCCCAGCGAAGGCGATGCATCCCCATCGCCCCATTCAACCGGCGGCGCAGTCGATCTCACGCTGCGCTTCAAGGCGACAGGTCAGCCACTTTTCATGGGCGGCCTGTTCGACGATGTGACCGAGGACGCATGGACCGACGCATTCGAGCACAAGCCCGCGATCTCAATGTCAGACGAGGAGGCGCGCGCGAACCGCCGGCTTATCTACTGGGTGATGACCGAGGCGGGTTTCGCCAACAATCCGACGGAGTGGTGGCACTATTCCTGGGGCGACCAGATGTGGGCAAAACTTCGAGGCGAGCCTGCGGCGCTCTACGGCGGATGTGACCCCACGGGTTCCACAGGGAACTCGCGGCCTTAAGACCCCGGCAACCTTAGCGCGGCACACTCGTATTTCAGTCGATTGCGGGGTCCGCATGCTCAGCGCGTTCATCAACGAGGTGTCGAAGACCGCTGGCATCACGCGCGCCAAGGCCGAGGCCGCCATTGGCATCGTGCTGAACGCCGCCGAGCGGCAAGGCGCCCCCATCGCAGACGAATTCTTCGAGCGCATCCCCGGCGCCCGCACGCTGGCCGCCACCATGGGCGCCCAGATCGGCGCGCCCACAGGGGTTCTGGCCCGCCTGATCGAGCGTACGCCCGGCGGCCGCATGGCCGTGGTCGAAGGTCTGATGGTCGACCTTCACGCCCTCGGTCTTGGCCCAAATGAGATTGGCCGGATTTTTCCGGCGATCGGCAAGTTCTCACAGTCCGCGTTTGGCGTTTCCGGTGTCGGCCACCTCGGCGACATTTTCGGCGCGCTGAACGCTTCAGCCAGTGCAGTGCGTAGCGTAGCTTAACCTCCTTGTATGAGTGCAACCTGTCGGGCGGTCCTGTCGGACCGCCCGTTTTGCTTTGAGCCACGGGAAATCAATGGGTTACCTCCTCTCGGCGGACCGTGAACCCAGATGCAGAAAAAGTCGCACGGCCACGGAACCGCTTTTGGCGGATCGCGTTTTTCATTTGTGCTTCCCGGCGGTGGCGGTCTTATCCGTCCCCCCCGACCCACCGAGACCACTCCGTCGGGAAGTCGCTTCCTCTGCCCTCGGCGGAGTGGACCGCCCGCTTCACAGCGGGCGTTTCTGTATCTAGGCCTGCGCGATGGCCGACACAGACCCAGCTACCTCCACGATTTCCGCAACAAGCCTCGGCGGCCCCGGCGCGCCTGATGCGCAGAAATGTTCCGAACACGCGATGAACGCTCTGGGCCAGGCGGCTGGCCCAGAGATGCGGCTGGCATCCCTGTCGCTGGATGTGACCTCGCAAGAACTCGGCGAGACCCCTGTCGCCGTCATGGTCAGCGTCGACAAGCGCGCCCGCTCAATCGTCTTCGCCTCGATCGAGGCGCGGTCCGAAGGCAGGCTGGTCTATTCGGCACAGGGTTTGTTCAGCCGCGGCGGTTAGATCGGCCCATCCCGCAGCGCCAGCAGATCCGGGAACGCCGGCTCTCGCTTCTCGGCCTTCGCCATGAACGCCTCTCGCATGTGCGCGCCGGACAGCATTGCGGCATTCCACACGCCGATATAGTCCAGCCCATCCGCAATCGTGTGATCACGCGCATAGTTGATCATCGCCTTCGATCCGGTGACGGCGAGCGGATTCTTCGACGCAATCTCGCGCGCCAGCGCCATGGCGTGATCAAGCATCGCCTCTTGCGTATCGAACACCTCGTTGACGAGGCCGAGGTCCCGCGCGCGCGCCGCGGGCAGGCGCTCGCCCGTATAGGAAATCTGACGCACCCAGCCCTCCGGCAGCAGTTTGCACAGGCGCGGGAATGTGCCGACGTCCGCCGTCATGCCGATGTTGATTTCCTGGATGCAGAAGAACGCGTCCTTCGTCGCAAGCCGGATATCGCACGCCGAAATCATGTCGACACCCGCCCCGATGCATCCGCCTTGAACGCAGACGATCACCGGCATGCGCGCCTGGTCGAGGCATGTGAACGCATCCTGCAGCGCCGAAAGATCAGCCCGGAACTTCTCCGCGCGCAGGTGCGGGTCACGCGCCTCGCTGGTGATCCCTTCCGGCTTTGTGAATACGGCGAGGTCCATGCCGGCCGTGAAATGCTTGCCCGACGACGACACCACGATGCAGCGCGCACGGGCGTTGCGGTCGATACTCTTCACGATGGCGGGGAGTTCAATCCACGCCTCCGGTGTGAAGGTATTCAGCCTTTCAGGGCGCGAGAACCGGATATGGGCGACCCGATCTGTGATCGAGACCTCGAAGCAGGAATGCTGGGCTGACATGATTTCCGTCCCTGTATTGCGTTTCTGGCCCCAGCCTAGCCAACCAGAGCCAGCAGCGCGACCCGTTTGACGTGGCCCCCCTTTGCCTGTCCTATCCGCCCGGTTGGCGCCGCGGGAGGCAGCATGCACGCCGGAAGAGCTGGATTGGGCCTCGCGCTGTGCGTGGCGCTGGCGGCGTCCGTGCCGGCGAGCGCGCAGGACTTCGGCAAGATCGCCTCCGACATCCTCCACAAGTCCATGCCGGGCGACAAAGGCAACCTGACCAAGGGTGACGTTGCGGCCGGCCTCAGGGAAGCCCTCTCGGTGGCGGGCGGGCTGGCGACAAAGCGGCTGTCGGCCGCGAACGGCTATATGGGCGATCCCGCCGTGCGTATCCCCCTGCCTGGCGTGCTGGGGCAGGCTCACAAGCGGCTCGCCCCGTTCGGCATGGCCGGAACGCTCGATGACCTGCAGCGGCGCGTGAACCGGGCGGCGGAGGCGGCCGCGCCCGCGGCCGGCAAGATGGTGACCGACGCGGTAAAGTCGATGACGTTCGACGACGCCATGGCCATCCTGCGCGGTGGTGACTCCGCAGCCACGACCTTCCTGCGCAACAAGACCGAAGCGAGCCTAAGGCAGGCCCTCAAGCCGCAGTTTTCGCAGGCGCTGCAATCCGCTGGCGCGTTGACCGCGCTTGACGGCGCGGTGGCCAAATACGGCGCCGGCGTGCTCAAGACCGACACAAAGACCTGGCTCGCGGATGAGGCGACGACTGGTGCGCTGAACGGATTGTTCTATTACCTCGCCCGTGAAGAACAGGCGATTCGCCGCGACCCCGTGAAGCGGACAAGCGATCTTCTGCGCAAGGTATTTGGAGGCTAGACGCGCTGCATGCGCAGGTTTCGTGTAGAGTTGAAGGACGGGGAAGCATCAGGGATCGCCTTTGGCGATCCGGTGCGGCCGATCGACGTGCTGTTCCTGCACGCGACCGGTTTCAATGCCATCACCTACCAGTCCATCCTCGAGCCGCTCGGCGGACAGATGCACGCCGCCGCCATCGACCTGCGCGGCCACGGCCGCTCCCGCCTTCCGGCCAATCCGCGGCGGATGAAATCGTGGGCGAAGTTCCGCGACGACGTCATCCAGGTCCTTGAGAAGACCGCGCCGGACGGCGCAGTGCTCGGCGGCCATTCCATGGGCGGCACGGTCGCGCTGCTGGTCGCGGGCAAGCGGCCGGATCTCGTGAAGGGCCTCGTACTTGCCGATCCGGTGCTGATGCGGAGAAGCGTCTACCGGGCCTACAACTTTCCGATCCTCAACATGTTCATCCAGAAGCACGCGCTGGCGAAGCAGGCGCTTCGGCGCCGCCGAGACTTCGCATCGGCAAGCGATGCTGCCGAAAGCCTGCGCGGGCGAGGCGCCTTCAAGACATGGCGCGCGCCCTTCCTCGACGACTATGTGGTCGATGGCGTGCTGCGCCAGGACGACGGCACATTCCAGCTCGCCTGCACCCCCGAATGGGAATCCGCCGTGTTCGCGGCCCACCGCTACCGGCCGTGGGCGGCCCTTCGCCGCCTGCGCAAGAAGCGCATCCCCATCATCCTGCTGCAGGCCGACAAGGAATCCACCACGGTCCCCGACGCCGACGGCCGCGTCCACGCAATCCGCCCCGACGCCGCCGTCACCCGCGTCCCCGGCACCACCCACTTCATCCCCATGGAGCGCCCCTACGTCGTCCGCGACGCGCTCAAGATGCTCTACGAAGCGATGATCGAAGGCCATCAGCTGATCGATTACGTCGGCGCCGTGCGCCGCACGATCGACGACAGCATCGGTATCATGGGGTGAGGCGCTGAACGCCGGAGCGCGCGACGGCTGGGTCGGCGCTAGTCTTCGTACACCCCCGCCTTCACCCACGCCTCCTTCGGCCAGCGGTTGTGCATCCAGAACCACTGGTCCGGCGCCTCGCGGATGCGCGCCTCGACCCACTGGTTGATCCTCAGCACAGTGTTGTAGATCGCCTTGTCCTCGTCCGGATCGGCGTCCGGCATCAACGGCTCGTGCACCGTCACGCGATAGCAGCCGGGGCCTGTGCGGCGGCATGAGAACGGCACCAGCGGCGCGCCATACTTCATGGCGAGGCGGGTAGGGCCAGGCGCCGTCATCGCGTCGTAGCCAAAGAACGGCACGGCGACGCCCTGGTTGAACTTCTGGTCGTTCATCAACGCGACCGGCTGTCCGCGCCCCAGCGCCCGCATCAGCTCGCGCGTGCCTGCGCCCTTAGGCGTCAGCGCATTGATGCCATAGGCGTGCCGCGCCTTCGCGATGCGGCGGTCGATGTGCGGATTATTCGCCGACCGGTATGTGATCTGCGCATCCAGCGGCCGGTTGCAGATCGCCGACGCGATCACCTCCCAGTTCGCGAAATGCCCGCTGATCAGCACGGCAGGCTTGCCGGACTCGCGGATCGCATCGAGCCGCTCGGCGCCCACAACCTCGACCCGACTGTTCGCCACATACGGCTTCATGCGCGCCAGGTGAGGCATCTCCCCCGCCGTGCGGCCAAGCGTTTCCCATGCGCCCCGCGCCACCTCGTCAACCTGCTTGCGCGTCCAATCCGGGAACGCCATGCGCAGATTGCGGATCATCGTCCTGTGTTGCGACGTGAAGGGGCCGGCGGCCTTCAGGATCGCCGCGACGCTGTTCGATGCCCACGTCAGCGGCATCAGGCTCATTGGGATCCAGTAGAGCCAGTCCCATGCCAGCGCCTCGAGCCGCCACGCCAGCCGGGATGTCCACCCGGTGCGCTGCGCGTTGTCGAGGTCCTTTGGCCTGATGAATCGGTTTTCGTCGTCGCTCAACTGACCACGCCGTCGAGAAGACGGGCGAGCGCCTCTTCGTCCTCGAAAGCCGCCTTCACCGACGCGCGCGCGACCTTGTCCTTCATGTCGGCAGGCAGCCGCACATGATCCTTGTCGGTGGTGACGAGCCGGGCGTCATGATCGGCTGCGAGCTTCATGAGGAAGGAGACATCGTATTGCGTGAAGGCGTGGTGATCGGGATAGGGCGCACCTTCCAACAGTTCAACTCCCGCCTGCCTGCCGAGCGCATCGAAAAAGCGCGAGGGACGCCCGATTCCTGCGAACGCGACGTAGCGGCCGGGCGCCAATGTGCTGGTCGCGGCCAGCCGCGCACGCAGAATCGGCCCCGCGAATCCGGAGAAGGCAGCAGGTGCTTCGCCGTCACCCATCAGCACCACAGCGTCGGCGCGCGCTAGTCCCGCCGCTACGGGCTCACGCAACGGCCCCTTCGGAAACACATGCCCGTTGCCGAACGGGTTGCCTGCATCGACCACGACAATCGACAGCGACTTCTTCAGCGTTGGGTTCTGGTGCCCGTCATCCATCACGATCAGCTGCACGCCATCCGCCTTCATGGCGCGCGCGCCGGCTGTGCGATCCTTCGACACCCACGACTCCCCGCTGGCCGACAGCATCAACGGCTCGTCGCCTACCTCCTGGAAAGTGTGCCTGGCAGGATCAACGCGCTGCGCACCTTCGAGCGACCCGCGATAGCCCCGCGAAAGACTCGCCGCGCGCAGGCCCCTGCGCGTGTAGTGCGCACGAACGACTTCGGTCACCGGCGTCTTGCCTGCGCCGCCGAGCGTGAGGTTGCCGATGCAGACGACAGGCAAGCCAGCGTCTTCGGGCGTCGTTGTGCGAATACGCCGCTCGCCCGCGAGTCGATAGACCATCGCCAGCGGGCTGAGCAGCAGCTTGGTCATCGGCGCTGACGCACGCGCGCGCTTGTCGGTCACGCTCCAGAAATAGGGCTCACGCATCACTGGCGGCTTTCGGCGGCAGCATCGCGAGAATGGCGTCGATGGTGTGATCGAACGGCCCGCGGAATGCATCGAACATCGTGGCCGACAGGCGCTGGACCGATCTTGCCGAAAGCTCGCCATGCCAGAAATCTGCGAGCTGTCCTGGCGTGTCGCCAATGACGAGCGCGGCGTTCTGAGCCATAATCTCGAATGTCTCGCGGAAGTTGAATCCGTGCGGCCCCGTGAAAACGCGCTTGCCAAGCTGCGCTGCCTCGATGGCATTGTGCCCGCCCACATCCGTCTTGGTCGCGCCCCCGAGATAGACGCCGGCGGCGGCCGCATACCAGAACAGCAGCTCGCCCATCGTGTCCGCCACGACCACGTCGGCACCAGGCGCAGACGGCGTCCGGTCCTTGGACCATTGCTGCACGTTGAAGCCACGCCCGCGCGCTTCGTCGACGATGGCAGGCCCGCGATCAGGATGGCGCGGCGCGAGGATCAAAAGCGCATCCGGCGTTGACGCCCGCAGTGAGGCGAAAGCATCCAGCGCAAAGCCGTCTTCCCCGGCATGGGTCGAGGCGGCAAGGAGGATCGGCCTCCCCACCGCATTCACGAAGGCCGCAACCTGTTCTGCCGGTGGCGGTATCACGCGCGCAGCCATCTTGAGATTGCCGACAATCGCGACATCGCGGCCAAGGGCGTCACGCAAGCCCTGCGCAGTCTGCCTGTCTGCAGCGCCGATGAAGTGGAAGGCGGCGAAGATCTCGCGCGCGGACGCCTTGCGGCTCTTCCAGCTGTCGAGCGATCGCGTCGTCATCCTTGCATTGGCCAGCGCCGCCGGAATGCGCCCGTGCTTCAGGCCCATCAGCATGTTGGGCCATATCTCGCCCTCCGCGAACACAGCTGCTTCGGGCCGCCAGTGCTGCAGGAAGCGCTGCACCGCGACGGGGCCGTCCACCGGCGCCATCTGGTGAATGACATTTCGCGGCGCCCCGGCCGCGATCATGTCCGCAGATGTCATCGTCTGCGTGGTGACCAACGCTTGCGCGTCCGGTCGCTTTTCGCGGATCGCCTCGAACAGGTCGAGCAACAGGCGCGACTCCCCAACACTCGCGCCGTGCATCCAGATCAGGGGGCCTTTGGGCCGAGACACACCGGTTCGGCCAAACCGCTCGCCCACACGCTCCGGCTTTTCCTTGCCGCGCTTCACGCGATCCCGCACGAGGATCGGCGCAAACGGCTCCAGCAATCTCGCGCCGATACGATAAAGCGTGAGCGCTGCGGTCACGTGCCGCGATGCTCCATGGCGGGTTCGGTCGCCGGGGCAGGGGACGCAGCCTGAGGCGCGGGCTCCGGCGCCGCTGCGGGTTCGGGGTGTGGAACGGTATCGGGCGCGAGGCCGACGAGGTCGTCCGCGCGCGCTGTCGCCGCCCTGAGCGCATTCTCCACACGCAGGCGAAGCTCTTCCGAGTCCATGCTCTTGGACGTCTGGATCGGTTCAGGGATCACGACTGCGCCGCGCGCAAACGGCCTCGGCCACAGCAGCCTGTCCCAGGTGTCGAGCCGCTTGGCATTGGCGGAAAGGCCGTAGACCAGGATGGGTACGCCCATCTGCTGCGCCAGCTTGATCGTGCCGATGCCAACGATCTCCCGCGGGCCTTTCGGGCCGTCGATCGTCATCACGATGCAGCCGCCCTTCTTCATCACCTCCATCGACTCGCGCGCCGCCGAGACACCACGCTTGCTCTTGTCGGAGCGTCCCGAGGAAGATCCGCGAATGATGTGAAGGCCGAGCAGCGTTCCCGCGCGTTTGGTGAACTCGCCGTCCTTGGACGGAGACACCATCAGGGTGGCCGGGTGAGGCGGCCTCGGCCATTTCGGGCGCTTCTTGATCTGAGCATAGGGCATTAGCAGGATGCGCGAATGCCACGTGGCGGCGACCCAGCCCTGCGGGCTGTCCCACAGCTTGTGCATGTGCTCGATGCCCTCCACACGCCACCGCATCGTGTGGGCGAGGAGCGACATGTAGGCCCAGATCAGGGTGCCCCCGATCCAGGGAATCACAGGCGATTGGCTGCGTTGCTTGGACATTGCCGCCTATATACTCCCTGCGCCCGCTGCCGCCAGACGGCCTCCCTGCGGCCAGATCATCCGCGACCACGGCCCGCCGGGGTCCGGGGCGCGCTGCCGCCTTGCAATCCCGGCCAGAAACGGCATCTACCGCGCATGAACGGCAGTGCGGCCATGGCCCAATCCATCGACCTCGCGACCCCGGCCGGCCGCCGCAGGGCGCGCCGTGAGCTGGTATGGGGCGACCACGGATTCCTCAGGGTAAGGTTCCGCAACCTTCACCGCATCTCCGACGAAATGTTCCGGGCCAACCAGCCCTCGCCGGAGCAGATCGCCCGTTATCGGAAAGAGCTGGGCCTCAAGACGATCCTCAACCTGCGCGGGAAAAGCCCCAAGGGCTATTACCTGCTCGAGAAGGAAGCGTGCGACCGGCACGGGATCCAGCTCGTGGATTTTCAGGTCTTCTCGCGTGAAATCCCGACGCCGGCCGCCATTCTGGAAGCAAAACGACTCTTCGATTCAATCGCCTATCCGGCCTTGATGCACTGCAAGTCGGGCGCGGACCGGGCCGGCATCATGGCCGTGCTGTACCAGCATTTCCGCAGGGGGCAGCCGATCGAAAAGGCGTTGGAACAGCTCTCCGGCAAGTATCTGCACATCCGTCACGGGAAAACCGGTGTGCTGGATTTCTTCTTCGAGACATATCTGCGCGAGGGCAAGCCGGCCGGCCTAAGCTTCGTGGAATGGGTCGAGAAGGGGTACGATCCCGCCGCGCTGAAGCAGCGTTTCCTTAGCGGCAGGAAGTCGAAAGTGGATATCGACCAGTTGCTGCGACGCGAATAGTGGCGTTGGCGGGCCGCCGCCAGACAATCCGAAAAAACCGTTCGCGTGTTGTTTGGCCCCGGGCTAGACAGTTACACAGTTCGCGTGGAGGGGTCGTCTATGAAATTCTTTATCATCAACAGCTTCCGCTTTCTGGTCTACAACGCTTACTTCGGAATCATCGCGCTTTACACGTTCGGTGTCTTCCTGGAGCGGCAGCAGATCCAGGGCGTGATTTCGCAGTTCACCACCAGCGGCAAGGTTCTGGTGGAGCGCGGAATGGTCGATCCGCAGACCGGCCTCATCGCCATGGAGCCGATGATGGATCGTGGCATGGTCCTGTCCGACCCCTCGCTCTCGGCCCTGTCGATCGTGATCGGCCTGATCGTCGGCTGGATCGCTGCAACGCTGATCTGCGGCGTGCTGGTCACGCTGCTGGACATCCGCGACGACATCAACGACCGCCTGCCGCGCTCCAAATAGGCCTGCCAGACACTCAATAACGTCACGAATCGCGTAGGCGCCGGTCTCTGAGGCCGGCGCCGCTTCGCTCTCAAGCCAAACGGCCCTTGGCGATTCATCCCAGCGACGTCACATAGGGCCCATGACCTCTTCTTCCGCCGAACTGCTTGAGTCGCTCATCGAAGCCACGCTGAAGGCAGGCGCCGATGGCGTCGACGCCCGTATCTCCGAAAGCGCCAGCCTGTCGGTCGAGGTCCGCAACGCCGATCTCGAGACCGTCGAGCGCGAGGAATCGCGCGGCCTTGCCCTGCGAGCTCTTGTCGGCCGGCGTCAGGCCACCGTTTCCGCCACCGATCTTTCGCCCGACGCCCTGAAGGCGCTCAGCGAGCGCGTCGTCGCGATGGCCCGCCTTGCGCCCGAGGACAAGTTCTGCGGCATCGCCGACCCCGGCGAGATCGCGCACCACCACCCCGACCTGAAACTCGAAACCGACGACATGCCGGAAGCCGACGAACTGGAACGCCGCGGACGCGAGATGGAAGCCGCCGCCATGGCGGTCCCCGGCGTGAAGCAGATGTCCCACTGCGGCGCATCCTGGAACACCGGACAGACATGGCTCGCCGCCTCGAACGGTTTCCGCGCCCACAAATCCTCCGGCATGTCCTCGATGGCGGCCGTCGCAATCGCCGAACGCGATGGCGCGATGGAGCGCGACTACGAATCCTCTTCGGAACGCCGCCGCGCCAATCACAAATCCCCCGACTGGATAGGCCGCGAAGCCGGGACGCGCGCCGTCTCCCGCCTCGGCGCGCGCAAGGTCGACAGCCAGACAGCCGCGGTGATCTACGACCACAAGCTCTCCAGCCGTCTGATCGGCGCCTTCCTTGGCGCCATCTCCGGCCCAGCCGTCGCGCGCGGCGTTTCTTTCCTGAAGGACAAGCTCGGCAAGCAGGTCTTCGCGCCCGGCGTGAACCTGATCGACGATCCGTTCCGCGAAGGCGGCTTCGGCTCCCGTGCCTTCGACGGCGAGGGCCGGCCGGTCAAACGCACCGCGCTGGTCGAGGACGGCGTACTGACGCAGTGGCTGCTCAACGGCCCCTCCGCCCGCCAGCTGGGTCTCAAGCCCAACGGCTTCGCCAGCACAGCCTTTGGCGATCCGCCCGGCGTCACCACCTCCAACCTCGATCTCCTGCCAGGCGCGCGCACCCTCGCCGAGCTGATGGCCGACGTGGGCAAGGGCCTCCTCGTCACCGACATGTTCGGCCCCTCGCTCAACCCCAACACCGGAGACTATTCCGTCGGCGTCTCCGGCTTCTGGTTCGAGAATGGCGAGCGCGCCTATCCCGTCTCCGAAGTCACCATCGCCGGCGACATTCCCGCCATGCTCCTCCGCGCTATTCCCGGCTCCGACCTGGAAATCCGCGGATCCACCAACGCGCCCAGCCTCCTGATCGACGGGATGAGTCTTGCCGGACGCTAGCGACCTCGACGCCGATCTCGCGCTGATCGCCGAGGCGGCGCAGGAAGCAGGACATCTCGCGCTCGAATGGCTGGAGAGGGGGGCAAGGCGCTGGGACAAGTCGCCCAACAACCCCGTCACCGAAGCCGACATCGCCTGCAACGACCTCCTCATCCGGAAGCTGCGCACCGCGCGCCCCGGCTATGGCTGGCTCTCCGAGGAAACCAGGGACAGCGCCGCCGACCGCTCCCAGAAACGCGTCTTCGTCGTCGACCCGCTCGATGGCACGGCAGCCTTCATCCGCGGCGAAAGCGGCTTCTGCGTTTCGATCGCCATCGTCGAGGCCGGCCAGCCGATCGCCGGCGCCGTCTTCAACCCCAATTTCGACGAGTTGCTCAGCGCCCGCAAAGGCGGCGGCGCCAGGCTCAACGCGGAACCTGCCACCGTCACCGACTGCAACAGTCTTGCCTGCAGCATGATCGGTCAGCCCGACGTCTTTGCCCGAACCAACGCTCAATACTGGCCCGATGTCAGCCTGATCGACGCCGTGCCCAACGGAATGGCCTGGCGCCTGGCGCTCGTCGCTGCGGGGCACTGGGATGCAGCCGTCGCGCTCAACGACAAGTGCGACTGGGACCTCGCCGCCGCAGTTCTCATTATCGAGGAGGCCGGCGGGGTCGCGACCGACCGCCACGGCCAGCCCTTCGTGTTCAACCGGGAATCGGTCATTCAGAAGGGGGCCGTGGCTGCTGGCGCCGCGCTCCACCCGCTGATAATGGAGCGTCTCCGCCACTGGGCCAGTCAGCAGACCCGACCCTCAGCCACGTGACGGCAGGAAACCGAGATGACGTCCAGCAACACCCCCGACAAACAGCTCCTGCACATCGTCATCGGCGGCGAGCTGAAACATCCCGGCACGGTCGAATTCGTCAATCTCAAGGAGATTGATTTCGTCGGCGCCTTCCCGAGCTATCGCGCCGCCTACGACGCCTGGAGGTCGGCCGCCCAGCGCACCGTCGACAACGCCCACGTCCGCTATTTCATCCTGCACGCGCATCGCCTGCTCGATCCCGAGACCGGCAAGCAACACGATGCCTGACGCTTCCGGCGCTTCTCGCCAGAAGCGCCTCTCCTCCCGCTTCGTGCGCGACTGGCTGAAGCCACAGCTCGGCTGGTTCGCGCTCGGCACGCTGTTCGCATCGCTGATGGCGGCGTGCGCGTTCGGATACTCGTACATCATCAGCCTCGCCACCGACTGGCTGAAGGATGGCGACCAACGCGTGATGTGGCTCGCGCCGATGGTAATCATCGCGCTTGTGCTCGTCCGCGCCCCCGCCATGTACGGCCAGACCCAGGCCAACAATCACGGCGTGCAGAAGGCCGTGGTAAAACTGCAGGAAGCCCTGTTCGCCCGCCTCATCGGTGGTGACTTCGCGCGCCTGCAAGCGAAGGCGTCGGGCGAATACGTCTCGCAATTCGCCAACGACATGGTGCTCATCCGTGAAGCCTCGCTGCGCGTCGCCACCAACCTCGCGAAATCCACCCTGACCATCCTCGCCGCTGTCATCTTCATGCTGATCACCGACTGGCTGCTGACCGTGGTCCTGCTCGTCGTGTATCCCATCGCCTTCATGCCGGTGATTCAGCTCGGCAATCGCGTGCGCAAATCCTCGCGCCGCTCGCAGGAGCAGGCTGGCGAACTCACCGCCGTCCTCAACGAGGCCTTCCAGGGCGCGCGAACAGTGAAGGCCTTCGGCCTCGAAGCCTATCAGAACGCCCGCGCGAGCGCAGGCTTCGTCGAACGCGCGCGCCTCTACATGAAGGTCCTCCGCGCCAAGGCGATGGTCGACCCCTTCCTCGAAATCGTCGGCGGCGTCGCCCTCGCAGGCCTCTTCGCCTTTGCCGGCTGGCGCGCCCTGTCAGGCGACATCACCGTTGGCGAACTCGTCGGCATCATCGCGGCAATCGGCATCGCATCGCCCGAAATCCGCGCCCTTGGTACACTCAACGCCGTCGTCAATGAAGGTCTCGCGGCTGCGACCCGCATCTACGCCGTGCTCGACGAGCCGCAGGGCGTCGCCGACAAGCCCGGCGCCAAGGCCATTGGCCGCGCCACAGGCCGCGTGGAGTTCGAGAATGTCCGCTTCAGCTATCAGGGCGCAGACCTTGCGCTCAATGGCCTCTCGCTCAAAGCGCTGCCCGGCCAGACTGTCGCCGTTGTCGGCCCATCCGGCGCCGGAAAGTCCACGCTGTTCAGCGTCCTGATGCGTCTTTACGAAGCAAGTGACGGCGCGGTCCGCATCGACGATCACGACCTGCGTGATGTGACCATGGCGTCCCTCCGCGCAAACCTCGCGCTCGTCTCGCAGGACGCCTTCCTCTTCGACACCACCATCCGCGAGAACATCGCCTTGGGCCGCCCCGGCGCCACGCAAGAGCAGATCAGGGCCGCCGCCGAAGCCGCCGCCTGCGATTTCATCCCCGCTCTACCTGGCGGCTGGAATGCCCCGGCAGGCGAGGGCGGTCGCAATCTCTCCGGCGGCCAGCGCCAGCGCATCGCGCTCGCACGGGCGCTGGTCTCGGACGCGCCCGTCCTCCTGCTCGATGAAGCCACCAGCGCCCTCGATTCCGAAAGCGAAGCCCGCATCCAGCAGGCGCTCGCCGGTCTTGCGGGAAAGCGCACCGTCATCGTCATCGCCCACCGCCTCGCCACCGTCCGCCGCGCCGACCGCATCTTCGTGATGGAATCCGGCACCGTCACCGAGGCCGGCAGCCATGACCAACTCATGGCCCTCGGCGGCGCCTACGCGCGTATGGTCCAGCACCAGCTGACCTGAGCGGAAGCCTCCCGCTGCAGCCATGCTGATAAATGCCCGAGGCGCCGGCAGCGCTATCTGCTAGCGTGAACCCCTCGATGTCGGAGTCGGATATGCGGATTCTTCTGTTTGCGGGCGTGCTGGGCATCATGGCTGCCGGGTGTTCGCCCCAGACACCGGCAGAGCCAACCGCGCCTGAACAGCAGGCCGCCGCGCCTCCCGCTGTCGAGCCACAGCGAGGCAATACACCTCCCGAAGATCTCGAACCCTTCGTCGTGATGATCGGCGCCGAACGCTGGACCGTCATTCTTGAACGCGCAATCGAAGGCGCCATCGCGGCTGAGGATGCGAACGCAATCGAACGTACCGATCTCCACCGCGCCGACGCCGCCCTGAAGCGCGGCGCCGCCATGACCATTGAGCTGCGCAACTGGGTCTGCGGCAAGGGTCTGGTGACTGGTGCCGACTGCAAACTGCCCGAATGGCCCGCCTGGACTCGCGAACTTCCCACCGCAGACACGCCTATCGGCGAAATCGACCGCCGCAGCGCCTGGCTCAGCGAAGTCATGGACCCCTTCACCACCGCCGCTTGCGAAGCCGGCCGCAAGGCGAGCAACGACGAACTGTTCTGCTCGGTCGAATAGGCGTCGCGCATCAAAGTTGGTTAAGCTCCCGCCACGCGGTGCCGCCCCCAGAAAGGAGGGCGGCAAGGTGGTGGTTGACCTGTCAACGCACAAACATGCCCGTCAGAACCAGCCGATTCTGGACGCACGTTTTCAGACCCGTCCCGAACAATCTCAACAAGCTGGACCGATCAAGTCGGCCGATTCCAGACCTGTGCATCCCCTACTTCCAGACCTCCGAGATACTCCAGTCATCCATCCCGCAGGGAGGGCGGCTGATCATTGTTCAACGGCGCGCGCGGGATGCAGGCGAGCGTGATGAGCCTCTCGAGCCAACGCGAAGAGAAGCTCGCCGGGGACGGGTCCTGAACAGGCCGGCCCGCACCCCGGCAGCTTGGTGGCGCCAAGCGCATGAAACAGGGCCGCCGTGCGCGCGCTGCCGCACAACACACTGCCGGGGACGCGGGATCCGCGAACCTTCTTCTAGCGGTAGCGCCTCACAGGCGTCGCCAAATCACGCGGGGCATCCCGCGTCCCATGGCCCTCCAGTCTGTTTGGAGACCCAAAACGACAGCATCAAAGGCGGCTCACTCCGGACTGAATGCGTAACTGAGCCTCGCTAACGTAAGGACCGCTGTCGGGAGAGCCGCTACAGCAGCATCAACCCCTGCACGAGATACACAGCCCCCGTCGCCGTGACGATCCACTTCGTCCATGTGCGGAAGTTCGCGTCCGTCATACGCTCAAGCACTAGCCCGCCCGCCCATGTGCCCATCAGCGACAACGGCACAACCGCCGCCAGCGCCCAAAGCGGCGGAAAGCTGGCGGCGCCTTCCGGCGTGCCGAGCAGGGCAAACAGCGGAAAGCCCCAGAACGCGATCTTGACGCCGTGCGCCATCACCTGCGTCGCTGCCTTGGTGGCGACAACGGTCTGCCGCGGCAGAAGCGTTTTCACGAAGAACAGGTCGAGCAGCGGCCCTGCGACGCCCGCCAGCGTGTTCAGCGTCTGCACGAGAAAGCCGCAGACCTCCGCCTGCAAGGGCCGCTCGACATCGATACTGGCCCACGACTTCGGAATCCAGACGAGGAAGGCCGTCAGGCCCAGCAGGATGAAGACCATCGATTGGCTCGGCCGCCACACCGTCGTCACCAGGGCAATGACCAGCAACGAGCCGATGATTCCAATGGCGTAACGTCCGATCAACGGCCATGCGAGATGCCGCCTATGCAGGGTTGCGCGCGACCCGTTCGAGATGATCTGGATGAAGCCATGCAGCACCATGGCCGTCGCGACCGGTGTGAAACTCGCCAGCACCCCCATCAGGATCAGCCCGCCGGCCATGCCGAACACGCCGGAGATCGCTGCGGTAAGCAGGGTGGCGATGAGGATAACGCCAACGATTGCTGGGGACATGCGCGCCGGCGATAAATTCGGAATCGGAGCACACGCCATGTGTGCTGGGAATGCACATAGCTGCGGCAAGCGTGGCTGTCGAACCTCGGCCACACTTGCCAGTCGCGGCGGCTCTGGCCACTGTGGCTGAGCCGGGAAGGAGGCTTGGGGCATGATCCATATCCGCATGGCCCGTCGCACGGACGCCGCTGCCATTGCGAGCGTGCACGCGACGACCTGGAAGGAAGCCTATCGCGGCCTTCTTGACGGCGCCTATCTCGAGAACCTCTCGGAAAAGCGTCTCACCGCCCGCTGGCGCACGCATCTTGACCGGCGAGAGGAAGATCGGGACGAGGAAATCCTTGTCGCCATGAATGGCCGCGAACTGGTCGGTTTTGCCAACGCCATTTCTTCGCGCGAGGCATTCGCCCCTTGGGAAGCCGAAATCCCGATGATTTACGTCCTGAAGGAGCATCGCGGCTCAGGGATCGGTCGTGGCCTGATGAAGGCTTCGGCGGACCACTGTATCCGTCGCGGCATGTTCTCCGGTGGCCTCTGGGTCCTGCGAGACAATGGCGCAGCGCGCGATTTCTACGAAGCGCTCGGCGGTGAATCCCAGGGCCGCAAGTCCGACAGCGTCGGCGGACAGATTGTCCAGCTGGTCGGCTACTGGTGGCGGGATATCGCCCAGCTTGCGGAGCGGTCGACCCAGTCGATCACGCCGGGCCGTTACTGAAACTGCGATACCGCGCTGCAGCATTGGCGATCGGGACCTCCGGCCCCATTGCCTTGGCTTTGTCCGGGCGGTAGGCCCTCAACACCATAAGGTGGAAACCGCATGGCCGCGAACCCGACGGGCAGGGGCCTGACTGACGGGACGCGGCGCTGAAAATTGCGGCTGCGACAAGAGGGACGTCCCATGAACTTCGAATACACCCCTAAAATGAAAGAGTGGATCGCCCGCGTTTCGGCGTTCATGGACAAGCATATCTATCCGAACGTCGAGACGTTCGAGAAGCAGCACGCCGCTGGCGACCGTTGGGTTACCCCCCAGATCGTGCACGACCTCAAGGCCATCGCAAAGAAGGAAGGCCTCTGGAACATGTTCATGCCCCCGAACAAGGAGCATGACGGAGAATACAAGGGCGCCGGCCTCACCAACCTTGAATACGCGCCGCTCGCCGAGCTGATGGGCCGCGTCTCCTTCGCCTCTGAAGTGTTCAACTGCTCGGCGCCCGACACCGGCAACATGGAAGTCTTCCACCGCTACGGCACGCCGGAGCAGAAGGAAAAATGGCTGAAGCCGCTGATGAACGGCGACATCCGCTCAGCCTTCCTGATGACCGAGCCGGCCGTGGGTTCGTCGGACGCCACCAACATCGAAACCCGCATCGACCGCGATGGCGATCATTACGTGATCAACGGCACCAAGTGGTGGTCGTCGGGCGTTGGCGACAGCCACTGCAAGATCGCCATCGTGATGGGAAAGTCGGACTTCAACGCCGAGAAGCACAAGCAGCAGTCCCAGATCCTCGTGCCCCTCGACACGCCGGGCGTGAAGGTCCTCCGCATGCTGCCGGTGTTCGGCTATGACGACGCGCCGCACGGCCACGCCGAAGTGAAGCTCGAGAATGTCCGCGTGCCGGCGACGAACATGCTGCTCGGCGAAGGCCGCGGCTTCGAGATCGCGCAGGGCCGTCTCGGGCCGGGCCGCATCCACCACTGCATGCGTACCATCGGCGTCGCCGAAGTTACGCTCGAGAAAATGTGCAAGCGCCTGCTCTCGCGCACCGTGTTCGGCAAGAAGATCGCAGAGCATTCGGTGTGGGAAGAACGCATTGCCCGCGCCCGCATGGACATCGAGATGACCCGCCTGCTGTGCCTCAAGGCGGCGGACATGATGGACAAGGTCGGTAACAAGGGCGCGCAGAACGAGATTGCCATGATCAAGGTCGCGGGTCCGCTCGCCGCCTTGCGCATCATCGATGACGCAATCCAGGCCCACGGAGCCGCCGGCGTGACAACCGATTTCGGTCTCGCACGAGCCTACGCCTCGATGCGCACCATGCGTCTCGCGGACGGCCCGGACGAAGTGCACAACCGCGCTATCGCCCGCAACGAGTTCAAGAAGTACCGCGACAACGAGTATGCATCGAAGGTCGCCGGCGACAACTACGCAGCCAGCGGCCGCGCCTGAACTCAAGACGTTGAAATGATGTGCGGCGGCGCAGCAATGCGCCGCCGCTTTTCATTATGACGGTGGCGGCGGATGCTCCGCCGTGCTTGCATGCCCCAGTCCCGGAGGGCGCGATGAGGTGGATGTTTGCGGGGTTGGCCGCTGCGGCTGGTGTGTTCGCGCCGCTCGCAGAGGCTCAGAATGACGAACGAGTTGTCGTCACCGCCAGCATGATCATGAGCGACGATGAGTACACGGACGAGTTCGGCGCACTGCCGTACATCTCGATCAAGGCGCATGCGGACTTCGTTATGTTCACCGTCAGCCTCGAGAGCGCATCCCTCAACATGACGGAGCGAACGGCCGAACTCGATCGTGCCTGTCGCGCTCTTGTTCAGCGTGTTGCGCGCACTCAGGGCTTGGAGATGGAGATCGGGAGCTCCGGCCAGTCTGTCCCAACCGAGACGGCTACGGCGGCGGAAATCATCCGCCACACGCCGCGACGGTCCAGCATTCCCGTGCTGCTGACGTTCGATGTGCGTCCGAACGAGAGTTTCGTGCAGGTCCGGACGCGCGCCGAGGCCTTTATCAAGGGCGTCGAGGTCAGCGGACGGGCCGAAGCGACGACAGGTGCGGACCAGTATATCGGTGTGCGTGATCCGGCGAAGCATCGCACAGACCTTCTGCGCAGGATCGCGGAAGACACGCGCCTGATGCAGGACGTGTTCGCCAACACGGGCGCCCCGGGCGTGTCGCCGGGCATATCAATCACGGGCCTTGCAAGCCGGGTAAAAACCAGGCCGGTCGGGCCGTTGGAGATCGAGATGTTCATCCCATATTCCATCGTGCTGGGCGCGCCGCTGCCGCAGCCCCCGCCAAACTAGATTTGGGGCCTCGATCTACAGAGAGACGCCGGGCCGCCGCGTCTTTGCCGCGATTGAGGCGACAGGTATTCGCTGCGCTCTGTCCGATGGGACGCGGGTGCATTCAAGGAGGGACACATGAAACGTATTGTTCTAGGGGCCGTCGCCGCGATCGCGCTTAGTGCCCCGGCTGCTCACGCGCAGGTCGTGCGCGGCGACCAGATCGTGGCGCAGAGCAACTATGTCAGCCGGCAGCAGGTTGCGATTCCGCAGATATCCATCGTGGTGCGGGCGGACTTCGTCCTGTTCAGCGTGCGCTATGAGACGGGTACGCGGGCAGCGGATGAGCGGGAAGGCGAACTCTCGCGCACATTCACCACCGTGACGCAGCGGGCAGGACGGACCAACGGCGATGTCGTGATCGAGGTCGGGTCGCCGGGCAATTCCGCCGCCATCGAGACAGCGGCCATCAAGGAAGTGGTCCAGGACCAGGGTGACCGGTCCTCTATCGACCTTGTGCTGAAAGTGGCGGTGAAGCCGAACGAGACCTTCGATGCCATCCGTGCGCGCACGGAGAAATTCGTGGCCGATGCGCCGGTGTCTGGCCGGGTCGAGTATGTGATCGGCGACAGCCAGTTCCTCGGCGTGTCCGAACCGAAAAAGCACCGCCAGACGCTGATCACCGCGATCGCCGACGATGTGAAGCTGATGCAGGCATCGTTCGGTGGACCGAGTTCGCCCGTGCGCGTAAACCTTACGGGCATGGAACAGCGCGCGCAGACCCGGCCGGTCGGGCCGCTCGATCTCGAAATCTACATCCCCTATTCGATGAGCCTGACATCAGGGACCGGAAACTAGGCGGCGATTTCGCTAACGCTGTTGCGGGAAGTGCGTTAAGCGGCCTCCAGGAGGAATTCTCATGACGGAGCGTCGCGAGACGGGCCAGTCGTTTGTCGAAGGCGGCGAGCGGGTTGCAAAATATCTCGCCAGCGCAGGCGTCGCCTCGCGGCGCGATGTCGAGCGGATGATTGCCGACGGGCGCGTGAGCGTGAACGGCAAGGTGCTCGATACGCCCGCGTTCAAGGTAACAGGTCGCGAGAAGATCCTGCTCGACGGCAAGCCGGTGCAGCGCCCCGACGCGACGCGGCTGTGGCGTTATCACAAGCCCGCCGGCCTCGTGACGACCAACAAGGACCCCGAAGGACGACCAACGATTTTCGGCGGTCTGCCGCTCGACATGCCGCGCGTGCTGACCGTCGGTCGCCTCGACCTCAATACAGAGGGCCTGCTGCTTCTCACCAATGACGGTGAACTGGCGCGTGCGATGGAGCTGCCGGCGACGGGCCTCAAACGCTCATATCGCGCGCGGGCCTATGGGCGCATCCAGCAGAAGGAACTCGACCGGCTGCGCGATGGCATCGTGCATGAAGGCGTGGCCTATGGTTCGATCGACGCGAAGCTTGATCGCGTGACGGGATCGAATTGCTGGATTGATGTCTCGCTTGCCGAGGGCAAGAACAGGGAAGTGCGACAGGCGCTCGAGGCGCTGGGGCTGAAGGTGAACCGGCTGATCAGGGTGTCCTACGGTCCGTTCCAGCTTGATGATCTCGGGCCCGGCGCGCTGGAAGAAGTGCCGCCGTCGGAATTGCTGTCCGAGCTTTCGCAGTACATTCCGGAAAAGCGCCGCCCCGCGCCCTTCGTCGAGCGAAAGGCTGCGCCCAAGGGCAAGCCGGTGCACGCCAAGCAGGCCCCAAAGCCTGCGCCGCGCGTGGAGGGCGATGAGGGCCAGCGCCGCAAGGGTCTGAACGCGTTCGTCGACAAGCGGCCGGGCAAGCAGCGCGCGTCAGACAAGCGCGGGCCGACCGGCAGGCCCTCGACAGGCAAGCCGCAGCGGCCGGGTGCGCCACGGGGCGGAAAACCGGGCGGCGCCGGTACGAGGTCTCGCGGAAGATAGCGCCATACGGAATATGGAAAGCAGGAGACCCACATGAAGCTCTACTACGCGCGCATGGCGCCGAACCCTGACCGGGTGAAATACTTCCTGCAGGAGAAGGGCGTGTGGGATGCGATCGAGAAGGTCGAGATCAACATCATCAACCAGGACCACCGCCAGCCCGCCTATCGCGCGATCAGCCCGATGGGTCATGTCCCGGCGCTGGAGCTGGATGATGGCTCGGGCCTGACCGAGAGCCGGGCAATCTGCACCTATTTCGAAGGGCTCTATCCCGAGCCGAACCTGATGGGCGTCGACGCGCTGGAACGCGCACGGATCGAGATGTGGGATCGCCGGGTGGAGCTGACCTACCTGCTCCACATCGCAGGCTGGTTCCGCAATTCGCATCCGGCGATGGCGGAGCTGGAAAAGCCCCAGAGCGCCGAGTGGGCCGGCATCAGCGAAGGCCGCGCTCGCAAGGCTGCCGCGTTTTTCGACAAGCGGCTGGGCGAGACGCCCTATGTCGCCGGCGACCGCTTCACCATCGCGGACATCACGCTGCATGTCGGCATGGGCTTCGGAAAGATCGTGAAGTTCCGTCCGTGGGAAGAGTACGCCAACATTGCGGACTGGCGGGATCGGGTGTCGGGACGGCCCGGGCTCAAGCTGTAATCGTCAGGCCAGGCGACTGGCAGGGGCGACAGGGATCGAACCTGCGACATCCGGTTTTGGAGACCGGCACTCTACCAGCTGAGCTACACCCCTGTAGTCGAGGCTGACGGCAATACTTGATCCCGGCGGCGGTTTCAAGGCGGGGCATGACAAGGCGCGAAACGCCCGATAGGGACAGGGAAATTCACCATTCCGGGATGCGTCCATGTCGACTTCCGTGCTGATCGAGACAGGCCCTTGGGCCGGCTGGCGCACCTGGCCGCATGACACGTTCGAGAGCGGGGTGGGGCCGTTCTACTACCGCCGCGATGAGGCCGGAAAAGTGGTCTGCCGCTTCATCGCCGAGCCGCGCCACATGAATGGCGGCGGCTTCATGCACGGCGGCTGCTTTCTGACCTTCGCGGATTACTCCTGTTTCGCCATCTCGGAGGAGTACACGCAGGGGCCGAGCGTGACGGTGAACCTTTCGGGCGATTTCCTCGCGGCGGCGCAGGTGGGTGACACGATGGAAGCGACCGGGGAGGTGACCCGGGCGGGCGGGCGGCTGATCTATGTGCGCGGGCTGATCACTGCGAACGGCAAGCCGGCGCTGAGCTTTACATCTGTGATCACGCGGGTCACGCGGAAGCCAGCGGGCCAGTAGAGCCCTACGGCGTCCATCGCGCGAACAGGCCGGTCGGCAGGATTATGTCGCGGGTAGACGATTCACGGATCGCCATCTCGCCGCTGACCACATTGCCTGCGGGCATCGCGCTGGCGATGGCCTGAGCGACAGCTGCGTAGGAGAGGCGCACGGCATAGACCGTGGCGATGACGAACAGCGGGTTGTCACTCAACAGCGTGCGCGTGTGATCAAGCAGCTTCGGGAAATCCTGCTCGAAGCGCCACGTTTCGTTTTTCGGCCCGCGACCGAACTTTGGCGGGTCGAGCACAATCACATCGTACTTCGACCCACGGCGCAGTTCGCGCTCAACAAACTTCATCGCGTCGTCCGTGATCCAGCGGATCGGCGCCGCGTCGAGGCCTGACAGGGACGCATTCTCACGCGCCTGTGTGATGGATTTTGGGCTGGCGTCGAGGTGGACAACGTCTGCGCCAGCTTTCGCGAGCGCGAGCGACATCATGCCGGTATAGCCAAACAGGTTCAGCGCGCGGACGGGGCGGCGCGCGGCGCTCACCTGGTCAATTGCCCAGCGCCAGTGCACCGAGTGCTCCGGGAACACGCCCATATGGCGGAAGGCGGCGAGGCGCGCGTTGAGTTTCAGTCCGTTCCACCCGATCGGCCAGTCGTCGGGCGGCTGCTTGCCGGTGAATGTCCACGCGCCGCGATCGTCATCCTCGTCCTTGCCCGAGGCGAACACGGCGTCAGCTTTCCAGTCAGCCACCGGGGTGGCGGGCTTCCAGAACGCCTGCGGATCGGGCCGGTTCACGCGCACCTTGCCGAAGCGCTCCAGCTTGCGAAGATCGCCCGAGTCCAGCAGCTGGTAGTCGTTCCAGTCGTCGCTGACGAGAAGGTTGAAGTCGGAAGCGCTCATCGGTTAGCGCCCTTGTAACCCGAGTTGCGCCACGCTTCGTAGATCATCACGCTGGCTGCGGAAGCGAGATTGAGGCTGTCGGCCTTGCCCATCATCGGGATACGCACCAACTCATCGCAAGCGGCTTCCACGTCGGGCGGCAGGCCCGACTGCTCGTTTCCCATGAGGATGATCGAGCGTTCGCCATACGTCGCCGTGTCATGCGCGTGGTCTCCGCGCATCGAAGCTGCGATCATGCGGGCGTCTGCCGTGGCGCGCCACGCGTTGAAGTCCTCGAAGCTTGTCGCGGCAATCCGCATGGCGAAGAGCGAGCCCATTGTGGCGCGCACAGTCTCGATGCTGAACGGGTCGCAGGTCGTGCCGATAAGGATGACGCCGTCGCAGCCGGCGGCGTCGGCAGTGCGGATGACGGTGCCGAGATTGCCTGGGTCCCGGACTTCGTAGAGAGCAACAAAGCGACGGGGGCCAGTGACCGGGAAATCAGCGAGTGTCGCTAGGCGCTGCCTGAACGCCGAAATCACCGTCTGCGGATTGTCCTTGCGGGACAGCGTCACGAGGATTTTCTCAGTGCCGGTCAATACGCGGGCGCCGGACGACTTCATGCGCAGAAGCAGATCACGCGTCTGCGGTCGGTCGAGCGCCGCCTGGCTAGCAAACGCGTAGGCGGGCAGCCAGCCGTTGGCGAGCGCCTCCTCGGCGTGGCGCGCGCCTTCGGCGAGGAACAGGCCGGTCTCGACGCGCTCACGCTTGCGCTCCAGCGACCGCAGCAGCTTCACCGTGTCGTTGGCGGTGGAGGAGATATGTTCGAACAAGGGGCGCTCGTCGGCCATGTTCAGGCTTTCGACTTGTAGGCGAGGGACTGGGCTTGCGCTTCCCAGTCGCCCTTGCCGTTGAAAGCGACGATGCGCACTTCGGCGAAGGCCTTCGGATGATCAAGGCAGCGAAGGTTGACGCTGAAGCCATCAGGGTTCGAGCGCGGCACGTAGAAGCTCTTCACGCCACAGACCGAGCAGAACAAGTGTTTCGCAGCGCCCGTGTTGAAGGAGTAGCTGATGAGCTTGTCCGCGCCCTGCGTGATGCGAAAGCGCGCTGCCGGGACGATGATGTGCAGATAGCCGGTGCGCGCGCACATCGAGCAGTTGCAGTCCTCGACCTCCAGCGTGTCCGGCAGGAGCGTCTCGAAGCGAACACCGCTGCAGTGACAGCCACCGGCGCGCCAGGTCATGGTGTTGGTCATCTGGCGTCCTGTCAGCGGCAGGAACGGACAATACCCGACAGCTTTTCGCGGTCGAGATTCATCGTGATCAGGTTGAAGCCCTGACCCGCAGCGCCGTCAGGCTCGGTGGTCAGGATCTGGAAACGCGTGGCGCCGGAGAGCACGTCGAGGAAGCGGGGCGTCAGATCGATGGTCACAGAGACATGGCCGCGCTCGGTAACCTTGGGCGGTTCGATGATCTCGTAGGGCTGCAGGGCGATGTTGCGGACGTCTGCGAAGCCGTCCGCCGACTGCGCGTCCATCTGCCAGATGGCGGAGAGGCCCTTGCCCGCAAGATCGACAATGCGCTGGCCGTCGATCGGCCCATTGGCGCGGCTGACATCGTGGACGAGCCAGAGGTAAAGGCGCGGCGTGTTGGTGCGGTTGCAGTAGATCTCCACCTTGTCGCGGCGCCATTGGTCGCCGTGGAGATACTGCAGGAAGAACTGCCCCTGGCTGTCGGTCTGGAACTCCCAGGACTCGGTCCGGAATTCGTAGATGATCTTGTACTCGCGCAGCTTGTCTTCCGGCAGCGTGTTGATCGCCTCCGGCCCGGCACGCGACATCTCCGCGATGAAGATCGGGTCGACGCCCATGGAGCGCACGTATTCCACGACCACGCCGTTGGCGACCTGCAGCATGGTCAGCGCTTCATCGAGATCGGGGCAGTAGTTGATGTTCGGCATCGCCACCCACGGATAGCTGGCGAGCGCCTTGCGCTTGTCGATGCAGTTCATGCTGACCTGGTGGACTGCGTAGATCGAGCCCGGCTTCACCTCGCGCTTCACGCCACCGAGAAAGGCGAGCGAGCATGCTGAGACGCAGTGGCCGGGGTAGACGCGGCTGTTGAAGTCGAGGTCGATGAGGTTGGCCTGCGCGGGGTCGCGCGTGTTGCGGGCGACGCCCGTGTTCAGTTCTGCGCGGCGCACGAGGCGGCCGACCTCCATGCCGGCGCTCAGGTCGCCGCCAAGGGAGTTGAAGTAAATCGAGCGATCGCGGGTCGGTTGGGCGGAGCGTTGCAGGAAGGAGCGGAAGGCGGCGGCTGTTTCAGGCGTGAAATCGCCGTCAGCGAAGATCGCTGGCTGGTCGCCATAGACGACGCCCCATTCGAACGTCATCGGGCGGCCGGAATTGTCGGCGTGCGCCGGCAGGGCCGCCACGACCCACGCCGCCGCCAGAACCAGAATACCAGACAGGTATTCACCAATACGGCCGCGCATGGCCGTCGCCTCCCGATTGAATGGCCCACATCTACCCGAGCCGCACCGGCTCGCAATAAGCGCGCCGCATTACAACGATGCTAACCCGCAGGCGAACCCAGCCCGAAAGCGAGGCCTAATAGCTCATCCGCTGCCAGAGAGGCGGGAATTCGGCCCTCTGCGACATCACGGCGGAGGCCTGCCAGGCGAGGGGCGACGTCTGGGCGGGATGCGAAACGGTCCGCCAGCCCATCCTGTATCAGGGCATCCAGCCAGCGAACCTGCTGCCCGGCACGGCGGCTAAGGCGGCTCCCGGACGTCTCGGTCTTGCTGCGATGGAGCTCAATAGCCTGCCAGAGCTCGGGCAGTCCGGCCCCCGAGAAGCCCGAGATGGTATGAACCGGCGGGGACCAATCCGGGTCCGCCTGCTCCATTATGTGGAGCGCGATCTCGTAAGCGCGCGCGGCGCGTCTGGCCGCGTTCTCGTCGATGTCGGCCTTGTTGACGGCGATGAGGTCGGCGACCTCAAGCACGCCCTTTTTGATCCCCTGCAATTCGTCGCCGGCATTGGGCAGCATCAATACGAGAAAGAAATCAACCATGTCGGCGACCACGGTCTCGGATTGGCCGACACCGACGGTCTCGACGAGGATGACGTCGTACCCCGCTGCCTCGCAGACCAGCATCGTCTCGCGGGTCTTGCGGGAAACGCCGCCGAGCGTGTCGCCGGCGGGGGAAGGACGAATGAAGGCGTTGTCGTCAGCCGCCAGCTTCGCCATCCGCGTCTTGTCGCCCAGGATGGACCCGCCGGAACGGCGCGAGGTGGGATCAACAGCAAGCACGGCGACGCGCAGGCCGATGCCGGTGAGCATCGTGCCGAAGCTCTCGATGAAGGTGGACTTGCCTGCACCCGGCACGCCGGTGATGCCGATGCGTTGGGCCGCTCCGGTGCGCGGCATGATGTCGGCCAGCAGGGCCCGGGCTTCGGCCTTATGATCAGCCCGCCGGGACTCGATCAGCGTGATGGTGCGGCCAAGTCCGGCGCGGGTGGAGAGGTCGAGGGTCAAGGAGTCCGGCGCCTGTGCTGTGTCGGGGTGGTCCTACGCTGTCACTGTTGTGCGCTCAAGGGCCGCGGGGCGCGGCGCGGACAACACGCGCTCAGACGAAGGCGCCTGCCCTTTGCAGGACAGCGCCGCCCGTTTCCAGCTTGAACCGCGCGATGCCCGCGCCTGACTGCGTGTTGACCCCGCCGAGATCCAGCACAGTCACGCCACGCGCCGTGAGGTCTCGCATCGCCGTCCAGAGGATGAGATTGTGGGCCGCGTTCGTGCGTCCCTCATCGCTGGTCCAGCCGACATGGTAGGTGGCTCGAGTACCGTGGATCAGGAACAGCATTCCCGCTGCTGCATCGCGCTTGAGGTCCGCGCGATAGACCGCCAGTCCAGCCGCTTTGTCACCACGCGCGCCCTCCGCCTTCGCGTCCTGCCAGCGTTCCGTCAACTCCACGGGCATGGATCGATAGCCGCGCTTCACGCGCTGCTTCAGCTCGGCATCCAGCAGCCAGCGATACTGAGCGGGCTTCACGCCTGCTTTCTGGACCACCAGGTCAGACCGCTCCGCTTTTGACAATCTGTTGCGCCAGCCCTGATCCATTGCGGCGCGCAGGACGTCTTCATCCTTCGTGAGATCGATGAGCACGGTGGCGCCGCCCGTCATAACCCGCGCCATGCCTTTCAGAGCATCGCTCGCGGCTTCGTCAGGTGTCAAAACGAGAAGGCGCGGCCACCGTTGAGGCAGCGAGCTCTTGAGCCGGCGGAGTGCCTCATGCTTGTCGTCGGCAGAAACCTCGCCAATCCAGACCGGCCCGTGCGTACACAGCGAGAACCGTCCCGCCATCGCGAACGGTCGAGCGGTGATCTGGGCAAGCCCCATCAGCGATCCATCCGACCGGTGAACCGCAGCCCGCAGGATTTCGACGTTCGGGGCTGTGACTTTCAGCGCGACGCCATAGGCCCAGTCCTGCTGGTAGCTTGCCGCAGCACCCGCATGCGCTGCATCCCACGCCTCCCTGGGCGTATCGTTCCAACTGATGGTCAGACCGGCTGCGCGACTCATTCGCCAAATCTTAGCGGTTTCCCCTCCCAATTGGTGAACAAGCGGGAGAGCCCATGGCGCGCGCCAAGATTCAAACTGTCGCAGGCCATCGCCTGCCGGAGCCGCGCATCACGCCGATGGCGATCTGGCTGGTATTCCTCTGGGTCGGCCTTCCCATCCTCGCGGTCGGAGGCTTGCTGGACGTCATTGCCCAGATGGTCTTCGGCGTCTGTACCGGATTGTGGTGCTACGCGGCCAACTAGCCGCTCAGCCCGTATGCTTGCCCATCATCATCGCCAGGAAGCCGCCCAGATTCGGAGGCTGGCCGGTGCGCAGCAGGCTAGCCTGGAAGATGCGGCCCAGCAGGATCATCTCGATTGCGACGAAGGCCGCCAGCATCGCGCCCGTGCCGAGCACCTCGATGAGATCCACGCCGGCGCCCAGGCGAGCGAGCATCGCGAAGGGCGTGTAGAGTGGAATCCATGACATCGCGACGGGGAAGGCGCCGTTGGGCTGCTGCACCACCGAGACCATCATGAACACCACCGGCAGCATGATCACCATGATCACCGGCATCAGATAGGCCTGCGCGTCCTGCAGCGAGTTCGAGAGCGCTCCGATCGCGAGGTAGAGCATCGAGATGATGAGGTAGCCTGCCAGAAAATAGAACAGCATCGCCCCGAACATCCAGGGCTCGATTGCGGCCAGCGAGGGGTTCACGATGTCTGCGACGATGCCCTGCACGTAGAGCGCAGCGCCCACGGCCGCGCCGACCCAGACGCCGAGAATAGTGAGGCCGATGGCGCCGAGCCCGAGCAATTTGCCATACATGAGTTCTGACGGGCGAATGCTGGCAAGGATCGATTCCAGCAGCTTGTTGGAGCGTTCCTCGATCACGCCCTGCAGCATCATAGAGCCTGTTGTCATCACGGTGACCAGCAGCAGGTAGACCATGGCAAGCGGAAGGGCGGAACGGATCGCCACCTGCTCCCGGCCTGCGCCCTGCGGCGGCGCGCTGAGATCGATCGGCGTTGCGATGTTCGCGATGCTCGTGGCAACCTCCGGCGACAGTCCGCTGGTTTCCAGCGCGGCGGCGCGCTGAACGCGGGTGATCTCGTTGCGGACGTTGTCCACGAGGGTCGTGTTGGGCGCGCCGTTGGTCCACATCCTGACGGGAGAGGTCGCTGACACCTCAGCAGGTATCCAGACTGCCAGGGCGAGCGGGCGCTTGCCCTCTGGCGTGTCGATCTCGTCGCCCTTGAGCGGCCCGGCCAGCCCCCCGGCGAACGCGTCGGCGCCTTGATCAGTCGTGACGCCCGGCGGCAGAGGTGCGCGGGAATAGTTCGGGGGATCGATGACGTAAGCCGGCGCTTCCTTCGGCTTGCTGGGCGCGATCTTTTCCCATGCCGCGTCAATGCCGCCGTCGGCCACGAACTTTGCCACCTGGTCATCGGTGAACCAGCGTTCGCCCTTGGCCCACACGGCCTCCGGCTCGATGCGGCCAAGCTCCCACCGCTGCACATAGGCGGACAAGGCGCCAAGCTCGACGCGCTGGTAGTTGAAATGGAGGCGGCGATCGATCGCGGCTTCGTACTGGCCAGACTGGTCGACCAGCACGTAGGCGGTATCCGTTTGCGGCCTGAAGAACTGGCCGGCGACCTGGCTAAGGCCGATGACGACCGGCAGAACAAGGAGCATCACCCAGAAACCCCGCGTCGAGGCAATCTGCTTGTACTCGCGGGCGGCGACGAGAAGGATGTTCTTCACGGCTGCGTCTCCTGCTCGGGACCGACAAGGTGGATGAAGACATCGTGCAGGCTGGGGCGGTGGCTTTCGAATCCGCGCAAGGCAAAGCCGTTCTGTGTACAGGCCTGCAACAGGTCGCCGGGCGCGACGCCGGGTTTCAACGACACGTCCCAGCTGTTCCAGCCATTCGCCGCGCCGGCGCGCGTCGCCGAGGCGATGCCGGGTAGAGCTGAAGGGTCCGCTTCGCTGACGAGGGTTAGTCGGCCGGGCAGGCGCGCGCGCGCTTCCTCTTGTGTGCCCTCGAAAACCTTCCGTCCACGCGCCAGTAGCACGATGCGGTTCGTGAGCCGCTCGGCGTGCTGCATGATGTGGGTGGAGAACACCACAGTGGAGCCGGCCTTCGCCATTTCAAGAACCAGGTCCTCGAGCACTTTCTGGTTCACCGGATCAAGGCCGGAGAAAGGTTCATCGAGGATGAGCAGCCGCGGGCGGTTCACCATGGCCGCGGCGACCTGCACCTTCTGCGACATGCCCTTCGACAGCTTCTCGACCATCGACTTGGTCCATTCGGTGAGGCCGAAGCGTTCGATGAGACGCTCGGCTTCCTTTTTTGCGGGCGCTGCGTCCATGCCCTTCAGGCGGCCGAAATAGACGATGGTGTCGAGCACGGTCATGCGGCGGTAGAGGCCGCGCTCTTCCGGCAGGAAGCCGATCTCGGATGCATTCTCGCGGCCGGGCCTGCGGCCAAGAATCTCGATCGTGCCGGACGACGGGCGGATGATGTCGAGCGCCATGCGCAGGCTGGTCGTCTTGCCCGCGCCATTGCCGCCGAGGAATCCGAAGATGCCGCCTTCGGCGACTTCGAACGAGAGATCATCCACCGCCGTGAATTCGCCGAAGCGCTTCACGACATGATCCAGCTTGAGGATAGCCAATGATGCCCCCGTGGTGTGGCCGCTGAAGCAGCTCTTGATGCCCGTACCAGTCTGATAGTCGTGTCGCCCTGCGGATTCCTACAGGGGTGCGTGGCGAGTAGTGACCGAGGTGTGGGCGCGGGGCAACAGGGTTCAGGTAGCGGCTGCTCTACGCGTTAAATCGCCGGCTGTATCGGCCCCTCGGCCCGGCCATTGACGAACTGGTCGATGTGAGGATTGCCGGAATTGTCGAGGGCGGACACCGGGCCGCGCCAGATGATGCGGCCTTCGTGGAGCATTGCGACTTCGTCGGCGATCTTGCGGACGGACGCCATGTCGTGGGTGATCGAGACGGCGGCGGCGCCGAGCGCTTTTACCTGCTCGACGATCAGGTTGTTCACGGCGTCCGCCGTGATCGGATCGAGGCCGGTGGTAGGTTCGTCGAAGAAAAGCAGCTCAGGCGTTGCGATTATCGCGCGCGCGAGGGCGACGCGCTTCTGCATGCCGCCGGACAGCTCAGCCGGCCGGAGGTCTGCAGCGGAAGCGGGCAGGCGGACCTTGGCAAGATTCTCGATGGCGCCCCTTTTCGCTTCGGCGCGGCCGACACCGTCCCGGTAAAGCAGCGCGAAGGCGACGTTTTCCCAGACGGTCAGGCTGTCGAACAGTGCGCCGCCCTGGAACAGCATGCCGGTGCGGCGACGCATGGCGTCTAGCTGCTTGGGATCGGTTATCGGTTGGCCGTCGAACAGGATCTCGCCCTGTTCCGGCGTCATCAGGCCGAGGGCGGATTTGATGGTGACTGACTTGCCCGTGCCGGAGCCGCCGATGATCACCAGCGACTGGCCCTGCGCCACAGTCAGATCGACGCCGCGAAGGACCTGCTTGTCGCCGAACGTCTTGTGCACGTTGCGCAGTTCGAGAATGGGCTTGTGGGAAAAGTCGATCACAGGCCGATCCTCACGAAGATCGAGGTGAGGATATAGTTCGATGCGAGCACCAGCACCGCGGCGCCTACAACCGCAAGAGTCGCCGCACGGCCAACGCCGCCCGCGCCGCCCTTCGAGCGGTCGCCCTGATAGCAGCCCATCAGCGAGATGACGCCGCCGAAGAAGGCCGCCTTGATCAGGCCGGACCAGATATCGTTGCCGGTGACGAAATTCCAGCTGTTGCGCAGGTAGAGCGAGCCGTTGAAGTCGAGCGCGCCGACGGCAACGAGATATCCGCCCAGCACGCCGATGATGTCGGCCACCAGCACGAGCAGCGGCAGCGTGAGGATGCCGGCAATGACACGCGGCGCGTAGAGATAACGCTCGGGCTTCGCGGACAGCGTAAGCAGCGCGTCGATCTGTTCTGTGACGCGCATCGCGCCGATCTCGGCCGCGATGCCTGCGCTGACCCGGCCGGCGAGCATCAGCGCGGCGAGGACAGGCCCGAGTTCACGCGTGATGCCGACGACCACGATGTTGGGAACGAACTGCTCCGCGTTGAATCGGGCGCCGCCGGTGTAGATGTTGAGGGCGAGGGCTGCGCCGATGAAAACCGCGGTCAGGCCGACCACCGGCAGTGAAAAGAAGCCGATCTTCAGGCACTGGCGCAGGACTTCGCGCAGGTAGATCACCGGCGTGATGCAAGCGAGCAGCACGCGCCCCGAGAAGGTGGCGATACGGCCGATCTCGCGGAATCCGGCAAGCACCGTCCGGCCGATTAGGCGGAAGGGGCGCAGGATGGGGCTGTCCTCTATGGGACTTGTCGGCCCGCTGGTGGCAGGTTGAGGGGAGGTCATTCGCCCCCCGCATAGCGCCGGTCGAGCCGGCTGCCCAGCCGGGTCAGGATTTCGTAGTCGATCGTCCCCATGGCGGCAGCCACCTCCGACAGGGGCATGTTGGGGCCAAGAAGCTCGATGTCATCCCCCGGGGACACAGAAAGTCCGGTCACATCGATGACGATGAGGTCCATCGAGACGCGGCCGAGAATGGCGCGCTTCCGGCCCTGGACGAAGACGTGGGCTCGGTTCGAAGCGTGGCGCAGGTAGCCGTCGGCATAGCCGAGACCGATGGTGGCGGTCTGGGTGTCGGCGGGCGCAGTCCATGCGCAACCGTACCCGACCGTGTCGCCCTGTTTCACGTCGCGGACCTGAAGGACAGGCGCGGTGAGAGTCACGACCGTTTGCGGCGCTGAGCTCTCGTTGGGCATCGGACCCCCGCCATAGAGACCGATGCCGGGACGCACTTCGTCGAAATGGTAGTCGCGTCCAAGATAGGCGCCGCCAGTTGCAGAGAGGCTGCGGCGGATGCCGGGCCAAAGCGCCGCCGCTTGCTGGAAGCGGGCGAGTTGGGCAGGATTTGCGGGGCTGTCTTCATCGCCACAGGCGAGGTGGCTGATCAGGCGGGTGGGCCGGGGCAGCATGCGCGCGGCAGAGGCCCAGTGCGCTTCCGACAGGCCGAGGCGGTTCATGCCGATGTCGACGTGGATGGCGGCCGGGCGCTGCTCGATGTTCGAGCTCAGCCACAGCTCCATCTGTTCGAGGTGGTTCAGCACAGGCTGCAGCGTGTACATCTGGAAGAGGTCGAGCGTGTCGGCGGTGACGCCGTGGAAGACGAGAATCTCGGGGGCTGGGCCGAGCTGGCGGCGAAGGCTTGCGCCTTCCTGCGGCCAGGCGACGTAGAAGCGAGTGCATCCAGCTTTCGACAGGGCAGCGGCCACGCGTTCGGCGCCGAGGCCGTAAGCGTCGGCCTTCACGACGGCGGCTGCGACAGCGGGCGCGATGCGGCGCTGCATCATGCGCCAGTTGGCCACGATGGCGTCGAGGTCGATGCGAAGCGTCGGGCCAGCCATGCGCCTTCGCTAGTGCGATTTTGCGTGCAGGTGAAGCGCCCTATTCCTCGCCGTCCGGCAGGAAGCCGCGGCCGCCGCCTCCTCCCGAGCCCACCGGGCTGGGTGCGCGATTGTCCGAGCGGCTGTGCTCGAGGTTCGAGAATCGCACGCGGGCGGGGTTGAAGCCCACTTCCACGCGCCCGATTGGGCCGTGGCGCTGCTTGGCGAGGATGATTTCCGCCACGTTGAACTTGGCGGCCATCTGGTCCTTCCACTCCTGGTGGCGCGGATCGCCTTCGCCCGGTTCAAGGCGTTCCAGGTAGTAGGCTTCGCGGTAGATGAACATGACCACGTCGGCGTCCTGCTCGATCGAGCCGGATTCCCGCAGGTCCGAAAGCTGTGGCCGTTTGTCCTCGCGTTGTTCGACGGCGCGCGAGAGCTGGGACAGCGCGATGATCGGGATGGCCAGTTCTTTCGCCAGCGCCTTTAGCGACTTGGTGATCTCGGTCACTTCCTGCACGCGGCCATCATTCTTGCGGCCGCCGGACGATGTGATGAGCTGGAGGTAGTCGATGATCAACAGGTCGAGCCCGGTCGTGCGCTGCAGGCGGCGGGCGCGGGCGGCGAGCTGGGAGATCGAGATGCCGCCGGTGTCGTCGATGAAGAGGGGAATGCCCTCCATCGTCTCCGCTGCGTCGCGGATCGCCTCATAATCCTTCGGCGTAAGTTCGCCGCGGCGCATCTTGTCCGACGGGACGCCCGACACGTCCGCGAGCACGCGCGCCGCCAGCTGGTCGGACGACATCTCGAGCGAGAAGAAGCCGACGACAGCGCCCTCGTCTGTCTTCATCGTGCCATTTGGCCCCGGCGAGCGGCGGCAGATCTTGGCGGCGTGATAGGCAATGTTCGTGGCGAGCGCGGTCTTTCCCATCGACGGGCGCGCCGCGAGAATGACGAGGTCCGACTTGTGCAGGCCGCCGAGCTTGCGGTCTAGCTCCGAAAGGCCGGACGGCACGCCGGCGATCTTTCCATCGCGCTTGTAGGCGGCGGTGGCGGTTTGGATCGAGGTGCTTAACGCGGAGTTGAACGTCTGGAAACCCTGTGCGCCCGCGCCCCGTTCGGCCAGCGAGAAAAGCTTGCGCTCGGCGTCCTGGATCTGGGCTTCGCCGGGAACTTCGAGGTCGCCCTTGACGGCCTGGTTGACCATGCCGGCGCCGATGTCGATCAGTTCACGACGCAGCGAGAGATCGTGAACCAGCCGCGCATAGTCGACGATTTCGGGTCCGAAGGCGGCGGAGTCCAGCAGGTCGGCGAGGTATCGTGCGCCGCCGATCTCTGCCAGCCGGCCATCGCGCTCGAAATGCTCGCGGAGTGTGACGCCGTCGGCCACACGGCCGCCGGAGATGAGACGGTCCAGAACTTCGAAGATCGCGCTGTTCGCTGGCGCGTAAAAATCCCGCGCTTTCAGGATGTCGGAGACGCGTTGCTGGGCGTTGTTGTCGAACAGGATGGCGCCCAGCACCGCCATTTCGGCCTGGAGGTTGTGAGGTAGAACCGCCTGGGACGGGTTTTCGTGATCCTTCGCCATGGCCTCTCTCTAGGCCAAACCTACCTGCGAATCGCGACTTGATTCCAGATATCCTCAGCTTGGTTGTCGCTGTTGATGGCGGGCGCCCGGACGCAGGGTTTGCCGCGCTATTTGCGGCCAAGCCAGGCGGCGACGCCCCCGACGAGCGCTCCAAGCAGAACTGCAACGAATCCGTAGATCAGGCCGTGCTGCTGCGAGAGGTCGAAAAGCGTCTCGTCGAGCCCGGTGCGGGCAAGTGTGAAATTCTGGCGAGATTCACCCACCATGCGGCCATCGCGGAAGGCGACCGCGCGTACGCTGTACTCGCCAGGTGGTGCGTTGAGGGGCAGGCCGATGCTTGCGCGCCGCAGTCCGCCTTCGAAGCGCTTGAAGTCAGCGTCGCCGAATGTGTAGAGGCCCTGCTCCATCTTGAGGTCGACGAAGGCCTCGCGCCAGGAGCGGAGTTCGGGCGACAGCAGCTGATCAAGACGCGGGAGCGCGGTAGCCTGTGCATTGAGCCCGGCTTCGATCATCGCTTCGGGCGAGACGCTCGCGGTAACCTCGGGTTCGGCGCCGATTGCGAAGACCTGCGGGGCCCCGACGAATTCGATGCGCTCGTCTCTGGCCGCCGTCCTGCGGATCATGCGATGCGGCACGATCGGTCCGACCAGGGCGATGGCGACGCCGGAGGTCGGGTTCTCGGGCTGGGGCATGGCGGCAAAGACGATGACCCGGGAGTCATTGTAGTTGACCTCGACCTCGATGACATCCTGCGCAATGCCGGCGGCCATGATCGGGCGCTCGGTTCCCTCGACGCGTTGCGCGTAGGCAGCGGCGGTCGCGAGCATTCCGGCGGTCATCAGCAGGAGGGCGGCGATACGTTTCATAGCATCTCCTCCAGCCGGTATTCGGGCTGTGGCGCCACAAAGAGCTCGTAGACAAGTCTGCCCGCGATGCCGAGCACCAGAAGGGCGAGCAGAAGCCGGACCTGCGCCGCCTTGAGCCTGCGGCCCGCAATCGCGCCATAGCGTGCGCCGATGACGCCTCCGACCATCAGGACGAAGGCGAGCACGAGATCGACCGTGCCGTTGAAGGTGGCCTGCAGGAATGTGACGTAGGCCGTCAGGAAGATGATCTGGAATAGCGAGGTTCCGACCATTACGCGGGTGGGCACGCCGAGCAGGTAGACCATGGCGGGCGCCAGGATGAAACCGCCGCCGACGCCCAGGATTGCCGCCAGCATGCCGACAAAGAAGCCGATGCCGATGGGCGGAATGATCGAGATGTAGAGCCCAGAGCGCGGGAAGCGGCGTTTCATAGGTAGTCCGCGCATCCAGGCCCGGATACGGGTGCGGCGACCGGGATCGCCGCCGGTCGTTCGGAGGGCCCCCACGCTTTCCCACGCCATCAGGCCGCCAATCACGCCCAGAAAGATGATGTAGAGAAAGGAAATCGTCGCATCGACGACGCCGAATGCCTTGAGGATGCTGAAGATCCCGACGCCGACGGTGGACCCGGCCAGGCCGCCCAGGAGCATGAGCGTGCCCAGCTTGGTATCGACCTGCCTTTCGCGCCAGTGGGCGGATACCCCTGCAATCGACGTGGCGAGGATCTGGTTGGCCTGGGTCGAGACTGCGACCGCTGCCGGGATGCCATAGAAGATCAGCAGAGGGGTCAGGAGGAACCCGCCGCCGACGCCAAACAGCCCTGACAGGAACCCAACCAGCGTCCCGATCGCGATGAGGATCAGCGGATCGACCGCGACCTGTGCGATGGGAAGGTGAATCAGCATGACCCGTTCTAGACGGGCAAATGCTGCGCCGAAAGCGTTTGCGCGGCCTCAGTGCAAGAATGAACAGGTCGTAGCTTCGTCCTTGCCCGGATCGACGCCGATCCCGGCGACGTCAGTCCTCGGCGCCCAGCGTCGCGGCGCGCAACTGGCGCAGGAGCGAAACACTGGCCTCGCCCGTCACAGGAAGGTCGTTGGCGCGCTCGAACTGCCGAATGGCGTCGGCCGTGCGCGCGTTGAGCTTGCCGTCGGTGGTCCCCGGCGCATAGCCGAGGCGCTGGAGCAGGCGCTGGGCTTCGGAAATCTGCGCCGGCGAGGCGATGTCCCATGAGCGCCGGCCGAAGTCGCCATTGGCGCGAGCGACGGGCTGCTTCGGGTTGAAGGCGCGGGCGCGACGCTTGATCGACTCCGCCTGGGTGGGCTGCATTTCCGACAGCAGACCGCGGGCGCGGCGGCTCGCGTCCTGATCGCCAGCGCGGCCGGCAATCTCGAACCAGTAGGCGGCCTCCGCCTTGTCCTCGCTGAGCCCGAGACCCTGTTCGTAGAGGACGGCCAGGTTGTACTGGCTGTCAACAAGGCCGAGGTCTGCCGCCGTGCGGAACCATTCGACGGCCGCAGCATAGCTCTGCGGACCCGCATCACCCTCTGCGTAGAAGACGGCAAGGTCGTGCATGGCCAGGCGGTTGCCGCCTATTGCGGCCTTCTCGGTCCATGAGCGGCTGGCTGCCATGTCGCGCGGAACGCCTTCGCCACGCTCATAGAGTTTGGCGAGGCGATACTCGGCCATCACGAGGCCGCGACCGGCGGCGTCACGGAGCAGCTGGACAGCGCGCGTCTTCTCGCCGGTGTTCAGCAACTCCAGCGCGTAGTCGTGCAGCGCGACCGGATCTCCGGCGCGGACGGCGTCCTGCAGTGTCAGTGGCGAAGGAGCAGCTTCTGTGGCGGGGCTCGCCTGCGCCGGCTTTGGCGCCGTCGTCGTCGAGGGATTGGCCGTGTTCGTCTCAACCGGCGCGTCATCGGCCAGCAGGTCGGCGGCGGAATCGGTTTCGGCTTCTGTGAACAGCACCTCATCAGCCGCCCCGGCTGGCGCCGCGGCAAGTTCTGGCGCGGTCGGCTCAAGCTTGGCGAAGTCGTCGCCTTGCGCATCCTGCTTGCCGCGCATGACCGTGAAGGCGGCGCCGCCGGCGACCGCGACGGTCAGCACGGCGGATGCGATCAGCGGGCCCTTGCCGATCCCCTTGCGGCCAGAGCTCGAAGCGGTTTCAACCCGGCGGCCCTGTCGCGCGGCGCGGCGCGCTTCTTCCAGATAGTCCGTGGACAGCCGCTCGCGCCCATCGTCGGACGGCAGCTCAGCCACAAATCCTTCGCTCGGCGGGGTGGCGGGGCCCAGGAATTCGTCGTCCGCCTCGAGCAGGTCTTCGATCCGGTTCGCCGGTTGAGCGGCCTCTGGTGAAGCAGAGGCGCCCTCTTCGAACAGGTGCGCATCGCGCGGATCGGTAACGCGATCGAAGGGCGGCGGGTCGACGCCAACAATGTCGGTAGTTTCGGGAATGTCATCAGCCTGGTCGATTGCCGCCAGCACGGACGGCGAAATGCGAGCCGTTTCGGGGTGGGCATCGTCGTCAAGAACGACGTATTCGTCAGGCACGATCGGGATGTCGCGAGAGACTTCAGGCTGTTCGTGGCGTCCGCTCCGGCCATCTTCGATGCCTTCGAGGCGGCGGGCGATCGACGAAACTGTATTCTGCACTGGCGTAAGCGCGGCGGCCGCCTGGTCGGCCGACTCGTCCATGCGACGCTGCACCTCGGAAAGCATGTCCGAGAGCTTTGTCTCGTAAGAGCGCCCGCTGTCGGCGAGGCGCGCCTCGAATGCACGCTGCGAATCCTGCGCCTGCAGCTGGAGGCGCTCGACGGCGCGCGCGACCTGTTCCCCGATCTGGCCGATCGCCTGCGCGCTCCGGTGTTCACTTTCCTTGACGCGCTCGTCGAGCTTGTCGGCTAGACGGTCGATCTCTGTGCTGTCGAGCGGGCGAGCGGAGAGGGCTGTTTCCGCCATGCGGTCGCTGAGACGCTGGACGCTCTCGTCGTGGCGGCGCTGAAGGCGCTCGGCGACGATGGAGACCTGCTCGCCCACGGCGTCGATCGCGCCGGCGCTGCGCTTTTCCAGCGCTTGCAGCTTGTCATCGACGGCGGTGTTCAGTCGGCCGATATCCGCGCGGGTGTTGCTTTCGACGGAGCCCAGCCGCGCATCGATGGTGTCGGCCAGGTTGGCGATCTCCCGGCGCACATCGTCGATGGAGCGCTGGTCGCCCCGGGACTCGACGGCGCGAAGACGATCATCCACGGCGCGCGAAAGGCGATCCACCTGCGCACTCATTGCCTCGATGGCGTCGGCCTGACGGGCTTCTGAAACCTGGATCTGGCCCTGCAGCTGACCGATCGTCCGCTCCAGGCGTTCGACCTTCTCAGGATTGCCTGTGCGAAGAACTTCTTCGAGACGCCGCTCCATGTCCGCGCGCGCGGCGTGGATCGGGCGCGACATGTCTTCCGCGAAGGCGTCGAGACGTTTCTGGAACACCTGCTGCAGCTGCGCCATATCCTCGGCGGGGCGGCCTGCGTTCTGCTGGATGCGCCCATCGATGTCGGTGACCGCGCGCTCGAGGACGTTGACCGCCGTGTCGGTCTTGCGTTCGGTGCGGGTGACGCGTTCTGTGATGCGGCTTACCGCGTCGCTCAGCGTGTTCATCGCCTCGCGGGTTTTTTCCTCGATGGCGTCGACCCGGTCGAGCACCTCCTTCGACATCGCGCGCGAGCGCGAGAGGTTGGACTCAAGCGCGCGCTCCATGCGCCATGTCGTGTCGCCCACGGCGCGCTCGGCCTTGGTCTCGAACAGTTCGAAGCGGGAGGCGGCGTCGGTGATGCGGGCGAGGCCGGCTTCGATGCGCCGCTCGGTCGAGGACATCTTTTCCTCGATCTGGTCGACGCGGCCGCTGACGCCTGCGGTGTTGGATTTAACCGCGTTGTTGATCGCCTGATCCATCGAGCGGGCGACGTCGTCGACCTTGGAGGAGACCTGGCTGACTTTGTCATCGAAGAGCGTGCGGAGGTTCTGCTGCTCGCGCTCGGCTTCTGCGAGGCGCTCCTGCAGCGTTTCAGAGAGGCGGCCGAGCGAAGCTTCGAGCGTCTTGAGGCTTTCCAGTGTGTCGCCGGAGTGATTCTCGGATTCCAGCGTGCCGATGCGGTTCCGCAGTGCGGATTGCGTGGACTCGATCTCGCCCATGGCGCGCGTGACGCGCTCCAGCGCCTGCAGCTGCGCCTTGCCGGACGCATCGACCTTGCCCATGAGGCCAAGAATCGATTTGTCGATCCCGGATATTGCGCGCGCGGAACGACCTGTGGATGCTTCGAGCCGCTGGGCGAGCTGGTCGATCTCTTGGGACATCCGCCTGAGATCGCCATCTGCCGACGCCCTGGGCATCGGATCCGACAGGTCTATGTCGCGAAATTCGTGCTCATCGCCTTCAAGCAGAAGGGAATTCAGGTACTGACCCAAGGTCACGCCCTGACGCGCCGCGCGCTCGCGAGCGACGGATCGCGCTTTCGGGTCAATACCCTTCACGCTCCAGGGCGCCTGAGTCATGTCCAGCTCCGAATCGGATCGCGAGCTTGTCGCGATCCGGCATGCGGGCACAGTTGGCGATCAGGGGCTTAAAGCCGCGTTAAGCATAAAATCTGGGGGTTCCAGAGCTCGCCCCCCCTGACAGGTTGACGCAGGGGGTACGTAACGCTACGTATTGCAGAGCGTTAACTGATCAACGCGGCCTGTGCTCCCCCACAGTGCACATAAAAAATGCAACGGGAGGCAGAGTTTGAAGACGTACACCATCAGTGAACTTGCGCGCGAATTCCAGGTGACTCCGCGCGCGTTGCGCTTCTACGAAGACAAGGGATTGCTCCAGCCCACGCGTGACGGGCTTAACCGTGTCTACTCGACCCGCGACCGCGCAAGATTGAAGCTCATCCTGCAGGGCAAGAGCGTTGGTTTCTCGCTCTCGGACATCCGCGAGATCCTCGACCTGTACACACTCGAAGGTCACAGGGCGCAGCTGAAGCTGTCGCTCAAGAAGTCGCGCGAGCAGATCAAGAATCTGGAGAAACAGCGTGAGGACATCGAGGCGGCTCTGGAGACCCTCCAGAAAGGCGTCTCATGGGCAGAGGAAAAGCTGCAGGAACTCGGGCCGGGTCCGGATGTGGAACAGTCGGCGCGCGCCTATGAACGCGTTGCGCGCGCTGGTCTCGACGGCGATGTGGCCCATCTCGATAGCTGACGGCAATCCGATCTGACGCAAAGTCAGGCTCGACGACCGGCCCCTTGGTGATATGACGCCGTGCATTGGTTGCCGGTCGCGTGACCGCACGCGCCGGTTGCCCGTCACGCATGGCTGCAGGTGGAGGATCGATGCCCAGATATCAGGCGCCGCTCAGGGACATGAAGTTCCTGCTCAACGAAGTGCTTGAGATCGGGTCGTATTCGAACCTGCCTCGTTTTGCAGACGCTCCCGCTGACGTTATCGATGCGGTGCTCGATGGCGGGGCCGTGTTTGCCCAGGAAGTGCTGCAACCGATCAACGCCATCGGCGACCGGCAAGGCTGCAAGCGGAACTCGGATGCATCCGTGAAGACCCCGGATGGGTTCCCGGCCGCCTACAAGCAGATGTCGGACGATGGCTGGATGGCCATCTCCGCTGATCCGCAGTGGGGCGGGCAGGGCCTGCCGCGCGTCGTTTCGATGCCGTTCCTTGAGATGTGCTCGTCAGCCAACATGGCGTTTTCCATGTATCCCGGACTTACCCGCGGCGCTGCCGAAGCGATCCAGGAAGGTGGCTCGGAGGAGCAGAAGAAGACCTACCTTACCAAGATGATGACCGGCAAATGGGCCGGCACGATGAACCTGACCGAGCCGCAGTGCGGAACGGATCTGGGGCTCATCCGCACCAAGGCCGTCCCCCAGCCGGATGGCGCCTACAAGATTACCGGGCAGAAGATCTGGATTTCCGGCGGCGAGCAGGACCTCACCGAAAACATCATCCAGCTAGTGCTTGCCCGCATCGAGGGCGGGCCTGAAGGTATCAAGGGTATCTCGCTCTTCATCGTGCCGAAATTCCTGGTGAACGCTGATGGCTCGCTTGGCGCTCGCAACGCTTTCCGGTGTGGCGGGCTCGAAGAGAAGATGGGCATCCACGGCAATGCGACGTGCGTGATGCACTACGAGGGAGCGACGGGTTACCTCGTGGGGGAAGCGCACAAGGGCATGCGCACCATGTTCGTCATGATGAACGAGGCGCGGCTCGGCGTTGGCATGCAGGGCCTGGCGCAGGCTGAGGTAGCTTTCCAGAACGCGGCGGACTTTGCGCGCGAGCGTCTGCAGGGTAGGTCGATCACCGGCGCGAAGGCGCCTGACAAGCCCGCAGACCCGATCATCGTGCATCCCGACGTACGCCGCATGCTGATGGACATGAAGGCGTTCACGGAGGGCGCGCGCGCATTCACCTACTGGACTGCGCTGCAGGGTGACCTGCTGCATGTCTCGCCCGATGCGCACGTGCGCGAGAAGGCGGACGACCGGATGTCGCTGCTGACGCCGGTGATCAAGGGCTTCGTCACCGATCGCGGCTTCAAATGCGCCAACGACGCACTGCAGCTGCATGGCGGCACGGGCTATACCCGCGATCAGGGCGTGGAGCAGTTCGTGCGCGATGCGCGGATCGCGCTGATCTATGAAGGCACCAATGGCATCCAGGCGCTCGACCTTGTCGGCCGAAAGCTGGCCGCGAATGGCGGCCGGGCGGTGTTCGGTTTCTTCAACGATCTTGAGGAGTTCGCCTCAGCCAACGAAGGCAATGAGAAGCTGAAGCCGTATGTCGAGGGCGTCCAGGTGGCGACGGGTCAGCTGAAGGAAGCCACGATGTGGCTGATGCAGAACGGCATGTCGAACTTCGACAATGCAGGCGCATCAAGCCATGATTACCTTCAGCTTTTCGGGCTGACGGCTTTCGCGCTGATGTGGGCCAAGATGGCGAAGGCCGCGCTGGAACGTGAAGGAACGGGTGACCAGTTCTATGCTGACAAGCTGGCGACAGCTCGCTATTTCTTCGAGCGTGTCTTGCCTGACGCCACGTCACATCTCGCAAAGGTAAAGACAGGCGCCGGGCCCGTGATGGCCCTCGGCGCCGACTCATTCTGACGGGACGCCGGACTTCGGCCCCCACCCATTCGGCTCCGCCGGGAGCCTGATCTCAAGAGGAGGCCGCCATGGCCGATGCATTCATTTACGACGCCGTTCGCACGCCGCGGGGCAAGGGCAAGAGCAGCGGTGCGCTGCACGAGATCACCTCGCTGCAGCTGGCCACGCAGGCGCTGCGAGCGATCAAGGATCGCAACGGGATGAAGGATACCGCGAAGGTCGACGACGTGATCTTCGGCTGCGTGACGCCGATCGGCGAGCAGGGCTCTGACATTGCGCGCATCGCGGTGCTGAACGCCGACTACTCTGAGACAACGGCGGGCGTGCAGGTGGATCGCTTCTGCGCATCCGGCCTCGAAGCCTGCAACATCGCCGCTGCAAAAGTCATGACCGGCGAGGCCGACATGGCGATCGGCGGCGGCGTCGAGGCGATGAGCCGCGTGCCGATGGGCTCGAATGGCGGCGCCTGGGCGTCGAACCCCGAGATCGCAATGAAATCCTACTTCGCGCCGCAAGGCATCGGCGCCGATCTGATCGCCACCAAGTACGGCTTCTCGCGGGACGACGTGGACGCCTACGCGGTTGAGAGCCAGAAACGCGCCGCAAAGGCGTGGAAGGAAGGCCGGTTCTCGAAATCGGTCATACCGGTGAAGGACCAACTCGGCGTCACCATCCTGGCCCACGATGAAACCGTTCGCGGCGACACCACGATGCAGACGCTCGCGGCCCTCAACCCGTCTTTCGAGCAGATGGGCGCGATGGCGTTCGATGACGTCGTGAAGCAGCGCTATCCGGAGATCGAGAAGATCAACCACGTGCACCACGCCGGCAATTCGTCGGGCATCGTTGATGGTGCGTCGGCCGTGCTGATCGGCAACAAGCAGTCCGGCGACGAGCTTGGCCTCAAGCCCCGTGCGAAGATCCGCGGCTTTGCCTCGATCGGCTCCGAACCCTCGATCATGCTCACCGGACCGTCGCTGGTGACGCAGAAGCTTCTGAAGAAGCTCGGCATGGAGGTGGGCGATATCGACCTCTACGAACTCAACGAGGCCTTCGCATCCGTGGTTCTGCGGATGATGCAGCACCTCGACATCCCGCACGAGAAGATGAACGTGAATGGCGGCGCTATTGCGATGGGCCACCCGCTGGGTGCAACCGGCGGCATGATCCTCGGCACGATGGTCGACGAGCTGGAGCGTTCGGACAAGACAACCGCGCTGATCACGCTCTGCGTCGGCGCGGGCATGGGCACGGCCATGGTGATCGAGCGGGTGTGATGCAGATCGATGAAGCCAAACTCAGCGCGCTGGTGATCTCTGCGCTCACGGGTATCGGCCTCACGCTGTTTCTCAACCAGGCGCTGCGCGATCTCGGCACGGTGCTGGCGATCACTGTTCCGGTGACGCTGGTGATGGGCGCGGTGCTGTTCGTGTTCGCGTCCGACAATATCAAGAAAGACGGCGACAAGCCGCCGAAAGGTGAATGACCATGAATCTCGAAACATTCGGCTGGGACGTGGATGCAGACGGCATCGCGACGGCCACATTCGACGTGCCCGGCCGCTCGATGAACACGCTGACGGCGAAGGCGATCGCCGACCTCGGCGCGATCGCCAAGGAAGTGGCGACGAACGACGCGATCAAAGGACTCGTCATCACGTCGGGTAAGACGAGCGGCTTCTGTGCCGGCGCCGATCTCGGCGAACTCGGCGGCGGTTCGGGCGGAGGCGCGGACAAGGGCGATCCGGAAGCGCAGCTGAAGGCGGCGTTCGAGCGCTCGTTCGGCATGAACAAACTGCTCCGCACGCTGGAGACCGGCAAGAAGCCGGTGGCGTGCGCGATCAATGGCCTCGCGCTTGGTGGCGGTCTCGAAGTTGCGCTGGGATGCCACTACCGCATCGCGGCGAGCGACAACCCCAGGCTCCAGCTGGGCCTGCCGGAAGCCAAGGTCGGCCTGATGCCGGGCGGCGGCGGCACGCAGCGCCTTCCGCGCCTGATGGGCGCACAGGCGGCGGCGCCCTTCCTGCTGCAAGGGGAGAGCATGACGGCCGAGCAGGCCAAGTCGAACGGCGTGGTGCATGATCTCGCGCCGACGAGCGAACTGGTCGCCAAGGCCAAGGCGTGGTGCAAGGCCAACCCCAACGCCAAGGCGCCGTGGGATGATCCGAAGTTCAAGCAGCCGGGCGGCCTGCCCAACTCGCAGGGCGGCTCGACTGTGTTCACATTCGGCTCGGCCATGCTGGCCAAGCAGACATGGGGCAACTACCCGGCGCAGAAGCACATCCTGTCGGCCGTCTATGAAGGCCTCAGCGTGCCCATGGATGCGGCGCTGCGCATCGAGAGCCGCTATTTCGTCAAGACGCTGATGACGCCCGAGGCGAAGGGCATGATCCGTTCGCTCTTCCTGTCGATGCAGGACCTGTCGAAGGGCGCCTCGCGACCCGCAGGCTTCCCGGCGTTCGAGATCAAGAAGGCCGTGGTCGTGGGCGCCGGCCTGATGGGCGCGGGCATCGCCTATGTGCAGGCCAAGGCCGGCATTCCGACCATCCTGCTCGATGTGAGCCAGGAGTCAGCGGACAAGGGCAAGGCCTACTCGCAGCGCATCGTCGAGAAGGACGTGTCGCGTGGCAAGCTGAGCAAAGAGAAGGGCGATGCGCTGCTCGCGCTGATCACGCCGTCTACGGATTATTCGCTCGTGAAGGGCGCGGACATCGTTGTCGAGGCCGTGTTCGAGAACGTCGAACTCAAGGCGAAAGTGACGGCGCAGATCGAGGAGCATCTCGGCGAGACCGCTGTGATGGGAACGAACACATCCACCCTGCCGATCACCGGCCTCGCGAAGGCTTCGAAGCGCCCGGCAAACTTCATCGGCATCCACTTCTTCTCGCCGGTCGAGCGGATGGGTCTTGTCGAGATCATCATGGGCAAGGAGACGACCCAGGAAACGCTCGCGAAGACCATGGACTATGTGCTGAAGATCAAGAAGACGCCGGTGGCCGTGAACGACTTCCGCGGCTTCTACACCTCGCGCGTGTTCGGCACCTATCCGGAAGAAGGCATGACGATGCTGGCCGAAGGCATCGCGCCGGCCATCATCGAGAATGTCGGCCGCATGGCGGGCATGCCGATGGGCGCGCTGGAGGTGTCGGACTCGGTCGGCATCGACACGATGCTGAAGATCGGCCGCGAGAGCGCCAAGGTCGCCGGCCGCTCTTACGAACAGAACCCGGTCGGCGATCTGGTCGCATGGATCGTCGAAGGCCAGAACCGCGTCGGCCGCAAGGCAGGCAAGGGGTTCTACGACTACAACGAAGCGGGCAAGCCCTCGCGCCTGTTCCCGGACATCGGCAAGAAGATCGACATCAAGGTGACGGAGTGCCCGCCGGCGTTGAAGGAGGAGCTGACGAAGCGCTTCCTCTATCGCCAGTGCGTTGAAGTCGCCCGGTGCTTCGAGGAAGGCGTCATTCTCGATGCGCGCGATGCAGATGTCGGCTCGATCCTCGCCTGGGGCTTCGCGCCCTACACGGGCGGCGTCTGCTCCTTCATGGACCTGAAGGTCGGCATCAAGACGTTTGTTGAAGAGTGCGACGCGCTCGCCGAGAAGCACGGCGAACGCTTCCGCCCGAATGCGCTGCTGCGTGAGATGGCAGCCAAGGGCCAGACCTTCTACTCGCGCTTCCCGCCGAAGGATCAGAAAGCAGCGGCGGCCTGATCGGGCCTCGATTTATGAAAAGGGAGGCCGGGTGAGCGATCACCCGGCCTTTTTCATTCTCCCAGGTGCTTCTTCAGAAAGCTCGCAATCTCCGACAGTGCGCGCGTGCGGCTCTCGGGCGCTGCGAGGTTGTGATCATCCTTGCCGACGCGGATGTAGGTGACCGGCTTATTCGCTGATTTAAACGCCTGTTCCATCAGGTCGCTATGCCGGTCTGGCACGACGAGGTCGTCAGAGCCGTGAATGAGCAGAACCGGCGCCTTGAAGTTTGCAGCGAGGCGATAGGGAGAGACCGCTTCGATCGCGGCTGAGTCCCTGTCGGGATCGCCAATCACGCTCTTCCAGTAAGCGTAGGTTCGCGATTCCGCGCCGTGCTCCCGCTTTTCGTGGCCCAGCATTGTCTTGAGGTCGGAAACGCCAGCGATGGCAATAACGCATTTGTAGAGATCAGGCGTGAGCGCTCCACCGGCGAGTGCGGAGTAGCCGCCATAGCTCCAGCCAAGAATGCAGGTGCGGTTGGGGTCGGCCCAGCCCATCCTAATCAGCGCCTGAGCGCCGTCGGTTACGTCGTCCTGCATCTTTCGGCCCCACTCGCCATAGCCGGCCTGGGCGAACCCTGCGCCGAAGCCGCCCGATCCGCGGAAGTTCGGCTGGAGCACCACATAGCCCTCATTGGCCAGGAACTGGGCCAGCCAGTCGTAGCCGACAGCGTCGTATGACTTAGGACCACCATGCGGCACGACGATCATCGGCAGGTTCTTGCGCTGGTCCCCGGGAACACCGACGGGCCATGTGATCAGCGTCGGAATGGCAAGGCCGTCGCGCGCCTTGTATTCGACCGTCACGACTTCAGCGACTTCCTCGGGTTTGATCTCCGGTCGCGCCCGCGCGATCGGCGAAAGGCGGCGGGCCGGCCGATCGTACAGCATGTAACGCGGCGGCTGCACGCCGCCTTCTGCGTAGAGCAGGACCTTGGACCAGTCGTCGGTCCACGAAACTAGCGAGACGGCTGCATCCGGCATCGCCGCGATCGCGGCTCTGATTTCGCGGTTGAGCGTTTCGTCGAACAGTTCATAGCTGGGGTAGAGGCCGGAATAGCTTACAACCATAACGACCTTGTTCTCGTCATTGATGGCGCCCGCGAGTTCGACGCCTTCGCGGGTCTTCAGCGGACCCGAAAGCTTGCCGTCCGCGAGCGAGATTTCGTACATCTGCGGGAATTCGGAGTTTTCGTAAGTGAAGGCGACCAGCGCACCATCCCGCTCAGCAAACCCGGCGATGCCCAGCGAAGGTCGCTTGGTTGTTTCGGAATAGATCACGCGGTCGTCGCCGCCGGCGTCGTAGGCGCGTATTTCGTAGAGGCTGCGCTTCTCGCTGAACTCCGTGCGGGCGATGACGTCGCCCTTGTTGTTCATGATCCAGTTGACAGTCGAGGTCGTCCCTGTCGCGCCGGGGATGCGCGCGCCGTGTCCCGTTTCCAGGTTCACCTTCAGAAGGTCGAATGTGGGATCCGAACCGGTCCTTTCAATATAGGCGGGCATGTAGACGTGCTGTCCGCCGGGATCGGTTCCGACGATGCGGCCAAGGCCCGATTGAAACCGGTAGAGATTGTGGGTGCCGACGAGCAGCTGGACGATCTTCTTCGTCGATATGTTGTAGGCGAATGCAGACGTATCTTCGTATCGTTTCGTGAGGCCGCTGTTCGTCGTCACCTGCGCTGCGAGGAGGATTATGTAGTTCGACCCGACCCAGTATGTGCCGATGGCTTTCACATCAGGAATGCGGATGAGCGCTTCGTTCTTGCCTGTCTCAACTTCATACTTGGCCAGGTAGTCGACGCCGTCCACCCGGCTGATATAGGCGACGTATCTTCCGTCGGCGGAAATGTCCGGTGAGCGCACGGCCGGCAAGTCGCCAAACGCCGCCAGCGGCGGCTTTGCCGTTGCCGGCGCAGCAAGCGCGCACCAAGCCAAGCATACGGACGCAAATACGGTGAGCAGGCGCATCAATCCCCCCCCCCCAAGGCAATCAATCTGTCCGGCCACATGTTTACCGAATTCTGGGCGGCTGGAAAGTCTATGCGCATGCGTTGACGTACCTGTGTCGCAGGGCTGATCCTGTACCCTCGACTATTGGGGGGATGTTCATGCGTGACCTGCTTTCAAGAGCTATCGCAACGCTGGCGGCATGCAGCCCCGCATATGCTGACGTTGTCGCCAAGGCGCCGGACGGGATGACGATCCGCATTGTTGCTGAGGCGCCGATTGACCGCGATGCTGCGTGGGCGCGGTTGGTGGATGTGGAGAGCTGGTGGGATGGCTCGCACAGCTATTCGGGCGATGCGAAGTCACTGTCGCTGGATGCGCGGGCGGGCGGCTGCTGGTGCGAAATCTGGTCGGGCGGAGAGGTGGAGCATGGCCGTGTCGTGATGGTCATGCCGAAGCAGGCGCTGCGGGTCGATGGCGCCTTCGGGCCGCTGCAGGAGCTCGGCGTCAGCGCCGCGATGACGTTCACGCTTGCGGATGGGTCTACGCCAGGAAAGACCAAGCTGATGCTCGATTACAGGGCGGCCGGCAGTTCGCTGTCGGGTCTCGATCTGCTGGCGCCGATTGTTGATCAGGTGCTGGCCGAGCAGGTGAAGCGCTTCGCGGCAATCAAGTGATACAAAAAGAAGGGGCGCTCTTTCGAGCGCCCTTCCCAGATACATCGTTGAGGCGCAGATCAGCCTTCAACGACCGGGCGCAGGACAACCTGCACGCGACGGTTGACCGAGCGCTTGGACTCCGTGTCGTCCGGCACGACTAGCGGCTGGCTTTCGCCGAGACCGCCGGTCGCGATACGCTGACCGACGACGCCCTTGCCCTGCAGGTAGACGCGCACGGCTTCAGCGCGACGGTAGGACAGGTCGAGGTTGGCCTGCTCGGCGCCTTCGGTCGACGCGTGACCGATGATGTCGATCGTCGTCTTCGGATAGAGGTTGAGCGACTCCGCGACCTTGTCGAGCGTCGGCATGAAGGACGCGTCGAGGTTGGCCGAGCCCTTCGAGAACGTAACGTCGGACGGCATCACAAGTTCGATGCGGTCGCCGATGCGCTGGATGCCGATCCCGCTCGAGGCGACCTTGCGGCGCATGTCTTCTTCCTGGCCGTCCATGTAGCGACCGATGCCTGCGCCCGCGAGCGCGCCGACGGCCGCGCCGACGGCGGCGTTACGTCCGTCATTGCCGCCCGCGAAGACGCCGCCGAGGCCGCCGACGATCGCGCCGATTGCGGCGCCGCGCCCGGTGTTGCCATAGATCGACTCGCCCGTGATCGGGTCGGTCGCGCAGGCGGTCAGCGCCAAGGCTGAGGTCATCAATACGAGAGTCCGCTTCATCGATATCTCCTGATCAGTCCGAGCCGACGCCCACGCCGGTTCGCGCCGATGTATATCGGCGACGCTGAGGGCACAAACGCGGCGCCATCGTATCGGTTGCGCCTTTGTTGGTTCAGCGAAAATTCATCGGCGCCCCAACCGCGTGTGCCGCCGTGCGTCATTGACCAAATAGTCCTCGCAGGCGCTGGGTCATTCGGCGGGTGTGCTTCGGGCGCCACGTAGCGGGGGCTTCAAACCCCAGCAAAAACAGCGGCGTATTGCCGGAATGTCATGGTCTGCCACTGTCGATGGCCCTCGTTGGCATAGGGCTCCTCACCGGACGCGGAAGTGCTAATGTGCGAGTCTGAGAGCACGACCGCGAAGGCGGACGGTTGGGGATAGAACGAGGATCCACGGGTATGCCGAGTGTCGTCGGCCGAGACGGTGCGCTGAATCGATTCGCCATGGTGGCCGCGCTTGCGCTGTTCGCAGCCGCATGCGGAGACAATGCTGCGCAGACGGCCGCGGTCGATCCCGCCGCTGCGAGCGCAACGAGCGGCGTGCAGACGACGGACGCGGGTCCGTCCGATCCGGTCAACTCGCCGATCGTGAATGCGCCGACCGGGCCGCTCGATACGTCGACCTGGGTCTTGCCGGCGCCGTTCTATGCCGCCGGTGATGAGCCGGCCTGGCGAATGGAGATTGTGGACGGCTGGTTCTCGTTCAAGAGGTCGGGGCTTCGCGCAATCGAGGAGCCGCTGGTGCAGCCGCGTCAGGAAAATGGGGCGGATGTTTTCGCGACCGGCTCGCTCACCGTGACGATCAAGCGCGAAGGTTGCAGCACCGAGGCGGGTGGCGGCGGCGAATTCTCGGCGCTGGTCACGTTCGATGAGCTGAACTTTGATGGCTGCGCATTCTCGGGCGCCATGGCCAACACTTCGGTCGAGGCGGCGACGGTGATTGAATCGCTTGGACCGATCGATGCTTGCCTTGCGCAGCTCGGCCAGCCGGCGCTGGCGACCGCGGTCTACCCGCGCCAGGATGGCGAGCAGGTGGCCGTGGGGCTGCGTTCCAAGTCCGGCGTCCTCTATGAATGCCTGACCCAGGTGTCCGACGCTGCGGTTCTTTCGCTCGACCCCATCGAGCAAGGTGCGCAGCCGGCCTGGATGAACCGCATGCGCTTCGTACGCGAAGGGATCCAGACTGCAGCGGAATGTCCGGATGCGGAAGAGGTCCGCATTGGCGACAAGGTCGTCGGGCGTCTGCTCGGCCGAGCCTGCAAGTTCTAGCGCTGGCTAGTTCCAGGGCTTGTAGACATTCGGTCCGGAAGCCGGGGAGCGGGTTGACGGTTGCGGCTTGGGCGCGAGGCGCTCGAAGCTGGCCGGCGTCGATTGCTCGACAGACTTCACAGATCGCGCGCTGATGCCGTGGGCCAGCATGTTGTGCGCTTGCTCGATCGCTTCAGGGGTCGCGAAGCTCTTCGTTTCTCCGAATGTTTCGGTGGACTTCATCGCTGGGGCCGAGAGCGAGGACAGGACCGTCGCGATGGCCCGCTCGGCGCCGAGTGCGATGCGACGGGCGCGGCCGGCCATTTCGATCACGCGGGTGGCGTAGGTGCCGTCGCCGCTGGGCCATGCGACTCGTGCAAGATCGTCAGCCGTCGCAGTCTCGAGTTCCCGTCCGTCGGCACGGAGGAGGCGAAGGGCAGGCGGCGCGGCTTCGATTTCGACAACATAGCCTTCTGTTTCGAGGCGCGCGCCTACATTCGGGCCTTCAGTCCAGGCGAGGCTGCCGGCTGAGGTCAGTTCATACAGCTTTCGTATAAGTTGCTGGGTTGACGCGTGCAGCATGGTTGGCCTCGTTGTGGGGGCGAAACATGGAAGCGTGGCCAGGCAGGGTCAAGCCTGAGCGGGCTTGCCGACACGCCGGGTGATGAGCCGTGCGAGCCTTGCCGCGTCCTTTGTCTCGCATTCCCAGATCACGGCAGGTTTCCAGTCGAGTTTTCGAAGGCTCGCGAGCGAGGCGGCATCGCGCTCCATGTTGCGTGCAATCTTGGCCTGCCAGTAAGTGCGGTTCGTGTGCGGCATTCGCGCGCCCCGTGCGCAATCATGGCCGTGCCAGAAGCATCCGTGCACGAACAGGGCGATGCGGCGGGACGGGAACACAAGGTCCGGCTTGCCAGGCAGGTCGCTGCGACCGAGGCGGAAGCGGAGGCCGAGTGCATGGGCGGCGCGGCGTACCTTCAGTTCAGGCGCCGTGTCGCGCGATTTCACGGCGCGCATGACGGTGGAGCGTTTCTCGGTGTCGAAGACGTCCATCATCAGAGGTTGTGTCTGTCCGCTTCTGGCGCAAGGTTACGCTCGAACGATTCCACAGGGCGGAGGAAACACAATGGCGCGGACCACACATCGCAGCACGGGCGGCAAGAAACTCTATGCCGTGCGCGACGCGGAAGGGCAGTTCAAGGACATCCAGACCTACAAGCGCGCGCATGGTCAGGACGTTAAACGCGTGAGCAAAGCCGAGACCGCTGCGAAGAAAGCGGCGAAGAAGAAGGCCGCGAAGGCTGTCGTGAAGAAGGCGCCGGCGAAGAAGACCGCCAAGAAAGCCGCGCAGAAGAAATAGGTCAGGCCGCCGCTCGCGCCGAGCCTCCGGTGACGAGCGGCGCGAGCAGGTGTTCGCCGAGCCAGCGGACGACCGGGACGGACACGCCGTCGCCGACAACCTTGAGCGCGCTGGTTTCGGCGGCGGGCAGGCGATAGGTGTCGTCGAGGCCCATCAGGCGCGCGGCCTCGCGGGCTGAGACGGCGCGAAGCCGGGCGCGGCCATTTTCGGTGACGAGCAGCAGCTGTTTCGATGAACCGCCGGCGGGGGTGCGGAGGCATCCGGCGAGACCGTCATAGCGGATCTCGGCGCGCTGGATGCGCTGGCCGTTCTCGATGCGGATGCGGCGGAAGACGGCGCCTGCGCTCCACTCGGGATTCGCGAGGGCGGCATCGACGCGCTGGCGATGGAGCGGGGCCATCTGGTCGATGAGCTTTGCTGTTGCGGCGTCGGAGCGCCATGCATCTTCGGGCGGATTGCGATCGAGCAGCGAGGCGAGATCGGCGTTGCGTCGCGTCGGTTGCGGCAGGCGCCACCAGACCCAGGCGAGGTGGGTGGTGTCGGGCAGGGCGTCGACGGCGGCGCGGAGGTTGGGCGGGTGGAAGGTGGGGTCGGGGCTCTCGCCTTCGAGGCCGGCGGGGATGCGGCCCTTGTGGGCGACGATGAAGAGGCGCGGACGCGACTGGGGCGAGAAGAGCGCGGCGTCGATGAGCATCGCACCGACGCGGAAGCCGGCGTCGGCGAGTTCGGTGATGAGGGCGGTGAAGTCGCGGCCGTTGTGGGATGAGAGGAGGCCGGCGACGTTTTCGAGGACGATGGTCTTCGGAGCGCGGGGGGCGAGCTTCCCGATCACATTCCAGAAGCCCCAGAAGGCGCTGGAGCGGGGGGCGTTGAGTCCGCGGCGGCCGCCGGCGAGGGAGAGGTCCTGGCAGGGGAAGCTGGCCCAGGCGAGGTCAGCCGCGGGCAGGCTGGCAGGGGCGAGGTTCCAGACATCGCCCTGTTCGATGCGGACATCGGGGAAATTGGCGCGGTAGGCGGCGCATTTCATCGGGTCGAGATCGTTGGCGAAGGCGCAGTCGAAGCGGCCGGACAAGCCGACATGCGCCATGCCGCCGCCAGCGAAGAATTCGAGGAAGGAGGGGCGGGCGGCTGGCATGGGGGAAAGGTGCCGTGATTCGGGCGCGGGCGCGCGAAGGCGTTCTTGGAAGCTGGCGCTTCCGAGGGGGTAGGGAGAGGGCAGCGGCGATTAGGGGGAGTTGGGGCGGGCCGCGGGCGCAGGTGAGCCCGCGCTCGTGCTGCCGCCTTCGCTGCGCTTCGACGCGCCATGTCGACGGGCGCTCCAGATGGCCAGAAACACCCACCGCCTCATGGTGAGCAACGCGAAGCGCGTCCGTCGGACCTTGGGTTGCGAGGAGAATACGCGAGAGACGCCTAAAGCGCGCGGGGATGATCGCTTCGGGATCGGCGGCCCAGCGGGCGAGCGCGATGAAGCGGCGGCTCAAGTGGAAGGGCGTGCGATGGCATGCGCCGCCGTAGGTGGCCGGTGGCGTTAGCTGGATTTTTGTGTCGTCGAGCTGGAGAGGTTGGCCTGCGAGCAGCTGGGCTACGCCCTGGGCGATCAGCTGGTCGCGATGGCGCTCGCTTTCGCGGAGGCCGTCTCAGCTGTCGCGCCAGTTGGGAGCGAAGCGGCGGGCGCGTTTGAAGCGGGTGATGTAGCCGGGCATGGTCGTGAGCCACGCGACAAATGCATGGACCGGCCAGGCCCGGCTTTGGGTCTCGCCTTGTTCATATGGGTCGAGGTTGTTCGCGACGGTCATGGGGCCGATCATAGGGCCGCAGATACGCCCGCCGATTTGGCGCCGGTGTTTCCCCCAAACGCGAACAAGCGTTTTCCCCCAAACTCGGCGGTCCCGGCTATCGGGGGCGGCCGCGGCGGAGGTCTTCGCTCAGCTTGATCTCGACGGGCTGGCCAGTGAGGCGGTGGCGGTAGACGATGGTGTTTTCGAGGACACGCTGGATGTAGTTGCGGGTCTCGGCAAAGGGGATGCTCTCGATCCATTCGACGGGGTCGACGCTGGTGCGCGGATCACCGAAATCGTTGATCCACTGGCGGGCGCGGCTGGGGCCGGCGTTATAGGCGGCGGCGGCAAGGATGTAGCTGCCGCCGAAATCATCCACCAGGTCGTCGAGGAAGCCGCGACCGAGGCGGAGGTTGTATTGCGGATCGTCGGTGAGCCAGCTCTGACGGAAGGGTAGACCGACCAGGCGGGCTTCGGCCTGTGCATAGCGGGGGATCATCTGCATC